>Ga0079037_100000432_pt1 | contig 18796 bp, 21 predicted proteins | sample Mud3Dept4metaG_FD_71479 | JGI IMG/M metagenome (GOLD analysis project Ga0079037, IMG submission 71479) | Freshwater wetland microbial communities from Ohio, USA, analyzing the effect of biotic and abiotic controls - Mud 3 Core 4 Depth 4 metaG | ecosystem: Environmental > Aquatic > Freshwater >... | reverse complement strand
CAAGGAGCGTTTCGAACATGCCGGACACAAGGTACAGCGCCTTCTGCGATATCAAGGAATGATCAGCAGCGGGACTCCCCGGGGCATATTGCCGCATAATCATGGTTGCAGCGGCAGGGATTGCAGGTCGGGATAGTATCACCACTATCTTAGGGCGGTGCCGCACAGATGATCTTCATTAGCGGGAATAAATCAGCTTTGATCAGTGTACTCGGCCATTCATGGTTCGTCCGCTTTCCGGGCCATCCCCTCAGCCTGACACCAGCAGAGCATCACAGATAAAATCGACGACCCGGTCTTCCAGTCCTTCCTGAAGCCGCATGGCCGATGCGTAGACCGGCCTCCGTTGCCCGAACAGAACCTGCCTGGTCCCCACGATCCGGGACCGGACGACCGTACCCCGCACATCGAGGCTTTTCCTCCGATCATGCAGACGCATGAAATATTCCCTGCCGACAACGAGCCGGCTACCGGTCTGCATAGCGACGCCGCCAACGCTCAGATCGATGATATCCACGAGCTGGTCTTCACCCAGCCTGCCGATCATGCCTTCATGCCGCACTTTGAAGCGCCTATGCTGACGCTTATCCCGGGCCAAAGCCGCGTCTGATAGCCCCATGATTAGCCTCCGTGATCTGTTCGCTCAAGCTTCCACTTCAGATATGCTTCCTGGTCATCATTATAGCATCCTGCGGTCAGTACCGCCAGGGATCGAGGGACTTTTCCGGAACATCAACGGGAATGGAGGTCGCCGTCGATAAGAGTATTAACAACTTTAGGATTAGGCGCGAGATAGACCCTTTTTTCTCGAGAATATCTCCCTGATGCGTTGGTAATGTAAGGCGTTCCGTAATGGAATATCCTGCTTCTTAACAAGAATCTGAATCTTGCAGCTCGTTGCTCTCTATCATGTGTGTTCAAACAGAAGAGTATGCATTTTGACGATGCATGGAGGGGAAGGATCAGCTGTGCATTATGGGAATCGTGAATATAAAGCTTGAGCCCTTCCATTGATTGCTCTCTACCCATATGCGGCCTCTGTGATTTTCAATGATCGTTTTGCAGATCGCAAGACCTAGACCCGTACCTTGAGGCTTGTCTTTTGAGGAATCTCTGAACTGATGGAATTTTTCAAATATGAGCTCACGTTCACCAGGCTCGATGCCGGGGCCGTTGTCGATCACCTTGAGCTTTGCTTCATCAGCGTTATGGGAAAGCATCAAGTGAACACGACCGCTGCCGGGTTCGCAGTATTTTATCGCATTCGATAGAAGATTGATGACGACCTGCACAAGCCTGTCCTTGTCTCCGAATACCATGACGGGAATGTCCGGCGCCTCCTGCGTAATGGTCATGTTCCTGTTCTGCGACAGCTGACTGGTGGCGGCCAACGCTTCGCGCATGACGCTTGCCAGATCCAGCTTCTCGCGGACCCACTGGTAGGCGCCGGACTCGATCTTGGTAAAATCCAGCACTTGATTGACCAGGCGCGTCAGGCGCTCAGTTTCCTTGACGACGATCCGCAAAAGCTGCTGCCGCTGCTGAGGCTCCATGTTCTCGTCGTCCTGGAGTATCTCGGAAAAAGCGCGGATCGAGGTCAGAGGCGTGCGAAGCTCATGGCTGACGGTCGATACGAACTCGTCCTTCATGCGGTCAAGCTCCTTCAAACGTTCATTCGTGCGCTTCAGTTCACGGGTGGCAGCCTCAAGTTCACGGGACTTCTGCTCAAGCCTGTGGCTGTACTCGATGACTTGGGAGGTCTCATCGAGGATCTTCATCAGCCCGTCAATGCTCAGGGCCTCCCCTTCAATGATCGAGGAAACCATCACCCGTGCGGACGTAGCACCAACCGTACCGGCAAGCTCACGTTCCATGAATGCGACAAGGCTCTCGTCCGCCAGGGTATCGTCGCGGAGTTCGATCGGATGCGTGGAAGCATACGAGAGAAATGCCTCCTCGGCCCGATCCGCTCCGATCATGCGTGCCATGAGACCTTTCAGGTCGCTCACCTGCGTCTTTCCATGCCAGAGGCGGGCGTCTCCGGCACCCACGGCACGCTTTTTATAGACATCAACGAACATTGCCGCCTGCAGCTGTTCGAGCGCCTCCTGGCGGCTAAACAAGGAGACGCCCACGAGGAGGCCGATATTGACTAGCATGCTCCAGAACACCGAGTGCGTGATCGGGTCAAAGACCGTGAGGTCGAAGAGATGGTAGGGCCCGAGCGCCGAGATGCCGAATGGACCGGGCTCCACGAACGACATTGTGATCCATCCTGAACGCGCAAAGGAAGGCAGCAGGAGCGTATAGGTCCATACAATAAAACCTCCTGACAGCCCGGCCAGAGCGCCGAGCCTGCTCGCACCTTTCCAGTATATCCCCAGTAAAATGGCAGGCGCGAACTGGGCCGCGGCAGCGAACGAGACAAGGCCGATAGAGACCAGGGCGTAGGATTCGCCGATGAGCCGGAAATAGAGATACCCGAGCAGGAGTATCAGCAGGATGCCGCCGCGCCGCATGACCAGCAGCAGCTTGCCCATATCGTCCTGGCGCAAGAGCTTAAGACGTAAGAGAACGGGCATCAGCAGGTCGTTGCAGAACATCGTGGAAAGCGCGATCGTCTCGACAATGACCATGCCCGTGGCCGCGGACAGGCCACCGATGAACACGAACAGGGCCAACGCCTCTTCGTCTGCCTTCAGGGGAAGCGTCAGGACGAACATGTCCGCGTCCACCGACCCAACTCGGAAGAACATCAGTCCGCCAAGAGCAATGGGAAGGACGAACAGGTTTATCGCGAGAAGATAGAGCGGGAACAGCCATGAGGCCGTGCGCACATGCTCTTCGTTCACATTCTCGACGACTAGGATCTGAAATTGCCTCGGCAGGAACAGGATGGCTGTCATCGATATGAAGGTCAGTGCCAGCCATGAGGCGTAGCCTCCGGACAGCGAATCCATGCTCATCAGATGCGCGGTCTCCTCAGCCTCGGCGGCATACCTGAACAAGTTCGCGGGCCCGTCGAACATCGTGAAGGTTACGAAGATCCCGACCGCTGAAAAGGCAACGAGCTTCACGATGGATTCAAAGGCTATGGCCGTCACCATGCCCTCGTGCCGCTCCGTAACGTCAACGTGTCGTGTGCCGAACAGGATCGAGAACAAGGCCAGGACGATCGCGATATACAGTGCCGTGTCGTGGATGAAGCCGGGCCCGCCCGCGTTCACGGGGTGATAATTAAAAAGAACGTTGAAGCTCGTGGAAATGGCCTTCAGCTGGAGAGAAATGTAGGGCATGATGCCCACGATCGAAATCACGGTCACCAGACCGCCGATCACTGCGCTCTTACCGTAGCGGGATGCGATGAAGTCGGCGATGCTCGTGATGTTATTGGCCTTGCTCAGGTGAATGATCTTGCGAAGCACGATCCACCATAAGATTGCGGCAAGCGTGGGCCCCAGATAGACGGGAAGGAATCCTACGCCCGTGGCCGCTGCGCGGCCGACGCTGCCGTAGAACGTCCAGCCGGTGCAATACACGGCAATGGAGAATGTATAGATGTACGGATTGCTGATGATGGACCTGCCGGCATCCGCGCGTTTGTCCCCATAGTACGCCACGGCAAAGAGGAGGCTCAGATAGCCGAAGGAAACGACCAATATGACCCAATTCTGAAGCATAGTACTATTTCTTGGCCTCCGTCTTGTCTGCAGCCGGATCTGCCGGACGGCGGCGAAGTATCAGCGCCTTGACGCCGATGATCAGGCCCCAGACCGAAAAGAGATATACATATAGGACCGGGAAGCCGAAGATCAGTTTGTACGCGCTGAAAACGGATAGGAAGGGAAAATTCAGGAGGACTGCCCCGGCTATCAGAAGGCCGATGAGCCGTTCCCCTCGGCGTTTCACGCCCGGGACGCTCCTGCCTTCTCCATGAGGACGGGTGACTGTGCCCTTGGTGTCCATCATTGTCGCGAAACCTCCATCGCCTGACCCAAGGTCGCGATCCCCTGTGTTTTCAGGAGATACAGCATTTTTATGAAGATCTGGGCCGTGATCAGCGAATCCCCGAGGGCCGTGTGCCGGTCCCTGACCTCCACACCCAAGCGCTTGGCGACCGCATCCAGAGAGTGCTCGGGGGTATGATCATGCAGGTACCGGGACATGCCCAGTGTATCAAGCGCCGGGCCCCTGAAGCGCACCCCGGCGCGGCCTTCCTTGATGCGAAGAAAGCGCATATCAAATGCCGCGTTATGTCCGACAAGCACGGAATCACCGACAAAGGCATGGAACGCCCGGAGCGTTTCCTCTATGTGGGGCTTGCCCCTGACCATTGCATCGGTGATCCCATGAAAACGGATCGAGGGTTGAGGAATGCTCCGTCGCGGGTCCACCAGCCGGTCGAAGGTCTCGCCGACGATGATGCCCATATTGACTATCTTGACGCCGGCCAGGGAAATGATCTCGTCGCCTTCCAGCGGGGCGAGGCCCGTCGTTTCCGTATCGAACACCACGAACGATATGCTGTCCAGGGAGAGGTCCTTCAGGCTGGCCGTCTCCACCGCGTCCTCGTCCGCGACAAAGTCCGTATATACGGGCCTCGCCGGCAGGAGGGGTGTCGGCGGCTCCCACTGGCTGGTCGATGATGGTACGGGAAAACACAATACGGCGAAGCCGGGTGTCTGATGCGGTTTGCTCCAGACCTCGCTGCCGATATGTTCGAGCACCTCCGCAACGGTGTGCGCTGCGGAAGGCTCCCGAAAACTGGACATCCATTTCCCTATCTCTGCCTGGGGCACCTCAACACCCTCCCAGTAATAGTTAAAATAGACATGCCGGTCGCCAAGGAGCGTTTCCAGCTCAAGCACGTCGACGCCGCTGTACTCGTGGAGCTTCAATGCAAAGAACTCGAGCATGAACAGCAGCGAGTGTATGTCGGCCTTCACCCATAAGGGGGCGCCGATCATGGTAAGGCGTATCTTCCTCTCCTCGAGCCGCCTGGCGACACAGGCCACCAGGTCCTCTGAAAAGACGTCGTTGACCACGTACCGCGGGGATTCCCGTTCCTGGATCTCGCGCGCAAGCACCGTAAACTGCCCGATAAGGCTGCGGGCATCACTCACGATGGTGCGCTCCAGTGCAGCGCGGTTCACGGCATCCAGATCAGGCAGCATTTCGAGGCTTTCCACACTCAGACCCAAACTGGTCAGGGGTCCGCGCATGCTCTTGATCGTCATGCGCAGGAGATTTTCCCTGCGTTCCCGGGCATCTGCTTCCCGGCTGAGGTCCTCACAGGTAAACAGAAAGGACCACGAAACCCCCGGCACGATCGGAAGCAGGTGTATGCGGCAATTGATGAGCGCGCCCTGCAGCGTGGAGCACATAAACGATATGTCATTCTCCGTGTCGTGTCCTTCCGGGTGTCGGGTCCTCCGCTGCCTCAGGAGCGCCAGGGCGTTCTCAATTGGCGCCGCCATGCACAGAAGATAGAGCGAACGTCCGAGTCCCAGGGAGGCGTTCTCATGAAAAACGGCGCGTGCAGCGGCATTGTAGAACATGATGCGTGCGCGTTCGTCGCAAACGATGATCCCCTCCCTCAGCGTCATGAGGATGGTCTCCAGGTGGATCTTGCTGTTTTCGATATCGCTGGAGATCACCGAGGCCGCTTCAGCGGTTTCGCGTTTTGCCCTCATGAAGGCCTCTCCAAGATCGCTGATCGCTTTCGGGAGCTCTCCGAGAAGATGATTGCCGGGCAGCTCGATCACATGCCCCGGATTGATACTTGCGATAATGCGGGCTTCACGTCCGAGGATCTCGAGCGGTCTGAAAACAAGTGTGCGCAGGATGATGAATAGGACAAAAATGATAGCGGACGCGATGCATGCGGTAAGGGCCAGTGCGAAATAGATCGCGGTGTGACGTACGGGATTGGCGGCCTGGAACAGGATCAGCAGATAGGCGCAGGATACTATCGCCGCAGAGAGGAATATGCCTCCTGCCGCGAGATACAGGAACACCGTTCGTCTGGCAGCGGTGAGATTCATCGCTATCCCCTGCGGTTCCCGTTACTGGCTGGATCTTGCAGCCAGGATCTCCTTGACCTTCATGACCACCTGCCGGGTCGAAAAGGGCTTGGTAATATAGTGATCGGCGCCAAGGGCCAGCCCTTTCTCCCTCTCGACCTCGCGGCCCTTTGCTGTCAGCATGATGATACTGACGTCCTTCAACAAGGCATCGGAGCGTATCCTTTGGCAAACCTCATATCCGTCCATTTTGGGCATCATGATATCAAGAAGGATCAGGTCGGGCCGGAGTTCCTTGGCTGCTTGAACGGCGCGATCGCCGTCATCCACGGTGTGCACCTCATATCCCTCCTTTTTCATCAGGAGTTCAAGGGCAAGTACTATGTTCGGCTCATCATCGACAATGAGTATGCGATGCATTACAGCTCCCTCCCCGTCACCAGGCCGTTTGTTGCATATTCTATCACACTATCACGAATGATTCATCACATCTTTCCCGGCGGCCCATCCCTGTGCGCTGTCGCGGGAACATACCGCAACGGCTTCGGCAGGGAACCCGGGTTGGTTTTGCCCTTTCGGTACAAAAGTATGTTAGTATTTCACTACAGGTTCGCCCAGGGTCTGATTGCCGAAGGGACCTCCGGAAAAACCATGCTGGCCAAAAACGCAAAGAGTTTCTTGAAAAAATACTCGCCTTTTACCCAGTTGGATGACCATACGCTCGAGCAGCTGGTCCGTTGCCTCACCATGGAGCTTTATCCGGCAGGAACGCTCATCATGAAACAAGGCGACCGGTCGTCCGGTTCCCTCCACATCATCAAGGAAGGCAGCGTCAGGATCTACGCGCGAACCACTCGGGGCCACGAGAATGTCATCGATTACCGCGGAAAGGGCGACACCTTTGGTTCTTTCCCCCTTGAGGAAGAACGTCCGCTGGAGATATCGGTGCAGGCAGTAAGCGATACGGTCTGCTATGTAGCGGACCGGGGTGATGTGGTCAAACTACTGGACGAGCATCCCGCGCTGCGCGAATATCTCGTGCCCCTGTACTTCCCGAAAGGTGATGACCGCGGCCACAGGGTTGCGCCCGCAGCAGGTGTTCTTCACGATCGTTCCGAAAATGCCCTGTTTGCCACACCCGTCAGGGAGCTCGCCACTCGTGACGTTGTGACGGCCCGCGCGGGCGTTTCGATCCTGGAGGCCGTCCAATCAATGTCCATTCGCCGCACCGGCGCATTGGTCATCGTCGACGAGGCTGACAGCCCGGTCGGCATGCTCACGCTCACCGACCTGCGCGACAGGGTGCTGGTACATCGCAAGAGCGTGCTCGATCCCGTCAGTGAGATCATGAGCGCTCCGGTCGTCAGGGTCGACGGCTCGGATCTCTGCTTTGAGGCACTCCTGAAGATGATGAGCCACGAGGTCCACCACTTGCTGGTGATGGATGCAGGGAGCCTGACCGGCATCGTCAGCAGCCACGATTTCATGGTCCTGCAGGTCACCTCGCCGCTCATGCTCTTACGGGACATCGAGAGCCAGTCGTCGGTCGAAGGGCTTGCTTCCTCGTCCGGGAGGGTCACGGCCCTCATTTCCATGCTCCTCGGCGAAGGGGCCAAGGCCGGGAGCATCAATCGCATCATTACCACGGTGAACGACCGCATTGAGCGCACGATACTCGATCTCGCCCTGAAAACCCTGGGACCGTCGCCGCTGCCTTTCTGCTGGATCGTTTACGGCAGTGCCGGACGCAAGGAGCAGACGTTCATCACCGACCAGGACAACGGCGTGATCTATGCGGACCCGCGGAACGAGGAGGAGGCCCGCGAGGCAAAGGCCTATTTCAGCCGGTTCGCCGAGTTCTCCGTGAACGCGTTCCTGCGCTGCGGGTTTGCGCTCTGTCCTGGCGATTTTATGGCGACCAACCCCAAGTGGCGCCAGCCCTTCTCCGTCTGGCGGAAATACTTCAGCGACTGGATAGCCACGCCGTCTGATAAAGCCATCCATAACTCAGCAAACCTATTCGACTTCAGAGGCCTTCACGGCGATCTGCATCTGGCGGCTGATCTGAGAAAGCACCTTATTGACTCGCTTCGGGGCCAGAATATGTTTCTGAAGGCAATGGCCGACCTGACAATGGACTACCGCCCGCCCCTGGGCCTGTTCGGCTCCCTTACGGTGGCAAAGGACGGCGATCATGCCAACCAGCTGGACCTCAAAAAGAACTGCCTTACCCCGTTGATCAATATCATTCGGCTCTTCAGCTTCGAGAGCCATATCCAAGAAACCTCCACGGCGGAGCGGCTCGCCGTATTGAAAACGGCGCACCCGATCGTGAAGATCCTGGGTGGTGACCTTGCTTATGCACTGGAGTTCCTGTCCATGATCAGGATCCGCCACCAGTTGGAGCAGGTCAGAGCCGGACTTGCGCCGGACAACTTTATCAATCCAAAACAGCTAAGCTCCCTCGAGCGGGGAAACCTGAAAGAGATCTGCAGGCTGCTCTCGCGCATCCTGGACGACATCGGGAAGAAATATAGCATCGGGACCCAGCTCTGATCCCTACGGCACGCCGTATGACCGGACCCCAACCAATTCGTTCCCTAGTCCTTTGTGAATTCCTCTAATATCCTATGCTTTCCCTCAACACCATTGACTTGCTTTTCATTCACAGGGTAAAGCTTTTCTTCGCGCTTTTTGGCGTCCTCGCGGTAAAAGTTCCTTTCCCTCTTGAGAAGAATTGTATCTTTCCGTATATCAAGAAAAAAGGGCCCATCCGGTTCGGATGAGCCCTTTGATCAACTCCTGTTGAAATGACTCTTAATGTTCTATCTCCACGCCCGCGGTTTGCTCCCGGACCGCGATGGCGATCTTGTACAGGAACGTGAGCACCAGGAAGCCGATCGCCCAGATGCCGATGGTGATCATGGCCTCCGGATAAGTAGGCCAATAGGGATTGATCTCCTCGAAGGGATTCGGCACGAAGCCGCCGATGATCAGTCCGAAGCCCTTGTCGATCCAGAGGGATGCAAAGAGCATGATGCAGGTAAGCGCGAGCAGGCTCTCGTTTCTCCGGATCTTGGGGATCCAGAGCATGACGAGCGAGACGATCGCGAAAATCGATGATGTCCACATGAGCGGTACAAGCTCAGCATGGCCGTCCAGCCCCTTGTAGAGGTAGACGAAGGGGTGCTGATGACCCGGGATGCCGCTGTAGAAGGCGGTGAAGAACTCGAGACCCAGCAGGAACACGTTCGCGAACATAGCGTAGGCCACAATACGACTCACGGCCTGGATGACGTCCTTGCCAGCATCGAACTTGCTGACCTTGCGCACGATCAACGCCAGGATGATCAGGAGCGCCGGGCCGCCGGCGAATGCCGACGCCAGAAACCGAGCGGCCATGACCGCCGTGAGCCAGAAGTGGCGGCCGGGAATGCCGGAATACAGGAACGCCGTGACCGTGTGGATGCTGATGGCCCAGGGGATTGAGAGGTAGATCCAGGGCTTGATCCACTTCGGCGGCGGCACGCCCTTCTTGTCGGAACCCAGGGTCACCCAGCCGACCAGCAGGTTGATGAAGAGGTAGCCGGACAGCACCACCGAGTCCCAGAACATGACCGATCCTGGCGTCGGATGCAGGATCACGTTCATGATGCGCATGGGCTGGCCCATATCCACGAAGATGAAGAGGATGCACATGGTCACAGCCGAAATGGCCAGGAACTCTCCCAGGATCACGATCTTCCCGAACTTTTTGAAATCATGCAGGTAATACGGGATCACCAGCATCACGGCCGAGGCGGCCACGCCGACGAGGAAGGTGAACTGACCGATGTAAAGGCCCCAGGACACGTCGCGGTGCATGCCTGTGAGCCCCAGGCCCTCGTTGAACTGCCGGATATACCAGTAGGTGCCGCTCAGGGCGAAGATGCCGAGAAAGAACACCCATGCCCAGTATTTCTTGCCCCCTTCCAACGCTTTCTCAAGCATGTTCGCCACCTCCGATCAGATAATAGACCGCCGGTCCCGTGCCCAGTTCAGGCTTTCTCCGGATCGTGAGCTTGTTTGCCACGATCTTCCGGATCTCGGAATTGGGGTCGTCCAGGTCGCCGAACAGCAGCGCGCCCTTGGGCGCAGCCTCGACGCAGGCCGGCATCTTGCCGACGGCAAGCCGCTCGGTGCAGAAGGTGCACTTTTCCACCACGCCTTTGGTGCGGGTAGGATACTCGGCGTTCACCTTCCCGCCCTTCGCCGGATCGAGGTTAGCTGCTTTCCGCGGATCCACCCAGTTGAAGCTCCGCGCGCCATACGGGCAGGCGGCCATGCAGAAGCGGCAGCCGATGCAGCGGTGCATGTCCTGCATAGTGATGCCCGTCTCGAGCTTGTAGGTTGCCTTGGTCGGGCAGACCCGCACGCAGGCGGGGTTGGTACAGTGGTTGCAAAGCAGCATGAACGGCATGTCCTTCACATGCTCGCTCTGGTACTTCCCCTCCTCCATGCCCGGGAAGGACTTCTCATAGGTGCTCTTCCAGATCCACTTTATCTCGAGCTTCCGGTCGACGCTGCCGTCAGGCTTCCGGAAGTCCGGCACGTTGTGGATGCTGTGGCAGGCCGCGATGGTCTTCTGAAAATCCCCGTCGGTCTTGAACTTGCTCATGTCCACGACCATGGCCCACCGCTTTGCCCAGAGGGAATCCTTGTTCCGGTCCATCTGGTCGGGCCGGAGCGAGGGCTGCCAGGTCGGATGCGTTGCCGATGCCGCCGAGGCGCCGAACCCCAGGATAGAGGAGATGCCGGCAACCTTGAGGAATTGTCTCCTGTCCATGCTCATGATCTCGCCTCCTCCTTCTCCACCGGCTGAATGTGGCAGTCCCAGCAGAAGGGCTTGACCGCCATGTAGTTGTGGCACTCGTCACAGAACTTCTTCTTGTTCGAATGACAGCGCATACATTCATTCTGGAGGCTCATATTCCAGCGTTTCCCGGTCGAGCTCTTATACCCGCGGTTGTCGTCGCGCACCACGGCGTCGCGCCAGTTGTTGATGAGCACCATGTGCTCGGCCCTCATGTACTCCTTTGGCTCCACGCATTCCTTCTTGCCGTTCAGCTTCTCATACTCCATAATCGCCGGCGTGTCCGTTTTCGGCTCGGGCTTCTTGTTGGTCTTCCCGAAGTTGTTGTAGAACGGGAAGAGCGCCAAGGCCAGAAAAATCGCGATGCCCAGGAACACCGGACCTTTATTGTAGATCTTCATCAGGCTTTTTCCTCCTTCGCTTCCGCCGACGGAAGAGGCTCGCCGCGCAGATCGGTCGTCCGCTCCTTCTCGCCCGTCATGATCAGGGCGTTGGCCACGAGTTCATGGAGGCCGCAGACGCCCACGCTGGGCACCCAGTATTCCATGAGGGCCTTGAGGGAAGCGCGGTCGATGGCGCAGACGTTGGCAAGCATGTTCACGCCGTGGTGCTCGGCCACGAACTTGACCGCGTTCGCGCGGGGATACCCTCCCTTCATCCTAAGCTCCATGTTCTCCGAGGCGTTCAGGCCCGTGCCGCTGCCGCAGCAGAAGGTCTTCTCGCGGATGGTGTCCTCGGGCATCTCAACGAAGTTGTTCACCACGTTCCTGAGCACGTACCGCGGCTCCTCGAGCATGCCCATGCCGCGGGCGACGTTACAGGAGTCATGCCACGTGACCTTGAGATGGTCGTTACGCTTCGGGTCCAGCTTGAGCTTGTTGTTCTTGATCAGGTCGGCGGTGAACTCCGCGACGTGGACCATCTTCATGGACTTCGCGTTCTCGAATACCGTTCCCGTGATCGGGGATTTCGGGACCTCGAGGAAGTCGGCCGGGCCGTTCCAGGTGTCCATGTACTGGGAGAGCACCCGCCACATGTGGCCGCACTCGCCGCCGAGGATCCATTTCACGCCGAGCCGCTTGGCCTCCGCGTAGATCTTGGAATTGAGCCGCTTCCCCATCTCGTTCGAGGTGAAGAACCCGAAGTTGCCGCCCTCCGAGGCGTAGGTGCTCCAGGTATAGTCCAGGCCGAGCTCTTCGAACAGCATGAGGTAGCCCATGGCGGTGTAGGTCCCCGGGTCCGCGAAGAGGTCGCCTGACGGCGTGACGAACAGGATCTCGGCGCCCTTCCGGTTGAAGGTGGGCTTAATCCGCTTGCCCGTCACGGTCTCGATGTCGTCGAGCATGTACTCGAGGTTGCCGATGATCGTGTGGGGCTCCAGTCCCAGGTGGTTGCCCTTCATGTAGCAGTTCGACACCGGACCCGCGATCCACTCGATGTTCAGGCCCAGCAGGTTCAGCAGTTCACGGCCGATGATGGTGATCTCGGCCTGGTCGATGCCGTAGGGGCAGAAGACCGAGCAGCGGCGGCACTCGGTGCACTGGTAGAAGTAGTACCACCACTCCTTCAGCACGTCGAGCGTAAGCTCCCGCCCGCCCGCCATCTTGCCGAGGATCTTCCCTGCCGTGGTGAACTCCTTCCGGTAGACCGAACGGATCAGCTCGGCGCGCAGCACCGGCATGTTCTTGGGATCGCCGGTGCCGATGAAAAAGTGGCATTTGTCGGCGCAGGCGCCGCAGCGCACGCAGATGTCCATGAAGAGCCGGAATGACCGGTACTTCTTGATCCGGTCCGCGATCCCTTCGATGATGATCTCCTTCCAGTTCTCCGGAAGCTTCCAGTCCGCATCAGCCGGCCGCCACTCCCGGGGATTCGGGAACTCAACGATCTCCAGGCTCTTCGGTTTCGAGCCATGGCAGTACATACCCTCTTTGAAAACGACCGGTGTGTCCATCCAGTCTGTTTTCGGAAGCGTAAAGTCGATTTTCGAAAGTTCTGCGGGTTTCGGTAGTTTCGCCATGGCTACTCCTTTTCCACCGGCAGGCCGGCGCCTTTCATTTTGTCCCGGAAGTCGTTCTCGTACTCCTCGTAGGTGTGCACATGTACCGGATAGTTCCAGGGATTGACGTGCCGTTTCATGCGGCTGTTGTTCGCCATGTTCCTCGTGGGGCTCATGAACACGCCTCCCATGTGCACGAGCTTACTGAAGGGGAAATAGACGAACAGGACTGAAAGGAAGAACAGATGGATGAAAAACAGGGAACCGATGGTCTCCGGCACGGTGGGCTTGAAGCTCATGAGCCCCATGGCCAGGACCTTCACGCTCACGATGTCCGTCTTCGTGAAGTACCGCATCAGCACGCCGGTGACCGCTATGCCGAGGATGAGGAAAAGCGGGAAGTAGTCGGCCATGAGCGAGATGTATTTCACCTGCGGGATGCCGACCCTGCGGATGAACAGATAGGTCACCGACGCCAGGATGATCGCATCGGTCATGTAGAAGAGCGGCGCGCCGATCTGGAGGAAGCTGTCGAGCCCCTCGGCCAGCTGGATCGCCGCGGGCACCTGTTCGATGAAGAACCGCATATGCCGGACCAGGATGATGAGGAACGACCAGTGGAACGCGAGACCGGCCGCCCACAGCCACTTGGCCTCACCGTAAGCGACCTGCTTCCCGTCGCCCACCTGGGTCTTCAGATTGCGGAAGAGCGACCGGAACGCAAGCACTTCCAGGGCCATGCGCACGATGACCCCCAGTCCGGTTGACGGGCTCTCAATCTTGCTGTCCTTGATCCAGGGAAGCGATTTCTGCTGGCCCGTGGTGGTCGGGATGCGGAACGGCACCGGAGAGCTCGCCCACTTCAGGACCCGCACGACCATCCCGACGACGAAGACGGCGAATGCCGCGTAGGGGATGACCACGCCGAAGAGATACCGCAGGCCTGGTACAGACGCCCCTGCGTAGGCGATGAGCGCCAGCAGGAGTACTGCCATAAGGGACACCAGAGCTTTCATATCGTTACCTCGCTTCGAATAAGATGACCGGAATGCCTGTGATGCCTGGAACCTATTCCTGGTTTTCCGTGATGATCTGCGCTTTCTGCAGCAGCCGGAAAGTCAGGCTTCGCGCTTCCTTGGCCTTGATGTCGTAGATCTTCTCCCGGCACTGCATGTAGAGGTCGAAAGCGAATAGGGCAAGATCGTCGACAGCGGAATCGAACACGTCCAGCTCGTTGGCCGCAGCAGGGTGCTGCGGGGCCTTGGCCAACACCTTCCGGACCACGTCCTTGAGCTGAAAGATGAAACCCAGGGCCTCGGAAGGGGCGAATTCCTGCACTGCCCGGATCCGCACGATCCCGTCAAGGAAGCGGGACGTCTCCGCGGGCATCATCCCTTTCAGGAGCCCGTCGAAAAGGCCTTCGAGCCCCTGGGCGGTGTTGAACCCCACGGGGTTGGTGAAGGGCGCATTCTGCCGCCGCAGCGGTCCGCGCGTCCCTTCCTGGTAGGTCCCGACCACCGTTTCGAACCACTGACTGACGATGGCGGACCGGTTCTCGTGTAACAGATCGCTCAGACTCATGTGTGTATCACGCGAGTTGCCGGTCAAAGAAATGCCGCCCTGTGCGTTTTTGCGCGCGGGGCGAGGTTCACTAGAGGTTCACTAAAAGAACAAAAGATGCGGGCACGCTTCCATTTCCTTCTGGATCTCGGCGAAGGAAACGAACTTCGTCTTCAGCTCGGCACCCATGTCCTCGGCGTCTGCGATCATCTGGTCTTCCTTCAGGCCGAGGCGCTCCATATCTTCCTTGCAGACCCAGACCGGCATGTCGATGAGCAGCCCGTTCTTGATGTGGCTTTCGGTGCTCGTCACGCCGTAGAGCTTCATGGCCTGCTGGTTCTTCACGGCATTCAGGACGCCGTCGCCAACGAAGATGAGCGTGGGAACGACCGTTTCACCGTCCTCGAGGTGGATCTCCGCAGTCTGGCTGGATATGGAATGGGTCAGGGCCAGACGGGCGTTCTCGCTCTTATACGGCGGCCGCTGGACAACAAAGCACAGTTTGATCGCGCCCATTACTCACCTCCTATGTGCAGGACCCGCTCGGATTTAAAGCACTTCGCGAGGTACCAGTCCATGCTCGCCCGCTTCATGCCGGCAGGCGTGTCCTCTTTGTGGTAGCCGCGGGCCTCGGCGCAGGCCTCGCAGACCGTGATCTCAATGCCCTTGCCGATGAGCTCCATCATCTTTTTTTCCAGATGGGAATAATCCTTGAACGCCCGCTGCCCCTTCTTCGCCATCATCACCGCATTCCCGGACAGCCAGAAGTTCACCTTGTGTCCCTTCGCCATCGCTGCCTCTGCGAGCTTGAAGGAAAAATCAAGGGTACCGGAGCCGACCAGGGACGGGAACGCACCTATCGTCAGAACACCCATTTGCTCCTCCTTGTATCTGAATGTATGATTCTGTATCCCCTGAAGTGCTCGACCGCCTTACAACCACGCCGTCTTTTCGTAGTCGTTCATGATCAGATCGATGATGTCTCCATAGCTTACAACCTTGACCCTGGGATTGACCTGCGCTGCAGTGAACCCACGGGTCTCCAGGTCATCGGAAAGAGCATAGAAGCTTGCGCCGGCCTTGTTCAGGACGGGAGATTCCTTGCCGCCTTCCTTCAACACTGCATGATAAATACCGTTCTCGACCAGAATAACACCCAGCTTGTCAGCCTTCAACCGATCATAGGTATCTTCGGTCCTTCGCAGATCGCTTAAGAACACAGCCAGTTTCATCGGATCACCTCCCTGCAGTATTCGGTTCAAACAACAGAAAAAAAGAGGGGATAATTTATTCAACTATCCCCTGATCGTATGGAATTCCTGTCATACCATCTGTCTAGAGTTCTTGCACCGTGATGGCCTGCTGCGGGCAGTTCTCAACGCAGGTCAGGCAGTTGATGCACTCCGACATATTGACCGGCTCGGCCTTGCCGTTCTCGAGCTTGAAAACGGCCTGCGGACAGACGTTCACGCAGTTGCCGTCGCCGTCGCACTTGTTCTTGTCAACCGTTACCATGATCATGCTGCAACTTCCTCCTTAACGCGAAGATCGGGCAGTTGTTCCCTGCACACCCTCCCTGAGCTCGATGGGTCCAAGGTCCGGGATGGCGCACAAGGCCGAGCATCCGGGGATGCGATCCCCCGGACGCGCGCTTGCGCCTGAATTGTGAGAAGCGACTGCCCTAGACGCAGCCGGTCGGCTTCGGAAGACCGGCGATCTTGCAGGCCTGCTTGGCCGGTCCGCCCGGATAGAGCTCGTAGAGGTACTTGGTGTTGCCCTTGTCCGGTCCGAGCTTTTTGCCGATCTCCTTCACCAGGATCTTGATCATCGGCGCGATCTGATACTGCTTGTAATAATCGCGCAGGAAGTTCACGACCTCCCAGTGCTGATCGGTCATCGCGATGCCCTCGACTTCGGCAAAGTAGTTCGCCACATCCATGCTCCAGTCGTCCAGGTTGGCCAAAAAGCCGTCCTCATCCACTTCTATCGTCTTGCCTGCTACTGTGATCGTTCCCATTGTTCTGTGTCCCCTTTCGTAAATTAAACGGTCGCTACGATGAGCGCCTCTTCGTGATTAGGTTCCCGTGCTTGTGGCACCGTACCTGTTATTCCATTTTCTTTATCGTCAGCGCTGTCCCGGGCATCACCTCCATCGTAGCTATCTGCAGGAAGTTCTGTTCCCTCAAAGCATGCCGTCAATGCACATCGACAGGCATCACGCTGTTTTCTTGTTCACCTTCATGATATAAAGCCTGCCGCTTCCGTCCATATAGCCCTTGCTGACACCGGTTGAGCGGTGATTCCTCCAGTCATAGTTCAGGACCGCGTCCTGGTAATCCTCATCGGGTACCAGGTCCCCGATCTCCTTCTTCAGGAGATCAGCGGCCGCTACGAGGGCCTGTGCCATCATGAGCCCGACGTTCTTCCCCGTGGGGTCTGAAAGATAGAGCGCGCCGCAGCTGCATCTGCCTCCCTGAACGATATCGGTCGGGCTGATCTTCATCTCCTCGGGTCGTTTGAGATGGGCACCGCAGAAGGGGCAGCTTGGCGGCGCATTCTTTTCTTCACGCACCTTCACCGTCTCACCTCTGCCCTGTCCCGGCGGAACATCCGTGCGCGCCGAACCAGCGCCTCTGCCCATTGAGGTTCACCCAGCGCATGGAGATGCGTGTACGTTGCCAGCACGTTCTTGTATACCAGCCCGTCGTGCTCGCCATCAATCCCTGCGCCACGGCGCATGGTAAACGCCATGCCGGGCAGCTCATCAAGGTTCTTGATGCGGGAGTAATGGAATTCATGCCCCAGCAGGCTGCACTTGATTTCAAAGAACGGGTTGGGACCGGTTGTCTCCAGCTGAGTATAGCCATGGGCCTGCGGCTTCTTTTCCAGCACAAAGTCCGCGGGCAGTACCGATGTCATGGGATATACCGTTTCCCCGAGCTTCAGGCTTCTGCCGAGATAGATCATGCCGCCGCACTCGGCGTAGACCGGAAGCCCTTTTTCCACCGCTGCCTTGACCGATGCGGTAAAGGACACGTTCCCGGCCAGTTCTGCCGCCTGGGTCTCGGGAAATCCGCCCCCGATGTACAACGCGTCCAGCGGAGGCAGCTCCTGGTCAAACAGCGCACTGATCTCCCGGAGCACCGCACCCGATCGCTCGAGCGCTTCAACATTGTCCGGGTAGTAGAACTGAAATGCCTTGTCCCTGATCACGCCTACCACAGGGCGGTCAACATCCGCCGATGGTCCGGCAGGCTGCTTGACGGGTCCGAGAGGTCCTGCATCGCCGGCGATCTGCCAGAGAGCCGCGAGATCGAGATATCTCTCCGCCACGGACGCCGACGCGGCGATCGCCGTGTTCACATCCGGGTGCTCCTGAAAGGGCGTGAGCCCCATGTGCCGCTCGGGGAACTCGCCATGCCTCAGCCGCGGCACGGCGCCGACAACGCGGATGCCGCTGCTCTGTTCGATCGCCTGCCGGATGACCGATTCGTGCCTGCCCGGAGATACATTGTTCAGGATGATCCCCCGAACTGCGACCGAGACATCATACTGCTTGATGCCGAGCACCACTGCAGCCACCGTCGCCGACGACTTGGTGCAGTCCACGATCAGGACCACGGGCGCGTCCAGAACCCGTGCCAGCCGGGCCGTGCTGTAGGTCCCGGACCCGTCAACGCCGTCATAGAGGCCGCGGTTCCCCTCGATCACGGCCGCATCCGCTCCGGCGGAATGCCGAACAAAGGAACCGAGGATGCTCTCCTCCTCCATCAGGAAGAGGTCAAGATTATAACAGGGCCTGCCTGCAGCGGCCCCGAGCCAGCCTGCATCGATGAAGTCCGGCCCCTTTTTGAATGAAGCGACCTGTTTCCCCTGGTTCCGCCAGGCTGCGATAATCCCGAGCGAGAGGGTCGTCTTGCCGAGCCCTCCGCGGACAGCCGAGACAACGAGCCGGGGGACCTTCTGCATTGCCGGACTACTGCTGCGGATTGGCAGAACCTTCGACGTGCGGAATCTCGATGAAGCTGCCGCCAAAGTAAGAGTACACCAGCTTGCCGCCATCAACGAGCTCGCGGATCGCCGCCTTTACCTCGTCGCGTGACGCGCCCTCGGCCTCCATGGCCTTGGTGATGTCGCCGGCCTTCATCTTCTTTTTGCCCTGGTTCTTCTCGACCAGATCGTACACTTTCTTCACTAGTTCCTGGGCGTCCATGGCCGTCCCCCTGGTTAGGTTGTTGGGTAAAACCAAAAACCGGCCCCCGAACGGGCGTTCAGGGGGCCGATCCGCTCACTCGCTCGATGCTATTCCCACTTGAAGGTGGGGGTCATCCGGAACGTCTCACGGGCAAAGGTGAAGTCATC
>Ga0079037_100000431_pt1 | contig 18803 bp, 17 predicted proteins | sample Mud3Dept4metaG_FD_71479 | JGI IMG/M metagenome (GOLD analysis project Ga0079037, IMG submission 71479) | Freshwater wetland microbial communities from Ohio, USA, analyzing the effect of biotic and abiotic controls - Mud 3 Core 4 Depth 4 metaG | ecosystem: Environmental > Aquatic > Freshwater >... | reverse complement strand
GCGGCGAGCGGAAGGTAGGCCGCAACGAACCCTGCCCCTGCGGGTCGGGCAAGAAATACAAGCACTGCCACGGCCGGCTCGACTGAGGTTGCGCCGATTCGTGCGGCGATGAGAATCGCGCCGTGGACGGCGCTCCTACCGGCGAAGCGCGAAACAGCGGATGGTAGGAGCGGCCTCCAGGCCGCGATGGGCGGCGGCCGCGGGGCGCCCCATGATCTGCCCACCGGGGACGTCAGCAATGACAACCACATTCCTTCCCATCCGCGGTCTGCGGCTCGGCTGCACTGCCGCCGGCATCCGCTACCAGGGCCGCAACGACCTAGTGGCTATCGCGCTGCCGCCAGGGTCGACCTGCACGGCCGTGTTCACCCGTAACGCCTTCTGCGCGGCGCCCGTCGTTGTCGCGCGCGAGCACCTGGCCTGCACGGCGCCGCGTTACCTCGTCATCAACTCCGGCAACGCCAACGCCGGCACCGGCGACCCCGGCCTCGCGGCGGCCCGGGAGAGCTGCAGACTGGTCGCGGCCGCGGCGGGCTGCAGCCCGGAACAGGTCCTGCCGTTCTCGACAGGCGTGATCGGGGAGCCGCTGCCGGTGGAGCGGATCGGCGCCGCTGCGACTGCGCTGCTGGCCGATCTGGCGGAGGACGGCTGGGAGCGCGCGGCGGACGCGATCATGACCACGGACACCGTCCGCAAGCTGGTGTCGCGCGAGGTCGCGGTGGGTGCCGGGACGATCCGCGTCACCGGCATGGCGAAGGGGGCGGGCATGATCTGCCCCGACATGGCGACGATGCTGGCCTATGTCGCCACCGACGCCGCCGCAGACCGGACGCTGCTGGAGCGCTGCCTGGAGGAGGCGGTCGAGCCCTCCTTCAACGCCATCACCATCGACGGCGACACCTCGACGAACGACGCCTGCGTGCTGATGGCGACGGGCGGCTCTGGCGTGGCGGTGGAGAACGCGGAGTCCGAGGCGGGGCGCGCGCTGTTCGACGCGGTGCGCGAGGTCTGCATGGCGCTCGCCCGCGCGATCGTGAGGGACGGCGAGGGCGCCACGAAGCTGGTCGAGATCCGGATCGAGGAAGCGGCCGACCGCGCCGAGGCGCGTGCCGTCGCCTACGCGATCGCCCACTCGCCCCTCGTGAAGACGGCGCTGTTCGCCTCCGACCCGAACTGGGGCCGCATCCTCGCGGCGGTGGGCCGGGCCGGCCTGCGCGATCTCGACATCCGCGGCGTGCGCATCCGGCTCGACGACGTGCAGATCGTGCGCGCCGGCGGGCGGGATCCGGGCTATACCGAGGCGGCGGGAAAGGCGGTGGTCGCCCGGCCCGAGTTCACGATCGGCGTGGCCCTCGGCCGCGGCGATGTCGCGACGCGCGTCCTGACCTGCGACCTGTCGTTCGACTACGTCAAGATCAACGCCGAGTACCGGACCTGACCCCGCGCCGCCATGAGCGTCACGCCGATCCGCGTCGTGGCGGCGGTGCTCGAGGACGCTGCTGGCCGCATCCTGCTGGCGCAGCGGCCCGAGGGCGCCCACCAGGGTGGGCTGTGGGAGTTCCCCGGCGGCAAGGTCGAGGCGGGCGAGACGGCTGGCGAGGCCCTGCGCCGGGAGCTGGGCGAGGAGATCGGGATCGAGGTCCAGGCGCATCGGCCCCTCATCCGGGTGCGGCACGCCTATGCCGACCGCACCGTCGTGCTCGACGTGCACCGGGTGACGGCGTACCGGGGTGAGGCCATCGGGCTGGAGGGCCAGCCGCTCGCCTGGGTCGAGCCCGACCGGCTGCAGCGCTATCCGATGCCGGCCGCCGACCGGCCGATCGTCACGGCGGTCCGCCTCCCGGACGCCTACCTGATCACGCCGCCCGATCCGGGTGACCCCGCCGGTTTCACCGCGTCCCTCAAGACGGCGCTGCGTCACGGCATCCGGCTGGTGCAGCTGCGCCTGCCGGCGCTCGATCGACCCATGGTCGAGCGCTACGCGCGCATCGCCATCGCGCTCTGCCGCGACGCCGGCGCCCGCCTGCTGATTCATCGCGACGTCGACCTCGCGCTGGCGATCGGGGCCGACGGGGTCCATCTGACGGCGACGCAGCTCCGGGTGCTGGCAGCGCGCCCCCTGCCGGCGGTCGGGCTCGTCGCGGCGTCCTGTCACGACGCCGGGGAGCTGGCGCTCGCCGAGTCGCTCGCCGCGGACTTCGTCGTGCTCGGTCCGGTGCTGCCGACCGCGAGTCACCCCGGTGCTCCGTTCCTCGGCTGGGAGCGGTTCGCGGCGCTGGTCGAGGACGCGCGCGTCCCCGTCTACGCGCTGGGTGGCATGGCCCCGGCGCTGGTCGACACGGCGTGGCGCCACGGCGCGCAGGGCGTTGCGGGGATACGGGGACTCTGGGCGGGTGCCGCGCGTGCCTCGCGCCGGTAGCCGCGCCTCGCCGCTCGAGGGATCGTCCAGGATCCACTCGCTACCGCGCACCCACCCGCTACGCCATCCTGCTTCGCCGTTGGGTCCTGCCCATGCCATCCCTGGCATGGGCGTTCACCGCGCCGCGAAGGTCCACTGGACCTTCGGCCGCGGTTCACCCATGTGCGCTGCTCGCGGCCACACGGCGCCGGTGCGCGCGTGCATATGGGCATTACATCGATACGGCAGCCGCCGCTCAGCTGCGGTCTGGAAGCTGTGGTGTTTCTGCCGGGAGGTCCGCGGCAGAAGGCAGCTCCTCGTCCTCCGCCGGAATCCGTCGCGATTCGTCGATCCACTCGCCGAGGTCGATCATCCGGCAGCGCTCGCTGCAGAACGGCCGCCAACGGGATGCCGCGGTCCAGGGCACCGGCTTGCCGCAGGTCGGGCAGGCGACCTCTCGGGTCACGATCGTCAGATGACGCAGGTGGTGAGGCTGAAGGTGACGTCCTGCCGCGTCTGCGGCGGGCGCTCGACCACCCGGCCCTCGAGGAAGCGTATGGTGAAGCGGTGCTTGCCGCCGCTGATCTCGGCCACGAGGCCCGACTGCGCGGGCAGGATGACCCGGACCAGCTGGCTCGGCAGCGCGGGGTCGAGCGCCTGCTGGAAGAAACCCTGGCGGGCCACCTCCTGGACCGGGCGGCTGCTGCCCCGGATCAGCGACAGCAGGAGGTCGACGGACGTGCGCACCGGCGCCACTGTCAGGCTCCAGCGCTCGAGGTCCGCCGCGCGCTCGGCATAGGGCTTCTGCAGCCAGAAGTGGAAGTGCGGCAGGTCGAAGTCGCAGTTGCCGCCCGGCACGGCGCTGCGCTGCGCCACGGCCTTGAGGAAGTCGTCGTTGCGGATGTCGAGGCCAAGCTGGCCGTTCAGGCGCTGGATCGCGCGGTTGTTCGCCTCGATGTCGCCGAGAATCTCCTGCAGACGCTCGCGGTCGACGCGGGGATCCGAGGCGACCCGGCCGAGCGTCGTCGCGTGGCGCTCGAGCTCCTTGATCAGCTCGGACTTGATGTCGGCGCGGCCGAGCACCGAGGCGATGTCGAGCAGCGCCGTCATGGCGGCGCGGCTGTCCCACAGGCTGTCGCGGCCGATGTGGAACGCGAACTGGCCGAACAGGTGCGACAAACGGAGCAGCATGCGGCTCCGCTCGTTCAGGGGATGCTCGAACACTATCTGATTTCGCACTGGACAGCGTCAGGCCGCGGCGGGCGGCCGGGGAAAGGGCCGCATTCTGCGACATCGGGCGGGGTCGGGCAAACCGCGAATCAGCCCGGGCGTGCGAGCGCGAGGTACTTCTCGTGCAACGCCGATACCTTAGCGGCGAGTGCTGATTCCGATCCTTCGTTCCGGATGAGGTCGTCGGCGCCCGCGGCGCGGTCATCGGCCGAGCACTGGGCCGACATGATCCGCCGGACCTGCTCCTCCGGCGCGTGGTCGCGGCGGGTGACGCGCGCGATGCGGATCGGCTCGGCGGCCTCGACGATGAGGACGCGGTCGACCAGATCGCGCTGGCCCGTCTCGAACAGCAGGGGGATCACGAACACCGCGTAGGGCGTGCCGGCGGGCAGGGCGGCGAGCTGCTCGCGCATCCTCGCGCGGATGCGGGGATGCAGGATCGCCTCGAGGCGCCGCCGTGCGTCCGGGTCGGCGAAGACGCGCTCGCGCAGGCGGGCGCGGTCGAGGCCAGCGTCGCCGCGGACCAGACCGGCACCGAAGGTCGCGGCGATCTCCGCCAGCGCGGGCCTGCCAGGCTCCACGATCTCGCGTGCGACCTGGTCGGCATCGATCACCGGGACGCCCAGACGCTCGAAGCAGCGGCTCACGGCCGACTTGCCGCTGCCGACGCCGCCGGTGAGGCCGACGACCAGCATCAGCCGATGCCCGCGACGCGGAGGTACCCGGCGTTGATCTGCTCGCCCCACAGCACCGCGATCCAGCCCGCCGCGGCCAGATAGGGGCCGAACGGGATCGGGACGCTGCGCTCGTGCCGGCGCAGGGCGATCAGCGTGACGCCGACGACCGAGCCGACCAGCGCCGAGATCAGGACGATCTGCGGCAGCATCTGCCAGCCGAGCCAGGCCCCGAACAGCGCCAGCAGCTTGAAGTCGCCGTAGCCCATGCCCTCCTTGCCGGTCAGCCGCTTGAACACCTGATAGAGGGTCCAGAGGGCGAGGTACCCCGCGGCGGCGCCGAGGATGGCGGACGCCGGGTCCGTGTAGACCCCGAACGCATTCAGGAGCAGGCCGAGCCAGAGGAACGGCAGCGTGATCTGGTCGGGCAGGAGCTGCTGGTCGAGGTCGATGACCGTGAGCGCGATCAGCGCCCAGGTCAGCGGCAACGCGCCCGCGAGCTGCCAGCCCCAGCCGAGCTGCCAGGCCGCGACCCACGACAGCAGGCCGGTCAGCGCCTCGATGACGGGGTAGCGCACCGCGATCGGCCCGGCGCAGCCGCTGCACCGGCCGCGCAGCAGCAGCCAGCTCAGCACCGGGATGTTCTCCCAGGCGCGGATCGCGTGGCCGCAGTGCGGGCAGCGCGACGGGGGGTGGAGCAGCGAGAGCGGCTGCTCCGGCCCGGCCGTGTCGGCGCTGCCGAGCAGCTCGGCACACTCGCGCCGCCAGGCCCGCTCCATCATGACGGGCAGGCGCAGCGCCACGACGTTCAGGAAGCTGCCGACGAGCAGACCGAGGAGCGCCGCGCAGGCCTGCAGCAGGGCCGGGGACTGGCCCAGCAGGTCGATCGTCCCCATCCCCGGGACCGCCGGTTACTTCTTGCCCAGCACCACGGAGCCGAGCTGGAAGATCGGCAGGTACATGGCGATAACGAGGCCGCCGATCAGCACGCCGAGCACCACCATGATGAGGGGCTCGATCAGGCTGCTCAGGGCGTCGACCAGGTTGTCGACCTCTTCCTCGTAGAACTCGGCGACCTTGGCCAGCATGGCGTCCAGCGAGCCCGACTCCTCGCCGATGGCCACCATCTGGATCACCATGTGCGGGAAGAGCGCCTGCTGCTTCATGGCGAGCTGCATCGACTGGCCCGTCGCCACCAGCTCGCGGATCTTCAGGACCGCGTTGCCGTACATCACGCTGCCGGTGGCGCCGGCGACCGACTGGAGGGCCTCGACCAGCGGCACGCCCGCCGCGAACATCGTGGAAGTCGTGCGGGCGAAGCGGGCGATGGCCGCCTTGTGCAGGATCACGCCGATTACCGGGATCTTGAACAGCGCACGTTCCGTGAGCTCGCGGAGCCGCGCCGAGCGCTTGTACGCGGCGCCGAACGCGGCGACGAAGCCGGCGATGCCGATCAGCAGCGCCCACCACCACTTCTGCATGAAGTTGGACATGGCGACGACGAGCTGCGTGAACGCCGGCAGGTCGGTGCCGAAGCTGGAGAACAGCTCCTGGAACTGCGGGATGACGAAGATCATGATGATCGACGTGACCAGCACCGCGACGACGATCACCGCGGCCGGATAGAACATCGCCTTCTTGATGCGTCCCTTGATCGACTCGGTGCGCTCCTTGTAGGTCGCGATCTTGTCGAGCACGGTCTCGAGGACGCCGGCCTGCTCGCCGGCCCGCACCAGGTTGCAGAACAGGTCGTCGAAATACAGTGGGTGCTTCTTGAGCGCCTCCGCCAGCGCGGTGCCGCCCTCCAGATCGTTCTTGACCGCGAGAAGCAGGTCCTGCATCGCCGGGTTGTCGTGGCCGCGGCCGATGATGTCGAAGGCCTGCACCAGCGGCACGCCGGCCTGCATCATCGTCGCGAGCTGCCGCGCGAAGTAGGCGATGTCCTTCGGGACGATGCGCTTCTTGCGGCTGAACAGCTGGGACTTCTTGGCGATCTTGACGGGGTTGATGCCCATCCGCCGCAGTTCGGCGCGCACCTGGGCCTCGTTGGGCGACCGGCTCTCGCCCTTGACGCGGGCCCCCCGCCGGTCGACGCCTTCCCAGGTCCAGATGTGGCTCTCGATCGCCGGTGCTGCTGCCGCTGCCGTCTTGGCCGCCATGGTCTAGTCCTTCGTGACGCGGTTGATCTCGTCGAGGCTGGTGATGCCAGCCTTCACCTTGCGCAGGCCGGACTGCCGCAGGTCGTAGACGCCTTCGCGCCGGCTCTGCTCCGCGAGCTGGATGGAGTTGCCGCCCTCCATGATCAGCCGGCCGATGTCCTCGGAGACCGGCATCACCTGGAAGATGCCGCTGCGGCCCCGGTAGCCCTTGGTGCACTGCGAGCAGCCGACCGGCTTGTAGACCACCAGGCCGCTGTCGATGTCGTCCTCGGTGAAGCCTTCCTCGAGCAGGGCCTCCTTCGGCACGTCGTCGGGCCGCTTGCAGTGCGGGCAGAGCTTGCGCGCCAGGCGCTGGGCCATGATCAGCAGCACGGACGAGGCCACGTTGTAGGGCGGCACGCCCATGTTGGCGAGCCGGGTCAGCGACTGCGGGGCGTCGTTGGTGTGCAGGGTGGAGAGCACGAGGTGGCCGGTCTGGGCCGCCTTCACCGCGATCTCGGCGGTCTCCAGGTCGCGGATCTCGCCGACCATGATGATGTCGGGGTCCTGCCGCAGGAAGGCGCGCAGCGCCTCGGCGAAATCGAGCCCGGTCTTCGGGTTGATGTTGACCTGGTTGATGCCCTGCACCTGGATCTCGACCGGGTCCTCGCAGGTCGAGATATTGATGTCGGGCTTGTTCAGGACCTGCAGCGCCGAATACAGCGTGACGGTCTTGCCGCTGCCGGTCGGGCCGGTCACCAGGATCATGCCGTATGGCTTCTCGATCGCGCTGCGGAAGTACTGCATCTGATCGGGCTCCATGCCGAGCGACTCGAGCCCGATGTTCGCGCTGCTCGGGTCGAGGATGCGCAGCACCACCTTCTCGCCATACAGCGTGGGGCACGTGTTGACACGGAAGTCGATGGTCCGGCTCCTCGACAGCATCATCTTGAGACGGCCGTCCTGGGGCACGCGCCGCTCCGCGGTGTTGAGCCGCGCCATGACCTTGATGCGGGCCGCGAGACGCTGGGCGATGTTGACCGGCGGCGCGAGCACCTCGTGCAGCATGCCGTCCTGGCGGAAGCGGATGCGGTAGTTCCTCTCGTAGGGCTCGAAGTGGATGTCCGAGGCCTTCTGGTTGATCGCGTCCAGCAGCACCTTGTGGACGAAGCGCACGACCGGCGCCTCGTCGACGTCCACGTTGGCTTCGGGCGTGGTGAAGACCTCGTCGCCGCCCTCGACGTCCAGCTTCTCGAGGTCCGAGTCGAGCAGCTTGGCGAAGGCCTCGTTCTGGGTGTCGAGGGCCTTCTCGATGAAGCGCGTGAGCTTGTCGTCCTCGACCACCAGGGCACTGGTGGTGAGGCCCGAGTGGAACTTGATCTCGTCCAGGCCCTGGTGGTTCGTCGGGTCGGACATCGCGAGGAACAGGCGGTTGCCGCGCCGGTACAGCGGCAGGACCTGGTGGTTGCGGATCAGCTTCTCGTCGACCAGGCCGCGCGGGATCGCCTCCGGATCCATCACGTCGAGGTCGAACAGCGGGACGCCGAAGTCCTGGGAGGCGATCTCGGCGACCTCGCGCGGCGCGATGATCCGTTCCCGGACGAGGTAGGAGACGAACGGCACCCGGCTGCGCAGCGCCATGTCGAAATGCTGGCTGGCGGCCTCCTCGGCCAGCGCACCGCGCTGAATCAGGCAGCGGGCGAGGCCGCCCAGGTTCGATTTCGGATTCAGCGTCGCCATCGTCCTTCGCGAATACGGTTCCCGGCGGAGTATATACGGCAAATCGCCGGGCGCGTCAGTCGCGGGGTCGGAGGTGCGGCGAAGCGCGGGGCTGCACCCTATATCGTCTGCCCGCCGTGCCGGCTTTAGCCGAGGTGGGGCAGATCAGGGGCGGCGGTCAGGGACAGGCGGTCGAGCCGTCGCCGGCGCCGTCGCAGCACCGGTAGGTCGTGGCTGCCTTCTCGCAGCGCGTGAAGTAGCCGCTGCTGGTGGCGCTCAGCCAGTAGACCGGCGTGGCGGCCGACGTGACATCGATCCTGTAGACGTAGGCGGAATTGTCGCCCTCGGGCTGCCAGCCGAACTGGCTGTAGATGTTGGCGACCGTGGCGTAGGACGCCGTCGGTCCGTAGTTGCCGAGCGGCCGATCGAGGCGGTACGCCTCCATCGCGATCCGCAGCGTGTCGAGGTTCAGCCGCATCGACGTAAGGCGGCTCTCGCGGATGTAGCCGTTGTAGAGGGGGACCGTGATGCCGGCGATGATGGCCAGGATGGCGACGGCGATCATCAACTCGATCAGGCTGAATCCGCGTGCGCCGTTCATCTTTTCCCGTGTCCTCACGCATGAATGCTCCCCACCCGGGTGGGTGGGGAGCCGGTCGCGTCGGCGGTCAGATGTCCGAGCCCTGGATCGTGACGGTGGTGTTCGGCATGGTCTCGTTCAGGAAGGTGGTGACGCCCTTGATCGTGACGGTTTCCTGGCCGAGATTGGCAGCGTTAGTCACCGTTATCTGGATCTGCCCGTTGGCGGTCGGCGCACCGGCGATGAAGGCAGAGCCACCTAGCGGCGCGGCGCGGTTCTCGGGGTTGATGATATTGATCAGGATAGGATCGGTTAACGTGACGGGAGTATTGCCGCGTGCGAGCATGGCAGCGCGCTTGCCCATCTCCGCCTTGACCGAGCGGTAGGCGGTGTCCCAGTGGTCGTTGTACTTGGAGAGGCGCGCCTCCTTGATGTACTGGTTGTAGGCAGGAATCGCGATGGCAGCCAGGATGGCGATGATCGCCACGACGATCATCAGCTCGATCAGGGTGAAGCCGGTCTGCTTTTTCATTTGGGTCTCCAGTTCGGTTGTTGGGTGGTTCCGTGCCGAAGGGCCGTTGCCGCGTTGAGTAAAGCACCCAATGTGCCATTGGGAAAGGGCTTCCCGCCGCGTGGTCCGTTGCCCATGTCTCGTGCGCCGGGACGATGTCGGGTAGCGGCCGCAAGGGCGGGAGGTTGAGGGGTGAACGGTGTCGCGTGCCTGCGATCGCCGGCCAACGCCCGAAGGCGCGGCAGCGTGGTGACGCGGAGCGTCACAATGTGACGGGAATTGTCACCCGCCGCCCTTGCGCCGGACGTGCTCCATCAACTTGCGCGTTCAAGGGGTCAGAGTACTTGAAGGCACTCTGACCCCTTGAGCCCGGACCTACAGGCCCAGCTTCTCCAGTCGGTACCGCAGCTGCCGGAAGCTTATCCCCAGCTTCCTGGCGGCGGCGGTGCGGTTCCACCGCGTTTCCTCGAGCGCCTTCAGGATTGCCTCCCGCTCGAGGCCCTCGAGATGGTCGTCGAGCGAGGCCGGCTCACCCGCCGGATTCGTCGCGTCCGGCCCGCCGGCGTCGTCCGGCAGCCCAAGGTCCTCAGCCGTGACCCGGTCGCCCTCGCACAGCGTCAGCGCCCGCTCGAGGATGTTCTCGAGCTCCCGGACGTTGCCCGGAAACGCATGGCCGAGCAGCCGTCTGAGGGCCGACGCCTCGAGCTTCGGGAGGGGCCGGCCATGCGCGGTCGCGAGCCTTGCGAGGATGTCCTGCACCAGGGGCGGGATGTCCTCGGGCCGCTCGCGCAGCGGTGGCATCCGCAGGCCGATGACGTTGATCCGGTAGTACAGGTCCTGGCGGAAGCCGCCCGCGGCCACCAGCCCGGCCAGGTCCTTGTGGGTGGCGCTCAGCACTCGTGCGTCCACGGGCACCTCGCGGGCGGCGCCGACCGGCCGGACCGCCTTTTCCTGAATGGCGCGCAGCAGCTTGACCTGCAGGGCGAGCGGGAGGTCGGCGACCTCGTCGAGGAACAGGGTGCCGCCGTCCGCGGCCTGGAACAGACCTGCCTTGTCCGCGTGGGCGCCGGTGAAGCTGCCCTTGACGTGGCCGAACAGCTCGCTCTCGATCAGGTCGTGTGGGATGGCGCCGCAGTTCACGGGCACGAAGGGCCGTTCCGCGCGCGGGCTCAGGGCGTGGATCAGGCGGGCGGCGAGCTCCTTGCCCGTGCCCGATTCACCGCTGATGTGGACCGGCGCCTGGCTGCGGGCCAGCTTGGCGATCAGCGCCCTGACCTGCGCCATCGGCGGCGAGTCGCCGAGCAGCTCCGGCAGGCCGCTCGACGCCAGGCCGCGCGTGGGCGCGGCCGGCGCCGGCGGCAGGCGCAGGGCGCTGTCGATCAGCCGGCGCAGGATGCCGAGGTCGACCGGCTTCGAGACGAAGTCGAAGGCGCCCGCCTTGAGGGCGGCGATGGCGGACTCCATGCTGCCGTGCGCGGTGATCACGGCGACCGGGAGCTCCGGGTAGCGCTCCGCGATCAGCCGCACGAGGTCGATGCCGTCCCCGTCCGGCAGGCGCATGTCGGTCAGGCACACGTCGTAGCGGCGCTCGGCCAGCCGCGCGCGTGCCTCGGCCAGGTCCGCGCAGCTCACGCACGCGACCTGCATGCGGCCGAGGGTGATCTCGAGGAGCGTGCGGATGTCGGGCTCGTCGTCGACGACGAGGGCGGTGGGTCTTGCCATCGGGTCAGGTGATCAGCCGGTGGTCGGGGAAGCTTAATCGGAACCGGCAGCCCCCGCCGGCGGAGGGCGCCTGGTCCAGCCGCACACCGCAGCCCTCGCTCAGCTCCCGCGCGAGATAGAGACCGAGGCCGGTGCCGTTGTGGCGGGTCGAGAAGAAAGGCTCGAAGATCCGGCCCTGCGCGTCCGCCGGGATGCCGGCGCCGTTGTCGGTGACGTCGAGAAACGGCGTGCCATCGGCCGCGAGGCCGCCCTCCACCGCGATCCGCAGGCCGGTCCGGTCGCCGGGGTAGTGGGTCGCCGCGTTCTCGAGGAGCACGGCGATCACCTGGCCGATCTGCCGCGGGTCGGTGATGACCGTGGCCTCCTCGGGCGAAATGCGGACGACGACCTGGCCATCGGCCAGCTGGTTGGCCCGCCGCGCCTCCTCGGCGAGCCGCGCGACCCAGGGCCGAAGCTCGACCGGCTCCGGCCGCGCGCGGTCCCGTCGCGAGAGCTGCAGCACGTTCTCGATGACCTCGTTCACCCGCTGGACGTTGTTGCGGATGATCCCGGCGAGCTGGCGGTCGGCCTCGTCGAAGGCCGGTGACTCGCCCAGCAGCTGGACGGCGTGCCCGATCGCCCCGAGCGGGTTGCGGATCTCGTGCGCGATGCTCGCGGTGAGCTGGCCGAGCGAGGCCAGCTTGATGCGCTGGGCCTCCTCGGCGAGCGCGGCCTCGTCGTCGAGGAAGACGATGGCGGCAGCCGACCGTCCCTGCCCGAGCCGGTGCAGCCGGACCCGCAGGCTGCGCCCGCCGGCGGCCGGCCGGAACCCGGACACCGCAGTGCCGGGCTGCCCCCGATCGTCGGCGAGGAGCCGCGCCAGCGGCGGCGCGATGGTCGCCAGGGGCTGGCCGACGGCCAGGTCTGGCTGGGCGAGCAGATGTCGGGCGGCCGCGTTCGCCTGGCGCAACCGGCCGTCGGTGTCCATCACCAGGACGCCGGTCTGCAACTGGCGGACGACGTAGTCGTTGACCTGCTGAAGGTTCGCGAGGTCGGCCTCCTGGCGGCTGACGAGTCGCTCGCTCTCGCGCAGCCGCAGCGAAAGGCGGTGGGCGAGCACCGCAATGGCGAAATACGCGACGCCGAGGAGCCCGGCGTGGGTGTACGCCGTCGCGCGCACGTGCTGCACGAGGTCGGCGTAGACCTGCTGCACGAGGACCGCCAGCGTGGCGATCGCCGCGAAGAACAGCGCCTGCCGGCCTGCCATCGTCAGGCTGCCGACCGCGATGGTGAGGGCGTTGAGCAGCCCGAGTCCCGAGCCCGGGCCGCCGCTGGCGTGCATCAGAATCGCGAAGGCGACGATGTCGATCACGGCCATTGCCTGGGCCTGCAGCTCCTCCTGCAGCAGGCCGAGCACCATCACGATGCCGCTCGCCGCGATCAGGAAGAGGTAGACGACGAGGGCGGAGGCGAAGAGGTGACGGTCGGACTGGCCGAGCAGCGCCGGTCCCTGGTCGGAGAAGAAGAGCACGGCCAGGCCGATCGCGAGCGCGAGGCGGAAGTAGAAGAAGAACCGCAGGGCTGGCGCCGCCTGGGGCGCGCCCGCCAGGGTGTGTGGCGCGGCCGCCGGCCGGCCCGGGAAATCAGGCGCCCGTGCCGCCACGGTCGAGCCGTTGGTGCTCGCGCGAGCAGTACCAGTGCGGTCCCTCCTTGATCGCGCTGGCGACCGGGAGGTGCAGCCCGCAGTGGGCGCAGCGGACCATGTCCCCGCCGGCCACTGTGCGGGGGCGGGCCCGGCGGCGCTGACGCAGCAGGAACCGGGCGATCAGCAGGGCGGCGACGATCGCCGCGATGGTCAGGAACGTCTTCATCCGGAAGCGCGATCGGTCTTGCTGTTTTGCACAATCGGTGGATTCTGGGCAGATTACCATCCAAGCGGCAGGATCGGCCTCCGGGCCGCGATCCGGAATGCAGCGGGGTGAGGAGCCGAGCGGATGAACCTTCACGAATACCAGGCGAAGGCCCTGTTCACGAGATTCGGCATCCCGGTACCGTCGGGGCAGGTCGCCGCAGCCGCGGCGGAGGCGCTGGCCGCCGCGCGCCAGCTCGGCGGGGACCGCTGGGTCGTCAAGGCCCAGGTCCACGCCGGGGGACGCGGCAAAGGCGGCGGCGTGGTGCTCGTCGACAGTCCGGAGGCCGTGGCGCGGGAGTCCGGGCGCCTGCTCGGCGGCCGCCTGGTCACCCGGCAGACGGGCCCCTACGGCCTGCCGATCGGGCTCGTGCTGGTCGAGCAGCCGACCGCCATCGCGCGCGAGCTCTACCTGAGCCTGCTCGTGGACCGGGGCGCGCGGCGCGTGCTGGTCATGGCGTCGCCGGCCGGCGGGATGGACATCGAAGAGGTCGCGGCGACGACGCCGGAGCGGATCCACACCGCCCACGTCGACCCGGCCGCCGGACTTCAGCCCTATCAGTGCCGCAGGCTGGGCTTCGGGCTCGGGCTCACGGCCGAGCAGATCCGGCCGTTCCAGGCGATCCTCTTCGGGTTGTACCGGCTGTTCACCGAGTGCGACTCCACCCTGGTGGAGATCAACCCGCTGGTGGTGACCGAGGCCGGCGGGCTGCTGGCGCTCGACGCGAAGATCAACCTCGACGACAACGCACTCTACCGTCACCCGGACCTCCTCGCGCTGCGGGACGTCAGCCAGGAGGACGAGCGGGAGGCCAAGGCGAAGGAGCACGATCTCAACTACATCACGCTGGACGGCAACATCGGCTGCATGGTGAACGGCGCCGGGCTGGCGATGGCGACCATGGACCTGGTGCAGCTGCACGGCGGCCAGCCAGCCAACTTCCTGGACGTGGGCGGCGGCACGACGGCGGCGCGGGTGGCCGAGGCCTTCAAGCTGATCCTCTCCGACGCCAAGGTGAAGGCCGTGCTGGTCAACATCTTCGGCGGCATCGTGCGTTGCGACCTGATCGCGGAGGGGATCGTCGCGGCGGTCCGGGAGGTCGGAATCCGCGTGCCGGTCGTGGTCCGGCTGGAGGGGACGAAGGCGGCGGAGGGCCTGCAACTGCTCGACCAGAGCGGCCTCGCGCTGCAGACCGCGGGCGATCTCACCGAGGCGGCGGCGAAGGTCGTCGCGGCGGCTGGGTGAATCTGGCTGTCGCGGATTGTGGCGTGACCCAAGGCTGCCCGTTCGACAACTGACCATTGACCTGCGGGGACAGCCGGCATGGGTCGTCCGGACACGCCGTCAATACGTCCCTGCAGGCTCGGGCGCGGCATCCCTGCCGCTCACGGTCCGGCCGACCCACGACCGCCCGTCCCCGCTGGATGTGACGTAAAGGAGAGCGAGACTTGAGCATCCTCGTCGACAAGAACACCCGCGTCATCTGCCAGGGCTTCACCGGCAGGCAGGGCACGTTCCACTCCGAGCAGGCGATCGCGTACGGAACGCGGATGGTGGGTGGCGTGACGCCGGGCAAGGGCGGCGCGACACACCTCGGCCTGCCGGTCTTCGACACCGTGCACGACGCGGTGCGCGACACCGGCGCCGACGCCACGATGATCTACGTGCCGGCCGCGTTCGCCGCGGACGCGATCCTGGAGGCGGCCGATGCGGGGATCCGGGTGATCGCCTGCATCACCGAGGGCATTCCGGTGCTCGACATGCTGAAGGTCCGCGCGGCGCTCGCGGGCAGCGACGCGCGCCTGATCGGGCCGAACTGCCCCGGGGTGATCACGCCGGGCGAGTGCAAGATCGGCATCATGCCCGGCAACATCCACCAGCCGGGCAGGGTCGGGATCGTCTCGCGCTCGGGCACGCTGACCTACGAGGCGGTGTTCCAGACCACCCGCGCGGGGCTCGGGCAGAGCACCTGCGTGGGCATCGGCGGCGACCCGATCCAGGGCATGAATTTCGTCGACTGCCTCGCGCTGTTCCAGGACGACCCGCAGACGGAAGGCATCGTGCTGGTCGGTGAGATCGGCGGCGCGGCGGAGGAAGACGCGGCCGATTTCATCCGGGCGTCGGTGACCAAGCCGGTGGTCGCCTACATCGCCGGCGTCACCGCGCCCCCCGGCAAGCGCATGGGGCACGCCGGCGCGATCATCAGCGGCGGCAAGGGCACCGCGGCGGGGAAGTACGCGGCGCTAGAGGCGGCCGACGTCGCGACCGTGCGCTCGCCGGCGCAGATCGGCCAGCGCATGGCTGAGCTGCTGAGCAGGTGACGATTGCTCGCGTCATTCAGGCAAGATGCCCAGCCTGGCAGCGGGCCGCCACGACCCGCTCGGACACGTTCCAACCAGTCGATGCTCACCCCACCTCGCCCGTCCACGGGTTCACGTGGAAGTACCAGAGCAGGAGCAGCCCCGCCACGATCCGGTACCACGCGAACGGGATGAAGCTGTGCCGCGCGACGAAGCGCAGCAGGAAGCGCACGATGGCGAGCGCGCTGAAGAACGCCGCGACGAAGCCGATCGCGAACACCGGCAGGTCCGCCATCGACAGCAGATCGCGGGCCTTGTACAGGCTGTATGCCGTGGCGGCGAACATGATCGGGATCGCCAGGAAGAACGAAAACTCGGTCGCGGCGTGCCGCGAGAGCCCGGCGAGCAGGCCGCCCATGATCGTCGCGCCGGAGCGCGAGGTGCCCGGGATCAGCGAGAAGCATTGGGCGACGCCCACCCACAGTGCCTCCCGCCAGGTGATCTCGTCGATCGTGGCAACGCGGGGCGGCGGTCCGCGCTTCTCGATCAGGATGATCACGAGGCCGCCGACGATGAAGGCGACGGCGACGCTGACCGGGTTGAACAGGGTCGCCTTGATCCAGGCGTTGAAGGCAAGCCCCAGGACCGCGGCCGGCAGGAAGGCGATCAGCAGGTTCGCGACGAAGCGCCGTGCGCGCGGCTCGGTCGCGAGCCCCTTCACGATGCCGGCGAGGCGGTTATGGTAGTTCCAGACGACGGCCAGGATGGCACCGAGCTGGATGGCGATCTCGAAGGTCTTCGCGACCTCGCCGCGGAAGCCGAGGAAATCGGCGGCGACGATCAGGTGCCCGGTGCTCGAGACGGGCAGGAACTCGGTTGCACCTTCCACCAGGCCCAGGATCAGGGCCTTGAGCTCTATGGCGATGTCCAATTGAAGACTCCGGGCCGGCGAAAGCGGCTGCAAAGTCTAACTGCGGGGTCGGTGGGCAGCCAGATCGGGCGGTCACCGTCGCAGAAGTACCGGCTGGAAAGGACCGGCAGTCGGCCGGTAGACTGCGGCCGGCGTTCGCATTTCCGCCGTCTTCCTCAGGTGCCCATGCCCGGCAAGCTCTACATCCAGACCTTCGGCTGCCAGATGAACGAGTACGACTCGCAGAAGATGGCCGACGTGCTGCGCGAGTCGCACGGCCTGCAGCTCACCGACCGGCCGGAGGAGGCCGACGTCCTGCTGCTCAACACCTGCTCGATCCGCGAGAAGGCGCAGGAAAAGGTGTTCTCCCAGCTCGGCCGCTGGAAACCCTGGAAGCAGCGGCGGCCCGACCTGGTGATCGGTGTCGGTGGCTGCGTGGCGAGCCAGGAGGGCGAGGCGATCCGCGCGCGGGCGCCGGGCGTCGACCTCGTCTTCGGGCCCCAGACCCTGCATCGCCTGCCCGAGCTGCTCGACCGGGCTCGCCGGACGGGTCAGGCGCAGGTGGACGTCAGCTTCCCGGAGATCGAGAAGTTCGACTGCCTGCCCGAGCCGCGCGCAGAGGGGCCGACCGCCTTCGTGTCGGTGATGGAGGGCTGCTCGAAGTACTGCACCTACTGCGTCGTGCCCTACACGCGCGGCGAGGAGGTCAGCCGGCCCTTCGACGACGTGCTCGCCGAGGTGGCGACGCTGGCCGCGCAGGGCGTGCGCGAGGTCAACCTGCTCGGGCAGAACGTCAACGCCTACCGCGGCCGGATGGAGGATGGCGGGACGGCCGACCTCGCGCTGCTGATCCGCTACGTGGCGGCGATCGACGGCATCGAGCGCATCCGCTTCACCACCTCGCACCCGGTAGATCTCTCCGACTCGCTGATCGAGGCCTACCGCGACGTGCCGGAGCTGGTCTCGTTTCTCCATCTGCCCGTCCAGGCGGGAGCGGACCGCATCCTGCTCGCGATGAAACGCGGCCACACCGCCTGGGACTACAAGCAGAAGATCCGGCGCCTGCGCCAGGCCCGCCCCGACATCAGCGTCTCGTCCGATTTCATCGTCGGCTTCCCCGGCGAGACCGACGAGGACTTCGAGCACACGCTGCGGCTGATCGAGGAGGTCGGCTTCGATCAGTCCTTCAGCTTCATCTACAGCCGCCGTCCCGGCACGCCGGCCGCCGACCTTCCCGACGACGTGCCCCTGAGTGTCAAGCAGGAGCGGCTGCGCCGGCTGCAGGCGCGCATCGACGAGCTCGCCGGCGCGATCGGGCGGCAGATGGTTGGCACCGTACAGCGCGTGCTAGTCGACCGGCCCGCGCGCAAGGACCCGCGGCAGCTCGCGGGCCGCACCGAGAACAACCGCGTCGTCAACTTCGACGGACCGGCGACGCTGATCGGGCGGTTCGCCGACGTGGTCGTCACCGAGGCACTGCCGAACTCGCTGCGCGGGCGGCTGGCCGAGGCGGCGAGGGACCGGGCGGTTGGCTGACCACCCCGAGTCATTGGAGCTGGCGCTCGAGCCCGCCGACAACGAGCGGCTGCGCAGCGTCTGTGGCCAGCTCGACGAGCACCTGCGGCAGATCGAGCGGCGGCTCGGCATCGAGATCGGCAACCGCGGCAACCAGTTCCGGCTCTATGGCCGGCGCGAGGCCGTGGGGGCGGGGGGGCAGGTGCTGCGCGAGCTGTACCGGGTGAGCGCCGACGAGGCGATCACCCCCGAGCGCGTCCATCTGTTCCTGCAGGAGTCGGGAATCGACAGCCTGCTCGAGCGGGCCAGGCACGGGGGCGCCGAGGCGGAGGCCCTGATCCGCACGCGGCGCGGCCTGGTGCGGCCGCGCGGGCCCAACCAGCAGGACTACCTGCGCAAGATCGCTGCCCACGACATCAACTTCGGCGTGGGCCCGGCGGGGACCGGCAAGACCTACCTCGCGGTCGCGGCGGCCGTCGACTCCATGGAGCACGACCGCGTCCGGCGAATCCTCCTCGTGCGCCCGGCCGTGGAGGCCGGCGAGCGGCTCGGCTTCCTGCCCGGCGATCTTGCGCAGAAGATCGACCCCTACCTGCGCCCCCTCTACGACGCCCTGTACGAGATGCTGGGCTTCGAGCGCGTGCACAAGCTGATCGAGCGCAACGTCATCGAGGTCGCGCCGCTCGCCTACATGCGCGGGCGGACGCTCAACGAGGCCTTCATCATCCTCGACGAGGCGCAGAACACCACGCCCGAGCAGATGAAGATGTTCCTGACCCGCATCGGCTTCGGCTCGACGGCGGTGATCACGGGGGACGTCACCCAGGTCGATCTGCCGCGCGGCCAGCTCTCGGGGCTGCGACAGGCCGTCGAGATACTCGGTCAGGTGGAAGGCATCAGCTTCACCTTCTTCAGTGCGCGGGACGTGGTGCGGCACCCCCTGGTGCAGAGGATCGTCGCCGCCTACGACGTCTTCGACGGACGCGCGGAGCAGATGTGACTCGGGCGACGCCGGCCCGGCAGCGCGCGACCGTCGTCGCGCTCGAGGTCCAGCGGGCCTCCGCAGCGAAGGCGATTCCGCCGAAGGCCAGGCTGGCACGCTACGCGGAGGCTGCCCTGCAGGGCCGGCACGGGCGCTCCGGGCTGGTCATCCGCATCGTCGACGAGCCGGAGAGCCAGACCCTGAACCGGCAGTATCGCGGCATCGACAGGCCCAC
>Ga0079037_100000430_pt1 | contig 18807 bp, 16 predicted proteins | sample Mud3Dept4metaG_FD_71479 | JGI IMG/M metagenome (GOLD analysis project Ga0079037, IMG submission 71479) | Freshwater wetland microbial communities from Ohio, USA, analyzing the effect of biotic and abiotic controls - Mud 3 Core 4 Depth 4 metaG | ecosystem: Environmental > Aquatic > Freshwater >... | reverse complement strand
TCCACGCGGACGATCTCGCAGGGCACCCCGAGGCGAACGGCCAGCGTGGCGCTGTGAAGCGACCAGCGCGCGGAGTCCCGATGCAGGCCGTGATCGACGTGGACCGCGCGCAGCGGGACGGCGGGTGCCGGCGACGCCAGCGCAGCGAGCAACACGCTGGAGTCGAGGCCGCCACTCAACGCGATGCAGTAACCGGACGGTGCGACGCCGGCCTCGCGCAGGATGCAATTGAGCGCATCGCGCAGGCTTTCCGGCGAGAAGCTCACGGTCGCGTCACACGGCGCGGTACACGCCCTGCGCGCGCAGCCGCGCGTAGCGCCGCTCGAGCAGTTGCTCCTCCGGCCACTGCTCGACCTCGTGCAGGTGGCGCAGCAGGACCGTCTTGAGATCGCTGGCCATCGCCTGCGGATCCCGGTGGGCGCCGCCGAGCGGTTCCCGGACGATCTCGTCCACGAGCCCGAGCTTGTCGAGGCGCTCGGCCGTGATGCCCATCGCATCAGCGGCCAGCTCTTTCTTGTCGGCGCTCTTCCAAAGGATCGACGCGCAGCCCTCGGGCGAGATCACCGAGTACACCGAGTATTGCAGCATGATCAATCGGTCGCACACTCCGATCGCGAGTGCGCCACCAGAACCACCCTCACCGATCACCACCGAGATCACCGGCACCTTGAGCGTCGCCATCTCGAACAGGTTGCGGGCGATCGCCTCGCTCTGGTTGCGTTCCTCCGAGCCCACGCCCGGATAGGCGCCTGGCGTGTCGATCAGGGTCACAAGCGGCATGCGGAAGCGCTCGGCGAGCTTCATCAACCGGAGCGCCTTGCGGTAGCCCTCGGGCTTGGGCATGCCGTAGTTGCGCCGGACGCGCTCCTTCGTGTCGCGACCCTTCTGGTGACCGATCAGCATCACGGGCCGCCCCTCGAGCCGCGCAAGCCCGCCGACGATGGCGTGGTCGTCGGCGTACATGCGGTCGCCGTGCAGCTCATGGAATTCGTCGCAGAGGGCGGCCACGTAATCGAGCGTGTACGGACGCTGCGGGTGACGCGCGAGCTGCGCCACCTGCCACGTCGACAGGTTCGAGAAGATGCTGGTCGTGAGCGCGAGGCTCTGCGCCCTGAGGCGTGCGATCTCCTCGCCGACGTTCACCTCCGCGTCGGAGGCGACGAACTTCAGCTCGTCGATTTTCGCCTCGAGCTCGGCGATGGGCTGCTCGAAATCCAGGAAACTGAGTGGCATGGCGTCTAAAGGATGCCCTGAGAAGGGTCCCGGTGGCTAGCCGGCCCTCACGCCAGGAATGCCGTCACGGCCAGGATCGTCTCGCGCAGCTGGAAGAACAGCACCACGGCGACCACCGGCGGCACCACCCAGCGTAAGACCACGAGGATCCTCGGTACCTGCCGCTGCCAGAACGGCGTCGCGCCCGCCAGCAACTCGTCCCGAACCTCGGCATTGATGCGCCAGCCGGCGAAGATCGCGAGTGCGAGCGCGCCGACCACGAGCAGGAACTCGCCGGCGATCTTGTCCACGAGCCCGAGGACATCGGTGTCCAGGGCGGGCAGGATGCCCAGAACCGTGATCGCTGCGCCGGTGACGACCGCGGCCTTGTGGCGCGACATGCCCAGTTCTTCGATCACCGAAGCCGTCACGACCTCGAGCAGCGAAATGGCCGAGGTCAGCGCGCCGAGCGCCAGCGCGACGAAAAAGAACACGCCCACCACGCGCCCCATGACACCCATGGCCTCGAACGCGCCCGGCAGCGCGATGAACAGCGCGCCGACGGTGCTCGCACCGACGGCGCCCTGCAGGCCCAGCGAGAAGATCACTGGAAAGACCACCAGGCCCGCGACGAACGCCACGCCGAAGTCCGTGTAGGCGACCACGGTGGCCGACTCGGGGAGGTTCTGGTCTCGGTGCAGGTAGGAGGCGAACGTGAGCATCCCGCCCATGCCCAGGCTCAGCGAGAAGAACGCCTGGGCGACGGCCGCCCGCCAGACCGCCGGGTCCATGATCTCCCGCAGCTGCGGCTTCAGGTACACCGCGTAGCCGGCCCCGGCCCCCGGCAGCGTGGCAGCCCAGACCGCGAGCCCCACCACGATCAGGAACAGCAGCGGCATGAGCAGCAGCGAGGCGCGCTCGATGCCGCCCTTGACGCCGCCCACCACGATCAGGATTGTCAACGCCATGAAGCCGATGTGGAACGCGACGGCGTCGCCGCCCGCGGCAACCTCCGTGAAGTGGTCCGACGCGGACCGATCGAAGCCCTGCAGCAAGGCCTCGAACGCATAGCGCACCGTCCACCCGGCAATGACGGAGTAGTACGACAGGATCAGCAGGCCGGCCGCCACGAACAGGTAACCCACGCGGCCCCAGCGCGCGCTGCCCAGCCGCCTCAGGCTGCCGATCGGCGCCCGCTGCCCGCGCCGGCCGATGCCGAACTCGGCAAGCATCAGCGGGATGCCGAGCAGCAACGTCATCGCGATGTAGAGCAGCACGAACGCGGCCCCGCCGCCTTCGGAGGCCTGGTAGGAAAAACGCCACATGTTGCCGAGGCCGACTGCACTGCCCGCCGCCGCCAGGATGAATCCGGCCCGGGTCGCAAATGCCTCGCGGCTGGCAGATGGTGCGGTCATGCAGCTCCCTGTCCCAGAGGTTGTTCTTGCGCCGGCCGCGGCGGACCGCTACCCGTCGACGCGCGGAGCGTACACCAGCTCGACCCCTTCGCGGCCAACGAGTTGCCCGAGGCGTTCGATGAGGTCCTGCGACGGGCGCACGCACCACTCCTCGCCAAGCAGCACGCTGGCGCACGCCGCGTCACCCACATAGCGGATCGCCACGGCGCACCGCCCGCCACGGCTCGGCCGCAGCGCCTGCTCCAGCGCGGCGATCAGGCGACGCCCCTCGCCGTTCGCGGCGGCGGGCCATCGCAGCACCAGCCGCCGGGCATACTGTTCGCGCGCCTGGGCAATGTCGATGATGCGTTTCGCCGAGACGCGCCAGTCATCGGCGAAGTCGTCGAAGCGCAGGTTGCCTTCCACGACGAGGATCGCGTCGCGCGCGACCAGCGCGCGGAACTGCTGGTACACATCCTCGAACAGCGTGATCTCGATGCGACCACTGCGGTCGTCGAGCACGAAGCTCGTGCGGTTGCCTCGCTTGCGGATCTCGAGCACCAGCCCGGCGACCGTGACGTTTTTGCCGGGACCGCGCCAGCCGCCGTCGCCCGCCCCGACCGGCCGGGCGCCGCCGATGTCGGCGATGCGGCCACTCACCAGCGGCCGGATCTCGCGCTCGTACTCGGTGATCGGATGGCCCGTCAGGTACAGGCCAAGCGTTTCGCGCTCGCCGGCGAGCCGCACCGCCTCGCTCCACTCCGGCAGCGTCTCGCGCAGCTCGGCCGTCTCCTCACGCGCGGCGGGCGCGGCGGGCTCGGCGAGGCCGAACAGGTCGTCCTGGCCGGCGGCCTGCGCCCGCGACTGCTGCTCCGCGGCCTGCATCGCCCCGGGCAGCTGGTGCATGAGCGTGGCACGATTGTCGCCCAGCGAGTCCATGGCACCGGCGCGGATCAGGGCCTCGAGCACGCGGCGATTCGCCCGGTTCAGGTCGATGCGGCGGCAATAGTCGCGAAGGTCGCGGAACGGGCCGTGCGCATCGCGCTCCGCGATCATGTTCTCGACCGCGGCCTCGCCGACCCCCTTGATCGCACCCAGCCCGTAGCGGATCGCTTTCGGGCCGGACACGGTGAACATGAACTGCGACGCGTTCACGTCGGGCGGCTCGACCGCGAGGCCCATGCGGGCGCACTCGTCGATCAGCGTCACGACCTTGTCGGTCTTGTCCATGTCCGACGAGAGCACGGCCGCCATGAACGCCGCCGGGTAATGCGTCTTGAGCCAGGCGGTCTGGTAGGAGAGCACTGCGTAGGCAGCCGAATGCGACTTGTTGAAGCCGTAGCCCGCGAACTTCTCCATCAGGTCGAAGATGTGGGCCGCGGTCGCGTCGGCGACGCCGCGCTGCGTCGCGCCCGCGACGAAGATGGAACGCTGTTTCGCCATCTCCTCGGGCTTTTTCTTGCCCATCGCGCGACGCAACAGGTCAGCGCCGCCGAGCGAATAGCCCGCCAGCACCTGCGCAATCTGCATGACCTGTTCCTGGTACAGGATCACGCCGTAGGTCGGGAACATGACCTGCTTCAGTTCCGGGTGCAGGTAGTCGATCGGGCCGGTGGAACGGCCGTGCTTGCGGGCGATGAAGTCGTCCACCATGCCCGACTGCAGCGGGCCCGGCCGGAACAGCGCCACCAGCGCGATGATGTCCTCGAAACAGTCCGGCTGCAGGCGCCGGATCAGGTCCTTCATGCCACGCGACTCGAGCTGGAACACCGCGGTCGTCTCGCACCGCTTCAGCAGCGCGTACGTGGCCGGGTCGTCCATCGGCAGCGCGGCCATGTCGAGCGGCGGCTCGCCGCGCGCGACGCGCCCGGCATTGATGTTGCGGACGGCCCAGTCGATGATCGTGAGCGTACGCAGGCCGAGGAAGTCGAACTTGACCAGGCCGGCGGCCTCGACGTCGTCCTTGTCGAATTGCGTGACGACGCTGCCGCCGCCCGCCTCGCAGTACAGCGGCGCGAAGTCCGTGAGCACCGACGGCGCGATCACTACGCCGCCCGCGTGCGTGCCGGCATTGCGCACGAGGCCTTCGAGCGAGCGCGCTAGGTCGATGACCTCGCGCACCTCGTCCTCGGACTTGTAGCGCTTGCGCAGTTCCTCCTCCTTGGCCAGCGCGTCGTCGAGCGTGATGCCGAGTTCGAACGGGATCAGCTTGGCGATGCTGTCGGTGAAACCGTAGCTGTGCCCGAGCACGCGCCCCACGTCGCGCACCACCGCCTTGGCCGCCATGGTGCCGTAGGTGATGATCTGCGAGACCCGGTCGCGCCCATAGCGTTCGGCGACATACTCGATCACCCGGTCGCGGCCCTCCATGCAGAAGTCGACGTCGAAGTCGGGCATCGAGACGCGCTCGGGGTTGAGGAAGCGCTCGAACAGCAGGTCGTACTTGAGCGGGTCGAGATCGGTGATGCCGAGCGCGTACGCGACCAGCGAGCCCGCGCCCGAGCCGCGGCCGGGCCCGACCGGCACGCCGTTCTCGCGCGCCCAGCGGATGAAGTCGGCGACGATCAGAAAGTAACCGGCGAACCCCATCTGGCAGATGACGTCGAGCTCGCTGGCCAGCCGCGCGTCGTACGGGGCCCGCTGCGGCGCGCCGGCCGGGGTCGACGCCAGCGCGACGAGGCGCGACTCGAGGCCGGCGCGCGCTTCCTCGCGCAGGTGGTCCTCCGTGGTGCGTCCCGCCGGTACCGGATACGCGGGCAATGACGGCTTGCCGAGGCGCACCTCGAGGTTGAGCCGGCGAGCGAGCTCGACCGAGTTGTCGAGCGCCTCCGGCAGGTCGGCAAACAGTTCAGCCATCTCGTCCGGCGAGCGCAGGTACTGCTGCTCGCTGTAGCGACGCGGGCGGGCAGCATCGGCAAGCAGTGCGCCCTCGTGGATGCAGACGCGCGCCTCGTGCGCCTCGAAGTCGTCGCGCCTGACGAAACGGACGTCGTTGGTGGCAACCACCGGCACGCCGCGCTCCACGGCCAGGCCGAGCGAGCCCGCGATGCAATCCTCGTCCCCCACGCGGCCCGTGCGCTGCAACTCGAGGTAGTAGCGATCGCCGAACAGGTCGAGCCAGGTCCCGAGCGCCAGCGACGCCTCGTCCTCGCGACCGGCGAGCAGGGCCCGCCCGACGTCACCCTCGCGCGCGCCGGATAACGCCACCAGGCCGGTCGTCGAATCGCGGTCGAGCCAGGCTCGGTTCACCGTCGGGCCGTGGCGCCCCTGCCCCTCGAGGTACGAGCGGCTCACGAGCCGGGTGAGGTTCGCGTACCCGCGCTCGTCCTGGCACAGCAGCACGAGCCGGGACGGCTCGACGCGCTCGCCCTCCCCGCGGACCAGCACGTCCACGCCGACCAGCGGCTTCACGCCACGCGCAAGTGCCGCACGGTAGAACTTCACCAGCGAGAACAGGTTGCCCTGGTCGGTGACCGCCACCGCGGGCATGCCCAGGCGCGCGCAGGCGTCCACCAGCCCCTCCCGCACCAGTGAGCCGTCGTCCTTGCGCTCGCTGTCGATGCGCACCACGCCGTCGACCAGCGAGTACTCGGTGTGAAGGTGGAGGTGGACGAAGCGCGTCATCGGGGTCGGGCTCAACGGGGGAGGCAAAATTGTACCGGCGCGAAGCTCTTGCGGTGCACGGGAGACGGCCCGAGCGCGCGCAATGCGGCCACGTGCGCCGCCGTCGGATAACCCTTATGGCCGGCGAAGCCATACCCCGGGTAGCAGGCGTCCAGCCGGCACATGAACTCGTCGCGCGCGCATTTGGCCAGGATCGAGGCGGCGCTCACGCAAGGCACCGTGACGTCGCCCTCGACCACGGCCTCGACCGTGCACTCGAATCCGAGCCCGCCCAGGTCGGGGCAGCGGTTACCATCCACCACGACGTGCGCGGGCGCGGTTGCCAGCGACGCGAGCGCACGCCGCATGGCGAGGAAGGTCGCCTGCAGGATGTTGATGGCGTCGATCTCGGCGGCGTCGGCCCAGCCGAGGCCCCAGGCGAAGCTGCGGGCGCGGATCTCGACCGCGAGCTGCTCCCGCCGTGCTGGTTTCAGGGCCTTGGAGTCGGCCAGGCCGTCGATTGGCCGACCCGCGTCGAGGATCACCGCCGCGGCCACCACCGGTCCGGCGAGCGGGCCGCGGCCCGCCTCGTCCATTCCCGCCACGAGCCCGTGGCGACCCCAGTCGAAGGCCGCCTGCTCCGCGCCCGGCCGCCGCCTCATCGGACCGTCCGGCGCGTGGCGAGCAACTCGAGCACGGCCTCGGCTGCCCGCTCGCTCGCGTCACGCCGCAACACGTGGTGGATCTCTCCGAAAGCGTCGATCAGTGCCGCACGGTCGGGGCGCTCGAGCTGCTCCAGCAGCGCGGGACCGAGCACCTCGGGACGCACCTGTTCCTGGAAGAACTCCGGCACCAGCGCCCGCCCGGCAAGCAGGTTCGGCTGCGAGAAGAACTCGGTCTTCACGAGCTTCAGGTCGCGCAGCAGCCAGCCCGTGAGCGGCGCGACGCGATAGGCGACTACCATGGGTCGCTTGACGAGTGCCGTCTCGAGCGTCGCGGTGCCCGAGGTGACGAGTACGGCATCGCTGGCCGCGATTGCCTGCTGGGCGCGGCCGTCGACGAGGTGCACGGGCACTCCCGGCGCGTGCTCCCGCAGCGCCTGCTCGAACGACAGGCGCACCGCGGCACTTGCCATCGGCGCAACGAAACCCAGCTCTGGCCGGCGGGCCGCGAGCCACGCGACGGTCGCCGCGAACGGCGGACCGAGCCTGGCGACTTCGCCGCGGCGGCTGCCGGGCAGCACGGCGACGACCGGTCCGGCGGCGGCTAGGCCGAGTGCCGCACGTGCCGTGACGGGATCCGACTCGAGCGGCACGCGGTCGGCCAGCGGGTGTCCCACGAACACCGCCCGCACGGCGTGCGCCTCGTAGAACGCGGTCTCGAACGGCAGCACGCAGAGCACGAGGTCCACGGCCTGGCCGATCGAGCGCACCCGGCCCTGTCGCCACGCCCAGACCTGCGGGCTCACGTATTGCACCGTGGGGACGCCGCGCTGCTTGAGCGCCCGGGCGATACGCAGATTGAACTCGGGCGAGTCGATGCCGATGAACGCGTCGGGACGCGCGCCGGCGAAGCGCGCCAGCAATTCGCGTCGCAGCCTGAGCAGCCGCGGCAGGTGCCGCACGATCTCGGCCAGGCCCATGACCGCGAGCGTGTCCGCCGGATACCAGGCGTCGCAGCCCGCATCCGTCATGCGCGGCCCGGCCACGCCGAAGAAGCGCGCCCCCGGCGCGCGCGCGGCGAGGGCGCGGATCAGCGGGCCGCCGAGGTTGTCGCCGGAGGCCTCGCCGGCGACGAGGCCGAACGCGGGGCTGCCGTCCGCGGTTGCCACGCGACCCGCCGTGCCGGTCAACGTACGATGCTGCGCGTGGACTGCGGCAGGAACTCGGCGATGAGCCGCAATTCTGGCTGCTCCTGCGCGAGCGCCTCGAGTTGCGCCGTCGCATCGGCCAGCTTGAGTCCGGAGCGGTACAGCAGCCGGAAGGCGCTGCGGATGTTGCGGATCTGGTCCGGACTGAAGCCGCGGCGCTTCAGCCCTTCGGAATTGACGCTGTGGGCCGCCGCCGGCTGACCGACCGCCATCACGTACGGCGGCACGTCGCGCGTCACCGCCGCGTTGTTGGCGATGAACGCATGCGCGCCGACCTTGCAGAACTGGTGGATCGCGGACAGGCCGCCCATGATCACCCAGTCGCCGAGGTGGACGTGGCCGCCGAGCGTCGCGTTGTTGGCGAGCACGCAATAGTTGCCCACGCGGCAGTCGTGCGCAATGTGCGCGTAGGCCATGAACAGGTTATCGCTGCCGATGGTCGTCACGCCGGCGTCCTTGGTCGTGCCGCGGTTCAGCGTGACGCACTCGCGGATCACATTGCGGTCGCCGACCTCGAGGCGCGTCAGCTCGCCCTTGTATTTCTTGTCCTGCGGCGCCGACCCCACCGAAGCGAACTGGAAGACCTGGTTGTCCGCGCCGATGCGCGTGGGCCCTTCGATCACGGCGTGCGGGCCGATGCGCGTGTTGGCGCCGACCTGGACGCCCGGCCCGATCACTGCATATGCGCCGACCTCGACCCCCTCGCCCAGCTCAGCCTCCGGCGCGACCAGGGCGGTCGGGTGAATGTTGCCTGCCATCGTCTATCCCCTTGGGTCGGATCGCCGGCGTCTCAGCCCGGCATCACCATCATTTCGGCGCAACAGGCCTCCTCGCCCCCGACGTCGGCGACCGTCGCGAACTTCCAGATCGTGCGGATGCGTCGCTCGAGCGTGGCGCGCAGGATCAGCTGGTCGCCCGGCACGATCGGGCGGCGGAAGCGTGCCTTGTCGATGCCGGCGAAATAGAACTTCACGTTCTCATCCGGGTAAATGCCCGCGGTGACGAAGCAGAGGATACCTGCCGCCTGTGCCAGCGCCTCGAGCATGATCACTCCCGGCATCACCGGACGGCCCGGGAAATGGCCGTTGAAGTACTGCTCGTTGGCCGTGACGTTCTTGAGCGCCACGATGCGCTCGCCCGGCACGCACTCGAGCACCCGGTCCACCAGCAGCATGGGATAACGATGCGGCAGGCGCCGCATGACCTCGTCGATGCCGAACCCGCCCAGCTCACTCATCGTCCTCTCCCTGTGCCTCCGCCGCGCCCTCGAGCCGGCGCACCCGGCGCGCGAGCTCGTCGAGCTTCTGGAATCGCGCTGCGTTGCGCCGGAAGCGCCGCGCCTCGTCCGCCGACAGCGCGCTCGAGTAGACGCCCGGCTGCCGGATCGAACTGCTCACCATCGTGCGCCCGGTCAGGGCCACGTCGTCGCAGATCTCGAGATGGCCCACGATGCCCACCATGCCGCCGATCATGCAGCGCCGGCCGATCACCGCGCTGCCCGAGATGCCCGCGCAGCCGGCGATGACGGTGTGCTCGCCGACGTGCACGTTATGGCCGATCTGCACCTGGTTGTCGATCTTCACGCCGTCACCGATCACGGTGTCTCCGATCGCGCCGCGATCGATCGTGGTATTGGCACCGACCTCGACGTCGTCGCCGATCGCGACCGAACCGACCTGCGGCACCTTGACGTAATGCCCCGCATCCGGCGCCTGGCCGAACCCGTCTGCGCCGACGACGACGCCGGGATGAAGCATGCATCGCCGGCCGATGCGGACGCCTTCGCAGAGCGTGACGCGTGCAACGAGCTGGGTGTCCTTCCCCACGCTCGCGCCCTCGAGCAGGATCGAACCCGGCCCGACGAACGCTCCGGGACCGACGACTGCGCCATTCGCGACGAACGCCTGCGCACCGATCCACGCGGACGGATCGACCACGGCACCGTCCTCAACGACGGCGCTCGGGTGGCGCCCCGGCCGGACGCTGCGCGCCGGGTAAAGCAGCTGCGCGATGCGGGCGTAGGTTGCGTACGGGTTGCGGGCCACGAGCGCGGCCACCGGGCACTCCGCGGCGGCCGTCGCCTCGAGCACGACCGCCGTCGCCCTCGTGGCAGCGAGGTAACGCCGGTAGCGGGAATTGGAGAGAAACGCCAGCGAGCCCGGCGTCGCGTCCTGAAGGGTGGCGACGCGCTCGACGAGCGCATCCGGGTCGCCCTGCAGTTCGCAGCCGAAGCGGACGGCCAGCTCGGCGAGCCGCAACGGCATGGGTGCTCCCGGCCCGCCGCCGCCTCAGGGCTTGGCGGGAGCCGCCGTACCCTTGCGCGACTGCAGCGCGGCCAGCACCTGGTTGGTGATGTCCACCGACTGGCTCGCGTAGAGCGCATCGGCCACGACGATGTCGAGACCGGCACCCTTGGCGTAGGTCTGCACTTCCTGCAGCACCGTGCGCTGCAGCTGGCCCAGCGCCTCGTTACGACGCACGTTGAGGTCCTCGAGGAACTCGTTCTGCTTGCGGGCCAGCTCGCGCTGGCCGTCGCGCAGCGTCTTTTCGGCATTGCGGCGCTCGGCCTCGGCCATCACCGCGCCGTCCTTCGCCAGCTTGTCCTCGCGTGCCTTGAGGTCCTTCTGCTGGGTCTCGAGTTCCCGGCGGCGGTTCGCGAACTCGTTCTCGAGCGCCTGCGAGGCAGCCTGTGCCTGCGGCGCCTCCTGCAGCAGGCGGGCGATGTTCACGACGCCGATCTTGGCCTGCGCCTGCGCTGCGCCGAACGGCAATGATGCGGCGGCGATCGTCAGGAGAGCCAGGGTCACGGTCTTGATGCGCATGGAGCGGGATACCTCAGAAAGCCTGTCCGATTGAGAATTGGAACCCTTCGGTCTCGTCGCCGTATTCGACGCCCTGGCTCTTCACGTCGTTGAGCGGGAAGGCGAAGCTGAACCGGAATACGCCGAGCGGAGCGAGCCACTGCACGGCTACGCCAGTGGAATACTTTATCTCATCGACGTCGAACTCGTAATCCACGGGCGTCCGGCCATCGCGGCCGACGTAGGTGGTGCTGTCGGTCGAGAAGACGTTGCCCGCGTCGAAGAACACGCTGAAGCGGGCGCTGTTGCGCCACTTCTCCGGCATCGGCAGCAGCAACTCGACCTGGCTCGTCACCCGCAGGTTGCCGCCGTAGGGGTTGCCGAACGAGTCCTTCGGGCCGAGCCGGCTCTCCTGGAAACCACGGACGCTCTCCGGGCCGCCGGCAAAGAAGCGGCGGTACGGCGGGATCTCGGTGGTGTCGCCGATGTCGAAGCCGTAGCCGATGTCCGCGTTGAACAGCAGCGTGAACCACTTGTTGATCGGGACGAACTGCAGATAGTCGTAATTGACCGTGTAGAACTCGACGTCGCTGAACGGCAGCGTGTAGCTCAGGTTCAGGCGATGGCGCGCGCCGCGGTCGGCAAAAATGGCCCGGTTGCGCGAGTCGAACCCCCAGCCGACGGACAGCGAGTAGGTGTCGAACTTGGTGCCGTAGTACAGGTACGAGATCGGCGGAACGCCGAACCCGGCATTCTGCGTGTAGGTATCGCCGTTGTTGCGCACCCACTCCACCGCCTCCCGCGCGCTGCCGTTCGGGTCGGTGAGCAGGTCGGAACGCTGCGCCGCCAGGCCCACTCGCAACGACTGGAACTCGGAAATCGGCCAGCCGTAGTCCACGGCCAGCGTGCCGGTGTCGGTCTCGAAATCCGAGGACGCGCTGGTGAACTGCGTGGCGCTGCGGTACGTCGCCGACACCGTGCGCGAAATGCCGTCCACCGTGATGTACGGGTCGGTGTGCGACAGGCTGTACACCTGGGCGTACTGGCCGGCGTTCAACTCCGCCGCGACCCGGTTGCCGGTGCCCATGAAGTTGCTGTGCACGAAGCTGCCGTTCAACAGCACGGACTGCGATTCGGAATAGCCGATGCCGCCGGCGAACTGGCCGGGCAGGCCCTCCTTGATATCGAAGTTCACGTCCACGAGGTCGGGGGACCCGGCCACCGGGGAGGTCTCGACCTTGACGTCCTCGATGTACGGCAAACGCTGCAGCCGCAGCCTGGAACGATCCACCGCCGCGTTGGAGAGGTAGCCGCCCTCCATCTGGCGCATCTCGCGGCGCAGGACGTCGTCGTTGATCGAAGTGGTGCCGTTGAAGTTGATGCGGCGCACATAGGCCCGGTTGCCCGGATCGACGAGGAAGGTGAGCGCGATCTCCTTCGTCTCGGGGTCCTCCTGCGGCACCGGGTCGATCTTGGCGAAGGCGTAGCCATCGACGCCGAGGCGCATCGCCATGAACTCGGTGGTCGCGGAGATCATGCGCTGCGAGTAGATGTCGCCGCGACGCACCTGCACCAGCCCACGCAGCTCTTCCTCGGGCACGACGAGCTTGCCGGCGATCTTCACCTCCGAGATGCGATAGACCTCGCCCTCGTTGACGTTCATCGTGATGAAAATGTCCTCGCGGTCGGGCGCGATCGCGACCTGAGTCGAGTCGACCTCGAAATTGGCGTAGCCGCGGTCGAGGTAATAGGAGCGGAGCTTCTCGATGTCGCCGGACAGTTCTTCGCGCGAGTAGCGGTCGTCCTGGCGGTACCACGACAGCCAGTTCGGCGTGCGCAGCTTCAGCGGCTCGAGCAACTCCTCGTCGTCGAACGCCTCGTTGCCGACGACATTGATCTGGCGGATGCGCGAGCGCTTGCCCTCGACGATGTCGATCGCGATCTTGACGCGGTTGTCGGGCAGCTCGTCGACGCGCGTATCCACTTTCACGCCGTACTTGCCCCGCGAATAGTACTGGTCGGTGAGGAAGCGCTTGACCTCGTCGAGCGTGGACTGGTCGAAGGTCTTGCCGCGCGCCAGCCCCACGTTGCGCAGCGACTTCTCGAGGTCCTCGGTCTTGATGTCCTTGTTGCCTTCGATGGTGAAGCTCTCGATCGACGGGCGCTCGAGCACCACGACGATCAGCGTGCCGCCGTCGCGTCGCAGCTCGACGTCGCGGAAGAAACCGGTCGAGTACAGCGAACGCAGCGCCTCCTCGATGCGGCGCGAGTCGAGCCGGTCGCCGATGTTCACGGGCAGGTAGTTGAACACCGTGCCTTCGCTGATGCGCTGCAGACCCTCGATGCGGATGTCGCCGACGGTGAACGCGCCCGGGTCGCTCTGGGCGAACACGGCGGGTACGGCGAGCAGGACCGGCAGCGCGGCCAGGAACTTCAGTCGCATGGGGCGCTCAGCTGAACAACCGCGAGAGGTCGTTGTAGAAGGCGAAGCTCATGAGCACGAGCAGCAGCAGGAGTCCGATCTGCTGGCCCACGGCCTGGGCGCGGTCCGAGAGCGGGCTGCCCTTGGCGAGTTCCGCGAGCTGGTAGACGATCTGCCCACCGTCGAGGATGGGAATCGGGAGAAGGTTCAGCACGAACAGGCTCACGCTCACGATGGCCAGGAACGACAGGAACGCAAGTATGCCCTGTCGCGCCGAAAAACCCGCGTACTCCGCGATGTTGATCGGGCCGCTCAGGTTCTTGACCGAGACGTCGCCGGTGACGACGTTCCAGAGCATGCGCACCGTGAGCACGGACATGCTCCAGGTCTTGTCGGTCGCGTGGACCAGTGCGCCGAGCGGGCCATGCCGCTCGAGGGTGCGCATTCCCTCCGGGAGCGCACCCGGTGCCGCGGGCTGTACGCCGATACGACCAACGAGCCGCTCGCCCTCGCGCTGGGACTCGACCTCGACTGGCACGCTGAGCGTTCCGCCGTCGCGCTCGACGGCAAAGTCGAGCCGCACGCCCGGCTTCGGCTGCACGATCGCCACCAGCGCGGCGAAATCCGCCACCGGCTCGCCGTCCACGGCGAGGATCTCGTCGCCTTCGCGCAGGCCGGCACGTTCGGCGGGACTGCCGGGCAGCACCTTGCCGACGCGGGCCGGCACGGCCGGGTACCAGAAGTCGAAGCCGAGGCCTGGCAGCAGCGCGCCGGGCTCGGTCAGGGCGCGCAGGTCGCCGGCGACCTCGAGCCTGACCTGGCGGGAGTCGCCCCGCCCGTCGGCTACGCGCATTTCGACCGCCTGGTCGTTCATCAGCCCGTCGAGTAACGCGAGCACGGCCTCTTCGCGCGTGCGGGTGTCCTTCGAGCCGACCCCCAGGATTTCGTCTCCCGGGCGCAGCCCGGCCCGCGCGGCCGTGGACTCGGCCGCCACGTCGCCCACCACCGGCTTGAGTGCCGGCACGCCCACGACGAACAGCACCCAGTAGGCGGCGACCGCAAACAGGAAATTGGCCAGCGGGCCGGCCAGCAGAACGAGGATGCGAGCCCACACGGGCTTGCGGTTATACGCCTCAGTCACGAGACCCGGGTCGATCGGCCCTTCACGCTCGTCGAGCAGCTTCACGTAGCCGCCGAGGGGGATGGCCGCGACCGCGTACTCGGTGCCGTCGGCCCCGCGCCGCGACCAGAGCGGCTTGCCAAAGCCGATGGAGAAGCGCAGTACGCGGATCCCCAGGCGGCGTGCCATCCAGAAATGGCCGTACTCGTGCACGGCGACCAGCACGCCGATCGCCACGAGGAACGCGAGTACGTAACTCAGTATGGTCATGCCCCTGCCACGGCCGTTTCGGCCAGCATCGTTTCCGCCAAATCACGCGCCCAGGCATCGGCCTCGAGCACCGCCGCGAGCGCCAGCGCCGCCCGGTTCTGGTGCCGCTCGAGCACCGCCTCGATCAGCCGCGGGATGCCGAGGAAGCCGAGGCGGCCGTCCAGGAAGGCCGCTACCGCCACCTCGTTTGCCGCATTCAGGGCCGCCGGTGCCGTGCCGCCGGCCTCCGCCGCTGCGCGTGCCAGCCCGAGCGCTGGAAAGCGCAGGAGGTCCGGGGCCTCGAAGTCGAGGCGTGCCGTGGCCACCAGATCGAGCGATTGTACACCGGAGGCGATCCGCTCCGGCCAGCCGAGCGCGTGGGCGATCGGCGTGCGCATGTCCGGGTTGCCCAGCTGGGCCAGGATCGAGCCGTCCACGTACTCCACCATCGAATGCACGATGCTCTGGGGATGTACGACCACCTCGACCCGGGCCGGTTCCATTCCGAACAGCAGGCAGGCTTCGATCAGCTCCAGGCCCTTGTTCATCAGCGTGGCCGAATCCACCGAGATCTTGCGGCCCATGATCCAGCGCGGATGCGCACAGGCCTGCTCCGGCGTCACCCGCGCCATGTCGCCGGCCGGGGTGCGGAGGAACGGTCCGCCCGACGCAGTGAGCAGCACGCGCCGCACCCCGCCGCCGGGTCGCCCCGTCTCGTGACCGGGCGGCAGGCATTGGAAAATCGCGTTGTGCTCGCTGTCGATCGGGATCAGGCTCGCGCCACTCGCGCGCGCCGCCTCGACCAGCAGCGGCCCGGCCACGACCAGCGATTCCTTGTTGGCAAGCAGCACGCGCTTGCCCGCGCGGGCGGCGGCAAGCGTGGACGGCAGGCCCGCGGCGCCCACGATCGCGGCCATCACCGCGTCCACATTGGCACTGGCGGCACATTCCTCCAGAGCCGCGGCCCCCATGCGCACCTCGGTGGACGCGCCCGCGGCGCGCAAGCCGCGCTCGAGGCGCGCGGCCGCGTCGGATGACTGCAGTACCGCGACCCGCGGACGGTGGCGCAGGCACTGCTCGAGCAGACGCGAGTCGTTGCTGGCCGCCGCCAGCACGTCGACGGCAAAGCGCTCCGGATGACGGCCGAGCACGTCGAGCGTGCTGACACCGATGCTGCCCGTACTGCCGAGGACGGCGATGCGCATCATCCCGCCGCCCCCAGCAACAGCAGGCCGAGCAGGAAAATCGGCCCCGCCGCCGACAGGCTGTCGAGGCGGTCGAGCACGCCACCGTGCCCCGGCAGCAGCGAGCTGCTGTCCTTGAGGCCGGCCTGGCGCTTGAACATGCTCTCGGCCAGGTCGCCCACGACCGAGGCCAGGGCCACGGTGACGCATACCGTGACCCACGGCAGCAGGGGCTTGCCCAGCAACCAGCCGCCGCCAAGGGCCGCGCAGCCGGCTGCGAGCACACCTGCCCAGAACCCTTCCCAGGTCTTGTTCGGGCTGACGCGTGGCGCGAGCTTGCGCCGCCCGAACGCCCGGCCGCCGAAGTAGGCGCCAATGTCCGCAGCGGCGATCAGCACCAGCAGGAACAGCAGCAGCACCTGACCGTTCGGTTCGAGCGCCACGAGCTTGCCGAGACCGACCGCAGCCGGCACCAGCACGGCAAAGCCGGACGCCGCCGCCGCCCGAGGTCCGCCCCACCCGGGAGCAAGTGCGAGCCACGCCAGCGCGGCCAGCCACCAGGCCGCCGCGCAACAGAGGAACACGGTCAACGCCGGCGCGGTCCCGGTCAGCTGCCACGCTGCCGCGATGCCCGCCACGACCGCGGCCGCATAAGCGACGCGTCCAGCGGGCGACGTGACGCTCGCAAAGCCGGCCCACTCCCACGCGCCCGCGGCCGCGACCAGCATGACTGCGACGACCGCCACGCCGGGCGGCAGCCAGAGCAGGATGATGATCACCAGGGCCGCAAGCAGCAGGCCCGTCGCGACGCGCTGGCGCAGGCCGCTAGACACCGGTCACCTGGTCGCCTGTCAGGCCGAAGCGCCGCTGCCGGCTCGCGAAATAGCGCAAGGCTCGCTCGAGCTCGTCGTCGTCGAAGTCCGGCCAGAGCGTGTCGCAGAAATAGAGCTCGGTATAGGCGAGGTTCCAGAGCAGGAAATTGCTGAGCCGCTGTTCGCCGCCCGTACGGATGAAGAGATCGGGATCCGGTGCGCCGGCCAGCGAGAGTTCGCCGCCGAGGGCCGCCTCGTCGACTGCCGCCGGCTCGAGCGTGCCGGCCGCGACGCGCTCGGCGAGGCGCCGCGCCGCCTGCGCGATGTCCCAGCGACCGCCATACGACAGCGCAATGAACAGCGTGAGGTTGGGATTGACGGCGGTGAGCGACTCACACGCTGCGATGCGCTCGAGGAGCTGCGGCTTCAGCGTCGTGAGGTCGCCAATGAAGCGCACGCGGATGCCGTTGCGATGCAGCGCGTCCACTTCCCGGTCCATCGCCTCGACGAACAGCTCCATCAGGCGCGTGACCTCCTCGGCCGGCCGCCCCCAGTTCTCGCTCGAGAAGGCGAACAGCGTGAGTGCCTCGACCCCGCGCCGCGCGCAGCCCTCGACGACCGCGCGCACGGACCTGACGCCCGCCTTGTGACCGACGTGCCGCGGCATCGCCCGACGCGACGCCCAGCGGCCATTGCCGTCCATGATGACGGCGACGTGGCGCGGCGTCCCCGGCTCGCGCGTTTGGGGCTGCGCCACCGGTCAGACCTGCAACAGTTCCTTTTCCTTCTCCGCGACCACGCTGTCCACGTCGGCCACGAACCGGTCCGTCAGCTTCTGTATCTCGTCGTGGGCGCGGTGCTCGTCATCCTCGGAAATGAGCTTCTCCTTGAGCATTTCCTTGAGTTCCTGCATCACGTCGCGGCGCACGTTACGGATGGCGACGCGGGCGTTCTCGCCCTCGTGGCGCACGACCTTGCCGAGGTCGCGGCGGCGTTCTTCCGTGAGGGCCGGCAGCGGCACGCGGATCACGTTGCCGGCCGTCGCCGGCATGAGGCCGAGGTCGGACTTCATGATGGCCTTCTCGATGACCGGGACCATCTGCTTTTCCCACGGCACGACGGTGAGCGTGCGGGAGTCCTCGACGGCGACGTTGGCCACCTGCTGCAGCGGCACGTCACTGCCGTAGTAATCGACGCGCACGTGCTCCAGCAGGCTGGTGCTGGCGCGACCGGTGCGCAGCTTCTTCAGTTCGTTCCTGAGCGCCGCGACGCACTTGCTCATGCGCTCGGCCGCGTCCTTCTTGACGTCCTCGATCATGGGCGGTCTCCGTGGGCGGCGCGCGGCCGCGTCAGTTCGTCACCAGTGTGCCGACGTCTTCGCCGCGCGCTATCCGCACCAGCGCGCCGGACTCGTTGAGGTTCATCACCCGCAGCGGCAGACGGTGGTCGCGGCACAGCACGATCGCCGTCGCATCCATCACGCCGAGGCGCTGGTCGAGCACCTGGTCATAGGTGAGGCGGTCGTAGCGGCGCGCGGCAGGGTTCAGCATCGGGTCGGAATCGTACACGCCGTCCACCTTGGTGGCCTTGACCAGCAGGTCGGCCTCGATCTCGATGGCGCGCAGGCTCGCCGCCGAGTCGGTCGTGAAGAACGGGTTTCCGGTGCCGGCGGCGAAGATGGTCACGCGCCCCTTCTCGAGGTGGCGCACGGCGCGGCGGCGAATGTAGTCCTCGCAGACCTCGTTGATGCGGATCGCGGACATCACGCGGACGAACACGCCGATGGACTCGAGCGCGTCCTGCAGGGCGAGCGAGTTCATGACCGTGGCGAGCATGCCCATCTGGTCGCCCGTGACACGATCCATGCCCGCGCGCGCCAGACCCGCACCGCGGAACAGGTTGCCGCCGCCGATCACCAGCGCCACCTCGACGCCGTACTCGCGCATCGCGCGGAGCTCGCCGGCGAGCCGTTTCAGGAACACGGGATCGATGCCGTAGTCGGCGTCGCCCATCATGGCCTCGCCGGACAGCTTGACGAGGATGCGCCGGAACGCGGGTTTGCCGTCTGCGGTCTTGGACATCGGTGCGTCGCCTCCTGACGGGGGCCATTATAAGGAACCCCGCTTGCGCGGGGTTCCGT
>Ga0079037_100000429_pt1 | contig 18821 bp, 16 predicted proteins | sample Mud3Dept4metaG_FD_71479 | JGI IMG/M metagenome (GOLD analysis project Ga0079037, IMG submission 71479) | Freshwater wetland microbial communities from Ohio, USA, analyzing the effect of biotic and abiotic controls - Mud 3 Core 4 Depth 4 metaG | ecosystem: Environmental > Aquatic > Freshwater >... | reverse complement strand
ACTACATTGAAATATGATCCTTCAATGCGACTGCAGGCAGCAATACCTATCCATTCCTGGATCCCGTATGCTCCGGCCTTATCATAAGGTCTGTATTTTTCAATGTAATAATCAATCTCCTCGTCGGTAAGAATTTCAAATGTCACCTTTGTGGAATCATAGAATGTCCGTTCTTTTGCTGCCGATAAGAGCGAAACACCCGTAATGACTTCATGGGTGTTTCCAGAAAGAGCCCTGATCATTCCGATCGCGTGATTTTTATCTGAGGGTTTTCCAAGTACCCTGCCATTACACCAGACGATTGTATCGGCAGTTATAACAATATCATGATCGGTTATTTCATCCCTTAAGCATTTCGCCTTCTCCCTTGCCAGGTACATCGCAATCTCACTTCCGGAAAGATGTTCAGGGTAATTTTCAGGAAAATCCCTGACAACAACATCGAAACTGAGACCCAGCTCCTGCAGGAGCTGTTGTCTTCTGGGGGATCCTGAAGCAAGAATTATCCTGTACTTATTCAGATTATCCACTTCCATTAACAGACAAGGTTCCAGGTAACTATTGCCTTAACCAGAAGAGAATACAGAATTCCTGCAAGCATTACGATTTTCATGATAGTGGCCGCACGGTGGAGCAGTGCCTTATCTGTGCTTACCGCAAGCATATAAATAACGTAAATCAGCGGCGCAACAATAGCTGCAGAAATGTAAACAAGTGTAATCTTATCGTTCACAAAGAAATGCCAGACAAGAAAAAGAGAAACTATTGTGATGATTATCAGGCTTATTGCCACAATTTTGGAAGCCGTGATCCCGATAATGACAGGAATAGTATTCCGCCCGTAAGCTGTATCGCCTTCAAAATCTTCTGTGTCTTTTATGATCTCCCGTATAAGTGTGGTAAGGAAAGCAAAAAGAGAGAAGCCGCCAACCCAGTAGAACAGGAAACCAAGGTCCGGAAGCTCAATTGCATAGACAGAATAATAACGGTAAAGTGCTGACCACTCGAAAAGAACCACCATAAACGGTACCATTGAGGTCAGTACTGAAACAATCAGGTTACCTACCAGGAACTGGCGTTTATAGCTGGCAGAATAGAAATAAAGCAATCCGGAGACCAGCATGAAAATAGTACCAAGCCAGAAATAACCTGCCCGCCATGATATATAAAAGCCTGCAGCTACGCCAGCAATATTCAGAATGCTGTGCCACAAAATTGCCTGACGTCTCGGGATCTTGGTTCCGACTATTACTTTTCCCCTGTTTATAAGGTCTGTTCTGATGTCGAAATAATCATTTATTATGTACCCGCCTGCAGTAATACAAACAGTTGCAGCGATAAGGATCAGAAAATTATACCAGGAAAACTGAAGTGCCATTGGACCTTCCTCCCCTGACCCTTTCAGCAGTATAACCCCTACCTTGCTTATCAGGGGTTCAATGATTGCATATCTCATCAGTATCATTGTAAGGACAACGATAAGTAGGTTCTGCCACCTGACAAGTTTTAGCAATTCTTTCATGTGAAAATAATATTACTATATTGTTGGAAATTAAGTGGTTCACATGGAACCTTCATTATTTTCATTTTCTTGTTGTGTAAGATTGTACATGAAGGTTTCATACTACCATGTAAATGCCTCAGAATCCATCCAGTTGTCATGCAACCTGAGCACCTGTTCGATGACGTCCCTCACACACCCTTCCCCTCCCTTTTTATCCGATATATAGAGAGCAGCCTGCTTCACTTCACTATCAGCATCAGACGGACAAACAGGTACACCTGCATGCTTCATCACACCTATATCAGGGATGTCGTCACCCATAAACAAAATTTCAGAATCGTTCAGATTATGTTTCTTCTTAAAGCTGTCATAATATTCGATTTTCGACCTGCTGTTCAGATATATTTCTCTGACTCCCAATAGCTTCAGCCTGCGCTGATACTCCTTCGAATTACTTCCGGATATAATTCCTATATAATATCCCTTCTTAATGGCCAATTGCAATGCATAACCATCGCGCAGGTTTACAGTTCTGTTAGGTACGCCAAAAGCATTCAGTGATATTGTCTGAAGGGACAGTACACCATCTATGTCAAAAATGAATGCTTTTACTTTTACCAGCTCCTCCTTGAAGTTTGCCATCGTCAGGCTTGTTTATAATGTTTTATAATCGACATTGTCACTTCATTGTAAAGGTCGTGTAATTCAGGTGAGAAAGATAATAGTTCGAGATGCTTTTCGATAGTGGTAATATCATTTCGGACCGCAGGGCCGGTTTGCGAAATTTCCGGTCCGTTTTCCAGTGCCTTGGAAATGGTCTCCCATATCAGGGGTTCGAAAAGCTTAAAGGATACTCCGGCTTCAGAGGATATCTTCTTTCCGGCTGTAAGCATATGGTTGGTAAAATTGCATGCAAAGACAGCTGCGACGTGGATTTTTTTTCTGAGGCCGGTATCAATGAATTGCACTTTTCCCTTGACAGATATGGCGAGTCTTTCCAGGATTTCCCCCGTATCGTTGCCCGACGCTTCAAGCAGAAAGGGTACATTCCTTAAGCCTACGATCCGGCCTTTTGAAAATGTTTGCAGCGGATAGAAAACACCTGTTCTTTTAAGTCCGGAAGGAAAAATATCCAGCCCATAGCTGCCGGCTGTATGGGCGACAACAGTTTGTTCAGGACATTTAATTGCCGACAGGACGTCTTTCAGCCTGTCATCGGGAACAGCTGCAATTATTATATCAGGGAGATCCTTAAATATCAGTTCCTGCGACCATAGTGCCTTGCACTCCTTAGCCAATGGTTTGCCGTTTGCTGCAGTTTCGGATATGATCTGCAGAATCCTGTGACCTGAACGGTACATTTCCCTGCAAAGAGCCCCGGCTACCCTGCCTGCACCTGCAAAAGATAAATTATACCGAGTCATGGAGAGTCTTACTTTTTCCCGTACAGATAGGATTTCAACTCTGTAACCTTAATATTATAAACTTTATAGTAATAGGTATAGTAAGAATTGCCGCTGGAGTTCATCATGTAAGTGCATTCCCAGAAGAGGTCGCCTGAAAGGAGTAACTGATCTTCACCCTCAAGGTCCAGATATTCATCGTACATCTCACCCGGATTGCAAAAATAATAAGTGTCATAGTAGTAACCACTGGAAATGATAAAGGATGCAGATGCACCGTCAGTACCATATCTGATCGAGGAACGATCCATTAGCTGATTATCCCACGAACGGAGAACATCACCGTCACAACCGCATTTTACCTGCTTTTTGCATCCCGACCAGGAGAAAAGCGGCAGAATGAATATCAGTACAACAAGAATTTTCCGAATTATATACAACATCTGTCCGGTGGTTACTTAGTGATTCTGTAATTCTAACACACAAAGTAAGGCTTTATTTCATTCATAACAAAAAATTAAGCCGTCAAAACAAAATATTGACGGCTTAATAACAGAGTTAGTGGCAATTCAGGCCTGGGCTGTTGGGCCTCCGAAACTCAGAGGCATAACAGGCCCCGAGCCTTTAACCTCCTTTATCGGTCCATGAACCGATTCATATTTTGCAATATTGTCCTGTAATGCTGAAACAAGTCTTTTTGCGTGTTCAGGGGTCAGTATTATTCTTGATTTGACCTGGGCTTTGGGTATTCCCGGCATTATCCTGACAAAATCAATGACAAATTCTGAAGGTGAATGGGTTATTACTGCAAGGTTGGAATAGATACCCTGAGCTACTTCTTCATTCAACTCAATGCTTATCTGGTTTGGGTCCTTGATATCTGCCATCTTCCTGAGTTTTTATCATTAATTCGAGTCAGCTTCAGCTTCCACACCTGATTCCTGGTCAACACCGACAAGGTTATCATATTCTTCGAGAGAGCCTACTATAATGCTGTTATAATCGCGTTGTCCCGTCCCGGCCGGAATAAGATGCCCGACAATTACATTCTCCTTCAGGCCCTCAAGCTTGTCAACCTTCCCCAATATTGCAGCTTCATTCAGTACTTTGGTGGTTTCCTGGAAGGAAGCGGCTGAGAAGAAGCTGTTGGTTTGTAATGCAGCGCGGGTGATCCCTTGTAATACCTGGCTAGATGTTGCAGGGACAGCATCCCTGGCATCAACAACTTTCAGGTCCTTGCGTTTAAGCACAGAATTCTCATCACGAAGTTTGCGGGCAGTAATTATCATGCCAGGGCGAAGGGTTTGGGAATCACCACCGTCGAGGATAACTTTCTTGCCATATATCCAGTCGTTTTCATCCATGAACTCGAGTTTGTCAACTACCTGTCGCTCAAGGAATTTTGTATCGCCCGGATCGACAATCTCAACCTTGCGCATCATCTGCCGCACGATGATCTCGAAATGTTTGTCATTTATCTTGACACCCTGCAGACGATAAACTTCCTGGATCTCATTCACAATATATTCCTGTACTTTTGTCGGTCCCTTGATCGCAAGGATATCCGAAGGAGTTATGGCTCCGTCAGAGAGAGGGATGCCAGCCTTTACATAATCGTTTTCCTGTACAAGTATCTGTTTTGAAAGAGGTACAAGGTATTTCTTTACCTCTTCGGTTTTTGATTTGATGGTTATTTCCCTGTTCCCTCTTTTTATTTTTCCGAATGTAACCTCACCATCTATTTCCGAAACTATTGCCGGATTGGAAGGATTACGGGCTTCAAAAAGTTCTGTTACTCTTGGCAGACCACCGGTTATATCACCTGATTTCCCGACTGCGCGCGGTATTTTGGCCAGAACTTCACCGGCTTCAACCATTTTATTTGTCTCCGCAACCAGATGTGATCCCACAGGCAGGTTATATAATCTGAGTTCCTCTCCCTTGGTTGACAATATCTTAATTGCAGGATTTTTAGTCTTGTCCCTGCTCTCAATAATTACCTTCTCCTTAAATCCGGTCTGCTCATCAGATTCTTCACGGAAAGTAACGCCTTCAATAAGGTAATCATATCCGATCTTACCGGTCATTTCCGAAATAATAACAGCATTGAAGGGATCCCATTCGCAGATAAGCTTGCCCTTTTCAACTTCCTGACCCGGTTTGAGGTAGAGCCGCGAACCATATGGTACAGAATGAGTTGTAAGTGCGATCCCGGTCTTTTTGTCGATTATCCTTAATTCGGCCAGTCGCCCGATGACAATATCAATATTGCCCTTTTCAGAATCTTTTTTCGGAACAGATCTCAGTTCCTCAATCTCAGCAATACCTGCATAGCGTGCAACCAGCCGTGATTCTGTGGTAATGTTCGATGCAGTACCCCCGACGTGGAATGTACGCAGAGTAAGCTGTGTACCGGGTTCACCGATGCTCTGGGCTGCTATGACGCCTACGGCCTCACCTTTCTGGACCATATGTCCGGTTGCAAGGTTGCGTCCGTAACATTTTGCACATACACCTTTCTTGGATTCACATGTAAGAACCGAGCGGATCTCTACCTGCTCAATCGGTGAATCCTCAATCTTGTTTGCAATATCTTCTGTCAGCTCCTGCCCCGCCTCAATGATAAGTTCACCGGTAAGCGGATGAAAGACATCATGTACAGTAGTACGGCCGAGAATTCTTTCATAGAGTGATTCAACAACCTCCTCATTCTTCTTGATTGCGGTTGCAACCAATCCTCTTAATGTCCCGCAATCCTCCTCATTTATGATCACATCCTGCGAGACATCCACAAGACGGCGCGTAAGATATCCGGCATCAGCTGTCTTGAGAGCTGTATCGGCAAGACCTTTTCGTGCACCGTGAGTGGAAATGAAGTACTCCAGAACTGACAATCCCTCCTTGAAATTCGAAAGGATCGGGTTCTCGATGATTTCAGAACCTGTAGAGCCCGATTTCTGAGGTTTTGCCATAAGGCCCCTCATTCCCGACAGCTGACGTATCTGCTCCTTCGAACCCCTTGCTCCGGAATCGAGCATCATGTAAACCGAGTTGAAGCCATGCTTGTCATTTGAAAGCTGCTTCATCAGTGACTGGGTGAGCCTTGCATTTACATGTGTCCAGATATCAATAATCTGGTTATAGCGTTCATTGTTTGTTATGAATCCCATGCTGTAGTTATTCAGCACTTCATCGACCTGGTCATATCCTTCAGTGACAAATTTTGTCTTTTCCTCAGGAATGATAACATCATCGAGGTTAAAGGAGAGGCCGCCCTTGAAAGCCGAATAGAATCCCAGGTTCTTTATAGAATCGAGGAAATCGGCAGTTTTTGCCATGCCGGCAAGCTTCAGGACACGCCCGATAATATCCCTGAGGGATTTCTTTGTCAGCAGTTCATTAATGAACCCGACCTCCCCGGGTACATACTGATTGAAAACTACCCGACCTACTGTCGTTTCAATAATGTGATTCACAAAATCACCATTGATACGGTCATTGACCTTGACCTTGATTATAGCATGAAGGTCGATCCTTCCTTCATTATAGGCAATGGTTACTTCCTGAGGAGAATAGAAAGTAAGGCCTTCTCCCCTGACTTTATCAGTTGGGGTGCTCTTCTTTCCTTTGGTGATATAATAGAGTCCGAGTACCATATCCTGTGATGGAACAGTTATCGGCGCTCCGTTTGCGGGATTCAGGATATTATGTGAGGCAAGCATAAGCATCTGTGCTTCAAGTATTGCACTGTTGCCAAGCGGAAGGTGAACAGCCATCTGGTCACCATCAAAGTCGGCATTAAATGCAGTACAGACAAGGGGATGCAACTGTATTGCCTTGCCTTCGATCAGTTTTGGCTGGAAAGCCTGGATGCCAAGCCTGTGAAGCGTGGGAGCACGGTTAAGCAGAACAGGATGACCCTTTAGTACATTTTCCAGGATATCCCAGACAACAGGATCTTTCCTGTCGACGATCTTCTTGGCAGACTTTACGGTTTTCACGATCCCCCGTTCAATAAGCTTTCGAATTATGAAGGGTTTATAGAGTTCTGCTGCCATATCTTTTGGCAGACCGCATTCATGAAGATTAAGTTCGGGACCGACAACAATGACCGAACGGGCTGAATAATCCACCCTTTTGCCAAGGAGATTCTGGCGGAACCTTCCCTGTTTTCCTTTAAGACTGTCGCTCAAAGATTTAAGCGGCCTGTTTGCATCTGTTTTAACTGCATTGGCCTTTCTTGAGTTATCGAAAAGCGAATCAACAGCTTCCTGAAGCATTCTCTTTTCGTTTCGGAGGATAACCTCAGGAGCCTTGATCTCTATAAGTCTTTTAAGGCGGTTATTCCTTATTATCACTCTCCTGTAAAGATCATTCAGATCACTTGTGGCAAAACGTCCTCCGTCGAGGGGAACCAATGGTCTCAATTCCGGCGGAATAACCGGAACTACCTTTATGATCATCCATTCCGGCTTGTTCACATTTTTGGAATCCCTGAAAGCCTCAACCACCTGGAGACGCTTAAGAGCCTCATTTTTACGCTGTTGAGATGTTTCCGAATTCGCTTTGTGACGAAGTGAATATGACATCTCGTCAAGATCAATCCGGCTCAATAGCTTGTAGAGAGCTTCAGCTCCCATGTCAGCGACAAATTTATCAGGATGGTTATCCTCAAGATACTGGTTTTCCTTCGGAAGGGACTCTGTGATCTCAAGGTATTCCTCTTCCGTCAGAAAGTCGAGATAGTTAACGCCGTCAGCCGCCTTTATACCCGGGTTGATCACAACATATCTTTCGTAATAGATGATCGAATCAAGTTTTTTTGTAGGAAGACCGAGCAGGTAACCTATTTTATTGGGCAGTGACCGGAAATACCAGATATGTGCAACAGGAACCACCAGCGAGATATGTCCCATTCTTTCGCGACGTACCTTCTTTTCAGTTACCTCAACTCCGCAACGGTCGCATACGATACCTTTATAGCGGATCCTTTTGTACTTTCCGCAATGGCATTCGTAATCTTTCACCGGTCCAAAGATCCTTTCGCAGAACAAACCATCCCGCTCAGGCTTGTAAGTCCGGTAATTTATTGTTTCAGGCTTCAGTACTTCACCGCTCGAACGGTCGAGTATTTCCTCAGGTGAAGCAAGACCTATGGAGATCTTTGAGTAACTTGTTTTTGTTTTGTTATCTCTTCTGAATGACATATACTGAATATTTTAAATTCAATTTATTAAATGACTGTATGAAAGAGCTGTTAATCAAGAATAACGCTCAATCCAAGACCTCTCAGTTCGTGCAGAAGCACATTCAGCGATTCAGGAATACCGGGTTGTGGCATCGGTTCGCCTTTAACAATAGCTTCATAGGCTTTGGCACGACCGACTACATCATCAGATTTTATAGTAAGTATTTCCTGAAGAATATGAGCAGCACCAAAAGCTTCCAGTGCCCAGACTTCCATTTCACCAAAACGCTGTCCGCCGAACTGTGCCTTTCCACCCAGTGGCTGCTGGGTGATAAGTGAATACGGTCCGATCGACCTGGCGTGCATCTTATCGTCAACCATATGACCCAGCTTAAGCATATAAATCACTCCTACTGTTGCAGGCTGGTCAAATCTTTCTCCGGTTCCTCCGTCATAGAGATATGTTTTTCCATATTTCGGAAGATCTGCTCTTTCTGTGTATTCAGTTATCTGATCTATTGTAGCACCGTCGAAGATGGGGGTCGAGAACTGAAGTCCGAGTTTCTGTCCCGCCCATCCAAGAACTGTTTCATAGATCTGACCCAGATTCATCCTTGAAGGCACTCCAAGAGGATTAAGTACTATATCCACCGGAGTCCCGTCCTCCAGGAATGGCATGTCTTCGGCGCGGACTATCCTTGCCACAATTCCTTTATTGCCATGACGTCCGGCCATTTTATCACCAACCTTGATCTTTCTCTTCTTGGCTATATAGACTTTTGCCAAACGTACTATGCCGGCAGGCAGTTCATCACCTATTGTGATATTGTATTTCTTGCGCTTATAAACACCGTCAATCTCCTTGTATTTTATAATGTAATTATGGAGGAGCTGTTTAATACTGTCGTTTTTCTTCTTATCCGTGGTCCATTTGTTTGGATTGATATTCAGAAAATCAATTTCCTGCAGCTGTTTAAGGGTGAATTTGCTTCCCTTAGGAATAATATCCACATTAAGGTAGTCCTTGACACCCTGTGATGTTTTACCGTTAACAAGAATAAAAAGCTTATCTACCAGCCTGGCTTTAAGATCATCAACACTTTTATTGAATTCATTTTCGATTTTGTCGAGCATCGGCTTTTCAACCGTCTTAGCTTTCCTGTCCTTGATAGCCCTGGTAAAGAGCTTTTTGTCAATAACGACACCCTCGAGTGAGGGACCCGCTTTAAGGGATGCATCCTTAACATCACCTGCCTTATCGCCGAAGATTGCTCTCAGAAGCTTCTCTTCCGGTGAAGGATCAGATTCACCCTTTGGAGTTATCTTACCTATAAGTATATCACCAGGCCTTATATGTGCGCCTATCCTTATTAGTCCGTTTTCATCAAGGTTCTTTGTGGCTTCCTCGCTTACGTTGGGTATATCGGATGTAAGCTCCTCGAGACCTCGTTTTGTGTCACGAACTTCAAGAAGATATTCATCGATGTGAACAGAAGTGAACATATCTTCCTGGACAACCTTTTCCGAAATAACTATGGCATCCTCAAAGTTGTATCCTTTCCATGGCATGAAGGCCACCTTAAGGTTTCTTCCGAGGGCCAGTTCACCGTTTTTTGTTCCGTATCCTTCGGTAAGTACCTGTCCTTTCCTGACTTTTTCACCTTTTTTTACAACAGGTATCAGGTTGATGCAGGTATTCTGGTTTGTTTTCTTGTATTTTGGCAGGAGATAACGTTTAATATCTTCATCAAAGCTTACAAACTTCTCCTCGTCCGTTCGTGTGTACCTTATTACGATCTCGTTGGAATCGACGTATTCTACCACACCGTCACCTTCGGCGACAAAGAGAATGCGGCTGTCCTTGATAACAGTTGTTTCCAGTCCCGTTCCGATGATCGCCGACTGAGGATTTATGAGAGGTACAGCCTGCCGCATCATGTTCGATCCCATGAGGGCCCTGTTGGCGTCGTCATGTTCAAGGAATGGGATCAGGGATGCTGCGATGGATGCGATCTGATTCGGAGCCACATCCATAAGGTCGACTTTTGATATTTCCTCTAACGGGTAATCTGCTTCGTATCTGCATTTTACCCTTGCATCTTCAAAATGGCCATCCTTTTTGAGAGGGGCATTTGCCTGAGCAATCATCTTCTCTTCCTCCTCCTCTGCACTGAGCCACACTATTCCATCCTTACTGAAATCGACCTGCTCATTGTTCACTTTCAGATATGGTGTCTCGATAAATCCCAGGTCATTGATCCTTGCATAAACGCAAAGTGATGATATCAGCCCGATGTTGGGTCCTTCAGGCGTTTCAATCGGGCACAGGCGCCCGTAATGGGTATAGTGGACGTCCCTGACTTCAAATCCTGCCCTTTCACGCGAAAGACCGCCGGGGCCAAGAGCTGACATACGGCGTTTGTGGGTCATTTCAGCCAGAGGATTGGTCTGGTCCATGAACTGTGAAAGCTGGTTCGTTCCAAAAAATGAATTGATGACCGATGAAAGGGTTTTGGAATTGATCAGGTCGACAGGAGTGAATACCTCATTATCCCTTACATTCATTCTTTCGCGGATAGTACGTGCCATCCGGGCAAGGCCGACTCCGAACTGTGCATAGAGTTGTTCACCAACGGTACGCACTCTCCTGTTGCTCAGGTGATCAATATCATCCACATCAGTCTTCGCATTGATGAGCTCGATCAGGTAACCGATAATTTTAATAATATCTTCCCTGGTAAGGATCTTGACAGTCATGTCGGTGTTAAGCCCCAGCTTTTTGTTGATCCTGTAACGTCCGACTTCACCAAGGTCATATCTCTTGTCGTAGAAAAAGAGCTTTTCGATCACGTCTCGGGCTGTTGCCTCATCAGGCGGTTCTGCATTGCGAAGCTGGCGGTAAATGTAGATCACTGCCTCTTTTTCAGAGTTGCAGGGGTCCTTTTGCAGTGTGTTATATATTATTGCGAAATCCGACAGGGTTGCATCATCTTTATGAAGCAGGATAGTTTTTGTGCCTGAGTCGACTATGAGATCTACATGTTCCGCTTCTATGGTCGTCTCCCTGTCGAGGATCACTTCATTTCTTTCTATTGAAACTACCTCGCCGGTATCCTCATCAACAAAGTCTTCAACCCAGGTTTTAAGCACCCTGGCGGCCAGTTTCCGACCGACAAGCTTTTTGATATTTGTTTTGGAGACTTTATGCTCTTCGGCAAGGTTGAAGATCTCGAGTATCTCCTTATCGCTTTCGAATCCGATAGCACGGAGCAGGGTTGTAACAGGAAGCTTTTTCTTCCTGTCAATATATGCATACATCACATTATTGATGTCGGTTGCAAACTCGATCCATGAGCCTTTAAAGGGAATTATTCTTGCCGAATAGAGTTTTGTTCCGTTTGCATGTATGCTCTGACCGAAAAATACTCCGGGAGATCTGTGCAATTGAGATACCACGACCCTCTCAGCTCCGTTTATTACGAAGGTTGCGCGTTCCGTCATATAAGGAACGGTGCCAAGGTATACATCCTGAATTACGGTATCAAAATCCTCATGTTCAGGATCGGTACAATAGAGTTTCAGTTTGGCTTTAAGGGGAACGCTGTAGGTAAGTCCGCGTTCGATACATTCCTCAATTGTATATCTTGGAGGGTCAATATAATAATCAAGAAATTCAAGAACAAAATTGTTCCTTGTGTCAGTTATAGGGAAATTTTCTGTAAATACTTTGTAAAGTCCCTCCTTCTTCCTGTTTTCGGGAGTTGTTCCCAGCTGGAAGAACTCACCGAAGGATCTTAACTGAACTTCCAGAAAATCAGGATAATCCAGCTGGCTCTTCCTGGAGGCAAAACTTATTCTTTCCGAATTTTTTGAAGGCATTTATAACAAGTTTAAGTGAACTTATAATTTAAAGAACGTAAGGTTTAGTCCCGCAATGTATGCGGGACTAAACACTAAAACCCGGCAATGAGGCATGAATTATTTAAGTTCAACTTCAGCTCCTGCTTCGACCAGTTTGTTTTTAATAGTTTCAGCTTCTTCTTTTGAAACACCTTCCTTAACAGGACCCGGGGCAGCGTCAACCGCTGCCTTAGCTTCCTTCAGTCCAAGGCCGGTGATATCTTTAACAAGTTTAACAATCTGTAACTTCTGTCCTCCTGCGCTTTTGAGAATAACATCGAAAGTTGATTTCTCTTCAGCGGCAGGTTTTTCGCTGCTGGCAGCGGGACCGGCCACAGCAACAGCTGCAGCTGCCGGTTCGATTCCATACTCATCTTTAAGTATTTTCGCCAGTTCGTTCACTTCTTTTACAGACAGGTTAACCAGTTCTTCTGCAAATTTCTTAAGATCTGCCATTTTTATTGGTTTTTAAATTTGATTATACTTATATTATTCTTCTTTTTTTGACAGTGTTTCAAGAACACCATGAATTTTATTTCCACCTGACTGCAAGGCTGATATAACGTTTTTGGCGGGTGACTGAAGAAGGAGAATAACATCGCCTATCAGTTCCTTTTTTGTTTTTATGGAGACAAGTGCTTCGAGCATATTGTCGCCCAGATAAATTGACTCCTGAACGTATGCACCTTTAAGAACAGGTTTATCATGTTTTTTCCGGAATTCCTTGATAAGTTTTGCAGGGCTATTTCCGGTGTTTGCAAACATGATGGACGTAGTACCTTTCAGAACCGGATAGAGTTCTTCAAAGTTAAGGCCAGACTGTTCAAATGCTCTTTTGAGGAGTGTGTTCTTTACAACAACAAGCCTGATGTCGTTTTTGAAGCACATTCTTCTCAGGTCACTTGTAACAGCTGCGTTAAGCTCAGCAGTATCAGTCAGATAAAAGTGGCTGTACTCTTTCAATCTCTCAGTAAGGCTGTCTATGATAGCATTTTTTTCTTCCCGTCTCATAATTTCTTTCCGAATTTTAACATAACACTTTATTCATCAAGACCTTTAGGATCTATTTTAATGCCCGGGCTCATAGTGCTTGAAAGGAAGAGGCTACGGATGTAGGTTCCCTTGGCAGCAGCTGGTTTAAGCTTGTTCACCACTGAGATGAACTCCTTGGCATTTTCGGCGATCTTATGAGGTTCAAATGAGACTTTTGCTACAGAGGCATGGATGATTCCGCTTTTATCGACCTTGAAATCAATCTTGCCCTGTTTCACTTCCTTAACAGCCTTACCAATCTCCATTGTAACAGTTCCACTTTTAGGATTCGGCATCAGTCCGCGGGGACCGAGTATCCGTCCTAACTGACCCACCTTTCCCATTACGGATGGCATGGTTATGATCACATCCACATCTGTCCAGCCTCCCTTGATCTTTTCGACATAATCGTCAAGACCAACAAAATCGGCTCCGGCTTCCTTTGCTTCGGCTTCCCTGTCGGGGGTGCAGAGAACGAGAACGCGTGTCTCTTTCCCTGTTCCGTGAGGCAGTGAAACAACGCCACGAACCATCTGGTTGGATTTCCTTGGATCAATACCTAACCTTACATCCAGGTCGATGGAAGCATCAAATTTTGTTTTCGTCATTTCTTTGACCAGAACAGATGCCTCTTTCAACGTATAAAGCTTGTCCATTTCAATCTTTTCAAGGGCAAGCTTACGGTTTTTGGTAAGTTTAGTCATTTTTCTCTTAGTTAATTAATACCCGGGGTTTCACCCTTAATGGTTATCCCCATACTTCTTGCAGTGCCAGCCACCATTTTCATGGCAGACTCAACTGTGAAACAGTTTAAGTCCTCCATTTTATCTGCGGCAATTGTCTTTACCTGGTCCCATGTAACCTGTGCTATTTTTTCCCGGTTAGGCTCTTTTGAGCCTTTCTTGGATTTAGCAGCTTCAAGAAGCTGAACAGCAACCGGCGGTGTTTTTGTTATGAAATCAAATGATTTGTCAGCATATACTGTTATCACAACCGGTATCACTTTTCCAGCTTTGTCCTGGGTCCTGGCGTTGAATTGCTTGCAGAAATCCATGATATTCACGCCTTTCGAGCCTAAAGCAGGCCCTACAGGCGGTGATGGATTGGCTCCTCCGCCACGAATCTGTAACTTGATAAGTCCAGCAACTTCTTTTGCCATAATTTAAAATTTGCGTGTTTATTGCGAGAGCATGACAGCTATTCAGGAAGCATTATAGTTATTATAACCGTCAATATCTTCTGTTAATTTTCTTTTTCAACCTGCATAAAACTGAGCTCAAGGGGTGTTTTTCTGCCGAATATTTTTACCATAACCTTAAGCTTTTTCTTTTCCTCATTCACCTCCTCAATTATTCCCGTGAAGCTGTTAAAAGGTCCATCTATCACCTTCACCGATTCGCCGACGAAGAAAGGAACATTCAATTCCTCGTCGCTTGCATTCAGTTCATCAACCTTGCCAAGGATCCTGTTGATCTCAGTTTTTCTGAGAGGGACAGGTTCACCGTCCTGGGATCCGAGAAATCCGATCACATTAGGTACATTTCTCAACAGATGCGGTATTTCGCCAACGAGGACAGCTTCAACCAGCACGTAGCCCGGGAAAAATGTTCTTTCCTTGCTTATTTTTTTCCCTGACCTGATCTGGTAGACTTTTTCTGTAGGAATAAGAACCTGTGAGACATACTCTTCAAGCTTAAGTCGTACCACTTCGCTGTCGATATACTCCTTCACTTTCTTTTCCTTCCCGCCTATTGCCCGAAGCACATACCACTTCTTTACATTCTCACTCATTGGAAGAGTTCCTATTTTTAATATAACAACCTGTAAATGAATTCCATTATCCTGCTGAACGAAAAATCCATTGCAGCAACGATCAGAGCAAATATCAATGCAGCGACCATAACCAGCACGGCGCTGTTCTGAAGCTCACTCCATGTCGGCCATGTTACCTTATGCACTAGCTCTGTGAATGATTCCTGAAAATATCCTTTTAAACTCATAATACTGTTATTTCGCACGGGAGGAGAGACTCGAACTCCCGACACCTGGTTTTGGAGACCAGTGCTCTACCAACTGAGCTACACCCGTATCTACGGTCGTTGTAAAATCACGATGCATCGTGATTTTACTCAAGAATCTCCGTAACAGCACCGGCACCTACGGTCCTTCCGCCTTCACGGATTGCGAAGCGAAGTCCGACGTTTAGAGCAACCGGGTAAATAAGATCAACGGTTATTGTGACATTATCACCTGGCATCACCATTTCAGTACCTTCAGGAAGAGTGATCTCTCCTGTAATATCAAGTGTTCTTATGTAGAACTGCGGGCGGTATTTGTTATGGAAAGGTGTATGGCGTCCGCCTTCCTCTTTCTTAAGAACGTAGATCTCGGCTTTGATTTTAGTGTGAGGTGTTATGGAACCCGGTTTTGCGAGAACCATACCTCTTTTAATCTCTTTCTTGTCAACACCGCGAAGGAGAAGTCCGACATTATCGCCGGCTTCACCCCGGTCGAGGATCTTGCGGAACATTTCAACTCCTGTGCAAACTGTTTTGCGTTTTTCCACGCCAAGTCCTATCATTTCAAGCTCATCACCTGTAACAACAACTCCGGTCTCTATACGTCCGGTGGCAACTGTACCGCGTCCTGTGATTGAGAATACGTCCTCAACCGGCATAAGGAAGGGTTTTTCGTTGTCGCGGAGAGGTATTGGAATATATGCATCAACAGCATTCATGAGTTCCATGACTTTTTCTTCCCACTTTGCTTCTCCATGCATTGCACCGAGAGCTGAACCCCGGATAACGGGAGCATTATCACCGTCGAATTTATAGAAATTGAGAAGTTCACGCACTTCCATTTCAACAAGATCAAGAAGTTCCTCATCATCAACCTGATCGACTTTATTCATAAATACCAGCACCTTAGGAACGTTAACCTGGCCTGCCAGAAGTATATGTTCACGCGTCTGAGGCATCGGGCCGTCGGTAGCTGCAACCACAAGGATTGCACCGTCCATCTGTGCCGCACCTGTAACCATATTCTTTATATAGTCGGCGTGGCCCGGGCAGTCGACATGTGCATAGTGACGCGTTGCTGTCTGGTATTCAACGTGAGCAGTGTTAATGGTAATACCCCTTTCTTTTTCTTCCGGAGCATTATCGATTGAATCAAAATCCCTGATCTCAGACAGCCCTTGTTTGTGAAGGACCATGGTGATTGCTGCTGTCAGGGTGGTCTTACCATGGTCAATATGACCGATTGTACCAATATTTACATGCGGTTTCGACCTGTCAAATTTTTCTTTTGCCATAACTCCAAGCGTATTAAGATTAGTTTATTCTGTAATCAATTATTAAAAACATTTTCTGTTGAGCCGGAGGGGGGAATTGAACCCCCGACCCCTTCCTTACCAAGGAAGTGCTCTACCCCTGAGCTACTCTGGCCTCAAGTAGTGAGCGGGAGACGGAGCTCGAATCCGCGACCCTTAGCTTGGAAGGCTAATGCTCTACCAACTGAGCTACTCCCGCCTGATATCGTCCATAAAGCTCCGTATACATCTCCCCTGCTTCCCTTCAGATATACGGTCACATTCTGTCTGAAGTGGGGAGAGCAGGATTCGAACCTACGAAGGCATTCGCCAGCAGATTTACAGTCTGCCCCAGTTGGCCGCTTTGGTATCTCCCCTCTTGAAACAGAGTTAATCTCCTAAGACACACACTTTCAGCTCTTTCAAGAGCCGATGAAGGGATTCGAACCCCCGACCTGCAGATTACAAATCAGCTGCTCTGGCCAACTGAGCTACATCGGCAATTTAAAGAACGCACCGAAAGGGTCCCATTCACCCTAAAAAAACGGTGTGCAAATGTATGAATTTAAATTTTATTATTCAAAATAAATTTAATTATTTTCAGGAAGGGGTTTTCTATACTCCTCTCTTCTTCTGTTTATGTTTGGTAATCTGCTTCTTAAGAGCACTAACAGCACCATCAGTAGCTTCCTCAAAAGTCTTGCTTTGTCTCCTGGCGAATAAAGGTCCACCCGAAAGATCCAGCTTAATTTCGCTAATTTTGTTCTCGCGTGTCTGATCTTTGTCAAGCCTCAGGTATACTTCGGCATTAACAATATCTTCACCAATCTGGGTAAGTTTTCCCAGTTTCTGATGAACAAAGTCGATTAGCTTTTTGTCGGCATTAAACCGCACTGAATGAATCTGAACGTTCATAGTAGTACCTCCTGTTTTTTTATTAAAATTTAAGCCCTTGGATGAGCCTGTTTATATATTTTCTTAAGCTTTTCGAATGTGTTGTGAGTGTATACCTGTGTTGCAGAAAGGTTTGCATGCCCGAGGAACTCTTTTATTGCATTCAGATCAGCTCCGCGGTTAAGCATATGAGTTGCAAAAGTATGCCTCAGTACATGAGGGCTTTTCTTTTCTATTGTCGTTACCATTGTCAAATAACCTTTGACTATGTTATAAACATATTTATCATACAATTTGTTCCCCTTTTCCGTAATGAAGAGCCAGTTTCCCTTTTCTGTTCCGGTGATCTCATTTCTCGATCTGATATACTCTTCCAGCTTTTTTATGAACGGCCCGGTAAGCGGGATTATCCTCTGTTTGTTCCTTTTGCCTGTAACTTTTATGGCCGATCCGGAAAAATCAATATCAGTGTCGCGAAGTCCTGTCAGCTCTGATCGTCTCATTCCCGTAAAGTATAGCATCTCAATTATCATCCGGTTTCTCAGGCCGGCAAAATCATCACCGAAATTGTTCCTGTCAAGCAGAGTATCGAGAGCCTCCTCCCCGACAAAAACAGGTAAGGTTTTTTTTCGCTTTGGAAGGACAACCTTCTCCATGGGGTCGCTCTTAACAATTCCCTCCTTTCTCAGGAAGCGGTAGAAAACTCTCAGGCATGAGATCTTCCTGTGAACGCTGACTGGAGCAATGCCATTGTTCATAAGGCAGACTATCCATGCGCGGATATGATGCGAAGAGATCCCTTCCGGATCATCCGGTATCAGATTTTCAGACAGATAGGAATAAAACTGGTCGAGGTCGTTTTGATATGACCGTACCGTATGCGGGGAATACCGCTTCTCGACTTTAAGATATTGTAAGAACGATTCCTTATGACTCATGAAGGAACCACTTATATGTAAGGTTTAAAATACTGATACAGAAGAAGGCGAATTACTCTTCGCTTTCCTGCATCTTCTGAACGTACTTAGCCTTCTTTATTTCTTCCCTGCGGCGAACTGAAGGCTTAACAAAAGCCTGACGGGATCTTAACTCGCGGATCACTCCCGTCTTCTCAAATTTCCTTTTGAACTTTTTCAAAGCTCTTTCTATGTTTTCGCCTTCTTTTAATGGTACAATTATCATAACTAAGAATTCTGTTTTTAAACGAGGCGCAAATTTAGAAATTTATTGATTCTTTTCAAAACATTTACGGAGATAATTTATTCATAGCTATTAATTTTTTGATATTTAATGATTTAAAATGGTTCGTTAAATTCATGGCAAGTATTTATTAAAGATACGTAATATTCTTAAACATTCAAAACAGGAGAAGTTAAATTTTTCTTAAAAGTTGTCGGTCAAAGGAAATCTCAATCTTCAAGAACTCACTTACCCCTTTCCCGTTTCCCTTTTTTACAACTTACCCCCTTTCCCGTTTCCCCCAAGGGGGAAAAGCTGAGTGTTCTGGTTATTATATAGTAGGCACTCATTTAGGTGGGTTACTTCTTAAATAACCATTAATCAGCTCCAGGACCCATTCAATTCTTGATT
>Ga0079037_100000427_pt1 | contig 18892 bp, 24 predicted proteins | sample Mud3Dept4metaG_FD_71479 | JGI IMG/M metagenome (GOLD analysis project Ga0079037, IMG submission 71479) | Freshwater wetland microbial communities from Ohio, USA, analyzing the effect of biotic and abiotic controls - Mud 3 Core 4 Depth 4 metaG | ecosystem: Environmental > Aquatic > Freshwater >... | reverse complement strand
CTTGTCTGAGTGGAATGTCCAATTTTTAATATTTTCAATTGTATCGGTTTCACATTGAGCAAGATACTCATCATACTTTTTACCCGACCATTTTTCCTGACGGAATCTTAAATACTCTTCGTGGTCTGTTACAAGTTTCTTTGGTTTGAATCTTGTGTCATACATATTAATGAAGGGATGCATATTGATAACCAAATCAAACTCTCTATCAGACTTATAATCAACGATTTTCCAATGTGACCAGAAATCATTCTTAGCTAATCGCATTTCAATATCTTCCTTTTCATTAAGTGAATAGTGATTGATGAATTGAGGAACGATTGCCATCTGTAAAAAGTCGGTAGCACGATTTTCCAACCAATCAAGATATTGAATAGTCGATATTATCTGACAGTCATCCTTACGCAAATCAACAGCCCAACCCATAACGAATTTGGTTTCAGGTTTGTTGAAATCACGTCTGTCAAAATATCTTTGACCTTCATCCAATGTTACCATAGTCTTTAAATTTTTAGCATCGAACTGTTTGGTAGCGACCAATGGATTAATTTCAATATAGGGTTGCAGCAATTGGAAATTGAATGGAATGTTAGATAGAAATCTTGTACCATTCATAAGTGTTATCCAATAATATGCAAGTGTAGTGAGGACTAAGGTTTTACCTTTTCCCCACTCACCGACTACCAATATTAACTTGCGTGAGAAGATAAGCTCAAACAATTCAATGATTGATAAGCCATGTAGATTTGTTTTATGGGCGACCATAGGTTATTACTCCATTTGGTTTTATATCTAATTCAGAAATATTTATCTCTGAATAGTTTATCGGCTCTGTATTTATCTTGGTTACTGTATAGGCTATCTCGCCAACACCGAATGGTCTTTGCTTCTCATCCGCTAACGCTAAAAGGTTGGACAGCTTATCAGTCGTAAGCTGAACACCTATCACATAACCTATCCCACTTCCGATAGCAATACCAAATATCAGTGAGCCTATTAACCCTAACATCAAGACGTTCTTTTTATCCATTATTCTCTCCTGACCATCATCTCTAATATCTCTAACAAGTTTCTTCAGGTTTATCTTTGGTTTCCAATTTAATCCCTTCTTAAATATTTGGCTAAGTTGCTCACGACACCTTCACTGTCAGGCATCCTTGAATTTGCGAACCTAAACAGATACTCCAACAAGTTTCTTGGGTCTTTAGTGTATGACCTTTTCAATTTTAAAAAGGCAACTATCTTAGTCTGTATCAATGGATTCTGAAACATTTCATTAAGCGTGATAGCATTAACGATTGTTTCAATCTCATCATTGTCAAGATTGGTCAGTGATTCAAGATTGTCATCAATCAAGACTTCATTGATAATTATTTTGACTGTATCAATATCAGTCATATTTGTCTTATCATTGCCACCTGCTAAGGTAACATCCGTAAGCAATGAGCTACGGACATTAGCCTGAACCTGTGCTAAGACATCAGGCGGTAATTCAACTTTCTTTGACATATCTTCTCCTATGTGTTCATATAGGCTAATCCGAAAGCACCGATGATTACACCGATAAGCAAACCGATGATAATGCCAATCAAGACACCATCTGACTTTGGCTTGAACATACTCTCGAACAGCTTAACGTTTCCAAGCTGATAGATAAACTTTTGTGTAAAGGCTATCTTCTTTTCTTCGCCTTTTACATCTTTGAGGATAATCTCGTACTTCCCCTTCGGAAGGTTATTGATGTTTATCGGAAGCACCCAACTTTTAACTTCGGGATGCAATTCTTGCAATTCCCTCACCTTTGCATTGAACTCTTCGGTATAGTTTATTGAATAAGGATACCCTTCGATAATGTCCAACCATTCCTTACCATCCATCTTATTGTAGAGGATGCTGTTGTCTAATATCACAATCCCCAAGTTATCAGGGTTATTGATAAGGACATAGTTTATGTCTGTATCACGATATATCGTGCCGACAGTCGGAATAAAGTTTCGGAAGTCTGAACTGATATACCTTACAAGGATGTCATTGACTTTGCTTTTCTTTACGTCTGTCTTTAACCGCTTCTGAGAATCTAATATCTCTTTTGTATTGAGTGCGGCAATCTCTTTTGTTACACTTGTACCCATCTTAATTCACCAATTTACTAATATCTTCATTTGTGCTTACAGGCTTTGTATTTATCATAGCTTTAAGCTGTTCTTTTGAAAAAGAAGTATCTTTAACCTTAGATGGCTTCTCTCCATGAATGTTCTTATACTTACCTTCACCTGACGCATAGTCTAAAACAAGCTCCATTACGTCAGCAAGTCCGAACTTCTTTTCAGATGCTTTCAGTATCATAACGAACTTATCTATATCTATCCTACCATCAGCTTTAAGCTTAATTAAAGCTCTTACGATGTCGGTTTCTATGTTCTGAGTATTTTCGTTGTTGTTATCATAACGAAATACTACTGTACTGCCTTCGGTTATTACGATGGCTCTATGTCGTGGATTTGAATTATACATTTTACAATTCCTCTTGTTTGTTCTTATTCACCCTTCCAAAATTTAAAGGCTTGATAAACTACCCAATAGCCTAAAAGGATTTTTATTAAGTTTAACCCATTTGGGTTATTAGGTAAGATTAATATTGTTCCGATAAATAGCAAAAATATTGCTATGCATTTCATTTTCCATGTTGAACCTGTTTCAGCGAATGGACTAAAGCTCATTTTGTTGCTCCTGATATTATTGTTTTCCTTACACCATCTTGCGTCACTACCCTTCCTGTTCCCTGAGTTACATTTGAAGGTATCTTTACCTTTACGCCAAAGGGAGTAACAACAGGTGTAGGCGTTACTTCCATAGTCGTATTAACAATCGTAGTCCGACCATTAATATTGACTACTGTGCTATCCTGTATCAAAGGCTTGGTGTAAAAGCTAATTGAATAAGGGATAGTACCGTAAAGTATCTTATGGTTTGTTGAAGCAGCAGTATCTAACATCGTTGCTATCTCTTCCTGTTTTACTCCCATACCGTAAGCATAGCCTACGATAAACGTAAAGATGATTGCTATCATACAAGCAAAGTAAATGCGAACTTTAGCAGTACGCATATCAGCATCGGAATAAAGATTCATATTATCCTCTTACTAATTTTACAATCGCATTGTATAGCCATACTGCTGGATTGATGAACAGATGTCTCCAAAAGCCTACTACCCATTCAGAGAATGTTTTAAGTCCTGCAACCATCTCTCCATCCTCACGAACAAATGCTAAGATAAGCATTATTAAATGTGATATGAGAATGAACAATGTGATACCGATAGCCCAAACAAAGGCTAAGAAGGATACAGCACCGTTAATCATAAAGTTCAGGATTTTCAATGGTGACATGATGTAATTCATATAAGCATCGAAGTCAGCATTAGTCATCTCTCCTGCACTAAACCATTTGAACACTCCAAGTATTGTCCTGAACACAGAGAACAATAATTTGAACAATGGATTAAGGGCTTCATAATCATTATTGGCTTGCATGATTGATTTAAAGTCTGTTGTTTTCAGATAGCCTATCTGTATGCCTGTCCATTGAACAGGATTATAAGGATTATACAAATCCCTACCCTGTGAGATAGTAACCCTGTCAAAGTAATAGTCCTGTGAGAAAGCCACTTCATATTTGTTATCAATGATTATCTTATCTGCTTCCATTGATGTCAGGAAGGTATAAGATAGATAAGGCTTCTTGGCAATATTAACTTGCCACCAATAGTCGGTTTCACTCATTTCAGTATAATCGGAAATCTCTTTAGCACCACTACCGTCATTGTTTTGCATAAAATTGGCAATCATATTTTCATTCTTAGCAATATCCAAGAAAACACCGTCAAGTGATACGGTAATGTTTCTTAGCCATCGTTTAGTGATAACTGATTCAAGCCATACGGTTGATTCACTTTCATCATACTTTACCTGAATCAAAAGCTTGTTACCCAATGCGTTTGAGAACGTGTAAGAGATTGGTACAGGATAATCGTAAATATCAAATGTGCTGTACATCGCTGACATTGTGTCATTGTTACTTAACTGATAATAGTTTGTGATGTTTGCGCCAACTGCTGTATATACTGCACTACCCTTCCATAATCCATAAGTGGGTGTATCGGGTGCTTGTTGGGTAATGTTAGTTGCGCTTACAGGAAGTATGCTCAAACATATAGCCAACAGTAAAATTAATATTTTTGTTCTCATAGTATCTCCTAATTACGTTTGGTTCTCCGATTGATAATTACCCATAAGCCGCCTATTATTGAAATACAGATTAATGTGATAACGATAGGTAAAGACTTTACACCTAATATCATATACTCAGCATCATCATAGTTACCGTCCTGATTAACGTCAGGGTCATAGATAAGACCTGTAATTAATTGGGAAGCCATACCAAGCAATGAGTTATCAATTATCACACCGCCTTTACTAAGTGTAAAATACTTATCGTAGATAGTGAAATACACAGTACCATCATCAACAGGTATCCCACTATCATCATACATCTTTACCATATACCTACCCATCTTTGTATTGTCAGCTACATAGAAGTGCATATAGTATGTGGTATTGTTTGCGGTTATTAATGTTGATGCATATAATACATTACTCTCATCACCTTCTCCAAGATAGAAAAGCTTAACCTGTGTATCCTTTGTCCGATGATAAGCGGTAACGTTTATTGAATCGGTTATCTTGTAGGCTAATTTATCAGGGGATAGGACAACAGTATCACCATAGGTTACTTGCATATAAGGATGATATTGCTGTTCAGTATAATCGTTAGACCTTGCTACTAATCTTGCAAATCCTGTATCTGACGTAATATACAATTCAAGACCGTTATTGTCTGTTGGATAATTTGGGTTGTTAGGGTCTAACCAAGTTCCGACAACATCTGTAACATCGATTGCATACCAAGGCTGTGTATCAAAGTCATTCCAGTCGATATTTAATTCAGATACGATGATACCATAAGTAGGACGTGTAGCCCATGTTACGCCTGATGAAATATAGCTTTCAGTTAGCTCTCTTGCGTGTAATACACAACTATCCGCTAAATGAGTGCACCCCATATTGTTTGCAATGAACAAATAAATCTTAGCATCTACGATACTTTGATTTGCAGGAATGGTTGTAAAATTCCATCTTGCAAGTACCGTACTTTCAATTGAAGATTCTTCATAAGTGAAAATCCATAAAGCATCGTCATAGTTTGTCGTATTGGCAAACGAAGCTATGGTTGTATCCGATTCAGGGAAAATGTTAATCGTAGTCGTATTAAAGGCTGACACAGGTAAAGCTAAGCCTGTTAAAATTAACATTAAAGCTAATAATCTTTTAATCATTTTTTACCTCTTGCACGTTTAATATCACGATACATTTTATCCATTGTGTAATCAACTCTCTTGAATGACAGGTAAGTAGCTATGACTAATACTACTAATGCTCCGAAAGCAAGTACGACAAAGAACTTTGTTCCCATCCGCTTATATTCAAGTTCAGAGTATTGTCCATCACTATCTACATCGAGCCTTCCAATAGCTAATTCAGCTAACTGTGTTCCCAAGTCTATACCTTTTGCCTGATAGGTTGTCAATGTAATATTAACGGTCTGCGTTTCATAAGCATTAAGATAAACAGTATTATCGTAGGGCATATACGCTGTACTGTTAGTTGCCATCTGAATCCTTTTAAGTCCTTCATTCAAATGCTGTGCTGAATAATAACCATTAGCATCCGTTTCTAAAGGTGTTGCGCTACTTATCGTAACAGGTTCAAATGTTACAGGGTCGCCATTAGCATCCCGAACATATCCATTGATTTCACTGAATCCATTATAAGATAAGACTGAATAAAGCGATGCGGTATCAGTTGTAAGCAATGCGCTTTCCTGAACCATATAATGTGTGACGGTATCGGTATCCAACTCGTAGAACTTGAATGTGTAAATCCCAGGAGTTGATTGGTCATCTAAGACATAATAAACTTTTGTTGGTATTGCACACGAAGCGTAAGCATCACCTACACATCCCCATTGCGATACTATGATACCGTCAGGGTCGTAGAATCTTGCTACATAAGAGCCATACCAATCCGATGAATTGGATAAGATAAAAGCATCCATTGTGCTATCTGTTCCTGCGGTATAATAATCCTTAGAGAATTGACCATAAGGTGAAATACCTGAATGGAATGTATATGAACTTGTAGCAATGTCATTCCATGCGCTTCCTGAATAACCCTGATAGAAAACTGCATACTCACCTGACGGATAAGTAACTGCACCGAACCACACTCGTTCTCCTGTTGCTTCAAGGTCATTGAAGTAATATAATTCACCATTAGGATACACGATTTTAATACGTGTGTCATTGTAAGCACTATCGTAGTTTATCTGTAAAGTGTCTCCCCAAGTAAGCTGTCTTGCTGTTTCGTGTTCAGGAGGATAATACAAACCTGTATCGTAATCCCATCTTGAAAGATTGAACTCGCCATAAGTCGGTGTGTAACCAACATACGTCACATCAACCATTAATGGAGTAGCTGACATACCATTGGTGTTATTATAAGCCCATATATCCATATGCAAATCACGATAAAGGTCTGTAAAAGTTAAGCTTTTAAGGTAATAAGGATTAGTACCATTTACCCATATCCATGAATCAGTATCCATAGCGTAAGACACATTATAACTGTCGGTAATAGCATAAGTACCATTGTTATTAGGTATCCAGCTTACATTGATACCATCATTATTTTGTATGATAGTATCTAATGTTGGCTTAATTGGTGGAGGCGCATAATTAATCTCAAGATATATCTCTTTTGGTTTCTGAATTAATTCAACTGTACCGCCTGATTGAACTGTTACTTTAAGACCATAATACTGAGAACCAACACCATTAACCCAATAATTTACTTCACTATTCATAATACTTGAAATATCTGTCTGTCCCCAATCCCATCCTGCGTTCGCTGGTATTGATGTGGTACAACAATTACTACCATCATCAGATGGTTTGTTATTCCATGTAATTGTTGATGAACTCCAAGAACCAGTTACACGGCTAAAATAAATATTGCGAGTTGATGATGCACTATATCGATAATGAAGAATGACACTATTTATGGTTGAACCTGCTGGAATGGATGAGAATTGACTTTCTGACCAATGTATATATCCAAGACCATCTTGCCCTATACCAAGACTTATCCACATGTTATTCCATGATTCATAATTAGTGTTTGGAGCTAAATATTGAACATTAGTATCCCCATCAGTGGTTACATTAATAGTTGAAGCTGATACATTCCCTATCGCTATCAAAAGTATAAATAAACCTATAAACACTTTACTTATTTGCATTTTATCCGCTATTTTCTTTAACATAATTATCTCCGCATCCTTTTAATAAGCAACCATATCAGGTATATGACTATACCAACCGCTAAGAAACCAAGAACAGCGATGTAAAGCAATGAAGTACCCAAATCAATACCTTTGTTAAGGTCTGTCTTTACAGGTGAGGGTGCATGAATTGTAATATTACTGTTGTCAGGATACTCGAAGCTTTCACCTTTCTTAAATTCTCCTAAGTATTGGGAGTTAATATAAACTTTGTAACCATACTCCGATATGTATTTAATGTTCATATCATCGTCAATGGTATATGTTTTATAGGGGGTGGTTGTCAGGTTGTCGTAAAAGACGGTTTCTGCTGATATGGGTTGTACTGAGGCTATACTCAATAGTAACACTAAAAATAACTGAATTAGTTTCATCAACCCTTCCCTTTGAACTATATGTACGTCATTGTATTTAAAGCTTGCCATAGATTCTCCTTAATGTGTCTTGATTTTCAGTATTGATGCCATTGCTTGTATCCCTTCATCTTTATTATATACGTTATCTCGATACCCTGACGTAACATTTATTCTTTCAATATGTTTATCAGTAACAGCATAGATGTAATCTCCAATTAAACTGAAATCGATGTAATGTTCTCCAAAGGTGTAAGGATATAATTTGAACTTTTCCGAACCTGTTTCATAATCCCGAATGAACATATAGTGTGGTGTGGCAAAGTAAAGATTATTGGCTGTTCCGTTAATCACATATGAAACTTCCAAACGTGGTAAAGGATTTTCTCGTAACACTATCTTATAAGTTTGCAATCTATATACTTCATTTCCCGATATACCAAAAACAGCATTATCCTGTGAGAAATCAGCAGGTATGATATACCGAATGGTAATGTCATAAGTTTCTGTTCCCCAATTATGGGATGTTCCTCCCTGTACAGGAATAGCACCACTCACATAAAATAAAAAGAGAAGTATGACTATCCCTGCGTAAGTGTAAAGCTTCTGCAACCTTTGGGTATATGCCTTATCCTCAGCTAAATAGTCTATCTCTGTCATTGTGCTATTATCTCCACATTATAAAACTTGTCTGTTGTGATACCTAACGGTGAGCTTGCCACATACGTCTTTTTTCTAAGCTCTACAGTCTTGTCATCGCATGAACTGCTTAATCGTAGCCAACTACCGCATTCATACCATTTGAAGTTCGCCATATCCATTACTGAATTGTAATAGATTTTATTCTGTTCAGGTGTTGGCGGTTTTCCGACTAATTGGAAATTATACGTACCAACAATATTATCCTGTTTGGCTGTAACTGTTACCTGTATCCTTTGCGCCCATCCATCTATGAACTGTGGAAATGTCGGAGCGATGAGTAAAGTATTTGGTGATATACTTACATCAAACTTTTCCCTATCGTACTCCATATCCAATGCCAATCCCTGATAGGTTTCTGTTCCCCATCCCGCATGAACGTAAGTACATGTGGTAAAGCTATCTCCAATGTTCATAGGCTTACCACCTAATCCTATCTTAGCTGGATATGCTCCATAACCTGAAACTACCCATCTTGAATAATCGTGAGGAACATCTTTGAAATCCTTCCATGTCGGATAAAAGTCTGGATTACCATAGTAATCAGATTCTAAATCACAAAGGTTATAGTAAATTCCCTTTTCCATATCTCTTGCGACCTGAATAAAATCATTCGGTACATATCTATCCTTTTCGGATTGTATGTGTGTAGTGTTATAATCAGCAACGGTCAAAGCTACTGCTATCCCTATAAGAGCTATCAATACAACTCCTAATAAGACAATATATCTCTTTTGCATAAGTATCTTGTTATCTCCTTAAAAATTTTCTTTTAGTACAGGTTTTCGCTTCACCTCAGCGAAGATGCGAAAAAGTGAAAGTTAAAGGTATTACCCTCTAACTTACCACGCTGTCTATTTCAAGTGTTCTGCTTGTCGTTCCACCAGGAGCTGCTGTGAAGGTTACTTTCATGTAAGCATCCACATCTGCTGCTGGAGCAACTGCTGTCCATCCTGTTGGTGTCTGTAAGCTGTCATTCAGGTAAATTGGGTTGCTGTATGTGTTTGCAGCACTAACAGTAACGTTAGCATAGGCAAACTGAGCAGCGGTCAATTTAAGCTTGAAGTCCATATTGACGTTACCTGCATTTGCGATAACCGCAATAGGTGTGCTTGTTCCTGCATTTTGGCTGTCAGGTTCGATATCAGCACCATTCGTAGCACCGTTGAAATCGATAGTGGTTTCTGCGCCTGCTAAGGTTACAGTGAATGTCGTATCGTTAGTAACGATGTAGTTGATGGTTGTCGTATATGGTGTGCTTGCGTCATACCCAAATGCTGACCCTGCGAATGCTACTGAGACAAGCATTGCAGCTATCAACATAGGTAGAATTTTACTTAGTTGTTTCATATTTTCTTTGTCTCCTATTGTATTTTGTATCATCCTCTAAGAGGAATGAAATGTAATAATTTATGAATCCATTGTTAATATCCTTTGTATTGTCATTGGTGCAGCATTCAGATAATCAACCCAATGCCATACATCAGCATAAGATGATGTTGCCAATGATGTGATGATTTGAACAGGCGTAGTAGTAATATTTGTAGCACCTGACGATGAATTGTCCGTCTTGACTTTTAATGTTGCATTAGTTGGTGATGATGCGTTTAAAGTCCAAGTAAAGTTTTGAGCCACATTGCCTGTATTGGTAATTCGGATAAATGCTGTTGTAAGATTCTGTCCTGATGCATTAATATCTGATTGTGTTTTAATTGAACTATTGAAAAACATTTCAGTATATCCAACAGGTAAGCTAACTGTAAAAGATGTATCAGGTGGCGATGATTGTTCATCAGTCGTATAAAGATAAAATATCATATCCATTCCAAACCATTGCCAACTATTATCCCAATTATATTCACCACTGTTTCCAGAATAATCGTTGCATGTTGTATATGGGTCAGTTCCACAAAAATCTAATTGAACCCTTGTAATATCCACTTCATAATCAGTAGCCACCTCAGTTGAAACATACACAATTGCATATCTTGTCGAGCTATTTAATTGATATGGTGTCGAAAATGTAAAGTTAACTGCTGTAAATGATGATGTCAAAGTTGATATTGCTACAGCATCGCTTGTAGCTAAAGGACTTTCAGAACAAATATAATTATAATCGGCTATACAAGGCGCATAGTTTCCAAGACCACCGCCGTCAACATTATAAATTTTAGCATACATATTTCCATTTGGATTATCACCTAAATGAGCTACATAAAAAGTAGCTTTTGTAATATTGGTAGTAGTGTCTAATACGAATGTTTCATAGGGGAACAACTCAATATTAAATATCCCGCTTGCAGCTATATTATTAAGATAATCGGGTGTATTCCAATAACTTGTTGCATTTTCTATCCCATTATGAGTAAATAAGGTTTCAGTAGCAGACGCACTACCTATAAATAAACTTAAAATCCCTAAGACCAACAGTACCTTTGACCATTGAGATATACTGTTGGATAACGGATTAGAGATTGTCATGATGCGGTATGACCTTCATTTATTTTCGATATATCGCTCTGCATTGCATAATGTACATACAAAGCAATTGTGTCCTTCCTCTGATATTACACATATCAAAGGTGTCTTATGCTTATCACAGGTTAAATCAACCATACGTCCTCTTTAACCAAGTTACTGATAGATAAGCGATAAACAATAATACACCAATCCCAATCAGGAAGCCTATCTTACCATATCCATGACTGATAGTAGCCATAGCTGTGTTAAAAGATAACCCTGATGTTGATGTTGCAAGATTTAAAACCATATTTTCATAAGGTAGTACCTGTGTGACATTTGAAGTAAATTCAGTACTCGTATAGTCAGCCATTGAAACTGCGGTAACATCTCTCACGTTGTCAGATAAAATAAGTAAATTTACACTCATAACCTATCTCCGCTTTTTAGTAAGCTTCCTTAAAACAGCTTTGGATTTTGAATCGTGTTGCTTCTTTGTGTATTTACCGCTTTCATGCTTCTTGTCAATAGTACCTAAGTCTTTGAAAGCTGCTGATAGTGAATAAGATTTTTTCTTCATGAGTATCCGTATCCCTGTTCTTCTCTTCGCTTTTTCTTCCTACGCTTTTTGGTTTTATTACCTAAAGCCTTTTCCATGTCCTGTAAAATCAATGTCGCCACTTCCTTTTAGTCGCTGTTGCGTGAGCGATACGTTCTCCTTCCTTCTTACCATACTCAGCTTGCATGTTCTTTAACATCTTGCGAAACTTTTTAGTGTATGGCATATTACCGATGAATTAATAATTGTAAAAGAGTTTGACCGATGTTGTATATTTTATAGGATTTTCTTTACCGCAAAGTTTCAGTGTCAGTGATGACATGCTTCCCCATTAATACACAATCCCACTCATAAGGTATTTTTCTGCTCAGACGAAAGCTTGGTTGTCGCTTCCTTTAGATGAAGATATGTTTAATCTTCATCTGTCTTTGCACCTTTGCTCACACCTGCGCCTATGTAGTTGGTGATGATGTTGACGAACTTTCTGTAAAACACAAGTACCAACGCAACGATAGCGAGGATAAATATGTTACCGATGTTATCAACGAAGTTACCGACAAGACCCCATATAGGAGACATCAAGTCAGTTATGTTGATTAAGTCTGCAATCAGTGTCATTTAATATTTCACCTATCCTAACCTAATATAAGCTCTTACCCACTATATAAGCTTTATCAGATAATTAGGAGGAGGATAGTAAGTTGTTAGATTTCCATTTGCGCATTACTATCCTCATTTAGACGATATATGTATGTTGCGCAATATTTAGAATAGTTTTTATCCTATATAAAGGTTATGCTAAAAATTTGTGTGGATTAACAGGAAGCTAAAGGGGGGCTAAAGACTTCCTGTAATCCGATATGGACATATCAGGTAATCGAATTTTCAAGTCTTTACCTGACATATCTATAATAAACGTAATCCTATTTAAAGGTTATGCTTCAACACCCATTCTATCGGATTCAGTCAGCACAATAAGAACATCAATAAGATTTTTCATATTGCCACGACTATCCACATTCAGGCAAAATGTTCTTATCCTATCTTCTCGATAAGCAACCCGAATAAAACCTAACTTTAATAAAGTCCTTATACCTACCGATGTTGAAACATAATGTACTCCTGAATCTTCCGCTAACTGCTTTATAGAAAAGTTATATTTACTTCTAACCATTAAACCTTCTCCATAAGAACAATGCTTATCTAATATCGTATCCATAAGTCGGGCATTGACCGAACCTTTGAACAAATCTGTCATTTTCATTTTAATCTTCTCCTATCTAATAAACCAACAGTAACTTGGCATGTCTGTATATTTTCCTGCAAGACCACATGTACCCCATACATAAACAAATCCTGCAAGTATTATCAAATAAAAAATAATCTGTATAATATCAGAAAGCATTTCCCATTTACTATAATTTTCAGTCATAACTTTAAAAAATAAAATCGGATAAACAGATAACCCCTCCAACAATGTTGTATAGGTGTGGAGTTATAACAAGGCACCTATATAATCCAACAGTAACACCCTATGGAAAAATTTACCCATTCTTTTTATACCTGCTTATCCTTATCTCACTTAATTCGTATTGCTTAGATTTTCAGCGTCCTCTCTTACCGCTTCGGTAAGTGCGCTCTCTTCTTTCTCATCATCAGGATAAACCATCTTGACACCTTCCTTCTTTGCAATGTTGTCTATCATACCGTTCTTTAAGGCATATAGTCTTGTTACATAGAAAGTCTGTGCTACCTTCTGCTTATAGTCAAGCTTGTTAAATCTCCTGTCCTCTGATTTGGTCTTATTGCGGTATCTTATTGCAACTGCTATTAACTCTAAGAAAACTATTACTGCAATACCCATCATCAGGATACTTATTATTCCATCTATCTCACTCATTCTCTTTCACCTCCCTTACCTGTGTATTACAAAGCTGTGATTATCATAGTATCACATCAGGAACGTATGACCGACAAACCATACCACGACAATCCACTTTATAACATCAAGAGCAGTAGAAATCATCTTCATCTCAATGTTATGAGTATGAATTTTATTTTCCTTTGCGCTGAACATCGCATAGGTATCAGATGTAGATGCCCATACAGCTTCGGATGCCTTTGTGTCCTTATCATCCTGTACAGGAACATTGTAAAGGTTATGAGGATTATCCTCACTCATAACATAACCTTCTCAATGGTCATATCTTTTAAGACCGCATGTTGTTCAGTGATATACTGAAATGCCATTCCGATTCTATGCATCTGTCCTTCATGGTCGGGTGTGCCAATATAAGCAGGATTAATATCAATGTCTGATGTCATATCCCGACACATCTTACCATTCTCCATATGCCAATCCATAGCTGTATAAAGATGTAGATTAAGTATTTCAGGACAATTCTTTAAGATATACTCAACCTCTTCGATTATTAAGCTTCCTTCCGCTTCAAGCATTTCAGTTGGTACTATCCATTTACCTATCCCATTTGAATTAGGTAGTTTGCTTGATAGTAATATTTTGATACGATAATTATCATCCCGAACAAGCTCAGGCATATTTCTATGCTCTTCAATTAAGATTCTCTTCTGACTTCCCATAAAGTGATTCTCCATTATTCCTATCCATAAACAATCCTCTTATCATAATGACAGTAAAAATGTTACCGATGTTCTCGATTATTGTTCTCATAAAAAGAAATAAAGTAATAGGGATAACCCTATTTACTCATTGACATCTACGAAGTCTATGTATGGCTGATGACCTTTGGTCTTGCTTGGCTTCTGAACGAATTTTCCAGCAACGCCATTTGCCTTCATGTCATCTGCAAATTTCTTTGCAATATCCAATACGACACTTGCGCCACTTGTCAGATTGACCTTACCGCCAGCCTGAACATCCACATCTGTAACGTTACCGTCAGCATCTTTGATTGATGCGGTTACGCCTTTGCTTATCTCAGCGTTAAGGATAACGTACTCTCCGAAGTCACCTGTCTTTAACAGCATACCATGAAGCACCACAGGGATACCGAAAACGGTATTGACCTTTGCATATGGAGCGGTTGTATAGGTTTCGTCTGCGAACTTTGGCTTAGAAGCTTCCTTCAAATCAGCAATGTTCTTTATTCCTTTTCCATCAAGACCTTTTTGTGTAGTCTTGTCTTTTGACTTGTTGTCTTTCATTTAAATCTTTTCTCCTTTTATATATATCAAACAGTATTAGGTAAGGTATTTATTTTATACCATCCCACAACCATCGGATAATGTTAAATAGATTTTATGCTATATAAACCTTAGCATAAGATTAGTTCGTTATGATACGAATTATTAAAAATCATTGTCTTTATTCTTAGGATACTTAACATAAACCAAATCATTTACCGTCACACTATTTACCCTGTCTGAAAAGCATACAGGCGATAACTTATAAGCTTCACTCTCACCATTATCAAAGAATCTTCTTTTATCCTGATACTTACGCTCAATGTCATAAATCGTGAGCCATGAGTTAAGGTCTTTATGTTGTCGTAATGCAGTTGCGAACTTTACAGGATACTTATCCCAATGTCCATGATATTGCCAATAGAAAGCCATGTTATGCGCTCTCACGCCTTTGATAACATAATTCCATTCATCATAATTTTCTTCAAGCTTCGGCATAGTGATATAGTAATCAAGCCATTCCTTCTGCAACCATTCATTATCAATCTTAGCGTTAGGATATGAGGGATACCAATACTGTTTATACATCGGACTGTTCTTAGGTATAGGTGTCTTATCTACGCCATCTCCGACAACTTTAATAGGACTACTTGGTTTTTTAAACTCCCACTTATCTATCTTACGATTACCCTTTGGTTTGAACCTATAATATTTTAATGAGCGTGCTTCAAATTCACCTTCCCATTTAGTTTCCCAATTACCCAATTCACTCCCGAACTCAGAAATGTATTGACCATTATCGATATAGACAATGCTATCAGTATCACAATATAAAACATTTTCAAATCCAAGTATCTCCATCTGTGTTCTTAAATGGATACGTGCATAACTTGTAATGTATGCAACTATCAAAGGATATGAGTGGTCTTTATAAATAATCTCACGAAAAGGATTTTTATCTTTATTCTTTTTCAATTCATTGCCGTCTTTGTCTTTATGTCTTAACTGATAATAAACTTCATCAACACACCATATATCCGAATCGTCAGGTATCGTTTCACCGTCTGCTAATTCAATCTCAGTATAGATAGCATCGTCCTCAACCTTTTGTCCGAACTTACCTGATAATCCATTCATGTTTAATTTAGCCACACCCTTAGTAGCCTTCTGTTTCTTATATCCCATTTGGTCATCAATGAATGTTGTAAATAAAGGTTCTTTAGTGGCATCAGCATAAATAACCCATCCGACTTTTAATATGGTATGTCCATTCTTTAAAGCATATCGCAATTCAGGAAAAGTCCATGCACCTTCAATAATAGTATCTGAAAGGAAATCTAATTTTCCTCCTGATAATTTAATTGGTAATATTGGGATATGTAACTTCGGTACTTTAATTTTTACAAAGGCGCATCCTTCTTTATTCTGTAAGATAGAAGGAAATCCTGTATCGTCATCATACTCACCACGACCAAATACATAATCGTCACACATCCATTCTCTTGGGATAATCTCATTGTTCTTAACGTAATCTCTTGGGAAAAGTATCTTGGCTGTGTTCATATCAGGAAATACTTTACTCTGCATTTCATTAGGATATGAACTGACAATATCTATCATTCGTGTGTTAGGGAAATATCCACGCTTAAATATCTCAGTACGTCCTCCATAGTAAGCCATACCTGATAAATTGTTTATGCTCATTAAATGGTCGATAGTAAAAATCTGATTCTCCCAATGTAAATATCTTGTTGATTCATAAACATCATTAGGCTTGGTCATTCCACGTCTGAACAATTCCCTACTCGATGCTGAACCTGTCCATCCCAATTCCCCTCCCATCAGGTTATAAATATCTTGAAGGTTACGCATTATCAAAGCAGCGGCTCTTGCATGGCTTATACAGGCTTCCTTAATACGTGGGTTGTCTGTATGGTGAATGTCAATATACTCAATACCATAATCGGTTGCTATATCCTTTAAAGTTTTATTTTGAATAAAGTTTCCTATATCACGCATTTGCGCATATCTATCTTCATTACTATTTTTATTTTTATCTTTACCTTTCTTATCTTTCTTCTTTACCTTATCATCTAAGTTTTTTCTTCCTCCTTCATTTTCAAGCAACCATCCAATGAACTTACCACCATGAACTTTCTTATGGTCATCAGATAACCTAAAATAAGGGTGTAAAGAATTAATATCATATCCAGCGTTCATAAAAGACATAATAACATTAGGATGTGGTTTATAAATAAAATTAGCCATATCCTCAGCACTATCAAAGTACTCTATATCATCTGAACCATCAGGTTTATATCCTTTCCATATTACACCAAAAGCAAACTTACCATCACGCCTGTCCTTATGTCCAACATGATAGATGTGTGGTACAACTTTTCCATTCGGTAATGTTATCAGGCTCTCTTTTGTAAATTGGTAAGTTTCAACATCCACTCCCCAAATCTCGTAAGTCTTTGGAGGTAAGCCAAACTCTTCCCATATCCATTCAGTTTTCTTTTTACACTTTGGACAGAAATCTCTAAAGCCATGTTGAGCAAATGGTTTGAACTTCATTGATACGCCTTTGCCACAATTCCCGCATCGGTATCCTGCATTAAGCTGTAAGAAGGTCATATTAACTTTTATTGAATTTATCTCTTCCACTTGTTTGTAAGTATCTTGCGTAAAACTTCATTGCCATCTTAGGGCTTCTTAATTTACGATATTGCTTATATCGGAATAAAACCATTTCCCGACTTGTAACCTTTCTCCCATTAGGTAAAATAGAAATATGAGTATCATTAAACTTTGTGCTTTTCATAACACGACTTTCAAAATCAGCATCCATCTTATTCATAATCACATGGATACGTTGGTTAAGCTTCTGTCGGTTAATAGCATAAGGTGTGCCACGAAAACTTTCTTGTATCTGTGATAACCCATGACCATTCATAAGTCTTGACTTGATTTCATGGTCACGACTTTCAAACTCCATATCTGTGAGCTTATATATCTTTGTTCCTTTTAATCTTCCCTTCGGCATAATCCATTTTCACTCCCTAACATCCATGTACATAAATATCCCACGCCTTTTCGTCACGAAACATTATATCTTCAAAGTGTCGGTTGGTAGCGTGTTCATGTATATCATTCCACATCTCCAAAGGTGTATCCGCAATATCCATACCCTTCATCTCAAAGGACTTTGTTTTATATCCACAGTATCGGCAACCTAAAATAACCTTACCGTTTTCCAAACGTGCCTTATAGATATGAAAACCTTGTATTGCAAAAGTATTGTGTGATATTTCAGTATAGATAAACCGTTTGGTATGTAAATTAACTTTAGACATGTACCACTACATTAGTTCCATGACTTATAAAGCTTCCGATAGACAATGCTTTTCGTATAGCTACGAACAAATAAAAAATATTACCCATATACAGAGATTGTAGTGGGTATTGGGATTGAAGCCTTATAATCGGATACACATTTTAACATTAAAGCTTCCCATGTGTCAGGCGACTTCTTTGAAAGGATATCCAATATATCATTAACACGCTCAATCAGTACATCAGGGCTATCGTCCTTAGTCGGTGCATTGGGTTTATATGGTTTAAAATTCGTGGGTACTTCCTCCTTAATAGGTTTTAGATTATCAGGTGAATCAAGATTAGGACAGCTATCACAAATAATACCTGTATTATCAACTTTACCATCACAGGTATTACAATCTAAGATGCCCTTAGAAACAATTACTTCGTCTATGTCCGAACGTTCGTCTATATCCGAACAATCTTCTTTAGGGGCTTCAGATTTAGGTTCAGGTTTAGGCTTACGATTCTTTAACTGTCCTACACCATCATACCCAAGCTTAACAGCATTATCAATAAGATACTGTTCGCCTTTAATCATCTTAACAAGTCTTATAGCTTTACCTTTAGGGTCTTTAACCTTATCACAAAGTTCTTCACCTAACTGTTTAAGGTCTTGACCTGCATCAAGCCTTTTATTTACTGCGTCTGACATTATACTACATATGGTCATAAGATTCTCCAATACCATAATAGATTTAATACTATTTATACTTAATGTAACCCAAATAAATTTGACTTACATTTTAGATTTGTAACTCAAATAAATTTGACTTAGATTTTTATTTGTTATAATAATTTGTCTTTGATGTCCTTATGA
>Ga0079037_100000426_pt1 | contig 18910 bp, 17 predicted proteins | sample Mud3Dept4metaG_FD_71479 | JGI IMG/M metagenome (GOLD analysis project Ga0079037, IMG submission 71479) | Freshwater wetland microbial communities from Ohio, USA, analyzing the effect of biotic and abiotic controls - Mud 3 Core 4 Depth 4 metaG | ecosystem: Environmental > Aquatic > Freshwater >... | reverse complement strand
GCCTTGTTGTTCCCGACCGACGCCAGCGTCTTCAGGATCAGGGCCCGCTCCGCCTCCTCGACCGTCACGCCGACCTGCAGCGTGACGGCGTCGGTCTCCGACCCGACGGCGGCATACGTGAGGCCCGGCGGGAGATGCTGGGGACCGATCAGTTCCGCGTCGCAGACGATGGCGGCGCGCTCGATGGCGTTGCGGAGTTCCCGGACGTTTCCGGGCCACGGGTGGGACAACAGGATGCGCTCCACGACGGGGTCGACGGATAGAATTTGCTTGGCGTACTTCCGACCGAACTCCTGGACGAAAGCGTCGATGAGCAGCGGGATATCCTCCCGACGTTCGCGCAGTGGGGGAAGGGCGAGGTTGAACACGTTCAAGCGGTAGTACAGGTCCTCCCGAAGGCCCCCGTCCTTGATTGCCTGGATTGGATCTCGGTTGGTGGCCGCCAACACCCGGACATCGACCGCCAGCTCGATCTTGCCTCCGAGGCGCCGGACGACCCCGTCCTGCAGGATGCGCAGGAACTTTGCCTGGGTGCCAGGGCTCATCTCGGCGATCTCATCCAGGAAGAGCGTGCCGCCGTGGGCGAGTTCGAAGCACCCCAATCGCCGCTCCAGGGCGCCCGTGAAGGCTCCGCGCTCGTGCCCGAAGATCTCACTTTCCAGCAGCGTCTCGGGAATCGCCGAACAGTTGACCGCCACGAAGGGCCCGCTGTTTCGCGGTGACAACTCGTGCAGGCTGCGGGCCACCAGCTCTTTGCCGGTGCCGCTCTCGCCCGAGATCAACACCGGTGCGGAGGTCGGAGCGGCTTGGTCCACCAGTTGGAAGACCTCCTGCATCACCCGGCTCTTGCCCACGAGATGCCTGGTGCCCCAGACCGCCTGGAGCTGGCGGCGCAGGACCGTGACCTCCCGCAGCGCTTCGCCTTTCTCCAACGCTTTCTCGATCAGGATCCGCAGCCTCGGCAGGTCCACCGGCTTGGTGAGGTAGTCGTACGCGCCCTGCTTCATCGCCGTGACCGCCGTCTCCACAGTGGCGTGCCCGGTGAGGAGAATCACGGTTAGAAACGGGAAGTCGGCCCGCAATGCGTTCAACAGGCCCAGCCCGTCGAGTCGGGGCATCAGTACGTCCGCGACCACGACGCGGGGAAGGAACTTCGCCGCTTTCTCCAGGGCCTCCTGGCCGTCGGCGGCCTCCGCGACTTCATACCCCCAGTTGGCGAGGAGTGCCCGGAGTCCCTTTCGCGAGGACTCCTCGTCGTCGGCAATCAGAATCCGATGCGCCATCGTTTCTCCTTTGAAACGACGTATTTTACCTTGGGGATGCTCGCTTGGTCTCGCAGAAAATACACCCCGCCTCCCGTTGTCCTTTGGCGGCTTTTTGTTTCGCCACGTTAAGCTGCGTCGAGCGTCGAATTCTGTCGAAAGGTACAGGTCGACGTCAGGGCGCGTCCATCCCGGTCGAGACGAGGTTCGGTACGGTCTTGGGGCTCCTCGATGCGCCCGTGATCGCTGTTCTTTCGCGGTAGAGCGGCGCCGCATGGCGTTTGCGGAGCACTCCGGAATGCGGAGGCGACGAGACGACGTCGCGTCCGTGGTAGTCGCGGGGACGCGACCCTACCGCACGCCGCCCCCGCCCGGCTTGCTCTCGATCTCGCGGCGGACCTTGTCGTTCATCTGGCGCGTGGTATCCCGATAGACGTCGGCGGGTCCCGGCGAAACCGTCGGCGGCGAGGACGGGTGAATGGAGAGCACCTCGGATCGGGGAATCTCGATGGTTTCGGTGGGTTTCTCGATGCGAAGGGTGTCGCCGATGACCTCGATCTTGTCCGCCCGGATCGTGCGACCGTCCCGGAGGAAGATGATTTCCTCCGCCATGGCGCGGTCCGGGCACTGCCCGAGGAACAGCACCAACAGCCAGAGGACGGGAATCAGGCGGGCGCCTCTTCGTCTGCGAAGCTGATGTGCGTATCGCATGGACGAATTATAGCGCGATAACCTCGTTGCGACTGCATCAAATCGCCAAGATCGGAGCACGGAGAATGCGTCAGGCTGCACGGACCGGGAGCACCTCGGTCAGCATGGCGTGGGCCTGCGGCCACGCAGCCTCCATGCCGGCCAGCGCGTCTTCACAACGTCGAACCCCTTCGGCCTCCGGCCGATACACGCCGCGAATGGCCTCCCACCGTGACTTCGCGACCTCCTTCCGGCGGTAGACCTCCACGAAAGTGGGGTGGTGCTTGGCGCTCAACGCTTCGGGCGCGTTAGCGAGTACAACCCTCAAGCGCTCAAGTTCTCGTTCCCAGAGCGCGATCTTCGCATCGATTTCCTCGCGTCGTCCGCCCCCGGCCATGGTACGCTCCTCCGCCTCCGGCGTTTGGCATCCAGACGGCCCCCAAACCGCGTGTGAAGCCTGCAACTCCCCGCGCCCCCTGACTGGCGAAACTGATCTATACCACGCCTGCCGCCCCTCGTCGAGTCGCGATGGCCCCGGCCAACCCAGAAAACGACCGGGAATCGCTTGCGGCAACCGGGGGCCATCGTTTACTCTCAGGTGAGGCACAGCAGGAAAACCGGCGGCGGAAGAAGGCGCAAAGAACAAGCTCCATAAGAGACGCGGAGGACGGGATGCCCCCTCAGTACGAGATCAATCAACTGGAAAAGGAGGAGTCGTGGCGCATGTTTCGGATCCTCGGGGAATTCGTGGAGGGTTTCGACGCGCTGTCGCGGATTACGCCGGCGGTCACCGTCTTCGGAAGTGCCAGGGCTCGCCCGGGAGATTTCGCCTACGATGCGGCAGTGGCGATCGGGCGCGAGGTCGCGGCCGCGGGCTTCACTGTCATCACCGGCGGCGGGCCCGGGGTGATGGAAGCGGCCTGCAAGGGTGCGAGCGCGGCGGGTGGGAAAACGGTTGGGCTGAACATCGAACTGCCCATGGAACAGAAGACAAACCCGTATGCCACGATCTCCCTGCATTTCCACTATTTCTTCGTCCGGAAGGTCATGCTGGTGAAGTACGCGACGGCCTTCGTGCTCCTTCCCGGCGGCTTCGGAACCATTGACGAGTTGTTCGAGACCGTGACGCTGATCCAGACCCACAAGATCCGGCCGTTCCCGGTCATCCTCGTGGGGCAGGACTACTGGCGGGGTCTCTTGGAGTGGCTGCGCGCGCGAGCCCTGGTGGACGGGTTCATCTCGCCGGGCGATCTGGACTTTTTCAGCGTCACGGACGATCCCGCCGAGGTCGTGGCCCGCATCTCGGACTTCTACCGGGGCGGGGGCGTGGACTTGAGTTCGCCGGCGTGACGGGTACGTGCGGTGCTCTCGACGCCCCTACTCGACCCGCACGATGAGCGAAGTCGGAAGAAGCTCCAGGAGAAGCCGCAGGGCCTGCTCCACCTCCTCGGCCCGCTTCGACTCCAGCGTCAAGAGCACGGTGTGGTCCGGATTGTGGAGGATGGGATATGAGCCAAGTTGCAGTGAAGGGAAGCGCTCGATCGTCCTGTAGAGATCCGCGGCGATCTCTCCCTCGTCGCAACGGAGGTAAATCCGCCGCAGGACGAACGGGGCTTCTCGAAATTGTTCCCGGATCCGCGCAAACTTTCGCCGCAGTGTCTCCGGTATACCGGGGAAGATGAAGACGTTCTCGTACGCGACGATGGGCAGACTGAACTCTTCCGCCCCGAGCAATCGACTCCCCTCGGGAACATCCGTCATCCGAAGCTGCGCGCCGGTGATTCCCGCTCCGTAGTGCCGCCGGAGCGCCTCTTCCAGAAGCGGGTGGCGGACGAGTCGCCGATCGAACGCCCGAGCGATGGCGGCGATCGTCACGTCGTCGTGCGTCGGCCCCACGCCGCCGGTGGTGAAAACCAGGTCATGCGTCCGTGCCAAATCCCGCACGACTTCTGCGATGACCGGAATCTCGTCCGGAATCGTCACGATACGGCGGACATCAACGCCCAGGTTTCGTAGCTCTCGGACGAGGTACGGCGAGTTCTCGTCCGTGACTTTCCCGCTCAAGACCTCGCTGCCGATGATAAGAATGCCCGCAGTCTTCGCCATGGCCTCACCGGACCCGGGCTTCACACTTTCGGGAAACGCTGGGACCGCCCTTTGCTGACCGCTGACAGCTGAACGCTGACTGCTGCATCAAAAATACCCCTCCATCAGCCGATGGACCCACGCGGGCACCCTCGGCGACTCCACGGCATCGAATTGTGGAACGTAGGGCTTCACGTCCACCACGGGCGTGCCGTTGATGGCGTCTAAACCGCGGACGAATAGCCGATTCTTCTCTCGACGGAGCAGCGTCACTGCCGTCACCCCAAGCGGATTGGGACGGTGCCTGGCCCGCTGCGCGAAGATGCCCACCTCCGGCATGTCCTGACGACCCTGAGGGCGGCGGCGCATTCGGACGGGCTCGGCCTCCGCCGCGCGGTGCATCCAGTAAAGTATCAGCACATGCGAGAAGGCCTCGATGCCATCCATCCCGTCCGTGAACGCTTCGTCCACGACGATTTCGGACACGACGCGGCCCCAGCCCTCGTCAACGGGCTCCTTGACCTCGTTGCGGACCACCCCTATCCATTCCACGGCCATCGCTCCTTTCGCCGAAGCAACCCCCAAGAGCGCAAGGGCGCCTTGTCCTCACGACGGCACCCGTCGGCCCCAACCAACCGCGCAGCGCAGCCATGGGATGTAGCCACCGGCACGCCGCGACAATCAGGCAGAGCGGCTAAGGAATGACCCGCGGACGCACTCGCCCGACCCAAGCCTCCTTCACCCGTCGAAGATCTCAGGGGTCAGGGGTGGGCCGTCGCCCGGGCGACCGGCACACCGGCCCTCTCCAGGACAACTTCACCGATCTTGGCGTGGACGCCCAGCGGGGCCGTCACACAGTGCTCGACGCCCGGAAACGCCTTCGCCGCCTCCTCCACCATCCGCGGAATATCCGTGGTGGAATGGCGACCGGGGGAAAGGAAGTACGGGTGGACGACCACGGCCGTCGCACCGGCGCCGACGGCCTGCTCGAACGCCTGCCGAATGCTGGGCTCGGCAAGCTCCATGTGCGCCGGGTATACCCGCTCCAACCCGGAAAGCCGCTTCACCATCTCCACGACATCCAGGAGCATATCGTTGGCACCTTGGAATCGGCTCCCGTGATCCACCAGGATGAGTGCCGTTGTCGGGTTCACGTCGCTCACGGAAATCTCTCCTTCCTCGGCGGCGCCTCAAGCGGCCGAGCCGCTGCCGGACACCTTCACGCGAATGTCGGCGGCCCTCACGGCGAACTCCGCATCCGATAGGACAGGCCTGCACCCGTCGGGATTGATCGTTTCATCGAGGTCAACCCACGACACGCAGCCGTCGTACCATGCCTTCTGTGACAATAGGAGGGGTTCCGGACGCCGGTACACCCGCACGACGAGCACGTGGACACCCGGCTTGTTCCGGTAGCGAAACCTGCCCGCAACGCAATCCCAGGAGAGGACATGTTGATCCGCCAGCCCTTTGAGCCGATCCGGGTCCGTGACCTTGACGACATCCTCCACCGTGGCATACAGGCGGATGGACAGCACACCCGGCGGCGGCATCGCGGCCTGAATTGCCCGGAATTCGTCGTGAGCCGTCGGCACGAGGTCGGTCGCCTTCTGGTGAACGTAGGTGGGGAACAGCCAAAAATTCCGGTGCGTGACCTCGAAGCCGTCCTTGATCTCCTGGACGCCGCCCTTACGGATCAGGAGTGTCTGACGACCATCCCCCAGCGCCTGACAGACAATGGCCCACTCCTTCAGCGCGGCGTTGGTTGCCTGTACCCCGATCATCCTTGTCCTCCGAGCGCACGACGAATCCATGTGCCATTCGCGGACGGAAGTATAGAGGACCAACCGGTACGCGCCAAGGTCAGGAATTACTGCAGTGCCGGGGCCCGCGAGCTTCGTCATCCGATGGTCAAGACCACGATGCCGCCGATCGTCAATGCCATGCCGACGAGCGTCTTGAGCGTCAGCGGTTCGCCGCCGTGCAGCACGCCCATCAACACACCGAAGAGCGGCGAGGTGAACGCGATGGGCATGACCTGTCCGAGCGGGGCCCCCTTGATGGCAGCGTAGAAGCACAGCATCCCGAGCGAGCCGGCGACCATGCCGCCGCCGATCACGAGGGACAGAAGGGCCTTCGGCCCCGCCTGCAGGACGCTCCCCCACTGGGGCGCGCTGACGACCGACAGGACCACCAATGCCACGGCCGTCCGGATGGTGATTCCCACTTGGGGAGACAGCTGGCCGAGGTGCAACCCCTTCTTCTCGAAATATCCCCCCACGCCCCAGGCCATGGCCGTGATCAGCGCGAAAAGTTGCGGCTTCATTCGATGCCCTCCCTGGCCCGGTGGCTGCCTGGTCACAGCCCCGGACAGTTCACGTACTTGACGCGGCCGCCGAGCGTAGAAGAACGACGCCGGAGACCGAACCGCACTCCCCGGCGGGGCGATCCGATCTCCGGGCGGAGAGCTTACCTCCGTCGTGGGACGCGATCAAGCGGTCCGATTTCGCCATCGCACGAAACGGACGGCGGGCATTCCGGTTGCGTTGCGGCCTCCTCCCCAAGTAGAATGCCTTCGCGCGTTGGTCTGCGCGGGCCGTTGGCGGCCGGGAGGACATCGGAGGTGGGCATACAGCGGGGCGTGCTTCACGGGTGGGGACTGATTCTCGGCGCATCCAGCGGATTCGGCGAGGCCACGTGCCGCGCGCTCGCCCAGCAGGGTCTGAACATTTTCGGCGTCCACATGGACCGCAAGGCCACGCTGGCAAATGCGGAACGGATCGTAGATGAGATACGGAGCCTGGGCCGCGACGCGGTCTTCTTCAACGTGAACGCCGCGGACGCCGAGAAGCGCCAAGAGGTGCTCGACCAGATGTCGCGTCTCCTCACGGAGCGCGGCGAGCCGCAAGCCGTGACCGTCCTCCTGCACTCCCTGGCGTTCGGTGCGCTTCGCCCGTATATCGCCGAGGACCCCAAGGATGCCATCAGCCAGTCCCAGATCGAGATGACCCTGGACGTGATGGCCAACAGCCTGGTGTACTGGACGCAGGATCTGGTCCGCAGGAAGCTGATGGGCCCCGGCGCGAAGATCTTCGCCATGACCAGCTCGGGCGGAACCCATGTCTGGCCCACCTACGGAGCCGTCTCCGCCGCCAAAGCGGCCCTGGAGTCGCACATCCGGCAGCTCGCCTTCGAGTTGGCGCCGCTCCGGATCGCCGCCAACTCGATCCGAGCCGGCGTGACCGACACACCGGCGCTCCGCAAGATTCCCGGCAACGAGAACCTGATCAAAGGCGCCATGGCCAAGAATCCAGGCGGCCGCTTGACCACAACGGCCGACGTGGCGGCCGCCATAGCCGCGCTCTGCGCGCCGGGCACCCACTGGATCACCGGCAACGTCATCGGCGTGGACGGCGGGGAAGACTTGACGGGTTGATGCCGTCCCGCCCTGCGCACGGCGTTTCGTAACGCCATCGGCCGCCCACCAAGGGCGGCCGATGGCGTCTCCGGACTCGGGGCTCTGCGTGGTCCCGATCAGACTGGCGAGCCCAAGACGACCTCCTCGTACGCGTACAGCGCCGGCGATCCTCCCGTATGCACGAAGAGCACGTGCTCGGCTTTCTTGAAGAAGCCGTTGCGCACGAGGTCGATGAGGCCCGCCATGGCCTTTCCCGTGTACACGGGGTCAAGGAGGATGGCCTCCGTGCGGGCGACCATCTGAACGGCCTCGATCATCGAGGGAGTCGGCAGAGAGTAACCCGGCCCCACGTACTCGTCGAAACACAGGACGATCTCGCGCGGGAGCCTTCCCGCGACGCCGACATGGGCGGCGGTCCGCGACGCGAGGTCGTAGATGAGATCTTCCTGCGGGCCCTTCTTGCGGCTGACGTTGACGCCGACAACCGGAATTCCGCTATTGCTCCCGTAGAAACCGGCGACGAGGCCTGCGTGGGTGCCGCCGCTCCCGCTGGCGCACACGACCCGGTCGATGCGGATGCCCAGATCGAACGATTGCGCGAGAGTCTCCTCGGCGCACGCGACGTACCCCGTCGCCCCGATGGGGTTGGAGCCGCCCGTCGGGATGACGTAGGCTTTGCGCCCCTGTGTCTTGAGCTCCTCGGCCATCTCGCCCATGATCTGCAGCAGAGGACTCCCGCCAGGCACCACCTTCACCCGCTCCACTCCCAGCATCCGAAACAGGAAGTTGTTGCCGCTGCCGGTCGGTTTGTAGCTGCCCGGCACCCGCTCCTCAAGGAGAAGCTGGCACTTCAGTCCTTCCGCCACAGCCGCGGCCAGCGTCAGGCGGCAGTGGTTGGATTGCACCGCGCCGCAGGTGATCAAGGTATCGGCGCCCTGGGCCAGGGCATCGGCGACCAGGAACTCCAGCTTGCGCGTCTTGTTGCCGCCCGCGGCCAGACCGAGCAGGTCGTCGCGTTTCATGTAGATTTCTGGTCCGCCGAGTCTGCTGGATAGCCGTTCCAACTTGTGCAGCTGTGTCCTTCCCTCCGTATAACGTCGCCGTGGGAATCGCGCCAGATTCATCGCTCACTCCTCCCGATCAGGGGCCCGCCGACGCCCAAACGCCGACGCTCGATCTCCCCGGCGTCTGCTTGGCACATGGCGGGGCAAGACAACTCCTGCACCTCGGAAATCCGATGCTCCCGTTCTCCCGGGCACATCACCGGATCCGCGGCCGACCGGTCGCCCGTCGCTAACCCACGCCGGCCTCCGCCGCCTTTTTCACCAGGTAGCCGCGCGCGGTCAGCATGTCATCCAGCGTGCCAAAGGCGTTGGTGTAGTGCCCCTTGAAGCCTTTGCCTTCCACGCGGCGGAACATGTCGACGAAATCCAGATTCCCATCGCCGGGCTTGAGGTGGACTTCATGGCCGAGTCGGAAGCAGTCGGCGATCCGCACCTCGTCGACCCGCGCGAAATCCAGCGCGTCGCAGAACCCCGCCACGCCCTCGGGCACGAGGTGGGCGTGGTTCACCGTGAAGGAGAGCCGGAAGTTGGGAGACTGGATGCCGTCGAAGTAGTAGCGCCATTCCTCGAAGCTGACGGGAAGGTAGTGGATCTCCGCCTTCTCTGGCTCGGTGTTGTGGTTCTCCAGAAGAATGCGCGCTTCCTTCTTCTCCGCGTAGGCGACCAGTCGCTTCAGACGCTCGAGGCCGGCCTCCATCCGCATCTTTTTGTCGGAGCTGAAATGGTAGCCCCCATGCACGACGATCCACTGGGCCCCGAGCTTGGGGTAGATATCCACATAACTCCGGAGATACTGATCCATCGCTTCGGATACGTATGGCGAATACTCCGCCACGTTCACGGCCGAGAGGGTGTGCAGCCCCAGATGAATGCCATACCGCTCGCACGCCGCGCGTACCCCGGCGGCGCGGGCGTCATCGAAGGTGGTGATGGCGTTCGTGGCCGTGTCGAGCTGGATGTCGATGTAGCGCACGGCGTTCCGCGCCGCCCACTCGATACCCTCTTCGAGTCGGATGCGGCGGCCGAGGTCGATACCGATCCTGTCCTTGAGATTCATGGCACCTCCGGATTGGTTGGGGCCTGCTCCGCATGCAAGTAGACCCGTGTCGTGGATGCACCGGGTGCAAGTCGATACCCTCTCGCGTCGAGCGCGAGCATGCCGCAACCCACGGCAAACCGTCAAGTCCAAAGAGGCGACAGCACGAACGGACTAGTAATCACCTTTTTCCGCCCGCCCCTCCTGGATCGACGAGCGCTCGTTCCCGCGAATGATCGCCTTCCGAGCCTAAACCCTCCGCAATGCTTGTCTATCTAGCCAGGACCTCGGAATCGTGATAAAAGCGTGCCTTGGTCTTGGCTTCACTGGAGGTCTGGACGGAGTCTTGCTCGCCGCCGTCCGCGGAGGCGCCCCGCGCTGCGGGCGCTGCAATTCTCTCCCGTGGCGTGGTCCGACGGTACGCAATTGAGACGCCAGATGACCCGATCGCATCCCAGACACGCATTGAACGTCGCGGCTGCGTCGATGGCTTGAACAAGGAAAGGGGGTGACGAAGAGCATTAGGCAGGAATCGTGGCGGTGCTGTCGGTGTCTCGTGAACAGGTCGCATTGGGGCACCTGGCGATCAAGGAGTCTGATCATCGCTGGATCTTCGTGCGACACTCCTTCCTGTGGAAATGGAGGAACTCGATGCGAGTCAGATCGATCTTTGGCGTGTTGTTACTAGCCTGCATGGTTGGCGGGCTCGCCGTTCCCTGTGAGTCAGGCCAAGCTCAAACGATCAAGATCGGGCACGAGGTCGCGCTGACCGGCCCGAATGCCACCTGGGGGCAGTCCGAGGCGAACGCCGTGAAAATGGCCGTAGAGAAGGTCAACGCCCAGGGCGGCGTGCTGGGCAGGAAGCTGGAGATCGTCGCCTATGACAACCGCGCCGACAGACTGGAAGCCGTGAACGTGGCCAAGCGCCTCGTCGAGCAGGACAAGGTGGTCGCGATTATCGGCCCGGCGCAGAGCGGCGTGGCCAACGCGATCCGTGAAGTCAACAACTCGGCCAAGGTGCCCGTGATCGCCACGACGGCGACCAACCCCAAGGTCACCGTGCAGGACAACGGCGCCGTCGTGCCCTACACGTTCCGCGTGTGCTTCATCGACCCGTTCCAGGGCACCGTGGCGGCACAATTCGCCGCGAAGGACCTCAAGGCAAAGACGGCGGCGATCCTGTACGACGTGGGCGACGAGTATTCGCAGTTCCTGGCGAAGTACTTCGTCGAGGCCTTCGAGAAGGCCGGCGGGAAGATCACGACCAATGAGGCCTTCCGATCGGGCGAACTGGATTTTCGCGCCCAGCTCGGCAAGATCAAATACGGCAACCCCGACGTGATATTCGTCCCCACCATGCAGAAGGAGGCGGCGCTCGCTGCGAAGCAGGCCCGCGATCTGGGCATCAAGGCGAAACTGATGGGTGGCGACGGTTGGGGCAGTCCCGACCTCTTCGACCTGGCCGGCCCGGCGATCGAGGGGTCCTATTTCGTCAACATCGCCGCGCTGGAAGACCCCGCAATCCAGGACTTCATCAAGGAGTATCGCGCCAAGCACAAGGAAGACCCCGTGCTTCCGAACCCCGTCCTGGCATATGACGCGGTGCTGTGGTTGGTCGACGCCCTCAAGCGCGCAGGCACGACCGACGGTGAGAAGTTGAAGGCGGCGATGGAGCAAACCAAGGACCTTCAGGTGCTCACCGGGAAGCTGACGGTGGACCCGAAAACGCACAACCCCCTGAACAAGCCCGCGGTCATTCAAGAAACCAAAGGCGGAAAGTTTGTCTACGTCAAGACTTTCGTGACGACCGACTGATGTGACGTGTGCGCGGCGGCAAGGCGCCTGTTGGGGCCTTGCCGCCGCGCCAGCCCGCGGCGAGGTGCTCGGTGGTCCTCCAAACGATCATCACCGGCCTGTCGATCGGAAGCATCTATGCCTTGATGGCCGTTGGTTATTCGCTGGTCTTCTCGGTGCTCAACTTCTCCAATTTTGCCCACGGAGCCATCATCACGCTCGGCGCGTACATCGCGTGGGCCATCATGGTGCAGTTCCTCCGGGTGCCCTTCCTGCCGGCCCTGCTGTTGTCGGTACTGGGGGCGGGTATCCTGGCATTTCTCAACGAGCGCATCGCATACAGCACGCTGCGCCGCCGCCGGGCTCCCTCTCTCTATCTCATGATCAGTGCCATGGGCGTGGCGATTGCCCTGCAGAACCTCTTGTACGCCACCATCGGGGCCAAGCTCTACGCGCTGCCGCCGGTCTTTGCCCAGGACTCCTTCGAGGTAGGGGGTGCAACCATCAGCCGAATGGATCTCTTCGCTTTTGTCTTCTCCGTCGTGGCGATCGGCCTGCTGCATTGCGGCCTGATGTACACCAAGGTGGGTACGGCCATCCGGGCTGCTTCCCACGACATGGAGATGGTCTCGGTCCTGGGGGTGAATCTGGACGTGCTGGTCGCGGTGCTGTTCCTCATCGCCGGCGGGCTGGGCGGCATGGCGGGCGTCTTCATGGGCGTCAAGTACATGGTGTATCCGAGCATGGGCTGGATCACCAACAAGGCGTACATCGGTGCGGTGATCGGCGGCCTGGGCAGCTTGCCCGGGGCCATCGTCGGGGGCATGCTGTTGGGGCTTCTGGAGGCCCTCGTGTCCGTCACGACCATCGGCTCGGTTCAACTGTCCACATACCGCGACGTGTTCAGCTTTGGCATACTGGCAATCCTCCTGATCGTGCGCCCGACGGGCCTGTTTGGACGACTGGTCGAAGAGAAGCTCTAACAGGCCGCTGAAAACGGCCCATCTGCGGCGTTGCCGCGCTCCCGCGGCGCTGCGACGTACGCGTTGAGTACGCCTCGCGCCTCGGATCGCACGGCGCCTTGCATCTAGGCCGTTTTGAGCAGCCTGCGCAAAAAGGAATCATCAGCATCCCGGTGGGGAAGAAACGTGGCGTACGCGCAAGCCATCTTCACCAATTCGGCGATCTACATCATTGCCGCAATGGGCCTGGCGATCTTCACCGGCTACACCGGGCTGTTCAGCCTCGGGCATGCGGCGTTCATGGCTGCCGGCGCTTACACGGCCGCGATCCTCACCTATTTCTACCACTGGCCGTTGCTGCCGGCCCTGCTGATGGGCATGATCGTGTCCGTGCTGGTCAGCCTGGTGGTCGGCTACCCTACACTGCGCGCCAAGCTACGCTCTGATTATTTCGCGATCGCGACGCTCGGATTCGGTGAAGCCCTGAAAGTCATCCTGGAGAACCTGGACCTCACGCAGGGGGCACGCGGGCTCCCCGGCATCCAGAAACTGGCGGGGCCGGTCAACACCGCCGTGTGGATGGTGCTGACGATTTGGATGTGTCGCAATTTCCTGCGCAGCACGTACGGGCGCAAGATCATCGCCATAGGGCAGGATCCCGTGGCCGCCGAGATGATCGGCATCCGACTCTTGCCGAATCAGATGCTCTCGCTGGGGTTCAGCGCGGCGCTTGCCGGCCTGTCGGGGGGGTTGCTCGCGCACTATGTCACTTTCATCCAGCCGGCGATCTTCAGCATGGATCTGTCGAGTCTGCTGACTGCCGGTGTGGTGTGCGGCGGCATGGGTAGCCTGACCGGGCCCTTCGTGGCAACCGCCCTGTTCGTCGTCGTACCGGAACTGTTTCGAGGCCTGGCGCTGTGGCGATTGGTGCTGTACGGCGTCCTCCTCGTGGTCATCATGAACTTGCGGCCCAAGGGCCTGTACGGCCACGAGGAGTTGAACCTCTCCAATCTGCCAAAGTTGTTCCTCATCATCGGTCTCACCGTGGGCCTGACGATCGGGTCCATGCTTTACAGGGACTATGTACCGGAGTGGGGAGAAACCCCGGCGTGGTTGTTGGCAGCCGTGGTCGCCCTGGGCGTCACCGTGGCGATGAACTATGCAGGCCGTGGGCTGGCCTGGTTGTTGCGGCCGGTCTTGCCGCAGCTCGGCGCGACGTGGCATCGCGGGTTCAACCGCATCGTCCGCCTTTTTGACGGCCTCTTCATCCCCAGCGAGCGCACGGCAGGGAAGGCCGGCGGCGTCGACGCCGGGTCGCCGGCCGATGCCGCCGCGGCCGGCAAGCCTTTGCTGAGCATCCGGGGCTTGCGCAAGCACTTCGGCGGTGTGATCGCCGTCGACGGCGTCGACCTCGACGTGTGGCCCGGCCAGATCGTGGGCCTCATCGGTCCGAATGGCTCCGGCAAGACGACGGTCTTCAACCTGACGAGCGGCGTCTACCCTATCGATTCCGGCGCCGTGGCCTTCGACGGGAGGGCGTTGGCGGGGCAGTCGCCGACCAGCATCGTCCTCGGCGGCATCTCGCGGACGTTTCAAAACATCAGACTGTTTTCCGATATGACCGTCCTGGAAAATGTGCAGACAGCGCTCCACGCCGCCGGCGATTACGGTCTGCTCGCCGCGTTCGTTCAGTGGCCGTGGACCGTGTGGCCCACCGAAGAGCGGCTGCGCAACCGCGCGATGGAACTGCTCGGGGTGGTCGAGTTGGGAGCGTATGCCGACCGTGTCGCCGGGACGCTGCCCTACGGCTTGCAGCGCAAGCTGGAGATTGCGCGTGCGCTCGCCTTGCAGCCCAAGCTTCTCTTGCTGGACGAGCCGGCAGCCGGAATGAATCCTCAGGAGTCGCTCGATCTCGTCGAGTTGATCAAACGGATCCACGAGCGGATGGAGTTGACCGTTGTCCTGATCGAGCACCACATGGACGTCGTCATGAACCTCTGCGATCGCATCGCGGTGCTCAATTTCGGGAAGAAGATCGCCGAGGGAACGCCGGATGAGATCCAGTCCAACCCGCTGGTGCTGGAAGCCTATCTGGGCCAGAAGGTCGAATATGCTCCTCAGGGTTGATCGGTTGAACTATTACTACGGCGAGGCGATCCACGCCCTGCGTGACGTGAGCTTCGAGGTCGAGGAGGGTGAGATCGCGGCCATCATCGGCGCGAACGGCGCGGGCAAGTCCACCTTGATGTGGACGCTGGTCGGCCTGCTCAAGCCCAAGTCGGGCGCGATCACGTTCAACGGCCAGCCCATGAAGCCGGTACCGCACCTGGCAGTGGCGTCAGGCATCGCGCTCGTCCCGGAGCGCCGGCGGCTTTTCCCCAACCTCACGGTCCGCGAGAATCTCACGTTGGGCGGCTATCGCCGCCGCGACAAGGCGGGGTTGGCCAAGGACGAGGAGTACGTCTTTTCGCTCTTTCCGGTGCTGAGGGAACGATTCACACAGTATGCCGGCACACTCTCCGGCGGGCAGCAGCAGATGCTGGCCATCGCGCGCGCGCTGATGTCGCGTCCCAAACTGCTCCTCATGGACGAGCCGTCCCTGGGGTTGGCCCCGGTCCTGGTCGGCCAGGTATTCGACGCCATCCAGGAGATCGCGCGCCAGGGCATGACGATCCTCCTGGTCGAGCAGAACGCCCTCAAGGCGCTGGAGATTTCCCGACGCGCCTACGTGCTGGAAGTCGGACGGATCGTCTTGCAGGGGACGGGAAAGGAACTCTTGCGCAGCCCGGTCGTCCAGGCGGCGTATCTGGGCGTGCGCCAGCGCAAAGAAGTGATTCTGGAGGAGGGATCCCATGCTCACTGACCATCTGCCGCGTATTGCCCTTGCCCATCTGCCGACGCCGCTGGAGGAATTGCCGCGTCTCACGAAAGCGTTGGGCGGGCCGCGCCTCTACATCAAGCGCGACGATCAGACCGGCCTGGCCGGCGGCGGCAACAAGGCCCGCAAGCTCGAATTCAGCGTGGCCGAGGCGTTGCATCAGGGGGCGGACACGCTCATTACCCTCGGCGGGGTGCAATCGAACCACTGCCGGCAAACGGCAGCGGCGGCGGCCCGCTGCGGCCTGCGGTGCATAGTCGTGCTCCGAGGGCATGCTCCGGCAACCTCGAACGGCAATCTCCTGCTGGATTATCTGCTGGGTGCACAGGTGGTGTTCTCCGGAGACCGGACGCGGGAAGCGGTTGCCGAAGACGTGGCCAAAGAGCAGCGCGCTGCGGGCCATCGGCCGCATGTGATTCCCGTGGGGGCGTCGAACGAGATCGGCGCGGTGGGTTTCGTCGCGGCCATCGAGGAGATGGACCGCCAGTTGAAAGAACAGCGCCTCAACGTGGATCACGTCGTCTTCGCCAGCAGCTCCTACGGGACGCAGGCCGGCCTGTGCGTGGGCGCGAAAGCGGTCGGGTTCACGCCCCGGATTGCAGCCATTGCGATTGACAGCTCGCGCGCAGAGCTGCAGAAAGGGGTCGCCGAGATTTCCGTCGCCACCATCCGACGATTGGGCCTCAAGCTAAACGCCACGCCGGACGAGGTTGTGGCGTACGACGGCTACCTGGGGGCAGGATACGCCATCATGGGCGAGCCGGAAAAGGAGGCCATCTCTCTCGTGGCGCGCACCGAAGGGATTCTGCTGGATCCGGTGTACACGGGGCGCGCGATGGCCGGGATGATCGACCTCATTCGCAAGGGTGAGTTCGACAAGGACGAGACGATCGTCTTCTGGCACACGGGCGGCTCCGCCGCGCTGTTCGCGTATGCCGACCAACTCCTGGAGGGCGAAACCCGATAGCCCCTATCTGCGACGCCATATGAATCGCATTTTGCCAGCCAATTTGTGCGTCTTGTGCCTCTTGTGGCTGGCCTGAAGGAGCCTTCATGCAAGGCATTCCTTTCGTCAAGATGTCGGGTGCGGGGAACGACTTCATCATCGTGGACAACCGCGCGGGGATTCTCAACCGGATCACGCTGGACGAGTTCGCACGCGGAGTCTGCACCCGGCGGATGTCGCTGGGCGGCGATCAGCTGATGATCATCGAGTCGCCCACGTCGGGCGGCGACTTTTCCATGCGCACGATCAACGTTGACGGCGCGGAAGTCAAGATGTGCGGCAACGCCTCCCGCTGCGTGGCCCGCTACGCCTACACGCGAGGCATTGCCGGCGCGCGGATGACGATAGACACGCTGGGCGGACCGGTGTACGCGAGGGTCGAGGGCGACGAGGCGCGGGTGACGCTCCAGCTGACGTCCGCAATCGAATTGGAGCGCGTGCTGATCGCCGGTGGAGAACGACACCTTGCCCACACGGTGCAAGTTTCCGGCGCGCCGCACGCCGTCGTGCACATGGATGGTGTGGCTCGCGCCTCGAAGGAGTCCATCCGTCGCCTGGGTACAGCCATCCGCCACCATCCGGATTTTCCTCAAGGCATCAACGTCAACTTTGTTGAGGTGCTGGATGGCCACACACTCTGGCAGCGGACCTTCGAGCGCGGCGTGGAAGACGAAACGCTGGCGTGCGGCACGGGCGCTGTGGCATCGAGTGTCATCAGCGCCTTGCTTGGAAAGGTGGAGACGCCGGTCCGGCTACGCGTATTGGGCGGCGAGTTGAGCGTCTCTTTCAGGCGCCAGGGTGACGCCTTCAACGAGTTGCTCCTCGGCGGCCCTGCATGGTTCGTGGCCGAAGGCGTCCTGCATCCCGAAGCGTGGTCGTGGCGCACCCCATGACCACGAAAGCCGCCCGGGTGGGCGGTTTCCTTCGTGGTGGAGCCGATCGGAGCGAAGCGGAGATCCCGCGAGAGCGGGACGGGACTCGAACCCGCGATCTCCTGCGTGACGGGCCGAAGGGCGGAGCAAAAGGATCCCCTCGGCGGAGATCCGTGCACACACCGCCGCTCAGGCGACGGCCCCCGGAGCGGTCGATGCGGAGCGGGCGCACACCGGAATGTGGCCCGGCGCTCAGCGCGTCATCGTGACCGTGGACCACCCGCTCGCGCGAAAGGTAAACGGGATCCCCTCGTAGGTTCCCGTGCCCTGGCACGACGTGGAGCCGGTCAGGGTCATCCGCCGCCCGTCGGCGCTCACCGTCCCTTGGGCCGTCGAGACGTTCTCGGTGAAGGTCACGTCCGCACCCAGCAGCGCCGCACATCCGATCCCCGAGACCTGCACGTAATTCCCCGTGATCGTTCCCCGCCGCGCATAGCTCGTCCCGGGCGGGGTCCAACTGACATTCGTGAGGTGTTGCACCACGGTGACGATCCCGGATCCGCTGACGGGCTGGGTGTCGGTCTCCGTCTCTCCCAGAGCCGTGATCGTGTAGGTGACGCTCCCGCTCTCCGCGTAATTCCAGTTCCCGGCGAGATTGAACAGGATCTCGTACGCGAGCCCCGCGCCGGCCTCGGGGGCGTCGGCGGTGCTCCCGCTGCTCCGGGCCCAGACGGCCACCACGTAGCTCCCGCCGCTCGTGGGGGTCCAGGAGACCGGACTCGTGCACGCCTGCCAGGTCCGGAGGATGGTGTAGGTGGCCCAGGTCGGGTCGGTGGTGGCGAACCACTTGCACTGCTGGGGGGCGGTCCCCCCGGTGACGGTGGCCGTGAGGGTAAGGGCGCTGCCGGCGACCTGCGGCGCGGCCGGACTGGCTGTCACGGTCACGGTCATGGGCGTGACGGTGTAGGGGAGCGCCGCGCTGGCCTCGGGGGCGTCGACGGTGTTCCCCGCGCTCCGGGCCCAAACCCCCACCTGGTACGTCCAGGGGGCCGTCGGGGTCCAGGTCGCCGGCGTGGTGCAGGCCTGCCACTCGCGCAGCGTGGTGTAGGTGGCCCAGGAGGGATCGGTGGCCACCAGCCACTTGCACTGGTGGGGGGCGGTCCCCCCGCTCACGGTGGCGCTGAAGGCGAGGGGGGTGCCGACGCGCTGCGGGGCGGGCGGCGTAGCGGTCACGGTCACCGTCGGGGGGGTGATGCGGTAGCTGAGCACCGCGCTGGCCTCGGGGTAGTCGACGGTGTTCCCACTACTCCGGGCCCAGAGGCCGAGTTGGTAGGTCCCGGCCACACTGGGGGTCCAGGGGGCCGGGGTGGTGCAGGCGGCCCAGGTGCGGAGGGTGGTGTACGTCGCCCAGGTGGGATCGGTGGTCACGAGCCACTTGCATTGCTGGGGGCTGGTCCCCCCGGTGACGGTGGCACTGAGGGACAGGGCCGTCCCCACCGCCTGAGGGGAGGCGAGGTTCGCGCTCAGGCCCGTGATGGTGGGCGGGACCGGGCCGGTGATGGTGTAGGCGAGCACGGCCGCGGCGTTGCCCTCGGGGGCGTCGGTGGTATTGCCACTACTCCGGGCCCAGAGGCCGAGCTGGTAGCTCCCGGCCACACTGGGGGTCCAGGAGGCCGGCGTGGTGCAGGCCGTCCAGGTGCGGAGCGTGGTATACGTCGCCCAGGTGGGATCCGTGGTCAGGAGCCACTTGCACGACTGGGGGCTGGTCCCCCCGGTGACGGTGGCGGTGAGGGAGATCGGCGTCCCGACCGACTGGGGCGAGGCCGGGCTCGCACTCAGGCCC
>Ga0079037_100000425_pt1 | contig 18912 bp, 24 predicted proteins | sample Mud3Dept4metaG_FD_71479 | JGI IMG/M metagenome (GOLD analysis project Ga0079037, IMG submission 71479) | Freshwater wetland microbial communities from Ohio, USA, analyzing the effect of biotic and abiotic controls - Mud 3 Core 4 Depth 4 metaG | ecosystem: Environmental > Aquatic > Freshwater >... | reverse complement strand
AGCACGAGGATGAAGAAGAACAGGATCAGGATCTGCGGCAGGAACACCAGCACGCTGCCTGCACCGGCGATCACTCCGTCGACGAGCAGGCTGCGCAGCGCGCCCTCGGGCAGCAACGCCTGGATCTGCGTGCCGATCCACGAGACCCCGGCATCGACCAGTTCCATGGGCACGGCGGCCCAGCTGAACACCGCCTGGAAGACGAAGAACAGCAGCGCGGCCAGGATGGCGGGGCCCGCCACCGGGTGCATCACCAGCGCGTCGAGGCGCTGCAGCGCTCGCGTGCGGGCCGGCTCCCGGTAGTCGATCGCGTGCAGGATGCGGCGGACCTCCCGCTGCGTCTCCTGGATCTGCTCGAACGTGGGTTCGCGCCACTCGAAGGGCGCCCGGGCGCCCGGGGCTGGCGTGCGTTCGAGGGTTTCGAGCAGCTGACGGTGCCCGCCGTGCTCGACGGCGATCGTCTCCACGACGGGGAGCCGGAGTTCCTCCTGCAGCCGCCCACGGTCGAGCCGATAACCCCGGTCGCGCGCCAGGTCGCTCATGTTGAGTGCGACGATCATCGGCACGCCGATCTCGCGCAATTCCAGGACCAGTCGCAGGTTCAGCCGGAGGTTCGTCGCGTCGACGACGCAGACCACGAACTCGGGCGCCGGCTCCCCGGCGAGCCGGCCCAGCAGGAAATCGCGTGTGATCGCCTCGTCCAGCGTCGTGGGCGTGAGGCTGTAGGCCCCCGGCAGGTCGAGGACCCTGTAATGGCGGCGCTGCGCGGGTCCGAGGAACGAGCCTTCCTTGCGCTCGACCGTGACCCCGGCGTAATTCGCCACTTTCTGCCGGCTGCCCGTCAGCCGATTGAAAAGTGCGGTCTTCCCGCTGTTCGGGACGCCCACCAGGGCGAGACGCATCGGGTCGAGCGCTTGGGCCGGGGCCATCATCGGGGTTTCAGACGGCGGCGACGGCCACCATCACGGCCCCGGCCTCCCGGCGCCGCAGTGCAAAAGTCGTATTGCCGAGGCGGACCGCCATCGGGTCGCCGCCGGGCCAGATTTCCTCGATCACCTCGACGGTTTCGCCCGGGATGAAACCGAGCTCGAGCAGCCGCCGGCTGACCGTCGACTGCGCCTCGTCGCCGAGGCTCTGGGCATCGTCACTGACATCCGCAACGACGCCGCGGGCACCTTTGCGCAGCGAAGCGAGACTTACAGGGGGCATGGGGGACTCTGGGGAACTGTCTGGCCGGTAGCGAGTCTGGCCGTAATGAGAATCGTCTGCAACAGGGGTTAGCCGCAATGGATGTGCCGAAATCGCAGTCTGCTGGACCTATCTGTCTATTTTATGTATAGATAAAAGCTATACAACAGTTGCACAGTTCTGCCTATACTCCTGGCCCACGGCAATGCGAGATGTGAGGGAAGTGCGATGGAACAGTCAGTTCTCAAGCGGATTGCACATGGCGACACCCGCGCGGTGGGTGAGTGCATCGATGAGTTCGGCGGTCTCGTCTGGGCCATCGCGAGGCGCATGACCCGCTCGCGGGCCGACGCGGAGGACGCGGTCCAGGAGATCTTCGTGGATGTGTGGCGCAGCGCCAGCCGCTTCGACCCGGCCCAAGGGTCGGAAAAGGTGTTCGTCAGCACCATCGCCCGGCGACGCCTGATCGACCGGATACGACGCTCGCGGATGAACCAGTTCCACGACTCGGAGGAGGCCCTCGACGACCTGAAGTATGCCGAGCCGGGCACCTCCGGAGAGGTGGCCGCCGAAGCAGAACGTGCGGCGCAAGTGGTGGCCAGGCTGCGTCCCGACCAGCGCAAGGTCCTGCGCATGGGTCTCCTCGAGGGGATGACGCACTCGGAGATCGCCAGCGCGACCGGGATGCCGCTCGGCACGGTCAAGACGCAGATGAGGCGCGGGCTCATCCAGGTGCGCGAGTGGATGAAGATCGATCCACCGCACAGAATCGGTGAAGCAATGACCTGATGACGGGCGGCGGCGCCCTACAATCGGGGCATGCCCGTTGAACCTGGCGGTACAAACCGACGTCAGCGTGCCGATGCCGTGCTCATGGTGCGGCCGGCCGCGTTTGGCTGGAATGCCGAGACTGAGGCGAGCAACCGTTTCCAGCAACGGGGCGCCGTCTCGTCTGAGGCCGTGCACGACCTCGCGGTCGCCGAATTCGACGCCCTGGTGCGCGCGCTGCGCGAGGCGGGCGTTGCGACGTATGCACTCGCGGACCGATCGGACCCGGTGTCTCCCGACGCGGTGTTCCCGAACAACTGGGTGAGCTTCCACGCGGACGGCACGGTCGTCCTCTATCCCATGCTTGCAGCGAGCCGGCGGCACGAGCGTCGTATGGACCTGCTCGCCGAACTGGAAGAACGCGGCGGCTTCGAGGTCGAGCGACTTGTCGACCTGACCCACCACGAGCGTTCAGGCCGCTACCTCGAGGGCACGGGCAGCGTCGTCTTCGATCACGTGGGCCGAGTCGCTTACGCGTGCTTGTCGCCCCGTACCGACGCGACGGTGCTGCGCGAGCTCTGCGAGGAACTGGCGTATGAGCCCGTGACCTTCGTCGCCGCCGATGAAGCGGGTGTGCCCGTGTATCACACGAACGTGGTGCTCGCGATCGGCAGCCGTTTTGCGATCGTCTGTGCCGACGCAGTCGCGGACGGGGATCGCGCGAGTCTGCTGGCGCGCCTCGGTGACGGCGGCCGCAAGGTCGTCGCCATCGGCCGACGGCAGATGTCGAGCTTTGCAGGCAACGCCCTCGAGTTGCAGTCACGCGACGGGAAGGCGGTGCTCGCGATGTCGACTCGCGCTCTCGGGAGCCTGGCGCCCGTGGCACGCGAGGACGTTCGTGGCAGTGTCGATCGCGTGGTCGCGGTACCCATCCCGACGGTCGAAGACCTCGGCGGTGGCTCGGTGCGCTGCATGCTGGCCGAGGTCTTCCTGCCGCGCCACGCCGGGGAACCGCGACCGGTCGGCAGCGAATGATCGCGCTTGCGGACGCGCTCGTCGGCGCCTGGCTGCTGGTGCGCTGGACCATCGAATACCCGGGCACGAGTCGCGTTACCGAGCCATTCGGGCCCCGACCGCAGGGGTTGCTGGTCTACACCCCCGATGGGCACATGTCCGCCGTGTTGCAGCGACCGGATCGACCGCCGCTGTCGCGGGCCGACGTGCATGCCGTGAGCGACGCCGAGAAGGCGGCTGCGTTCGACAGCTATCTGCACTACGCGGGCCGCTGGCACGTGGAGCACGGCAACGTCGTCCACTCCGTGGACTACGCGATGAACCCGAATCTCCTCGGAACGATCCAGGTGCGCAGCGTGTCGCTGGACGGCGGCTGGCTCGAACTCGGCGCCGAGGAAGCGCTCGAGGCCGCCGGACGGACGCGTCGCCACCGCATCCTCTGGCGACGGCCATCCGCGGCGAGCGACGCGACGCGTTAGACCGCTGCCTCGAGGTCGTCGAGGAATTCCACGGCGCGCCGCAGGTGCGGGATCACGATCGTGCCGCCCACGACGAGGCCGATGCTCATCGCCTCGACGATTTCCCTGCGGCTGTTGCCGGCGTTGCGCGCCTCGACGAGGTGGTACTTCACGCAGTCGTCACAGCGCAGGACCAGCGAGGCGACGAGGCCCAGCAGTTCTTTCGTCTGCTTCGACAGCGCGCCGTCGTCGCCGTATGCGAGCGAGTCGACCGAATAAATGCGCTTGATGACGCGGTTGTCCTCCGCGAGGATCCGCTCGTTCATGCGTTCGCGGTAGGCCGCGAAATCCTGCTCCAGCTTGCCCACGATCTGCTCCTGCAGCGATTGGCCGGGGCGGGAGTGTACGCGGCGGGCTGCCGGGCCGCCGCCACTGCTAGAATCCCGTGAAGGAGGCGCGCGTGCTCGAACTTGGCGTCAAGACTCTCATCGCCTACCTGCTCGGGTCCGTGATCGGCAGCCTGCTGCTGGGCAGCCTGCGCGGGGTGGATATCCGGGAGCAGGGGAGCGGCAACGCGGGCGGCACCAATGCGCTCAGGACGCAGGGCTGGAAATTCGCACTCGGCGTCGTCGTGATCGATGTGGGCAAGGCCATCCTGGCGGTCGGCGTGATCCCGGGACTCGATCTCCCGCTGATCGGCATCGATGCTTCGGTCGCCCGCGACTGGCTCAGCGCTGCTTGCGCGGCCGCGGTCGTCGTCGGGCACGTCTACCCGGTCTGGTACGAATTCCGCGGCGGCAAGGGCGCAGCGACACTGCTCGGGGCCGTTGTCTTGCTCGCGCCCGCGGCACTCGTTCCCGTCGTGGTCGTGTGGCTGGCCAGCGTCATGCTCACCGGCTACGTCGGGCTCGGCACGATGCTCGGCACCGCAACGCTGCCGGTCTACTTCGCCGCGACCGGTGCCGGCGGCGAGGCGTTGCTGGCGTTCGGCGTGCTGATGGCCGCGTTCGTCGTCTACACGCACCGCTCGAACATCGAACGCATGCGCAAGGGGAACGAGAACCGCGCGCGGCGGCTGTGGCTGCTGCGGCCTCGATGACTCCGCGCACGCGGGATGCGCTGCTCGCGCTGCTGGCGGATGGCCACCTTCACTCGGGGGGTGCCCTGGCGGAGCAGCTTGGCGTGAGCCGCACGGCCGTCTGGAAGCTGGTCGCCGATCTGCGAGAAATCGGCGTCGGGGTTGAAAGTGTCGCCAGGCGCGGCTATCGGCTCACGCGAGCCGTGGAACTTCTCGACGCCGCGCGCATCCGGAACGCCGCGCTCGATCTCGGCGCGCGCCTGCCCGGCGACCTCGAGGTGCTCTTCGAGGTGGATTCGACGAACGACTTCCTCTATGCGGCTGCGATGCCGCCCGCCGGGCATCCGCGCGTCTTATTCGCCGAACTGCAGCGCGCGGGGCGCGGACGCCGCGGTCGATCGTGGCTGGCGCCGTTCGGCTCGGGGCTCACGTTCTCCATCGCGTGGAGTTTTCCGGACGTGCCTGCCGACCTGAGCGCACTCAGCCTGGCCATGGGCGTTTCGGTTGCGCAGACGCTGCGTGCAGTGGGTGCGCAGGAGACGATGCTGAAGTGGCCGAACGACATCGTGTGGCGGCAGCGGAAGCTCGGCGGTCTGCTGATACAACTCAGGTCCGAGGCGGGCGGCGCCGCGTGCGTCGTGGTCGGCCTCGGCATCAATGTCGCCCTGCCGGTCGAGGCTCGTGCGGCGCTCGCCGTTCCCGGTGCGACACCGGTCGCCGACTTGGCCGAGGCCTCGGGCGGGCCGCTGCCTGGTCGCAACGCGTTCGCCGCGCGCCTCTCCGCGGCGATGCTTGAGGGACTCGAAGAATTTGGCCGCGATGGATTCACGCCGTTCGCGACGCGCTGGCAGGCGCTCGATTCGCTGGCCGGCGTCCGGGTGCGAGTCACGCAGAGCGACGGCAGCATCGAGGGCATCGCGCGCGGCGCCGATCGTGACGGCGCACTGAGGTTGGACCTTGGCGACCGCACGCAGCGTGTGTTCTCCGGTGACGTGACCGTGCGGTCGACGGCGGGCACCCCATGAGCACGCTGCTCGTCGACATCGGCAATTCACGCGTGAAGTGGGCGACGCTCGAACAGGGGCGCCTCGGCGAACAGCGGGGTGCGGAGCATGTCGGCTGGGCGGTGGATGACTGGCGGCGCGTGCTGTTCGTGCAGCCCGGGATCTCGCGTGTGATTGCTGCCACGGTCGCCGGCGGCCCAAGTGCCGAGGCGCTGCGCGCCGCAGCGCGCCTCGAGGTGGGCGTCGAGGCCATCTTCGTCGCGACCACACGCGAGGCGGCGGGCGTGCGCAATGCGTACGCTGATCCGCAGCTCCTGGGGGTCGATCGATGGCTCGCCGTGCTGGCCGCACATCGCGCAGTGCCTGGTCCATGCTGCATCGCCGACATCGGCACTGCGGCGACGGTCGATGCCGTGACGGCAGACGGGCAGCACCTCGGTGGGTTCATCGTGCCGGGCCCGGCGCTGATGATGCAGTCGTTGTGGCGCGGCACGAGCGAGCTCGCCGTGAAGACCGCGACCAGCGGCGCGAGCGGTTCGTCCCTGTTTGCCGACAACACGCGCGATGCCATCGAGCGCGGCTGCTGCGTCGCAGTCGCGGCACTCGTCGATCGCAGCGTCGCCGAACTGGCGAACAGGGTCGGCGTGCAACCGGTCCTGCTGCTGACCGGGGGCGCCGCAAGCCAGGTGCTGCCTTATGTCACGACATCGGCGAAGGTCGTTCCGGAGCTCGTGCTGCAGGGTCTCGCGATCCTTGCGGGGACTACCTACGCCTGAAACTATCGGGCCGCCGCTTACTCCAACTACGCAGGCGGTTGTGTATGATCGCCGCCGGGGTTCCCAAGGCATTCCGGCGACCACGCCCCCGCCGGGCAGTCACCAGGAGGAAGTTGATGAAGATCAATAAGTTGGCAGCCGTTGCAGCGGCCGTGGCCGGTCTCGTGGGCTACAGCGGCACGTCGCTGGCGGCGAATGCCGGCGGCAAGGCGACTTTTGAGCAGATTTGCTCCGAATGCCATGAGCCCGCAGATTTCGAAGGCGAGGATGCGGCGCAGATCGGTGCGACGATCAAGAAGATCGTCGGTGGCCAGATGAAGCACAAGAAGGCCCTTAAGCTGACGGACAAGGAAATCAGCGACGTCGCGGCGTTCATGACCAGCGGCGGGAAGTAAGGCAGAAGGTCCATCCGGGCGATCACGGATGAGCGCTGCGGAATCCCCTGTCACCGTCCGAGGATCGCGCCGCTAACATGGACGCAACTTTTGTATGGGCCGGCACCGGCCGCGCCTGGGTTTTCGCGAGGAGATTGCGATGAAGATGCACCGGTTGTTTGTCGTTGCCCTGGCCACCCTGGGGATGGCGGGCTTCAGTCTTTCCGCGAGCGCCGATGCGGCGGCCGGCAAGGCGAAGTTCACGTCCGTCTGTGGCGAGTGCCACGAGGCGTCGGATTTCGAGGGCGAGGATGCCAAGGGTCTCGCCGACTCGATCAAGAAGATCGTCGCGGGCCAGGTGAAGCACAAGAGCGCGATCAAGCTGACCGACGCTGAAATCGCCGACGTGGCCGCATACATGGCGACCGGCGGCAAGTAGCCGGGCCTGATTCCACGGTGGAACGAAGGCCTGCCTCCAACCGGGGGCAGGCCTTTCTTTTTCCAGCTACCATTTCGCCATGCGCGCCCTGTTCCTGTTCCTGCTGCTCGCCAATATCCTGTTTCTCGCCTGGGTACGGTGGATTGCCCCGCCGGCGGCGCTCGACGGCCAGGCGACGCCGGTCAGCCGGGACGCGAGGACGATCCGACTGTTGCGCGAGTCGCCTCTGGCGCGGGAACTGGCGACCGACCCAGGCGCCGCGACGGGCGGGGCCCCGCCTGGCGTGGGGGCGAGCTGCGTCAGCGCGGGGCCGTATCTCGACCGGCCGCAGGCCGAGCGGGCGGCGGCTCGCCTCGAACGACTGGGCTTCACTTCGCGCTTGCGCGAGTCCCGCGACGAGATCTGGATCGGTCTCTGGGTCCGCATCGCTGACCTGGCCACCCCGGAAGATGCGGCGAATGCCCTGTCTGCGATCAAGGCCGCAGGCATTACGGACGCGTACGTGCTCACGGACGAAACGCCCGGCACCGTCGTCTCGCTCGGTGTGTTCGAGAGCCGGGAGCGGGCGGAGCAGGCGGCGGAAATCGCGCGCCGGGCGGGGTTCGTTCCCCAGTCGGTTGACCGGTTCCGGACCGCCGACGTCGTCTGGCTGGACATCGACCGCCAGGCGAACGCCGGGTTGCCGGATCTCGACGTCCTGCGGGGCGCCGAAGCCGCGAGCAGCCGGTTGGAATTTCGCGCCTGCCCGACAGGACCCGTTGGTCGGGAAACGCGGGAATCGTTGGCCCCTGCGACGCCGTGAGCACGGCCGGGCAACGGCGGTTAGAATCCGCCCACGCGTGCCGGCTTAGCTCAGTTGGTAGAGCAGCGGTTTTGTAAACCGCTGGTCGGGGGTTCGAGTCCCTCAGCCGGCACCATTCGCCGCCGCGCGGCTGTACCTGGAGGACGATGCAATGGCACTTTGGAAAGACCCTTCGATCAAGGATCCCGTCGGCGGCGCGGCAGAGCCGGCGTCACCGACCAGCGAGCCGGCCAGCCGGCCGGTTGAACGCCCCTCCGCGCCGGTGGGGCTCGCGTCCGTCGGCGAGACCGCGCGGCGCGCGGTTCCGGCCGAGCGCGGCCCGGCCGGCGCGGCGAAAGAATCGCTGATCGCCGCCGACGTCACCATTGAAGGCAAGATCGAAGGCGCCGGACATGTCCGTATCGCTGGCCGCTTCAAGGGCGACGTCAACGTGCAGGGCAACGTCACCATCGAGCAGGGCGCCCACGTCACGGGCCAGGTGAACGCCGCGACCATCGTCGTGAGCGGCGAGGTCCAGGGCAACATCAACGCGAGCGCCCGCGTCGAGCTGCTCGAGACCGGCATCATCAACGGCGACGTGAAGGCCGCCGTGCTCACCGTCGCGGCAGGTTCCCGCATGCGCGGCCAGGCCGACTTCGGCTGGGGCGACCAGGGTCCCGGCGGCAAGAAGTGACACCTGACGGAGCCTGAATGCTCCCCGGACGCTCCAATGCCGGTCCCGTCGGCCGCACGAGGATCTGTCCTCACTGCAAGGCCACGATCCTCGAGAGTGCGGTCATCTGTCCGCAGTGCCGCCACCACCTGCGCTTCGGCGCAGCGGCGGTGCCGCAGCAGCAGACGGAAGCCTTCACCGCCCTGCGCGTGCAGGGCGATCTCACGCGTCCGGAGCATGGCGGCGACTGGGAATACTCCGTGGTGATGAGCATCCGCAACGAGCGCGGCGAGGAAATCTCGCGGCACGTCGTCGGCGTCGGCGCGCTGCGGCCCACGGAGTCGCGGACATTCACGCTGTCCGTCGAGGTGATCAAGCCTGGAGGCCGTCCCCGGTGATCGCCCGGCTGGTGACGCGCTTCGCCGCCGGGCTCAGGTTCCCAACGCTGTTCCTGCTGGTCGCCGGCCTCTTCGTGCTGGACCTGCTGGTGCCCGACGTCGTGCCGTTTGCCGACGAAGTGCTGCTGGCGCTCGGGACGCTGCTGCTGGCGTCGTTTCGCAAGCGACGCGAGCCCGCGGGGAAAGTGATTAGTGACTAGGGGGTAGGGGGTAGTGAAGAGCGGAGCGGTCGGCGCTGCCGACCTTCCTGCTACCCCCTAGTCACTAGTCATCAGTCACTTCTACCTCCAAGCTCTCCGCCTCATCCGCACCCGAGACGTGCACGGCGCACGCAATGCACGGATCAAAGCTGTGGATCGTGCGGAGGATCTCGATCGGCTGCGCAGGGTCCACCAGCCTGTGACCCTGCAGCGCGGCCTCGTAGGCACCTGGCTGCCCCCTGGCATCGCGCGGGCCCGCGTTCCAGGTCGTCGGGACCACGGCCTGGTAATTCGCGATCTTCCCGTCCTCGATCACGATCCAGTGGGCCAGCGCGCCACGCGGCGCTTCCATGAATCCCGCGCCGCCCGCGCTCTTCGGCCAGTTGCGCGGTTCCCACTTGCTCTCGTCAAACGTGTCGGTGTCTCCCGCCTTGATGTTGGCGATCAGCTGGTCGTACCAGCCCTGCATCGCGTCCGCCACGATCTTGGTCTCCAGCGTGCGGGCGGCGGTGCGGCCGAGCGTCGAGAAGAGCGCCGTCACCGGCACCTCGAGCTTCGCCAGGGTCAGGTTCACCAGTTCCTGCGCCTGCGTATGACCCGTGGCGTAGAGCATCAGCATGCGCGCGAGCGGACCGACCTCCATCGACTGGCCCTTCCAGCGCGGTGACTTGAGCCAGCTGTAGCTCTTGTCGACGTCGAGCTGCTTGTAGGGCGGGCGCGGGCCGTCGTAGTTGAGCCGCGTCTCGCCTTCGAACGGATGCAGTCCGAGGTCCTTGCCGCCGCTGTACTCGTACCACGAGTGCGATACGTACTCCTGGATCTGCTCGCGATCCTTGAGGTCCACCTCGTGGATGGTCGCGAGATCGCGGCCGAGGATGGCGCCGCGCGGGAACAGGAAGTCCTTCGGGTCGTTGATGCCCCTGGCGGGCAGGTCCCCGTAGCAGAGGAAATTGCCCAGGCCCTCGCCCTGCGCGGCCCAGTCCTTGTAGAAGGACGCGATGGCGAGCGTGTCCGGCACGTACACCTGGTCGGCGAACGCCTTCATGCGGCGGATGATGTCCTGCACCTGCGACAGGCGCTTCTGGTTCACCGCGGAGTCGGAGTTGAGGTCGATCGCGCTCGGCGTGCCGCCCACCACGAAATTCGGGTGCGGGTTCTTGCCGCCGAAGATCGTGTGCAGCTGCACGACGTCGCGCTGCCACGCGAGCGCGTCGAGGTAGTGCGCGACTGCCATCAGGTTGGCTTCGGGCGGCAACCGGTAGGCGGGGTGTCCCCAGTAGGCCTTGGCGAAGATGCCGAGCTGGCCTTGCTCCACGAACGTCTTCACCTTCTTCTGCACGTCGGCGAAGTAGCCGGGCGAGGAATTCGGGTAGTTCGAGATGCTCTGCGCCAGCGTGGAGGTGGCCGCGGGGTCCGCCGAGAGCGCGGACACGATGTCCACCCAGTCGAGCGCGTGCAGGTGGTAGAAGTGCATGACGTGGTCGTGCACGTATTGCGCGCCGATCATCAGGTTGCGGATCAGCTGCGCGTTCTTCGGCACTTCGATCTGCAGCGCGTCCTCGACCGAGCGGACGGACGCAATGCCGTGCACCAGCGTGCACACTCCGCAGATGCGCTGGGCGAAGGCCCACGCGTCGCGCGGGTCGCGTCCCTGCAGGATGATCTCGATGCCGCGCACCATCGTGCCTGATGAATAGGCGCTCGCGATCGTGTCACCGCTCATCTGCGCCTCGACGCGCAGGTGCCCTTCGATGCGGGTGATCGGATCAACCACGACTCGTGCGTTCATCGCTGTCTACTCCGCCAGGTTTTCCGCGACCAGTTCCACCAGGCTCTCGATCGGCGTCGGCCAGTTCGCCTGCTGCGCGCCGGCCATGAACGTCATGCGGCAGTGGCCACAGGCGGTCACGACGGATGCCGCGCCCGTCGCATCGGCTTCCTTCATCTTGATCCGGAACGCGCCCTGCCGCAGCTTCGCCGCGCGCTCGTTCAGGAACACGCCGCCGCCGCCGCCGCAGCAGTAATTCGTCTTCGCGTGCGACTCCATCTCGCGCACCTCGATGCCGATGGCCGCGAGCGCCTGGCGGGGCTCGTCGAGGACGCCGCTCCAGCGCCCGACCTTGCAGGGGTCGTGATACGTGACGCTCCTCGAGGCCGCGACCTTCTTCACCTTCAGCCGGCCGGCCTGCACCTCGCGGCCGACGAACTCGGAAATCGCCATGACCTCGAAGGGCAGGGGCTGGCCGTAGACGTTCGCGCCGCCCCAGCGCAACGCCGCGTAGCCGTGCCCGCATTCGGGGACGATCACCGTCTTCGCCCCGGCCGCGGCGGCGTCCTCGATGATCCGGCGGGTCATCCGCGCGTGCGTGCGCTCGTCGCCGGACGTCCAGTCGAAGGCGGCGGCGTCGCCCGCGCCGGTGCGGATGGTCCAGTCGAGGCCGAGCCGGTTCATGATTCGCGCCGTCGCAGCGATCGCGTCCTTGAACACGGCGGCGTCCATGGCGTTCATCAGCACCATGACGTCGGCGCGCGGCTTGTCGAGCGGTACCTCGACGCCGCGGCCGCGCAGCTCCGCCGCGACCGCCTGGTAGGTCCCGGGACCGATGCCGAGCAGCGTGCCCTGTTCGTTGATCTCCTTCGCCAGCGCACGCTGCTCGATCGGTTGCAGGCCTGCCTCGGCCAGGGCCTCGCGCATGATCCCGATCATGGGCGAGATGTGGATGCCCATCGGGCAGATCATGTCGCAGCGCCCGCACTGCGTGCAGGAGTCGTAGACGAGTTCCTGCCAGTCCTCCAGGTCCTTCGCGGTGATGTCGCGCATGACCAGCCGGCGCAACCAGCCCATCGGCGCGAGTTCGCGGCGGTAGTATCGCCGCAGGAGATCCACCTTGTAGATCGGCGTGTACCGGCCGTGACCGGTCGCCTCGTAGAAATGACAGGCCTCCGCACACATGCCGCAGTGAATGCAGGTCTCGAGATACGTGGCCTGGCCGGCGTCGAGGCGACGCTTGAAGACCGTCTTCGCGCGGTCGACGCGCACGTCCGAGGGAACCGCCGCGGGCACTGCCGACGTGCGGAGCTGCCCCGCCTTCTCGCGGAAAGTCTGGAAGGCCGCTGCGTCCACGCTCATGCCTGCACCCCCTTGCGCTGCATGGCCGCGCCGACCTGGTATCGACTCGGAAAGGCGTAGAACAGGTGCATCAGCTTGCCGAACGGGAACCACACCAGCAGCGCCTCGACGCTGAGCAGGTGCACCGCCAGCAGGACCTCGTAGCGCACGTCGAGGGGCTGCACGTGCGAATAGGAGAGGAACCCCGTCAGGAGCGGCAGGATCACGAGCACGACGCTCAGGTAGTCGTCGAAGGTCGAGATCTGCTTCAGCACGGGGTGGAGCATGCGGCGCACCAGCAGCGCGACCAGGATCGCGAGCGTGAATGCGCCGAGGACCATCACCGCGGTGTTCGGCAGGTAGGGCCAGCCGAAGCCGAGGAACTGCTTGAAGAACGGCACGTGCGGGCCGAAGAACAGCAGCACCGCGAAGAATCCCAGGTGCCAGGCGTAGCCCGTGATGTGCTGGAAGGTGATCCTCTTCTCCAGCTCGTGCGGCGGAATGGACCGGATGATCATGGCGCGGACGCCCGCCTTGACGGTCGAGGTGCCCTTCGGCTGCGCGAGGTCGCGATTGCGCGCCAGTAGGAACGTGCCGACGAGCCGCCAGGCGACGCCGAGCGAGAAGATCAGCAGCGCGCCCTGCAGCCCGGGACCTCGCGCGAACTCGAGGAGCGTCATGACTTCTCCTGCCGCGCCCGGGCCTGCTTGACCCGTGACACCGCGACCGAGGCGATGCCCAGTGCCGCGCCGGCCGCCGCTGCGATGCCGAGGGTCTTCCAGTCCCCCCAGTCGCCCTGCGACAGCGGCCGGTAGAAGCCGCCCCAGTCCCAGAAGCCGGGTTCGGCGCAGCCGAGGCAGCCGTGGCCGCCCTCGATCGGGAATCCCGCGCCGTTGTTCCACTTGATCGTGGCGCACGCGTTGTAGGTGACCGGGCCCTTGCAACCCAGCTTGTAGAGGCACCAGCCCTTCTTCGCGCCCTCGTCGTCGAAGCTCTCGGCGAATTCGCCCCGCTCGTAGAACGGGCGACGGTAGCAGCGGTCGTGGATGTTCTGGCCGAAGAACGCCTTCGGCCGGCCGAGGTGATCGAGTTCGGGCAGCTCGCCGAACGTGAGGTACTGCGCGAGCACGCCTGTAATCGCCGTAGGGATCGGCGGGCAGCCGGAGATGTTGATGATGGGTTTTTGGAGCCCGGCCTCGTTCAGCACATCCTGGACCGAGGCCGCGCCGGTCGGGTTCGGTTTGGCCATGGGTATGCCGCCAAAGGCCGCGCAGGTGCCGATCGCGACGATCGCCTTCGCGCCCTTCACCGCCTCGATGAAGATGTCGTAGTTGCTCTCTCCCGCGATGCAGGAGAAGGCCTTGTCCTTCATCGGGATCGAGCCATCGACGGCGAGAATGTACTCGCCGAAGTTCGCCTTCATGGCCTCGTGGCGCGCTTCCTCCGCGCGCGCCCCGGCGGCGGCCATGATCGTGTGCTGGTAGTCGAGCGAGATGGTGTCGAAGATCAGCCCTTCGAGCGTCGGCGCATGCGAGCGGGTGATCGATTCCGTGCAGCCTGTGCACTCCTGGAACGGCAGCCAGATCACGGACGGCCGCTTTGCGTTCTCGAGCGCCGCCGCGATCCGCGGGATCATCGCGGGCGGCAGGGCCATCAGCGATGCCGTCGAGGCGCAGAACTTCATGAACCCGCGCCGGGATACGCCTCGCGAGGCGAGGACCTCACCCAGGGTCTGTTGTGTGCGCATGCCCGCCGTCCTCTCTCTGCTAGTCGACCCGGCCCTCCAGCGCGAGCGCCAGGTCCGCCAGGCCCTTGCGCATGTCCGGCTCCTGCGCGAGCAGGACCGCGGGCATGCGCGCTATCTCGATGTAGCGGCCCATCACTTCGTCGGTCGCATTGCGGTGCGTCACGAGCCACACGCCGCTGTAGCGTGTCTCGCGGATCTCGCTGGGCCCGAGGGCGTTCAGGGTCGCCGTCACCTCGCCCTGGCCGAGCGCGGCTTCGATGCGATCGAACTCGCCCGGGGCGAGCGGCAGCGACGCGAGGTCGATGGTCGTCTCCTCACCAGTGGCGAGCAGGCGCTCGAGCGCGTGGCGCACCTCGTGCAGCAACGGCAGGACGTTGCCGGTGAACGCGGCGCCGGCCACCCGGGGGCTGCCCTCGACACGCAAACCGATGGCCTGCAGGGCGTCGTTGGCGCGCGAGGCGCTCATGCGGGTCTCGCGGAGTCCCAGCGGTCGAGGAGGTCGAGGGCGACGCCCGCTGCGCGGTCCAGGGCCGCGGCGACCGCGTCGGACGGGGAGTTGCTCCAGTCCACGAACTCCGGCTGGATGCCGATCAGCGCGCGACGGGCCGGGAAGCAGCCCGCGAGGCGCGCCATGTTCATCAGGTCGCAGAGTCCCACCTCGTGCACGCTCTGGCGGGGCCGCCCGAGGAACTCGTCCATCGCGGCGGACTCGAAACATTTGACGGTGCCCGGTGGCGCGCCCAGCTGGGCGGCATCGAGCACGATGAGACGGTCGTGGTTTTCGAGGGTGGGGAGCAGGGTGAAGCTGAGCGTGCCGGCGTCCAGGAGTTGCAGGCCGTGTCGGCCGCCGGCAAGTTCGCCGAGCCGCCGTGCGGCGTGCACGCCGGCCCCCTCGTCGCCGAGGAGCGTGTTGCCGATGCCCAGCACGAGGGTTGTGACCACGACTTCGGCCCCCTGCAGTGCCCGTCGGATCGACCCAACCGTCCGGGCGCATTATCCTCCAGTCGGCGCATCATGGAAGAGGGCGGCCGAGAGGGCGCTCAGGGTATCTACGGATTCTTGTGCGGTGGTGTCTTTGCGAGCCTGCCGCTCATCCGCGGGACCGTGTCCGCGGGGGAGGATCGATCATGTGTCTGGCCGTACCGATGAGGATCCGGTCCGTGGACGGCTTTAATGCCGTCTGCGAGGCCAAGGGCATCGAGCGGGAAGTGAGCCTGTTCATGCTGCAGGGCGACGCAGTAGCGCCCGGCGACCACGTGCTCGTGCACGTGGGTTACGCCATCCAGAAAGTGAGCGAAGAGGAAGCACGCTCGACGTGGGAACTCTTCGACCAGATCGAGCATGCATGAGCTCTCGGTCTGCCAGGCGCTGATCGAGCAGGTCACGCGTGTCGCGCGGGACAACGACGCCCGGCGAGTGATCTCCATCGTGATCACGGTGGGCCCGTTGTCCGGCGTCGAGCCGCAGTTGCTCGAGCACGCGTATCCGCTCGCCGCCGCGGGCACGGTTGCGCAGGATGCGAGCCTGGTGATCGAGACGGTTCCCGTGCGCGTGCGCTGCTGCAGCTGCGCGGCCGAGACGGAGGCGCAGGCCAACCGCCTCGTGTGCGGCGCCTGCAGCGACTGGCAGGTGGACGTGATCGGCGGCGAGGAGATGCTGCTGACGCGCGTCGAGATCGAGACCGAGACCGCGTCGATCCACTAGGAGGCTGAGCGACATGTGCCGTGACTGTGGTTGTTCCCTCGGGCCTGAGGCGACGCGCGCTCCGTTCGCAGCGGGGACGAACTCGTCCCTGAAGATCGAGACCATCGAGGTCATCACCGCGATCCTCGGCGAGAACGATCGTGTTGCGGCCCACAACCGGGAGCACTTCGACGAGCATGGCGTGCTCGCCTTGAACCTCATGTCTTCGCCGGGCGCTGGCAAGACCTCGCTGCTCGAGGCGACCATCCGTGCGCTGGATGGCCGCCTCAGGGTCGCCGTGATCGAAGGCGACCTCGCGACGGAAAACGACGCCGACCGGATCCGCGCGTGCGGCGTCCCGGCCGTGCAGATCACGACCGGCAATGCCTGCCACCTCGATGCGAAGATGGTGCACGACGCCGCGCACGACCTGCCGCTGGCCGGCCTCGACGTACTGTTCATCGAGAACGTCGGCAACCTCGTGTGCCCGGCGAGCTTCGACCTCGGCCAGCACCGCAACGTGACGCTGCTCTCGGTGCCGGAAGGCGACGACAAGCCGGCGAAGTATCCGGTGATGTTCCGCGCGGCGGACCTGTCGCTGCTCACCAAGACGGACCTGCTGCCTTACATCGGCGAGTTCAGTCCGGAGCGGGCGCGGGGCGCCCTGCGCCAGATCGGCTTCGACGGCGAGACCATCGAATTGACTAGCCGAGGCGGCGCGGGGTTCGAGACCTGGCTGGCCTGGCTCGATCGCGAAGTGGCTGCGCAACGTGAACGCGCCGCACGCGGAGAATCGGCGCGCCCGCGAGTGCAGCCGGACGGAGCGTCTGCGCACGCCGCGGGCTCGCGGCCCCAGCGCTGAGGAGGCCACATGACCACAGCAACCGAATGGCTGGATCGCATCCGCGCGTTGCCGCTGCCGCCGCGCATCAAGGTCATGAACGTCTGCGGCGGTCACGAACGCTCGATCACGACGGCGGGGCTGCGCAAGGCGATTCCGACCAACATCGAGCTCGTGCCCGGGCCCGGCTGCCCGGTGTGCATCTGTCCCGAAGAGGACATCTACGAGGCCATCCAGCTCGCCCTGCACGAGGGCGTGATCCTGGTGGCCTATGGAGACATGCTGCGCGTGCCGGTCAACGCGCCGAAGAGCGAACCGCGCTCGCTCGAGCAGGCCAAGGCGGCCGGCGCCGACGTGCGCCCGATCGCGAGCCCGACCGAGGCAGCGGCCATCGCGTGCGCCAATCCCAGCCGCACGGTCGTCTTCCTGGCGGCCGGTTTCGAGACCACGACCGCTCCGGCGGCAGCGCTCCTGGCGCAGGGCGCGCCGGACAATCTGTTGTTCCTGATGTCGGGTCGGCGCACCTGGCCGGCCGTGGCGTTGCTGCTCGATTCCGGCGAGCCGGGCTTCGAGGCGTTGATCGCGCCGGGCCACGTCTCGACCGTCATGGGCCCCGAGGAGTGGGAGTTCGTCCCGCGGGACCACGACCTGCCGACTGCCATCGCGGGATTCACGCCCGACTCGCTGCTGGCGGCGCTCTATTCCGTGCTGCGCCAGAAGATCGAAGGCAAGTGCTTCCTCGACAATTGCTATCCGCAGGTCGTGCGCCCCGGCGGCAATGCAACGGCGAGGCGCTTCATCGACGAGACGATGGACGTCGTCGACGGCAACTGGCGCGGCATCGGCCCGATACCCCGGTCGGGTTACGTGTTGAAGGCGGCGTACGCCGCGCACGATTCGCGCACCCGCCTGCCTTCGTACACCGAAACCGCCCGCAAGCGTGCCGGCGAGATGCCGCCCGGTTGCGATTGCGCGAAGGTGGTGCTCGGGAAGATCTACCCGAACGAATGTCGTCTCTACGGGCTCGCGTGCACGCCACGGCACCCGATCGGGCCCTGCATGGTGTCGGACGAGGGCGCCTGCCGAATCTGGTGGGCCGACGGTGTGCGCGAGAACGTCTGGGTGGGCCGGAAGGCATCCGGGGCCGAGTGAGTGACACGTCTGGACCGAGGGTTGCACGACGGCTCGTGATGACCGGACGGGTGCAGGGGGTCGGCTTTCGCCCCTTCGTCTATCGCCTCGCGCACGAGCATCACCTCGACGGTTTCGTGCGCAACCTCCGTGGCGACGTCGCGATCGTCGCGTGCGGCGCCCAGGCTGACCTCGATGCGTTCACCCGGGGGCTCGTCGAACGCGCACCTCCGCTCGCCCAGCCGCGGATTCGCGAGGTGGTCGCATGTCCGCCGCCGGACGCCGCCGGTTTCGAGATTGCGCCGAGCGACGCCGCCGACGCGCCGCAAGTGTCCGTGCCACCAGACTTTTTCGCGTGCGGAGACTGCATCGCGGAACTGGCCGATCCGGCCGACCGGCGCCACCGCTATCCGTTCATCAACTGTACCCAGTGCGGGCCGCGCTACACGCTGATCGACGCGCTGCCCTATGACCGGCCGAACACCAGCATGGCCCGGTTCGTGCTGTGTCCCGAGTGCCAGCGCGAATACGAGGATCCGCTCGATCGCCGCTTCCACGCCGAGCCGGTGGCCTGTCCGGTCTGCGGGCCACACCTGAGCTTCGTCGAGCCGGGCGGTCCGCTGGTCACGGGCGACGAGGCGGCTCTCGCGGCGGCGGTCGAGATCCTGCGCAGCGGTCGCGTGCTCGCCGCGCGGGGCATCGGCGGCTATCACCTGATGTGCGATGCGCGCAGCGAGGCGGCCGTGCAGCGCCTGCGCGACCGCAAGCGGCGGCCGGACAAGCCGCTTGCCGTGATGTTTCCACAGGCGGGGGACGACGGGTTGGACGCTGCGCGCCGCGATCTCGACATCGCGGAGGCCGAGCGAACGGCGTTGCTCGACCCTGCGCGTCCCATCGTGCTGGTCCGACGTCGGGCTGATTCCGCGCTCGCGCCATCGGTGGCGCCGGGCCTTGCCGAGATCGGTGCCTTCCTGCCCTACAGCCCGATGCACCACTTGCTGCTGCAGGAGTTCGGCGGCCCGGTGGTGGCCACGTCCGGCAACGTGAGCGGTGAGCCCGTTCTCACGGAGCCGACCGAGGTGCAGTCGCGGCTGGCCACGGTCGCGGATGCGTTCCTGCACCACGACCGGCCGATCGTGCGCCCGGCGGACGACTCCGTCGTGCGCGTGATCGCCAGCCGCGCGCGCCCGATCCGCCTCGGCCGCGGGCTCGCGCCGCTGGAACTCGAACTGCCAAGGCCGCTGCCGGAG
>Ga0079037_100000424_pt1 | contig 18914 bp, 19 predicted proteins | sample Mud3Dept4metaG_FD_71479 | JGI IMG/M metagenome (GOLD analysis project Ga0079037, IMG submission 71479) | Freshwater wetland microbial communities from Ohio, USA, analyzing the effect of biotic and abiotic controls - Mud 3 Core 4 Depth 4 metaG | ecosystem: Environmental > Aquatic > Freshwater >... | reverse complement strand
ATTTTTTGCCATTCCTGAATTGCTCAAGTTGTGGAATGTTTTTGGCGTTGTCTGCTATCTGCCTGACCCTGTCAAAACGGGTGTCTCCGGCAACTGTAGCATTATCCAGACCAATTCCCTTTAGTAAATCTGCTGATTGCTGATCCTGGACATAAAATGTTGTGAAATTTTTGAGTGTCTGACGGAAAAATGAACCGTACCACTTAAAAAAATATTGTTTCTCTCTGAATATCCCTGAAATCAGGTATAACGGAATGTTTCTCCTGCCCAAGACTGAAATAAAATTATACCAGAATTCATATTTTACGAAAATTACCTTTTCAGGTTTGATTAAATTGATGAAATTTTCGGCATTATCAGGCGTATCAGAAGGAAGATAACAGACTATATCAGCCTGCTGGTAATTTTTTCTGATTTCATATCCGGAAGGTGAAAAGAAAGTAAGTACGATCTTATATTGTGACATATTTCCTTTAATAGCTTCAATTAAAGGTCTGCCCTGTTCGAATTCACCCAGTGATGCACAATGCATCCAGATGTATTTTGATTCCGGATCGACTTTTTGTCTCAGGATATCATACCAGTTCTTCCGTCCATTTATCCATAAACGGGCTTTTGTGTTAAATGGAGAAAGAATCCGGGCTAAAGCCTCATAAATCAATATCCCGATATTATAAATTAACCGCATGTATTTTTTTGAAGAAACAAAGTTAACAAAAAGGCACAAAGGTGCAACGGCGCAAAGGCGTAAAGGCATAATTTTCATATAGACAAAATTCCTTCTATTTTTGTATTAAATCCCTGATCCTCTATGGTACGACTTATCGCCCTTATTATTTCAATTGTATTGCAGATCTTTGCAGCTTCCATAGCATTGAGATTCATGAAGCTGACCAAGTACAGGCTTTCATGGATACTCCTCTCCCTGGCATTTGTTTTTATGGCTGTCCGTAAGATTATTCAGTTTTTTGAATACCTCAATAGGACACCCTCGTACACATGGCAAATGATCGACGAATGGACTGGTGTTCTGATATCATTCATGATTTTTATAGGTGTGATCCTTATCCGTGAGATCTTCTATTCGCTTAAAAGGGCAGAAACTGACCGCCTCCGGACAGAAAGAAAAGTTCTAAATGCAATCATAAACACTGAAGAGAACGAGAGAAGAAGATTTGCAAAAGACCTTCATGATGGTCTCGGCCCGATTCTTTCTACTATCAAAATGTCTTTGTCATCGCTTGCTGAAAGAATAAGTGATACTTCAGGCATAGTTATTCTCAATAATACCAATCACCTTATAAACGAAGCCATTAATACGATCAAAGATATCTCCAATAATCTGAGCCCGCATGTTCTTTCAAATTTTGGACTTGCAAGCGCAATAAGCGCTTTTACTACAAAGATCAACCAGACTAAAACCATAGAGATCGATTTTAAGTCAAATATGGAAAATCAAAGATTTGAAAATGACAAGGAAGTCGTAATATATCGGGCTGTATGTGAATTAATTAACAATGCTATTCGCCATTCAGGTGCTTCCAGGATAGAAATTGAATTAAACAAACATGAAAAATTTATTACCTTGCAATTCAATGATAACGGACGGGGTTTTGACATATCAACACTAAGTAAGGAAGATAGCAAAGGAATGGGATTGTCAAACATTGAAACTCGTGTAAAAACTGTTGAAGGAGTTTTTATTCTCGAAAGTATACCGGGCAAAGGAACAAGTGCTCTTATTAAAATGGTCGAATAATATTATACTATTCCGGACAACAGATTAATGGAAAAAATACGGATAATAATTGTTGACGATCACCAGCTCTTCAGAAACGGATTGAAGATACTTCTCAATTCGTTTCCGGATTTTGAAGTAACAGGAGAAGTCTCAAACGGTGAAGAATTTCTTAAGCTTTTAAGAACTGCCAAGGCTGAAATTGCACTCATGGACATCAATATGCCTGAAATGGATGGTATCGATGCAACCCGCAAAGGTCTAAAAATCTGTCCCGAAATTAATATAATAGCTCTTTCAATGTACGATGAGGAAGAATACTATTATAAAATGGTTGACGCCGGGGCAAAGGGATTCCTGCTGAAAGATTCCGATATCTCTCAGGTCAGGGAAGCTATTCTTACGGTAATAAAAGGAGGCAGCTATTTTTCCCAGGAACTGCTATATCATGTCATTCAGAAAATTAAGCATCGTGAACATGAAAATAAATCTGCAAATCTGTCGAAAAGGGAAAAAGAGGTCCTTCTAAAAATCTGTGAAGGACTCTCGAACCAGGAAATTGCAGATAATTTGTTTATCAGTAAAAGAACTGTTGATAAGCACAGGGCAAACCTCCTTGGAAAAACCAATTCAAAGAATACAGCAAGCCTGATCCTGTTCGCAATCAGGAATAAACTAATTGAAATATAAAATGACGGAGTCACATAATCTGGGTCAAAAAGGTGAGGATCTGGCCGCAGAACATCTGAAGAAAGCTGGATATAAGATTCTGAAACGAAATTGGAAATCAGGAAAGCTTGAGGTTGATATAATCGCTGAGAATCACGATTTTATAGTTTTTGCTGAAGTGAAAACACGTTCAGAAGATTTTCAAATGCATCCTGTGACCGCAATAACCAGAGAAAAACAAAGATCATTAGTATATTGTGCCGATACCTATATTCAGAGGTACAACATAACCAAAGAATGCCGTTTTGACGTACTGACTGTTATAAAAAAAGAAGATTCCTACGAAATTGATCATATCGAGGATGCATTCTATCCGACACTTCGTTAAAAATAAAGATGAATTTTGTTATCAGGTAATTTTTTTATTCACTTAAAAGGTTACAGCCTCTTATGTCACTGGCATCAAATCTCCCCAGAACTTCAAAGCCGCCGTCTTTATGTAGCCTTCCGAGATCATTGGTGGCAATAAATGAACATGAATATAGATTTGCCAGGTCAATAATGCTGATACCACCTGTTCTGCCCGGCTCAGTAATTATTGATAATGGATCCTGAGGATCCCTGATGAGGATTTTCATCCAGGGCGGACACCGGAAAATCCCGTTACCTTTTGAATAAGCCTGGCTTAGAAGCTCCGTCATACTATATTCTGAATGAATGACTTTCACATTCAGCCTGTTTTTAAGAATTGAATGAAGTTCCGTTCTGGTAATCTCCTTTTTTCTGCCTTTCATTCCGCCAGTCTCCATAATAATAGAGTCTGACAGATCAGGTGAAAATTTTTCAGCCAGATCAAGTAGTGCAAAACTGACTCCCATTAAAAATATTTTACGTCCTTCTGCTCTTGCCAAACCAATGGTTGATATCAGCTCCCTGATATTATTTTTAAAGAAACCACTCCGGGTATCATTACTTGCCTTAATGAGATTAGCCATCATATAGACCAGCGAGGAGTTTTCTCTTTCAGCATAAGATGGCAGCAAAGCTGCAATGAAATATTCTGAGGGATCTCCATAAAAGAGACTGAAGGCTTGTAAAAAGCTGCGTTTATAGATTTCAGTATCAACAAGATAGTGTCTGCTTACAGATGCTCCTGTTGTTCCGCTGCTTTCAAAAATCTTTATTACCGGTAAACTCCCTGTAATTATTTTATGACTTCTGAAAAACTCTACAGGAAGAAAAGGGATTTCCTTAATAGAGGTAATTGCAGCTTTATCAATTCCAATCTGGTGAAGAAAATCTTTATATACCGGATTATTTTCAGCCTGAATTTTGAATATTGCCAGTGCTGCTCCTGTAAAATCTCCCTGATTTTTTAAATTAAATATCCTGGTTGTTAAATCAGGTATCATTTCCCGGGGAATGTTAAAGTTCCATCCGGCTGATAAACCCATTCAAAAGTACATTCGCCATAATCCCGTTCATTTCTTATTTCAGAAACAGTGGAAATTATCCTGATTTTTGCATAGTGTTCGTTACCTGATCTGTATATCCAAATCTGATTTGGTTTTATCGGGGAGGCCAATCCTTCCCACTGAAGAATATTTGCTGATGTCAGATTATTAAATACCTCTTTTGCTGCCTCCGGATTATTATACTCCCCGAATCTGTAAAAAGAGTTGCTTAAATTATTTGCTTCAAGAGACAAATTTGTGCCATCACTGTAAATTGTGAAATCCGGAGGGGGCACTTCAAGAATTGAAACCAATTTTGCCTGTGAAAACAGAAAACCAAAGCTGTAATATGTCTGAAGCTTCTGATCAAAACTTAAAATATTATTTATTGTTGCTGTTCCTGAGGTATCAATACTATTCTCTTTGCTGCAACCTGGAAGAAGATAAATAATAAAGAGTACTGTTAAAATTCTGTTTCTCATATCATAACAAAGATAACGGATTTTTAAGAGCACCGTTATTCACCCCGAATAGCCACGATCCCGGGAAGTTTTTTACCTTCCATATACTCCAGCATTGCCCCGCCACCGGTTGAAACGTAGCTTACCTTATCTGCCAGACCATTTTTGTTTATGGCAGCAACCGAGTCTCCGCCTCCTATAAGACTGAAAGCTCCTTTTGCCGTGGCCTCTGCAATGGCTTTTGCTATCGCTGTCGTTCCTTTTGAAAATTTCTCCATTTCAAAAACCCCCATTGGTCCGTTCCAGAGAATAGTTTTTGACTTTTCTATAACTGCTGAAAATTCCTTTATTGTCTTGTCTGCAATATCGAGGCCCATCCATCCATCAGGTACTGCATCGACGGCAGTTACACTTGTATTTGCTTCATTTTCAAACTTATCAGCATTAAGACTGTCAACCGGTAAATAAATATTGACCTTCTTTTCCCTGGCTTTTTCAATTATTTTCAGTGCCAGATCAAGTTTATCCTCTTCACAAAGTGATTTGCCGATTTTGCCTCCTTTTGCTTTTATGAAAGTATATGTCATTCCGCCTCCGATTATCAGGTTATCCACTCTGTTGAGGAGATTTTCGATAAGCAAAATCTTATCAGACACTTTTGCACCTCCCATAATTGCAGTAAACGGATGCTGTGCATTATTCATAACCTTATCCATTGCAGCAAGTTCGCTGTTGATAAGGAATCCGAACATGATCTTGTCTTTCGGGAAATAATCAGCAATAACGGCAGTTGTACCCTGTGCCCGGTGTGCTGTTCCGAATGCATCATTGACAAATACTTCAGCATAGCCTGCCAGCTTCTTAGCCAGCTCTTTCTGCCTGGCTTTAAGTTCTGCCTTTGCAGCTTTCTTCTCTTCTTCCGTAGCTGTTTCAGGAAGTATTGGTTTACCTTCTTCTTCAGGATAAAATCGAACATTTTCAAGTAATAACACCTCTCCGGGTTTTAAAGCTGCTGACATTTTCTCTGCCGATTCTCCAAGGCAGTCATCAGCAAACAGCACTTTCATACCCAGATGTTTTTCAAGTACCGGTAAAACAGGTTTTAGAGAGAATTTCTCCATTCTTCCTTCCGGTCTTCCCAGATGAGACATTAATATGCAGGATCCGCCATCACCGATAATCTTTTTTATTGTTGGCAATGAAGCCCTGATACGTGTATCATCGGTAACTGCAAATGTTTTTTTATCAAGCGGCACATTGAAATCAACTCTTACAATGGTTTTAATCCCTTTAAAATTGAAGTCCTGAATCATTTTCATATATTATGTTTTTTTGGTTGTTTTATCAAATTATTTAACCCCACAAACCTAAGTATTTTTTGTAAATATTTGTTTCAGTAAAACATTTAAAAATCATAAATAAAACAAATAATACTCTGCGCTTCTCAGCGAATTCTCCGGATTTCCTCTGTGCCAGTTCTTGAGTACTCCTTTGTGTTTCACAGGATTACAAAAAGAAGGCACTGAGGGGCACATATAAGAACACAACAAATGTATGCCGTAAGATGTTTTCTTAATGTTAAAAGTTTAACTAATTTTGAAAAAAAGCTATGGCAAAAATCACATTAAAAGGTAATCCAATAAATACATCGGGAACACTTCCTGTAAAGGGAAGCATCGCTCCTGAATTTTCACTTGTCAAATCAGATCTGGGAATTCTTTCATTAAAGGAACTTAAGGGTAAAAGGCTTATCCTTAATATATTTGTCAGTCTCGATACTTCTACCTGCGCAACTTCGGTACGAAAATTCAATCAGCTTGCCGCAGGAAAATCCAATGTAACGGTTCTTGCTATATCAAAAGATCTGCCATTTGCACATGGTCGCTTCTGTTCAACGGAGGGTATAACGAATGTCGTGACCCTGTCAGGATTCCGTGATACTTCCTTCGGGAAAGCTTATGGAATTGACATCGTCGACGGACCTATGCAAGGCTTATACGCCAGAAGCGTGGTTGTTATCGATGAAGCCGGGAAAATTATTCATACCCAGCTTGTACCTGAAATAGGTCAGGAGCCTGATTATGATAAAGCATTAGAAGCATTATGAGTAATCAAAGGATCAGCTAGCAAATCCATTCCCGAATTTACAGCTACCATGAATTTCTCCCAGATACCAGGACAAAAAGAGACTATTGCCAGGCTCATCAGATCAGTCAAAGAGGAACGGGTAAGTCATGCCCAGATATTTTCAGGGCCGGAAGGGTGTGGTTCTCTTGCTCTGGCCCTCGCATACGCCAAATATATCAGCTGCGAAAACCGGACAGATACTGATTCGTGCGGAACCTGTAAATCATGCGTGAAATACGAAAAAATGATCCATCCTGATCTTCACTTCGTATTCCCGGTTATTAAAAACAAAAAAGATATTGAACCAGTAAGTGACTCATATATTGAGGAGTGGAGAGAGTTTGTCAGAAAATCACCATTTTTTACTATTCATAACTGGCTTGATTCAATAGAAGTGGGTAATGCCCAGGGACTAATATTTGCATCTGAAGCAGCCGAAATTATTAAAAAGCTGAACCTTAAGACTTTTGAATCTGATTTTAAAATAATGATCATCTGGCTTCCCGAAAAAATGCATCAGGCAACATCCAATAAGCTTTTAAAAATGATCGAGGAACCACCTGATAAAACACTTTTTCTCCTTGTCTCTGATGAGCCTGATAAAGTGATCCCGACAATTCTTTCAAGATGCCAGATGATAAAGATTCCGGGATTCAGGGAAAATGAAATCAGGGATTATCTTGTCAGACAATTTAATAATGATAAAAATAAAGCAGCTGAAATAGCAAGGGTGGCTAATGGCAATATTATTAAAGCTGTGGCATTGTTCGTAAATGAAGAATCGTCCCTTCGTAATCTTGATTATTTCAAACGTCTGATGCGGTTCGCCTGGAAACGTGATATTATTTCAATACTCAGCTGGTCGGAGGAAATTGCAGCTACTGGCAGGGAGGCACAGAAAAGTTTTATTTCAAATTCATTACGGATCCTCAGGGAGAACCTGATGCTTTCACTCGGTCAGCTGAATAACGGACTGGTTTTTCTCACTGGTGATGAAGCTTCTTTCTCAGATAACTTCCATCCTTTTATAACTCAAACCAACGTATATCCTCTCACCGATGAATTTAACCTTGCATTTTCGCACATTGAGGCAAATGGTAATGCAAAGATCATTTTCCTTGATCTTGCCCTGAAGGTGACCAGGTTGATCCGCTGAACATCAAATCCATAATTGATATTGATGCATTTATTCACTATTTTTGCTGGATTAATTGCGTAGAGTTTGATAATTATGACGGAGAATGATCAATTGCAGGGGCAGACGGGTGAAGAGATCCGGATGCCGGATAAAAAATATAAACCCGGTAATAATAAACTTGATTCCTTTAACTGGCTGAAAGACATACCCGATTGTCCGGACGGAAATGAGATAGTTGAGATCCGGTTCAAGAATACCCGCAAAGGATTTTACAGGAATATTAATAATCTCCGGCTGGAAATTGGTGATATCGTTGCTGTTGAAGCTTCACCGGGACATGATATAGGAAGGGTTTCAATGGTGGGTCGTCTTGTCAGACAGCAGCTTCGGGAATGCAAGGTTCTTCCTTCTCCTGATGATATGAAGAAAGTATATCGCAAGGCTAAGGCAGCAGATGTACAAAAGTGGGAGGAAGCAAAAAAGCTTGAGACTCCCACAATGCTACGTTCAAGAAAAATCTCTGAAGAACTTAAACTTAATATGAAGATCGGAGATGTTGAATATCAGGGAGACAAGACTAAAGCAATATTTTATTACATCGCCGATGAAAGGGTCGATTTCAGACAGCTGATAAAAGTCCTGGCTGATGAGTTTAAAGTGAGAATAGAGATGCGGCAGATAGGTGCTCGCCAGGAAGCAGGAAGAATCGGCGGAATTGGATCCTGCGGGAGAGAGCTCTGTTGTGCAACATATATCACTAATTTTATTTCAGTCACAACCACTCACGCAAAATACCAGGAGCTGTCACTTAATCCTCAGAAGCTTGCAGGACAATGCAGTAAACTAAAATGCTGCCTGAATTATGAGGTCGACTGTTATGTTGATGCACAGCGATGTTTCCCTCCTAAAGAGATCCCTCTGGAAACAACTGACAGTATAGCATATTTCCAGAAAATGGAAGTACACAAAAAAATATACTGGTATACAACTGATCCTCATTCTGCAACAAATCTCATCCCTGTTCCGGTTCAAAGAGTCAGGGAAATACAGGCAATGAACAAAAAAGGAATAAAAGCTGACAGGCTTCTTGAAACTCTGCCGACATGGGAAACCGAACCTTTATCTGAGGACTTGCTGAAAGATAACAGCCTAACAAGGTTCGACCCTGCCGCTGCACTAAAGAATCAACCCCACCGGCATTCCCGCAGGAAGAAAAACAGGAGAAACCATGGTAAAAGAACTGAATAAGGTTCGCTCTGTACTTTTTGCATTATTAATTATGGCAAACATTGCATGCAACAGGGATATCCTGTTCACTGATTCTGTAGCAATGCCCGATAAAATATGGAGTCTCTCCAATATTCCGGATTTTGCCGTACCGGTCAGAGATACTATTAATTATATGGATGTCATTTTCACCATTCGAACGGGTTCAGACTTTCCTTTCCGTAATATCTATATTTTTGTAAATGCAACATCACCAGACGGCAAATCCATCACAGATACTCTGCAGTATGACCTTGCCGATGAAAAAGGGAATTGGTACGGGAAAGGATTCGGAGATATTCATGAACTAAACTTACCCTATAAATCCAATGTTTTTTTCCCTGTGAAAGGTACATACCATTTCAAAATTCAGCACGGCATGCGGGTCGGTGATCTTGAAGGAGTATATGATTTCGGTTTAAGAATCGTAAAGTACAGCAGTTAAATCTTTTGCTGTGGGGAAAAATAAGGTGGCAAGATGGGCTGAACTAGGCACTTTCAATAATGTCATTCAGCCTGATATCGGTAACAGATTTGGTAAAGACCATCCTGTAAAAGGCAATTGGAAAAAAGAAATATTCCATAACGAAAATCCGATCATTCTCGAACTTGGCTGCGGAAAAGGAGAATATACAACCGGTCTTTCTGCAAAATATCCGCATAATAATTATATAGGTATAGACATTAAAGGAGCAAGGCTGTGGCGCGGTGCAAAAACGGTTAATGAAGGAAAGGTACACAATGCAGCTTTTCTGAGAACAAGGATTGAGTTCATAAATGCATTCTTTGCAGAAGATGAGGTCGATGAAATATGGTTGACATTTCCTGACCCGCATCCGGGGAAACGAAATTCAAATAAAAGACTTACCTGTCCCTGGTTCATTAATAAATACAGGCAATTTCTTAAAAACAACGGAATTATCCACCTTAAAACTGACAATACAGAACTTTTTAATTATACTAAATCTCTTGCCGAAAGAAACCATTTGAAGATAATTACTGCTACAACGGATTTGTATTCTGAAAGAACTTTTTCTGACAGTTTTTCTATAAGAACATATTATGAAAATATGTTCCTGAAAAAGAATATGAAAATTAATTATCTCGCTTTCAGATTAGAAAAAAACAGGATCATTGATGAGACCTTTTCAAAAACAAAATGAAAATAATGATTTTTTCAGCAGGGTTTATGATGTTACCAGGCTTATACCCTATGGAAGAGTCACATCTTATGGTGCAATTGCAAGGTTCCTGGGATCGGGCAGATCAGCCCGCATGGTAGGCTGGGCACTCAATGTCTGTCATTCCAGACCGGATTTCATCCCGGCTCACAGAGTTGTGAATCATAAAGGATTTCTTACCGGGAAATTTCATTTCGGCAACTCTTCAACCATGCAACAGCTTCTTGAAAATGAGGGTATTATTATCGAGAACGATCAGATAATGAATTTCAGGGAAAAATTCTGGGACCCTTCAGCAGAACTTATTTGAATATTTTATGTTATTAAAAAAAGTGCTAATATTGCATATTGTTTATAATTAAATTAAATAAAAATAACGAATTTTAATGGAGAGGAAACTCCTCTCTCTCTAAATGGAAACTACTAAAGATCAGATATTAAGCGTACTTAAAAAGATCATCCATCCTGAAAAGGGCAAAGATATCGTAACTCTCGGAATGGTTTCAGAGATCGAGGCAGAAGAAAACGGCATCTCTCTTATTATTGAACCGGAAAAATCAAATGATCCTTTCATATCTTCAGTCAGAAGCACAATTGTAAAATTATTAAAAGAAGCTTTCGGCCCTGATACAGTAATTGCTAATATAGAAATCAGACCAAAGATGAATATCGCAAACCAGCAGGAGAAGTCTGAAAATCTGTTACCGGGGATAAAAAATATTATTGCTGTTTCATCAGGAAAAGGTGGTGTCGGGAAAACTACAGTAGCTGTTAATCTGGCCATTGCTCTCGCACGCAATAAATACAGTGTCGGACTGCTCGATGCAGATGTATTTGGTCCTTCTGTGCCAATCATGTTCGATGCCGAAAACTACAAACCGGAAATAAAAAGAGTAAACAATACTGAAATAATTGTCCCTCTTACAAAATATGGTGTTAAAATTCTTTCTACCGGATTCTTTGTCAATGTATCTGATGCTGTAGTATGGAGAGGTCCGATGGCTTCAAATTTTCTTAAGCAGCTTATAGCCCAGGGAGACTGGGGATCACTTGATTTTCTGCTTATAGATCTTCCTCCCGGCACAAGCGATATTCATTTAACGCTGGTTCAGGAAGTTGCAGTTACAGGGGCAATAATAGTAAGTACTCCACAGGAGGTTGCTCTTGCTGATGCTATGAAAGGTATTTCCATGTTCAGGAGCAAAAAGATTAATGTACCTGTACTTGGTCTTGTAGAAAACATGTCATGGTTTACACCTGCAGAACTTCCTCAGAACAGGTATTATATTTTTGGAAGAGATGGCGGAAGAAATCTGGCTGAAAAAACAGGAGTATCACTTCTCGGCCAGATACCGCTTATTCAGAGTATCTGCGAAAACAGTGATAAAGGCTTTCCTGTGGCACTGGAGGATTCTATAGCGGGGAAGGCGTTTATGCTATTAGCAGAAAAAGTTGTTGAAAAAGTAGATCAAAGAAACAGAGACCTGAGACCAACTATTAAAGTTCAAATCAATAAATAAACCTAAAAAAATGTCAGAAATAAAAAGCATTAAAGAACGTGTAATAAATGCACTGGATAAAGTAAGGCCTTATCTACAGTCAGATGGAGGAGACATTGAACTTCTTGAAGTAACTGATGACTTTTCGGTTAAGGTAAAGCTTACGGGTGCATGCCACGGATGTCCCTATAGCATGCAGACCCTTAAAGCAGGTGTTGAACAGGTGATAATGAAGGAGGTTCCGGAAATTAAAAGAGTTATTTCAACCTGATAAAGAGACACTGCCCAATTTTATTTACCTTTGAAATACTATACTCAAATTTAGTCAGTTAATAGTATTAAAAGTTGCTTATTGTCTTCACTAAAAGCTTCATATAAATTTTTGGCGTTCCTGAGTTTGTTCCTGTTACCGGTGAACTGTTCTGTCGAAAGAAACACAGGCGCAACCAGATTGTATCACGGTCTGACAGCACATTATAATATCTATTTTAATGGGAATGAGAGTTTTAAGGCAGGTATTCTCAAGATTGCAAGCCGGTATACTGATGATTATGCCGAACTGCTCAGAGTGTTTGAATACAGTGATCCTGCTACAGTATCTTTCTGCAGTTCTGATATGGAGACTGCAATCCAAAAAGCCTCAAAACTAATTTCATTGAAATCAATAACTGCCAGACCTGAAACTAATGAGAAAGATAAACCATCTGAATCAGAGACCAATTTGCTCAACAGGAAAGAATATAATCAGTGGGTGGATGACAGTTATCTTCTGATCGGAAAATCGCGTTTCTACAAACATGAGTATAATAATGCCGCGGCTGTCTTCACTTATTGTATTACTGAAGCTAACGATCCTCTTTTGAAAAAAGAAGCTTCTATCTGGCTTGCAAGAATTTATAATGAGACAGGCAACTTCAGCGAAGCATATCGTATCCTTACCGAGATGGAAATTACCGGGAAATCATTCAAGCCGCTGAGGGCAATGTACTATACAACACTGGCTGATCTTTATATCAAGCAGAAGAAATATTCCGATGCTGTTGAACCTCTCAGCACGGCAATTGATTTCGTTTCGGGCAAAAGAACAAAATACAGGCTTACTTATCTCCTGGCACAGCTGAATGAGCTTGCAGGAAACTCATCAAAAGCAATATCTCTGTTTCGGGATGTTGTCAAAATGAACCCCCCATATGATGTTGAATTTAATGCAAGAATAAATATTGCCGGAGTGTTTGATGTTAATACCGGAAATCCGAAAGAGATCCGAAGAGAACTGGAGAAAATGCTTAAAGATTCAAAAAATAAGGATTTTCTTGATCAGATCTATTTTGCGCTCGCTAATCTGTCCATGAAACAGGGAAACGAAACTGAAGCCCTGGAATACTTCAGAAAATCAGCATCATCTCCTTCTACCAATAAGAATCAGAAAGGCAGATCATATATGGCACTGGCCGACTATTATTACAAAAAACCTGATTTCATTAAAGCTGGAAAATATTATGACAGTACTGTATTCTTTCTGGATAAGAAACATCCTGATTATCAGTTCTTAAAAGCTAAATCACAAAACCTGAATGCTGTGGTTTCACAATTAACTGTGATACAGACTGAAGATAGCCTTCAAAAAGTAGCCGCAATGTCCGACAGTGAAAGAACTGCATTTATCGCATCGATTATAAATGACATTGTAAAAGCGGAAAATGAAGGGAAAAAATCACAGTATGCCGACAGGTTCAACCTGGGTCAATATTATGAAAACGAGATGCGTTTCCAGGGAAATATTGAACAGGAAGGTAAGTGGTACTTTTATAATCAGTCTGCGCTTACATTTGGCAGGACTGAGTTCAGAAGACGTTACGGGGACAGACCGCTGGAAGATAACTGGCGCAGATTCAACAAGGCCAGAAATGCCTCGGCAGAGGGTACAGCAAATACTGATGAATCACAGAACAAAACCGACACAACAAAAGCACTCCTGGATTATAAAAAACCAGAGTTCTACCTCAAAAATCTTCCGTTAACCGATTCCCTGCTGGCTATTTCTGACGAAAAGATAGCGAATGCATATCTTAATGCCGGTAAAGCATTTGCTGAGAAGATTAATGACATTCCAAGAGCTTCCGAATCTTTTGAAAAACTAATTACTCGGTATTCTTCCCACGAACTTGTTCCTGAAGCACTTTATAATTTATATAGAACAAACAAGGATATAAACAGTTCTAAATCCGAAACTTATCGGCAGAGACTTCTTGAAAAATACCCCGCTACCGAATATGCAAAGATTTTATCTGATCCTGGTTATTACGAAAAAAAGCTGGCTGATATAAAAATGGCTGAAAAGACTTATGAGGATGTGTATAAAATATATTCCGAAGAAAACTTCACCTCTGCTATTGCTCTCTGCGATGAAGCAATCAAAAAATACAGTCAGGATATTCTGGCGCCGAAGTTCCAGCTTCTTCGTGCTTATTCCGTTGCAAGGATAAGTGATGAACGTGACTTTAAGGATGAACTTAACAAGCTTATTAAATCATGGCCGGAAAGTGAAGAAAGCAAGAAAGCCGGAGAGATTATTGCATATCTTAACCTGAAACTCCCGGAGCTTAAAATAGAGGAAGAGAAAGAAATTGCAAAAGAATTATTCGTGGCCGACACATCATTGGTTCATGTCTTTTCTCTTATCATTGCTGATCCTAAATTTAATATAAACCAGGCTACTTTTGATGTAATCAGCTATAATATTGATAATTATACAAATAAAAATTATCGTACCGAAAGAATGTCCGATGACAATAACTATATAATGATTAATGTTTCAGGTTTTTCAAATTACAAGCAGGCTCTGGATTATTACAATGCATTCAGTATTGATAAATACATCAGAAATACATCGGGAACAAAAATGTTTACTTTTTTAATAAGTTCGGATAATCTCAATGTGCTTAATAAAGATAAAAATCCTGACCGGTACCTTATTTTCTTTAAAGAAAACTATCTCCACGAAGGAAAGCTTAATTGAAAGCTTTTATCCATTTGCATAATTGGAAAAAAGATTATGAGAAAAATAAAAATACTCTGGACTGATGATGAGATTGAGGCGTTAAAACCTCATATTTTTTTCCTTGAGGAGAAAGGGTATGAAATTGACACCTGCTCAAATGGTAATGATACAGTGGACCTGGTCAGGCAAAATACTTATGACATTATTTTTCTTGATGAAAATATGCCGGGATTGAGCGGAATAGAGACCCTCAGGCTGATAAGGGAAGTCAGGACTGACATACCTGTCGTAATGATTACGAAAAGCGAAGAGGAAGAGATTATGGAAGCAGCCATCGGATCAGAAATAACGGATTATCTTATTAAGCCGGTCAAACCCAACCAGATCCTTCTTGCAATAAAGAAAATAGTTGATCAGAAAAGACTTGTTACAGAAAAAACCACTACCGACTACAGACAGGAATTCAACCGTATCGGAGATATGATTGCGTCTGCTTCGAACTGTAATGACTGGATCGAGCTGTACCGTAAAATAATTTTCTGGGAAGCGGAACTTGAAAAGTCAACCGATCCCGGAATGGCTGAAATACTAAGAACCCAGGAGAATGAAGCAAACAATTCCTTCTCAAAATTTGTAACTAGAAATTATATCTCGTGGCTTGATCAGAAAAGTACCGGAAATCCCCTGCTCTCTCCTTCACTTTTTTTCAAGAAGATTTATCCCCATATCGACAATCAAAGACCTCTCTTTTTTATATTGATTGATAACATGAGGTATGATCAGTGGAGGACAATTTCTGCAGAGATGGCAGGGCTTTACAGGATTATTGAAGAAGATTTATATTTCAGCATTTTACCAACAGCTACCCAGTTTAGCCGTAATGCAATTTTCGCAGGACTTATGCCGTCACAAATCGCTGAATTAATGCCCCAGTACTGGATCAACGATGATGAAGAAGTCGGGAAAAATGATTTTGAGGAGGAACTGTTCAGGAATCAGCTTTCGCGTAAGGGGCTGAAATTCAAATGGTCATATAATAAGATAAGCAGCGGATCTGAAGGGAAAAAAATAAACGACAAAACCAGGCAACTGCTTGAAAATGACATTAACATTCTTGTTTTCAACTTCGTCGATATCCTTTCACATGCACGAACTGAAATAGGTCTTATAAGGGACCTTTCAGATAATGAACCTGCATACAGAAGCCTTATCCGTTCATGGTTTATTCATTCTCCTCTCTTTGAATTGCTCAAAACACTTGCATCTCATGATGTAAAAGTAATCTTCAGTACTGACCACGGCACTATAAGGGTTCAGAATCCGGTAAAAATTATTGGGGATAAACAAACTTCTCCCAACCTCCGGTACAAAATGGGCAGGAACCTTGATTATAATCCTGCAGAGGTTTTTGAGATCGGCGAACCGGCAAAGGCTTTTCTTCCCAAGACAAATATCAGTTCGAAATATATCTTTGCTAAAAACAGGGATTTTCTTATCTATCAGAATAATTTCAATTATTATGCAGGGTATTACAAAAATACCTTACAGCATGGAGGGATTTCAATGCAGGAAATGCTGCTCCCAATTGCTTGTCTGGAACCTGTCAAATAAAAGGTGCTCCCTTAAATGAAAATTTCTGTCAAACATAAGAAAGATTTACCAGCTGCTGTAAGGAAGCTGTTAAAACACTATGGTGAAAACCGGTTATTTGCTTTTTATGGATCATTGGGTGCCGGAAAAACAACAATCATCAAAGCTATCTGTGAATCACTTGGAGCAACCGATCTTGTCAGCAGTCCATCCTTTACGATAGTAAACGAGTACAGGACTTCAGACGGAGAATCAATTTATCACATTGATTTTTACAGGATTAAGAAGCTGGATGAAGTATTTGATTTCGGTATTGAAGAATATCTTTCAGCCGGTTCATACTGTTTCATGGAATGGCCGGAGCTTGTCGAAGATATCCTCCCTGATGAAACAGTCAAAGTCAGAATAACTGTCGGAAAAAATGAAGAGCGTCATCTTGAAATACTCTGATCAATCTTGTTTTGCTCCTCAAGTCAAATTTTATACCTTTGATAAAATAACTCCATTTGTAAAATGAACGACAAAGGTAAGAGCGGGAAAGTGAATTTTGGCAACAGCGATTTAATGCCAAAAGAAGAACATCTTGAAACCGCTGTCAGATTCAGAAGAATTTCAATCGGCATCCCGGGCGACACAAAAGACGATGAAAAGAGAGTTGCACTTACTCCGGAGGCAGTTAATCTGCTTGTAGAAAACGATATTGAAGTTATTGTTCAGAAAGGATCAGGAATTGGTGCCAATTATACCGACAAAGATTACAGTGAAAACGGAGCAATAATTACTGACTCCCCAGCCAGGGTTTATGGTTCTGATGTTGTTATAAAGGTAGCTCCATTTGTTTCCAAGGATACTGATTATCTTAAAGGTAATCAGGTTGTTATGTCGTACCTTAATGTCCTTAAGCTTAGTGAGGAAACTCTTGCAAAGCTTATCAGGAAGAAAGTGACGGCTATTGCTTTTGAAAAGATAAGGGACATCAATGGCGTAATGCCGGTTATTGAATCGATGAGCGAAATCAGTGGCGTCACTTCAATTCTTTTAGCTTCCGATTATCTCAGTAATCATCATGGCGGAAAAGGTGTAATGCTGGGAGGAATCACAGGAGTGACTCCAACAGAGGTCATCATCTTAGGTGCAAATACTGCAGGAGAATATGCCGCAAGGGCAGCTCTTGGCCTCGGTTCACAGGTTAAAATTTTTGACAGCTCACTTCAGCGGCTGAAAAAATTTGAGATTATTATAGGACAAAGACTTCAGACATCAGTATTCCATCCCCAGGTTCTGAAAAAAGCCCTGAAATCGGCCGATGTACTCATCGGAGCAATTGAACTTGAAGATCTCAGACCTTGGTATTATGTTACTGAAGACATGGTCAGGACAATGAAGAAAGGATCAGTCATTATTGATCTCAGCATTGACCGTGGCGGATGTATAGAAACAACTGAATGCCGTGCCCTGAGAGATCCGGTTTATGAGAAACACGGAGTTATTCACTTTTCAGCATGGAATCTTCCTTCACGTGTTGCCAGGACAGCCTCAATAGCACTAAGTAATATTTTTGCCCCATTACTTCAGAATATGGCAGATTCCGGAGGCATTACCCATCTTCTTAAAAATGATCCTGGTGTCCGTAACGGTGCCTACCTCTATAATGGCATTCTTACGAATGAGACTCTGGGACAGAAATTCGGTGTGCTTTCCAAGGATCTTGATCTGCTTCTTTCAGCATTCTGACAATCAGATATAATCAAGTACAGCCTGATCTTCCTTTAATTCAATTCTTGCTTTTTTACCAATATAAAATGCCCGGTTGTCAGGAATATGTCCTGCGGGAAAATTAAATAATACCGGAAAACCATATTGCCCGACAACATCCGAAACTATTGTTTCAGGACTTTTCCCCCAGGGTGTTTTTGTCTCTTCCATTTTGCTGAAACCGCCTGCAAGCAGCGCTGTCAGACCTTCAAATTTGCCGGCAAGCTTTAGCGAAACAAGCATCCTGTCAAGATGATATAAGTATTCCCCCACTTCTTCGATAAATAATATTTTCCCTTTTGTTTTCGGCTCGGCAGGGATTCCGATCATGCTAAATATGAGTGAAAGATTCCCGCCGGTTATTTCACCTGAAATCTTCCCGGGATTGTAAAATTTCCCGTGCCACCTGACCGGTTGCAAGCCTCCGAACAATGCATCATGCAGCGAGTTAAAAGTTTCAGGGGATTTATCAGTTCTTGAATAATTCAAAGGCATTTCACCATGTATTGAAACCATATTGCATTTTTCACTTAGCCACAGATGCAATACTGTTACATCACTGAATCCTATGTACCATTTAGGATACCTTTGCAGTGAGGAGAAATCAATCCTGTCGATTATTTTCAGAATCCCGTAACCACCTCTTGAACAAAAAATTGCTTTGATCTTTTTATTGCCAGTCATCTTTTGAAAATCCGATAATCGCTCTTTATCAGTTCCGGCAAAGGGTCCCTCCTTTTTAAGGGCATTTCTCCCTATATGAACTCTCAATCCCCAGTTTTCCAGGAATTTAACAGCCTCTTCCACTTTTGCCTCATCAATAGAAAAGGCCGGTGAGATAATTGCTACCTCATCACCTGAATTCAGAAATGGCGGCTGGATTTTTTTCAAAGACATCTAAATATATTATACGTAAAAGTAACTGATATTGTTTCGTTCTACAAATGTATTCCCTTTGCCTGCCATTATTCCTTTGTGTCCCTCCTCTCTTATGCCGCTGTACCGTTACGCCATTATACCGTTGTGCCGTTGTAC
>Ga0079037_100000423_pt1 | contig 18923 bp, 20 predicted proteins | sample Mud3Dept4metaG_FD_71479 | JGI IMG/M metagenome (GOLD analysis project Ga0079037, IMG submission 71479) | Freshwater wetland microbial communities from Ohio, USA, analyzing the effect of biotic and abiotic controls - Mud 3 Core 4 Depth 4 metaG | ecosystem: Environmental > Aquatic > Freshwater >... | reverse complement strand
GCGAATCCGATCCTTGTGATAGATGTACTGCCTGCTTGCATTGCCCTTCGAACAAAGCGTGCCTTCACTGTGAGGATTTTCTTTTGTTCCCTCGACTTTGATGACCACACCATCCTGGACGTACGCGTCTATGCCGCAGTGCGAATGGGGATTACAGATGTCGCAGATTGTCTTACGCACCTCTACGCCTGTTCCCCCGCCAGGGACCTTGCCGCGCATGAGCTGCTCATAGGTGTCTTTGGTCTGAAATGGCATGGGTAGTTTCTCCTCGAATGGTCTTCACTCTTCCGTCAGGAGCAGCGGGATGATGGCGCGCACATCAGGCACATCTTCCAGTTCACCGATGAGGGTGACAATACTCTCGGCGTTCTGCCGTTCCATCGGCTTGACGGCAAAATCGATGCAGTCCCAGAAGCGCTCCTGGTGCTCCTCCTGGGTCAGGGCATTGCCTGGAAAACCGGGAGCGATGTCGATACCCTTGTAATGGGTTGTTCCATCCTTTGTCCTGACGCGCAAATCGACTGCCGTGTGTCCCCTTGGCTCAAGGCTTTCATCGCTTGTCACGTGCACGAGATCGATGAGCTGCATGATCGTCGGTTCCCCCACAGAGCTGGGCTCAAAGTGGTGTAGCTTCGAACTCTTGCGCAAGAGCGCATTGGCCACACAATACTGGATGCTGAACTGTGCGTTAACACGCGGGTTGTCCCCAATCTGAAAGCGATGCCCTACGAGCTTGTGGGCATACGGCGGCACATGCACGTCGATGCGTTCGATATCTTCCGCCTCGAACCGTTTCTCACGCATCAGGTCGAGAATCACATCGGTGCTGGCAAGCGTGCAGCCACAGCTCGGGTATTTTTTGAAGACGATACCCTCCATGCGATACTCTTCGCCGAGCTTTCTCGTCAGGCTGTCCGCCGTTATCTTGTCCTTCCCGAAAATGTGCAGGTACCCGTAGACCCCCTCCATGAAATGTCTGGGCCCGGTGATGCCCAGACGAGCGAGCCGTGCGCAGTTGAGACTGTTCTGAGAAACCCAGCCCTGTATGGTGCGCACAGCGAGTGAACCGTCCACGTTGCTTTGAAAGCTTCCCCCGCTACGGTTAAAGGCAAGCGCCAGCGCGTTCCAGGTTTCTTTCGTGCTGAGACGTAGTATCCTGCTCGCGGTTGCGGTTGCCGCGAAGACGCCCGCAACGCCGGTGGGGTCGAAGCCGTCATACGCTGCTTCGCTGAGGTTGACACGGCTTCCCACTTCCGCGCCGATGATGATCGCCGTCAAGAAGTCGCGACCCGAGCAGCCTTCCGCCAGTTCCGCCGCAGCAAGCGCAACCGGAATGATGGAAGAGCCCATGTGCAGGCCGGGAGCCATGGCATCACAGAAATCGAGCGCGCGCCCCATGACGCTGTTCACGAAGGCGGCGTTTTCTGCGGGTAATCTGCCGCCGTGGATCAGCACTGTGGCTTCCTCTTTGCCGCCGATGCCGCGATAGAAGTTGACGAGCGCCTCACAGCCCTCTGCGGTCGAGCCTGCCACGGTGGTGCCGACAACAGTCAGAATTACATTCCGTGCAACCGCGAGCGGCGAGGCAGGGATGTCCTTGTAATTTGTTTTAACGACATACTCTACTAGTGCTTCTTCTGTTTTCAAGGAACACCTCCCGTCAGTCGTCGGTTTCGCTTCAGGTTATATCGTAGACTATCGACCGGAGAGGCAGAATTGTCAAGAGAAAACCGGGAGTGTGAGGGCGCCTACCGGTGCCTTCCATAGGTTTCTCTGACGAGAGAGACTGCGATAAGGCCGGCAAGGCTGACGCCGACATAGAGCCAGCACACGCGCCCATAAGCCGCTGCGGGATAGCCCCCTGCCGTCTTGCCCATGGTGTCGAGGATCATGCCTATCACGGGCTGAAACAGCATGCCGCCGACAAAGGGGAAGAGGTTGATGGTGCCAAGAGCGGCGCCGGTAATCTCAGGCGGAAAAAGTTCTTTAGCGGTTGTAACTGCTAAGATGCCTGCTGCGCCGGTGGAGATGCCCATACAGAAGAAGATGGTGTACAGGAGAACTTCCGGCAGGGCCCCGTGAAATTGAGCCATGGTGTACCAGCAAGCCACGTGGACAATCGAGGCGGCCACGAGCACGCGTTTTCGGCTGTGCATCACCTGGTCCGAAAGAAAGCCCACCACGGGTCCGCCAACAATCAGGGCAATCGCGATCATGGACAAAACGTTTCCGGCCGCAGCCGGAGTAAGTTTGTACGCATCGATGAGGTATGGTCCGGCCCAGAGCCCGAAAAAAGCGAACAACGTGCTGCCCATCAAGAAGGCCCAGATGGCCAACGGCCAGAAATATTTCTCGGTGAGAACTCTAGCCAGGCCCCGGCCGAGTGAGCGGATATCGCTCTTCGTCGCACCTGGTTTCGCTGGTGTGGAAATGCCCGTTGTGTTAGGGCGATCCGCGATCAGGAACCAGCCTGCGAAAGCAAGCAAGAGAGTGATAATACCGACCACAATAAATGAACCACGCCACTCGATGTGCGCGCTCAAGACTGCAAGGGGTGTTGCCGCGCTCAACCAGCCCAGTCCACCGATCGCCGCAAACGCGCCGGAGATCCTCGCAAACTCCGTTGGTTTGAACCAACTGGCATAGAGTGTCATGGCCGACACAAAGGTAGCGGACACGCCGAGCCCGACGAGGACTCTTGCAATGGTGGCTACCAAAAAACTGGGCGAGAATCCGAAAAGAAGGGCTGCGAGGCCGGCCAGGAGGTTGAATGCAAAGACCGTTTTTCGCGCACCCCACACATCGATGAGCATGCCCACGGGTATCTGCATGACGGCGTAGGCGTAGAAATATCCTGACGAGAGAACCCCGAGTGCAGCCCCGCTTAGGTCAAACGTCTTGACCAGGTCCGGTGCGACAACCGCCGGACAGACCCTGTGGAAATAGACGAATATATACTGAGCGGATATTACCGCAAATATCACCCAACGATAGCCTCTTCGGGTCGCAAGAGTCTCGGCTCGCATACGTGAACCATACCTTATCAGACCAAAGTGCCTTCTTCAAAACAAAAACTGTGTGTCCCTCGATCCTACCAACGAACGATGCAGATGAAATTGGTGCCTTTTAACCAACCACCAACCACTATTTACTAGTCACTATCCACTTATTCACTATCCACTGTCTTACCGGTCCAGTTGATTTGGCAGGGCTGTACTTGCTACAATAGGTGATGCTTGCCCAGATCAGGGAAGGACTCACAAGGATCGACCCGCGGGAAATAACCTGTACAAGGGATATCCGTGCGGCTGTCATGGTACCGATCTTCGTCCATCAGGATCGGCTTCATATTGTGCTCACCAAGAGGACGGACAACATGAAGGCCCATCCCGGGGAGATCTCGTTTCCCGGAGGGATGTACGAGGAGCGCGACAGCGACACCAGGAAAACCGCGTTGCGCGAGTGCTGCGAGGAGATCGGCGTCAAGGCAAGTGACGTGGAGATTATCGGAAGGCTGGATGACGAGCGAACGCTCACCGGATTCGTGATAACACCGTACGTCGGGATCATCCCATACCCATACACCTTCAAGATAAGCCAGAAGGAAGTGGCCTACCTGATCCACCTGCCGTATGAGCATCTCAAGGGAAATGCCCCGGTCAGGGAGGAGACGAATTACAGAGGAGAATTAGAAACGGTTGATGCGCTCTATTACAATGGTGAGCGTATCTGGGGTGCGACCTGCAGGATACTCCTGAAACTGAAGCGCATCGCACACGATGAGTAAGTTCAACCTGAAGGTCCTTCTCCTGCTCTCGACGGGCCACTGTGTCGTTGACATCTACCAGGGTGCATTGCCGGTGGTGCTTCCCTTTCTCAAGAACAAGCTGGACCTCACGTACACGATGGCCGGCGTGGTGATGATTATGGCCAACATGACATCCTCGATTCTACAGCCGCTATTCGGGTTCTTTTCGGACAAGAAGGAAAAGGCCTTTTTATTGCCCTTGGGGGCCTTTTGTGCGGGTACGGGGTTTGCCTTTCTTTCCGTGCCATCGAGCTACGTGCTCGTGCTCTTGCTCGTCACAATCAGTGGTTTGGGGATCGCGGCGTATCATCCGGAAGGGTATAAGACGGCTGCCTTTTACACGGGGCCGCGCGCAGCCACAGGCATGTCGATTTTTTCAGTAGGCGGTAACGCAGGAATGGCTCTCGGCCCCATCATCTCGCTTCCGGTCATCAGTTACCTGGGCTTCGACGCTTTGCCAGTAGTGATCATCCCTTCCCTTCTGTTCACGGTAGCCATCATCTACTGGCGTAAAGAAGTGGCGTTGCCGGAACATACGGAGCAGACACGGCGGGAAGGTGACGGCAGGCCAAGCAGGGCCGCGCGCCTCTCCCTGGTCAACATAGTCTCCGTGGTGATCATGAGGTCATGGACCCAATTTGGTTTATTGAGCTACATCCCGTTCTACTACATCAATTACTTGAAGGGCGATCCCGTGTATGCGGGTAAACTGGTAAGCGTGTTTCTTCTCGGGGGTGCTGCGGGAACGCTCGCCGGCGGACCGTTGGCCGACAGGTGGGGCCACAAGTTCTATATATGCCTCACGATGGTTCTCGCTGCACTGACCTTTCCCCTGATATTCGTGCTTGAGCAACACCCGCTACTCTTGTCCGCGACCCTCTTCTGGCTGGGCGCCATTCTTGTCTCAACCTTTTCTGTGACGGTTGTCATGTCTCAAAAGATCCTTCCCAGAAACCTGGGGATCGCATCGGGCCTGACCACAGGGTTTGCGATTGGCGCCGGCGGCATCGGGGTCACGCTGCTTGGTGTGGTGGCTGACCGGTTCGGCGTTCCCTTTGCCCTGAAATCGATCTTCATATTTCCTGCGCTGGGATTCATACTCGCCCTGATGCTTAGATACCCCGTGCGTGAAAAGGCATGAAAGAGATAGTCAGCATAGTAGGTCGCCCCAACGTGGGTAAATCGACCCTCTTCAACAGGATACTCGGGTACCGCAAGGCGATCACCGAAGATGTGCCGGGCGTGACCAGGGACAGAAACTATGGTGAATTCGACCATGCGGGTCGCAGTTTCATCCTCGTGGATACCGGCGGCTTTGACCCTGATGAGCCAGGCCGGATAACCTCTATGGTGAAGGAGCACATATACGCCGCCGTGGAAGAATCGTCCATGATTATCTTTCTCATGGATTGCAAAGAAGGGCTTCTTCCACAGGACCGGGAGATGGCCGCTATCCTGCGCCGGCATGAGAAGCCTGTCTTTTACGCGGTGAACAAGGTGGACTCGCCAAAAAGAGAGATGGACATGTCGGACTTCTATGCGCTGGGTGTCGAGAAACTCTACCCGCTCAGTGCGGCGCATGGACTGGGGGTCTCAGATCTTCTTGACGACATGGCGACGCTGGCGCAAAGCGAGATCGAAGCCAGACCTGAAAAAGGGCTGCGGGTTGCTATCGTTGGAAGGCCGAACACGGGTAAGTCATCGATCGTGAACCGGCTCCTCGGGTCTGAGCGCATGATTGTCAGTGACATACCGGGCACGACACGCGACGCCATCGATTCGGCGCTCCGTTACCATGAGAGAAGATTTGTCGTGGTTGATACGGCGGGCATTCGCAGGAAGAGCCGTATTGCGGCACGGGTAGAGGAGTATTCCGTGGTGAGCGCGTTGCGGAGCATGGAGCGGTCTGACGTGGTGAATCTTATCATTGACGCCCATGAAGGGGTTGCGCATCAGGACTCGAGCATCGCGCACCTGGTGATTGAGAGGGGGAAAGGCCTTGTTCTTGTGGTAAACAAGTGGGACCTGGTTGACGCTACGGTTCGCGAAGAGGAATACGCGGAGATGGTGCGGCGAAAACTTCCCCATGCAGATTTCGCCCCGATCCTTTTTGTGTCGGCTAAGACGGGCAGGAACGTCCTCACGGTGCTCGATGCAGATCTCCGGACAGAGCGGGAGCTGAAACGCAGAATCGGCACGGCAAAACTGAACAAGGCGTTCGAACATTTCACGGGGCGGCTGAGCCTCCCGCACACAGGAAGGCGACAGGTAAAAATATTTTACGTGAGCCAGGCGGAAAAACCACCACCCACCTTTGTCGTCGTTACCAATTATCCGGATGCTGTCCCGGAGCACTACCGGCGGTACCTGGAGAACGCCGCGAGGGAGTCGTTCGGGTTCGAGGGGGCCCCCATCAGGCTCGTGTTCAGGAAGCGTTGAAGAGTACCAGTCGACTATGGCTGTTTGCGACATAGTATCGCTCACCCGTGACAATGTTCCGGCGGTGTTCTGACGATGTTCCTCTTTTTTTGGCGAAAGAAACGCAGGGCGCGAGAAGAGGTCCCAGGGAAGGTTTCGGGTAACGAGGATCAAGGTTCGAGGAAAGCGAACGCACGGGATGGACAAGGAAAGGACTCGAAGCGGGACCCGGTGGGGAGTGAACAGGCCAGGCGGGACGAGGCGTGGCTCTACGTTGGGAAGGACGAGGATGGCACGCCCTTTTATGTGGATACGGAGAGCATAGTTTGCGACCTAGTCAACCCTGTTACCGTGCGGGTCTGGGTCAAATACACACCGTCCCGAAGCAGCCAGTCCTTCCAGAGTGCCGAGGCGTTTCTCAACGCCTCCGGCAAGGGAAACGATGAGCTTGAGCACATCCGGCACAGGCTCGAGATAGATTACATAAAAAAGGAGATCGGCGATCTGGAACTTCTCTTTTGCGCAGCGGATGGCAGCACCATCGACTCGGTGAAATTCCGGTCAGTTGAATGGAAGAGTGTGGCCCCCAGGAGTCTTCACGAACTGGTGTGGAAGACCGTCGATGGCATCTGGCGGCCGGACCGCTTTCCCTTTGAACCTGAACTACGCGTCAGGATTCAGGAAAAGCTGCGGGAGATAAATAAGGCGTTCGAGACCTTTGAAACGGCATCGCCAGAGAAGTCAAAGGGCAGTTGATATGCTACCAAAGAAGTATTACATTATGTCACAATGAATTTACATCCCCAAATAAAGGAGGCACGTATGAAATTCAGGAGGCTCGCAGTTTTACTTGTAGTCACCTGTATGCTCGGTCTCTTTGCGGGCCAGGCTGCGTTCGCCGCGACCAAAATCGTCAAATTCGACGTACCAGGCTGTGAATGACCGGTCACCGAGACATGGGCACGGGATGCCATGTGGAGAACCAAAGGTGTGAAGGAAGTTGACTCTAACTGGATGCTGCACTGGATCAAGGTTACCTATGATGACCAGGTAGTGAGTGTGGAGACGTTGATCAAGAACCTGGCGAAAGAGGGTTTCTACGTGAAAGGCGAGCCCGAGTTTCTGCAGTAGTGTTGAGGTCGATAAAACGAAAAGGGGGCGCTTGATGAGGGTCTGGAGACTTGCGATGTTCATGGTAATCGCCTGCATGCTCGTCCTGCTGGCGAACGAGTCTGCGTTTGGCGCGACACGGACGGTAAAATTCCAGGTCGACGGATGTGACTGACCGGTCACCGAGACATGGGCACGGGATGCCATGTGGAGAACCAAAGGTGTGAAGGACGTTGACTCTAACTGGATGCTGCACTGGATCAAGGTTACCTATGATGATGAAGTGGTTACCCATGAGGCCCTCATTAAAGTCCTGGCTAATGAAGGTTTCCACGTAAAAGGAGAGCCTGAGTTTCTGAAGTAGAAGATTGCCGGGAGGGGCTTCCCTCCCGGTTTCTTTTTTGTAATCCCTTGTAAATCTATTTTCTTATGTCAACGAGATTCAGTCGATATCCAGACGGCCGAAGATGCGCGCGAGATCAGGTTTAAGCATGCGCTTCAGGTAACCCCGCACGCGCGTGGCCAGTTCATGGTAGGTTGCTTTGCCTGAAATGACGTCGGTGACTGCTTCTGCCAACTCCTGCCCCTTGCGACGAAACACGTAATTGCGTATCGCAGCCGGTCCGTACAAGAGCTTCCCTAGGTAAAGGGCCGGCCTCAACTCACACAGGATTGTTTCCTCAAGAATCGCTAGATATGCTTCTTCAACATTCCTTTCAATCAATCTTCCGTTGAGAAGCGCGCTTGCCGCCGCCTTCCCACTGGCCGTCGCGAAGGAGATGCCTTCGCCTGAGACCGGGTCAGCAAACCCGGCTGCGTCGCCGGCGAGGAGAAACCGGTGCTTCATGAAACCGCCCTCTCTGTGACCCATGGCCACAACGGCGCCGTGGCGCGATACGTTCTCGCCCGCCTCTATGCCCAGCGAGGCAAGGTGACGCCTCAGGGCGGCGTTGAGGCTCACGCGGGTACGCCGCATGCTGGCAACGCCCACCGACAGGTGGGAGCCTTTTGGAAACAGCCACGCATAGCCCTGCGGAACGAGACCGAAATCGAAACGGGCTGCATGTCTGAATTTCTCGAAGATATCGGGGCTCACGGAGACTTCCCACTCTACGGCGGGAAAGAGCGTTCGTGTTTCGGCCCAACCCACTTTCTTTGCAATCGAGCTGAGTGCACCGTCGCACAGTATGGCATAAGAAGCGACAAGATCACCCTTGCTGGTCTCAATCGTGACGCCTTCCTTCCCGTTCTTAGCATTGACTACGTTACACTCTTCCTCGAGGAACGCCCCGGCCTGTTGCGCATTCTTTGCGAGAATGTGATCCAGTTTGTCGCGCATGGACATCCAGACAACCGGTTCTTTTCTCGTGACCCTGAACTGCATGTCCGAATCGAGCATGTTCAACTCGGCGGTGTGGCACTCCCGCTCCACCGCCTGCCGCGCCGCTGCCGGAAGCACCTGCACAGCGCGCCCTACAATGCCTGCTCCGCACGTCTTATAACGGGGGAATCTGGCACGTTCCAGAAGGGCGACGCGCACTCCTCGCTCTGCTAGAGTGAGCGCCGCTGAAGAGCCTGCAGGCCCAGCCCCGATTATCGCAACATCATACCTGGCCATGTACCTTTGATGGTTCCACAACTTATTGCGTACTGTCAATAGTTCTGCGCAACAGCAGTCTATCTGGTCCATTTAGTCCATTTAGTCTGTTTGGTCTTGAGACCAGATAGACCAGACGGCTAGATAGACCTGTTCTTATATTTCCCACGGCGGCGAAAAGACAGGATACCTGAACTCGACGAGGAACGGTTCGTCCCAGGGCACCTCGTGCAGGAATATGTGTCGCAAAGCTTCGATGTTTTCAGCCCGTACAGCCTTGACATCAAAGGCATGCGCCAGTTTCACGAAGTTCGGGTTTACGAGATCCATGCGATGCTCCAGCCCGTAACGCTTTCGCATATACTCGTCGAGCACTCCGTAACTGCTATTGTTGTAGACGAGGAACGTTACCGGAATGTGGTACTGACCGGCAGTAGCCAGTTCCGCGAGTGTTGGCAAGGCCCCGCCGTCACCAACGACACAGAGGCATGGCCTCTCAGGTGCGCCGAGCCTGGCCCCGATACTTGCCGGAATGCCGTAGAATATGGATGAGCTGCCTCTCGGTTCGATGAAGGTGCGCTGGTTCAGAACGGGAAAGTAATACTCTGCCCAGTAGGCAATGAGGTTGAGATCCCACACGGTAACCGTCTCTCCGGGGATGAGACTTCTCAGAAGGCGCACAATTGCAAGACCTTCGGACGTCTTTTCCAGCTCCGCTTCCTCTCTTTGTTGCCGTTCTTTCAGTTCTCGGAGGTTCCACGCTGATCTCTTTTTCCTGAGGATTTCAGAAAGGCCCTGCACTGCCGTCGCGAGGTGTCCCGCGATGCCCAGCATAGTGGGGTAATTCCTGCCGAGCCACTCTTGGTCCACATCTATGTGGATAAGATCTCCCAGCTTGACGCCTCTTCTTCTCGCATCCATCTCTCTGAGCCTTGTGCCTATGGCTATCACGACATCTGTAGACTCCAGGATCTGGCGTACCACCCCTTTTCGCATCACACAGCCAAACGTTTCTTCCCCGTTCTCCCGCAAAATGCCTTTGCCGGCTGCTGTCGTGAGAAAAGGGATGGACGCTTCTCTGCAAAGGGTCTCGAGAGGAAGTCTCAGTTCCTCCTTCATCAGCGCCCCACCGCCAATGATTGCAGGTCTTTGCTTTCCCCTGAGCGCGTCAGGGAGGCCAGTCAGATCCGGCGGAGGCATGACCGGCGCTACGTTCTCTGTGAACGCGAAGGATACTTCTTTTTCCAGTATGGTGTGGGGAATGGAGATAACCACGGGTCCGGGTCTTCCCGAGAGACAAGCCTCGTAAGCGGTTTCAAGCGCCGGGATGAGTGATTCCGCGCGCTCAACAACAGATGCCTTCTTGGTAAACCGCATAAACATGCCTTCAGGGTCTGGAAGTTCGTGCAGGATGCCCTTTCCGATGTCTCTGCGGTCAGTATCGATATGGACTATGAGCAGCGGTACCTGGTCGCCATGCGCCTCCATGCATGCCGAAACAACATTGCCGAGCCCTGGGCCCGGAGTGACCATAACAATACCGACATGGCCACTCGCCTTTGCATACCCGACTGCCATATATGCCAGATGCGCTTCATGGCGTCCCATCACCGCGCGGAGCGACTTCCTGGCCAGCATTTCATTCAGGGGAAGGGTATGGATGCCTGGCAGATAGAAAATGCACTCCGTGCCCTTATGCCTGAGAAATTCTATTATTACCTCTTTCGCGCGCACCCAAAGCCCTCTTTTTTGAGTTTAACATACTGCGACTTTTGGTTAAATAAAATTTTACTTGACACCCAGGAAAAATTCGATTAGTTTAAAACAATAAACTTTTGGTGAGCGTATATTGTTAGCATGGAAATAGGTGGTTCTAGCATTGGGGAGAGGATCAGTACGTTGCGACAGGCCAAGTCGCTGACGCAGGAGGAGTTGGCGTCTAGGGCCAACCTTACAAAGGGCTTCATTTCCCAGGTCGAACGGAACCTCACGTCGCTTTCTGTTGAGAGCTTGCTTGGTATTCTCGATGCGCTGGATGAGAAGCCCTCTACGTTTTTCGATGAGGCGTTTGAGCAGAAGATTGTGTTCAAGGCAAAGGATCGCGTGGATCTGGAAAAGGAGGATGTGGCAACGTTTCAGATTCTCGTTCCGGCGGCACAAAACCGACTGATGGATCCGGCACTCGTTGCGCTGAAGCCGGGAGAGAAGATGGAAGAAGGGCCGCATGAAGGGGAGGAGTTCGGTTTTGTTGTGTCAGGAGGTATAGAGCTATCTCTGGGCGGCAAGGTGTACAGGCTGAAAAAGGGAGAGTGTTTCTACTTCCGGGCATCAAAGCGGCACCATATAGCGAACAGGCGAAAGACAAGGGCCTTGGTCCTGTGGGTATCTTCGCCTCCTAATTTTTAATGCCGAGAAGGCAATTAAAATTTCAAAGGAGGGCCATGGGGTGAAAGTATTGAAACGGCAGGCAACGACAGCATTCTCTGATAATGACCACCAACATACGTACCGGAAGGAAGGGCCCCGCAACGGGCATATCTCCCCGGTGGAGATGAGGATAGGTCAACCGGATTTCCTCGACATGGAAAACGCTCCAAAACCTGCTGGGTATCAAGAATTTCACGAGACGGCCGACGTCGTCATTGAGACGCCTTCCAAGTTTTTTCTCGTGAGCGGCTCGTCCGAAGGATTTACATTACTGAATGCATTTGATGGCGCCCTTCTGGCTTCCGGTGTCGGAGACACGAACCTGGTTAAGATGAGCAGCATCCTGCCGCCCGGCTGCCAGGAGATGGCCCCGCGTCCTGTTTCACTGCCCCAGGGAGCCCTTGTGCCGATAGCTTACGCATCTCTTTGCAGTGATGCGCCCGGAGAGGTCATATCCGCGGCGGTGGCGATAGGCATACCACAGGATGAGACGCGTGCGGGCCTGATCATGGAGTATTCTGCAAGGGCGGAAGAGAGTATTGTGAAGGCGCAGGTCAAGAAGATGGTGGAAAAGGGCATGGAACTCCGGAACCGGGCAATAAAAGACGTAATGGCCATTTCAGCCACGTATAGAGTGGCCAGCATAGGCGCGGTTTTTGCCGGCGTAGTCCTGTGGAAGTAATATAGATTTGGAGAACGCGCGATGACCCCCAAGAAAATGTTTTTTACTAAAGGAGTCGGTGTCCACAAAGATAAACTATCATCCTTCGAGGTTGCATTAAGAAACGCGGGCATCGAGAAGTGTAATCTGGTCTACGTATCGAGCATATTCCCACCCAAGTGCAAAATTGTTCCAAAGGCTGCCGGTCTAAAACTGCTCAGACCCGGCCAGATCACGTATTGCGTGATGTCTCGAAATGAGACGAATGAACCGAACCGCCTGATTTCCGCATCAATTGGCTTTGCTATGCCCAAGGATTTCGCCAACTACGGGTACCTCTCTGAACACCATGCTTTTGGCGAAAAAGCAATCGTTTCCGGGGAATACGCAGAAGATCTTGCCGCTACAATGCTTGCCACGACGCTCGGCATTCCTTTCGACCCGAACCAGGCATGGGATGAGCGCAAGCAGTTTTACAGATCGAGCGGTCATATATTCAAGACAAAACATATTTGCCAGTCTGCAGAGGGGAACAAGGACGGTCTCTGGACCTCAGTGTTGACGTCAGCAGTGTTTATTGTAGACTGAAATGCCACAGCATCCTCTTGCTTTCTGCGGGTTGCCCAACAGTAAGGCTGATTATGGGCGGGCACCCACAGTCATACTGCCGGTCCCTTTTGACAAGACCAGCACATGGCAGAAGGGCGCCGACAAAGGGCCTGCAGCTATACTTGAGGCATCGGCAAATATCGAATTCTACGACATAGAGACCGACAGCGAGGTTTTTAAGAAGGGCATTTATACTGCCAACCCGATCCATGCGGCTTCCCCTTCCGTCTTGATAAAGAAAACCGATTCGGAAGCCTCACGCTATCTCAAAGATGGCAAACTCGTTGTAACGCTTGGGGGAGAACACTCGGTTTCTATCGGTGTCATCAGGGCGTATGCGAGGCGCTACAGGGATCTAAGCGTATTGCATCTTGATGCCCATGCAGATTCTCGCGATTCATACGAGGGATCTCCTTACAATCATGCGTGCGTTATTGCACGTGTTCGTGAGTGCACCAAGAACATCGTCTCTGTCGGGATACGGAGCATGGATGCCTCGGAGCGGCCTGCCATCGATAGTAAAAGGATGTTCTTCGCGCACGAGATATATGATTCTGACAAATGGATAGAGAGTGTGGTTCTCCTGCTCACCGGAACGGTTTATATCACCATCGACCTCGATGTCTTCGATCCGGGTATCATGCCATCAACAGGTACTCCCGAGCCGGGCGGTTTGGGTTGGTATCAGGTCATGAAGCTCCTTTCTTCGGTCTCCAGGGCGAAGCGAATCGTCGGATTCGATGTTGTTGAGCTTTGCCCGTCAAACCTGAGAGCTCCCGATTTTCTTGCGGCCAAATTAATTTACACGCTCTTGAGTCATATCGATGTTAACAAAGGCGTCGGGCGCTGCCGACGCGAGAACAGATGAGGACAGAAATTCATAAGAGGATTGGCTCAATTGAGGGCTCGTACACGAGGCCTGACAGCCTAACATAGGGCAGATTTATTAGTTGCCTGGGAGAGCGTTCATGAATACCGTGCCTAATCAGGGAAGAATAATGATAATCGGGGCAGGAGGCGTGGCGACTGTTGCGGCACACAAATGTGCGCAGGTTCCCGAGGTCTTCAAAGAGATATTGATTGCAAGCAGGACGCTCTCCAAGTGTGAGGCGATCAGGAAGGACATTGCGCAGCGGTATGGAAGAGAGGTTGGCATAGCGCAGATCGATGCCGACAATGTTTCTGAATTGTCCGCACTGATAGACAGGTTTCAACCGGACGCTGTGCTTAACCTAGCGCTTCCCTACCAGGATCTGCACATCATGGATGCCTGCCTGGCAACAGGCGTCCACTACATAGACACGGCCAATTATGAACCGCTGGACGAGGCCCACTTTGAGTACAGTTGGCAATGGGCTTACCAGGAGAGGTTCAGGCAGAAGGGGATTATGGCAGTGCTCGGTTCAGGGTTCGACCCGGGTGTAACCAATGTTTTTGCGGCCTATGCCCTGAAGCATCTCTTCGACGAGATCGAGTATCTCGACATACTCGACTGCAATGCAGGCAGTCACGGCCACGTGTTTGCCACAAATTTCAATCCTGAGATAAACATCCGGGAAGTGACGCAGAAGGTGCGCCACTTTGAGAATGGGAAATGGATCGAGACGCCTGCGATAATCGAGGAAGGCAGCATTCACTTTACGTTTGATTATCCGGTGGCAGGTCCTAAAGAAAGTTATCTTCTCTACCACGAAGAGCTGGAGTCGCTTGCCCGGCACATAAAAGGGCTGAGGAGGGCCAGGTTCTGGATGACCTTCTCTGAGAACTATCTCACACACCTCAGGGTGCTCAGGAACGTGGGCATGACAAGGATTGACGAGGTCGAGTTTGAAGGGTGCAAGATTGTCCCCGTCAAGTTTCTGAAAGCATTACTGCCCGAACCGGCTTCCCTGGGCACAAAATATACGGGAAAGACCGTCATTGGTAATATCATGACTGGAAAAAAGAATGGGAAGACTATTACCAGGTATATCTACAATATCTGTGACCATGAAGAGGCATTCAAGGAGACAGGAACACAGGCGATTGCGTATACGACCGGCGTGCCTGCAATGATCGGCGCGATGATGGTGCTCACAGGTGTCTGGCAAGGCTCTGGTGTCTACAACATGGAGCAGCTGGATCCGGACGCCTTCATGGAAGCGCTGAACAAATACGGTCTCCCCTGGCAGGTCGTGGAACACGCACCGCTTCCAGAGAAGGTCTGACCAAACAAGGTTAAGGTCGAGGTTAAGACGAAAACTACGCGAACCAAAGACGTAAGAAGAAGATTCTCATTTACTGCAGATGCATATCACGCCCTACCCAGGGATCGGCGAAGAAAGGTGCTTGCGGAGTTAGACAGTAATGGTTACAGATCGTTAACGCGCTTGATCAAAGACGCCAAAAAGAAAAAGTTTGCGGCAGCGAACAAAAGATTCCAGAGGATCGCAACAGAACTTCCGGAAACGCCGTTCTACCTCCTGGATGAAACCCTGATCGAAGAAAACATGCGGATCCTGCAATACGTGAAGGAGCGCACCGCGTGCAAGATACTACACGCGCTGAAGGCGTATGCCTCATTTGCCACGTTTCCCATGATGGCAAGATACCTGGACGGAACGTGCGCGAGCGGTTTGCATGAAGCCAGGCTGGGTCATGAGGATTTCAAGAAAGAGGTGCACACCTTCGCAGCGGCGTACAAAGAAAAGGAGTTTGGACAGATACTGAAGTACTCCGATGCCATCATATTCAACTCCTTCTATCAGCTTGAGGAATACGGAACGCTGGCTAAGAAACGCGGAGCAGAAATAGGCGTAAGAGTGAACCCGGGCCACGCTGAAGCTACTACTGAGATGTATAACCCGTGCGCGCCATGCTCGAGGCTGGGGATAACGCACGACGTATTTAGGGAAGAATTCCCCAAGCACAAGGCCATGGTGGACGGCCTCCATTTTCACGCGATGTGCGAACAGAATTCGGACGTCCTTGAACGCATCTTGAATGTCTTCGAGAAACTCTACGGGCAGTATATCAAGGGGCTGAAGTGGGTCAACTTCGGGGGCGGTCACCACATAACACGGGACGATTACGACCTAGAGTGCCTCATCAGACTGATAAACGATTTCAAGAAGAAATATGGCGTGCAGGTGTATCTCGAGCCCGGTGAGGCGAGCGTCCTGAACGCGGGGGTACTGGTCTCGTCTGTGCTGGATATCGTCAACAACGAGAGGGAGATCGCGATACTGGATGCGTCTGCGGAAACGCACATGCCGGATGTACTGCTCATGCCCTACCGGCCGCACATATTTGCCTCAGGGCAGCCGAACGAAAAGAAATATAGATACAGGCTCGCGGGACCAAGCTGCCTCGCAGGGGATGTCGTGGGGGACTATTCTTTTGACCAGCCCCTCGAGAGGGGAGAACGGCTGGTCTTCACCGACATGGCCCTGTACAGCATAGTGAAAAGCACGACCTTTAACGGCATAAACCTCCCGGATATCGCAGTGATACGGGACGGAGGAAAAGTTGAGGTCGTGAAGCGGTTTGGCTACAGGGATTACAGGAGCAGGCAGTCATGATCGAAAAATGGGCAGGCCCGTCGGAGTGTGAATCGGAATAGGGTCCTCGAAAAAGAGGGTAGCTCTCTAATTTCTGTTGAAAATACAGCGAAAATGTAGTATAAATGTTTTACACCAGCCAAGCTGGTCTATTTTTTTTCTGGAGCCGTCATGAAATACCCCATAACAAGACCAGGTTACGAGAATTTGAAGAAGGAAGTTGAATTCCTCAGGAACACGAAACGACCAAAGATTCTGCTAGCAATCGAGGAAGCCCGGGCGCACGGAGACATATCCGAGAACGCTGAATACGAAGCTGCCAAAGAAGAGCTTCAGTTCCTGGCAAAGAAGCTTGCTGAACTGGACGAGCAGATCACGAACTCCGAAGTGGTCGAGGTGAAGGCGCCCAAGAACGGCAATGTCGAATTTGGGAATCGCGTAGCCTTGAAAAACCTCGATACAGACGAGGAAGTCGTCTACACGGTTGTCGGACCGTATGAATGTGACATCCAGAAAGGTACCATCTCCATAAGCTCACCGCTTGGCCGCGCACTCATGGGGAAGAGTGTGGGGGACGAAGTGACGTTTTCGGCACCGGGCGGGGAACGGACGTACGAAATCATCAAAGTCGGGTAAATCTTCATTGGGCTTCGTCAAAAGTGCATCTGCGTCAGCGCCGTCGCCTCTTCTGGCCGGGTACCCGCGCCGCACAGACTTTTCTTCGCGGGTGGCGCGCTCCAACGTGCATCATAGTACGTCTCCGCTCCTCGGGACTTGCCCTTCGCCGGGTATCTGTGGGGCCATTCCACGGGTGTGAAGCTTTTTACTCACCCTCACAAACTGCTCGAACAGACGGGTCCCCGTAGTTCGGTTTCTGCAGTTGGGGCACTGTTGCGCTTCACCCTGAGCTCCTAGTAAGCGTTGGAAAGTGTCGGATTATTTTACATTTTAGACAATATGACTCATCTCGTTGTACATATTGGAATTTTGTCCTCTCAATGGTACAGAGGGTCTGTGAAAAGTGTAAGACAATTTTACACAATGAACGCGGTCGCGGTCTGCCAGTCAGTAGATATTTAATCATATCAGCTGGTTGCAGTATGGCACAGAATGTGCTTCTTAGGCTATAGGTTATAGTAGTGTAGTGCCGGGCTTGCATACCCGATTTTCCAGAGCCAGCAGGTAAGCCTGTATTAAGCGTTAAGGGGGATCGAAATGAAATCTACAATCAAATTCATACTTTTCTCAGCGATTTTTCTTGGTTTAGTCTTCTGGTCGTCAGGAGCGGTCTACGCTCTGGGAGGTGGCGGAGGGCACGGGGACGGACGCAATGACGTTGTTGCGAATTCCAGCTCCGCCGGAGTTGCCAGCTCCACTGAGGGCGCGTCTGATGCCCCTCGTTCCTTAGCCGCAGTAGGCCCGAACGGGGACGGAGACGTGGGCGGTGCAGGCTCAGTCGTTACCCAGGTTCTGGCGGTACCGGAACCCATGACACTCCTTTTTCTGGGCCTCGGCGTCGTGGGGTTGGCAGGACTGAGAAGGAAGCTCAGGAAGTAAGACTGAATCCAGGTTAACAAGAACGGCAGGGTCTCAATCGTCCCTGCCGTTTTATTTTTTTTACCGCTGCTCACCACCTGAAAGCACTGACCGCCAGAAAAAACGCGGGGTTGGATACTTGAAATTTGCCGCGGAAGTCGAACGTCCCTGTGTACCTACCTGATTAAGCGGGTTGGATTCGAACGAAAGATCCTGATGAACCGACTGCTTGCTTCAATACGCCCAGTATCCCCAGTAGGGACCGGTACCTAGGCCTGATGCCGCCCTTCCTTCGATTCCGATATACACGTTTCGGCCGAAGTGGAACGGAAGCCCCCAGTCAAACGCTCCCGGCAGATTCGCTCCGACATCCGGGAAAACGTTGTTGCCGGAGGCGTCAAGGCTGTCGAAGTTTCCTATCTGGAATGAAACCAGGCCGCTCGGTGAGCCGGAGACGCCCATTGTTAAAGCCGTAACGGTTGTGGTGGACTCCGGGCAGAACCAGGCCCGATTCACGCTGGTGCAACTTGGGATGCTCGTGGAGGGAAAGAAGAGCCCGTTCGAGCCAGTGTCGATGAAACTGCCGTAATCGGTGCCTCCGAAGTTCGTGAGAAACTCTCCGATGTTCGGGTCGGCGGGATACGCGACGACGCCGGACGAAACCGCGTTGTTTGACTGGGTACCTATACCCAGCACAAGATAGCCATCAACTGACGACGATCCGCCGGGAGGAACAGCAGGAAGCTGCACGATTACCCCGTTGTTATTCACAGGGAGGAGCGACACCGGGTTCTGGACCTGGCTGGAAAGAGGAATGGCAGTTCCGGTGCATGTCGGCCCGCTGCACGTGTAGTATATACCATTCGCGGCGATGCTTGTGCAGATGGGGCCGCAGTCTTGGGCGAAGAAGCCGACCCCAAGGATGCCGTTGAATCCGGCATCTAACGGACTTTGGTATGCATTCTGGCAACCGCTCGGAGCGGTGCTAAAGGTAGAGTCCACGACATGGATGGGCACCTGAACAGCGGGCTCGTTTCCCAGCACCACGCTCGCAACCTGCACCGGTCCCCAAACTGACGAGCCATCACCATACTGGACGCACTCGGCGACCGGGTTGGGCCCGATCGTCTCCTGAGTGAGCGCAAGGCCGCCCAGAGCCTGTTTGAATATGCGAAGACCGAAATCCCCGCTGTCCAGCAGGATGTCGGTGATCGTCTG
>Ga0079037_100000421_pt1 | contig 18946 bp, 16 predicted proteins | sample Mud3Dept4metaG_FD_71479 | JGI IMG/M metagenome (GOLD analysis project Ga0079037, IMG submission 71479) | Freshwater wetland microbial communities from Ohio, USA, analyzing the effect of biotic and abiotic controls - Mud 3 Core 4 Depth 4 metaG | ecosystem: Environmental > Aquatic > Freshwater >... | reverse complement strand
GTTCACACGAAGTATATATCACGCAGCCTGAGAGATTGTGTGATTTCAGAATTTCAGAGGCTTTACGTATTGCAAGTACTTCTGCATGAGCTGTCGGATCGTGAGAAAGTACAACCTTATTATTTGCTGCAGCTAATATTTCTCCGTTCTTTGTCACAACAGCACCAAATGGCCCACTTCCCTTCGATATTCCTTTTTCAGCTATTTCAATAGCCTTCTTTAGCAAAGACCTGTCGTTCTTCATTCATTCTGTAGTTAATTGTCTATAATGGAATGCAAAATTAAGTTAGTTTTATTTATACATAATAAATTCTATTCAATATTCTTTTTTTTTAATAAATATGTTGTATTTTTGCAAACCCGAAATCAGAGGGTATTAAACATTAAATATAAGTTTATCAATTAAAAAACTAGGAACAAGTGAACACCTTAAGTTATAAAACAGTATCGGCAAATAAAGCAACTGTTAATAAGGAGTGGGTAATAGTAGATGCAGAAGGCGCAGTTCTTGGACGTCTGGCAACTTTAGTTGCCAATCTGTTAAGGGGAAAGCATAAAACAAATTTTACTCCTCACGTTGATTGCGGTGATAATGTGATTGTAATCAACTCTGAAAAGATTGTTTTAACAGGAGAAAAATGGTCCGGTAAGGAATACGTCAGACATACGGGTTATCCGGGAGGTCAGAGATTCACATCCGCACAGGAAATGCTGAAAAAGAAACCGATATGGCTGGTTGAGAATGCAGTAAGAGGCATGCTTCCAAAGAATCGTCTGGGGAGTGCACTTTTCAAAAATATGTATGTCTATCCCGGAGCATCACATCCGCACGAAGCACAGAAGCCAAAAAAAATTGAACTTAAAAAGAATTAAGGAACAGATATGGAACCAATCAATGCTCTTGGAAGGAGAAAATCAGCTGTTGCCAGAGTATATTTAAATGACGGCAAGGGCAAAATCACCATTAACGGAAGGGATTATAAAGAATATTTTGGAGCCGGGACCCTTCAGTACGTTGTTACCCAGCCGTTGTTTCTCTTAAATGCTGCTGATAAGTACGATATAGTTGTGAATCTTGAGGGTGGTGGTGTCAAAGGTCAGGCTGAAGCTCTTCGCCTGGGTATCACCAGGGCTCTTATAATGATTGATGAAGAAAGCAAAAAAATACTAAAGGCTAATGGTTTTGTTAAACGTGATCCGCGCGAAGTTGAAAGAAAGAAACCAGGCAGGCCAAAAGCACGTAAAAGATTTCAGTTCAGTAAACGTTAAAACCTGGCCTGCGAATTACAAATGATGCAAGTTTAGGATCTAAATTGCAAAGACTTCCCTAAAAGGAACTACTCTGCGATTGATTGTACAGAATGTAAACTTAATATTAATAAAATGCCCAGAACAAATTTTAAAGAATTACTTGATGCTGGTGTTCACTTTGGACATCTTAAAAGAAAATGGAATCCCGCTATGGCTCCCTATATTTTTATGGAGCGCAATGGCATTCACATTATCGACCTCGAAAAAACTATTGTTAAGCTCGATGAGGCTGCTTCAGCTATGAAGCATATTGCTAAATCAGGAAAGAAAGTTCTGTTTGTTGCCACTAAAAAACAGGCTAAAGAGATTGTTGCTGAACGGGTTAAAAAGGTTAATATGCCGTATGTGACTGAACGCTGGCCAGGTGGGATGCTCACCAATTTTCCGACAATCCGTAAAGCGGTTAAGAAAATGGGGTCAATAGATAAAATGGCTTCAGACGGAACATTTACAAATCTTTCAAAGCGTGAAAAACTCCAGATTACACGTCAGAGAGCTAAGCTTGAGAAAACTCTCGGAAGTATCATCGACCTGACACGCCTTCCGGCAGCTCTCTTCGTTGTTGATGTTTGCAAGGAGCATATTGCTGTCAGGGAAGCAAAACGACTTGGCATCCCTGTTTTTGCGATGGTTGATACCAACTCTGACCCTTCAGATATAGAATTCCCGATACCGGCCAATGATGATGCATCAAAATCCATTTTACTTATCATCGACATATTATGCCAGTCAATTGAGGAAGGTCTCAATGAAAGAAAAATTGAAAAAGATAAAGAACCGGGACCCAAAGACAAGAAAATCATCAGGAAAGAGCTTGAAACCAAAGACATTCCTGATTCCCTTATTGAAGCAATAGTCGAGGAAGAGGATGAAGAAGAGGCAGATGAAGATGCCGTTACGGAAGAACCTGAGGAAGATGAAGAGTCTGTCAGTCAGGTCAATGAAACAGAAGAAGAGGAAGAATTATAAAATCATTTATCTAACTGAAAATAATAATATGGCTACAATAACTGCCACAGATGTTGCAAAGTTGAGACGTGTGACCCTTGCAGGAATGATGGACTGTAAAAAAGCTCTTGAGGAAGCAGATGGCGATTTTAACAAAGCAATAGAAATAATTCGTAAAAAAGGACAGGCAGTTGCCAATAAACGTGCTGACAGAGAGGCTACTGAAGGAGTTGTCCTATCCAAAGTCACCTCTGATGGTAAGCATGGGGTAATCATAGTCCTTAACAGTGAAACAGATTTTGTTGCAAAAAATTCAGATTTCATAAATCTGGCTTACAGGATACTTGATATTGCCCTTGCAAAAAATGCTGATAACCTTGAAACACTTAAAGCCCTTCCAATGGAAGACTCTACGGTTGACAGGAAGGTTATTGAATTTATGGGTATCATCGGCGAAAAGCTTGAACTCTCATATTTTGATAAGATTGAAGCTGCTTATGTTCAGGCATATATTCACCCCGGGAACAAACTTGCAACTCTGGTTGGTTTTACCAAAGCAGGACACTCATTACAGGTTTACAAAGATGTAGCAATGCAGGTTGCCGCCATGAATCCTGTTGCAATTGACAAGGATGATGTTCCACCGGCAATAATTGCCCAGGAGATTGAAATAGGTAAAGAACAGGCAAGACGGGATGGCAAACCAGAAAATATGCTCGAGAAAATAGCTCAGGGAAAACTTGGAAAATTCTTCAAGGAGAGCACTTTGCTTAACCAGGAATTTATTAAGGATAATAAACAGACAATAGGACAATACCTGAAATCTGTTGATAAAGAACTTTCGGTAACAGGCTTCAGGAGATTTACACTTAATCAGTAAACGTAAATTCATGATTCAATATTCCGGTGGCGCTTTGTGGCGCCACTTTTTTTATTTTTAGTAATGTGACAACAATTTGAATTATCCTATCTTTACAATAAAGTAAAATCAAGATGAAATACTCCAGGGTATTATTAAAACTCAGCGGTGAAGCTTTAGCCGGGAAAAATGATCACGGAATTGACGACGACGTTCTTGAAAAATATGCACATCAGATCGTTGAGGTGGTCAGAGAAGGATGTGAAGTAGCTGTTGTAATCGGAGGCGGAAATATTTTTCGCGGATTAAGCGGTACTGCATCAGGATATGACAGAATGAAAGGCGATCAGATGGGTATGCTTGCCACTGTTATAAACAGTATTGCACTTGAATGCGCTATAAAGTCATCGGGTGGTAAAGCCAAGGCATTTACGTCAATAAGGATGGAACCTGTCGGCGAGTTATATAACCGGGATAAAGTCGTGGCAGAGCTGAATGCAGGCACTGTCTGTATCCTTTCAGGCGGGACAGGAAATCCTTTCTTCACAACAGATACGGCAGCAGCTCTCCGGGCAGTCGAGATTGGGGCAAATGTCCTTCTGAAAGGCACAAGAGTAGACGGAGTATATACCGCTGATCCTGAAAAAGATCCTTCAGCTCAGAAATTCGATACGATAAAGTTCGAAGAGGTTATTGCCAGAAGACTGAAAGTAATGGATTCGACAGCTTTTACAATGTGCCGTGATAATAATATGCAGATCATTGTTTTCGATATGAATAAACCCGGAAACCTTATGACACTGGTGAGCGGTATTAAAACCGGAACACTTATTTCTAACTGAAAGGAAATTGCATTTCCGGCTATTTTATTATTTTTGTTCTGCCTGAGACATTAAACCTGATTAAAATACCAAATAGTTTTAAGTTAACCTTCACCATATGAACGAAGATGTTGAACTGATAATCGAGGAAACAAAAGACAGGATGCAAAAAGCCCTTGAACATCTTGAATACGAGCTTTCAAGGCTTCGGGCAGGCAGAGCAACGCCTGTTCTCCTTGATGGAATAACCGTTGATTATTACGGAGTGAACTCACCACTCGCCCAGGTCTCGAATATAAATACACCTGATCCTAAAACGATCGTTATTCAACCCTGGGAAAAAACTATGCTTGGAACAATCGAAAAAGCAATTATGGCAGCTAATATCGGGCTGACACCAATAAATAACGGAGAGCTTATCCGCATAAACATTCCGCCACTTACAGAGGAAAGAAGACATCAGCTTGTCAAGCAGGTAAGAAATGAGGGTGAGACAGCCAAGATCAGCATTCGTAACGCCCGAAAATGGGCAAATGATGAGCTTAAACAGCTGCTGAAAACCGGCCTTCCTGAAGATATAGAAAAAGATGCTGTCGAAAATGTCCAGGAAATGACCCACGATTACAACACAAAAGTTGATAAAATAATGGCGTTGAAAGAAAAAGATGTTATGACGGTTTAAGGCCTCTCCCTAAATCCCTCCCCCAAGAGGAAGGGACTTAAGATGTGGTCTTATTCTGATGGTTTAAGCTTTAAAGTATATTTCGCTGCTTTTTTGACGGCTCCTTCTGTAAAAGCATCTTTATAAAACTCCTTATTTATATAAGCTTTCATCTGCGAAAGGTAGAACTCGCTTGCAGGTATTCCTGATGCACCTGTAGGTATTATCGTTAATGATTCATCCCAGTTAGCTGTATTGAAAATATGCCTTTCGGAAGCTCCATGACCAATTTTAAATCCGGGATCAAAAGCGTAAGGACTCACCGTATGATCGCTGCCTCCGACCGGATAATAATCTGAATTAAGGTTAAATAATTTATCTAGAATCTTTACCGATCCCATCGGGTGTTCAATCCTGATCTTATGAATGTTGCCCCACTTCCAGTTCGCCTGATCTTCTCCAAATTTTTCTGTAATGGAAGAAACACACTCTTTAAAGCTCTTCAGAATAATATCATCGAGAGTTTCCTTCTCCGGAGTATTGACATTATCAACCCACTCATCCGGTCCGGTTTTGAGAATTCTGTATATATAGTAATCTTTTATGACACCGTAATCTTTCGATGCAGAGATATAATTGTCAAAAAGTTCCTGCAGCTCATCTGCAAGCAGATTTTTAACAAAACTAATCCTGAAAAATTCAAATACTGAAGGTGCAATCAGATCGAGGTTCATGTCATAATCCCATCCGTTAAGTGTGTTCAGTGCATCTGTTTCAGCCGGGGTAAGCTTATCTTTTCTGTCATTTAATCTCAATATGAAAGGAGTCATTAAAACCGCAAAATCCGAATGCTGATCAACAACCATTCTTTTAAAGTCTTCAATCCCAAACACTTCTTTCTCATCAAGCATCTGCCTTATCCTGTTGATTCTGTATGGCAGAGCAAAGCCTGAACTTATATAATAGGGATATCCTTCTATTACTGTTTTATTATTAGCCGAAGAAACATATCCTTTTTCAGGATTGTAGCTATAGGGTAGCTGTTCAAATGGCACAAATCCCTTCCAGTCGTTTTCTTCAGTTTCTCCGTTTCTTATAAATGATCCGTTCCCTTTTCTGACAGGAATGCCGCCTCCGGTGGAGAGTCCTATATTGCCATCGACATCAGCATAAACAAAATTCTGGCTAATCGATCTGAAAGTCTTAAGGGCTGATCGGAATTCATCCCAGCCTGCTACTCTGTTCAGCAGACAAACTGTCCTGATTTCATCGCTCAGATCATAACCTGACCATCTCATGCTGAGGGATATATCATTCACATTTCTGTATCCCGATATAATTGGTCCCCGATGAGTATACTTAATTAAAATTGAATCCTGTTTATCTCCTTTTATATTTATAATTTCCTTTTTTAATACCATATCTCTCCATTCACCATTAAAATAATACTGGTTTTCATTTCCCGGATTTAACTTTTCAGCAAAAAGGTCTATATCGTCAACCATGAGGTTAGTCATACCCCAGGCGATTTTATCATTATGCCCGGCCACAATAAAAGGCTCTCCCGGGACAGCGACTCCTGTAACATTAAGCTTTCCGGGGATTACCTGATGGATCTGAAACCAGATACCGGGAGAGCCAAAAGCGAGATGCATGTCATTTGAAAGGATAGGTTTTCCGGTTTCGCTTCTTTTACCGCTTACAGCCCAGTTATTGCTGCCGGAAAATGAAACGACTCCCAGTGACTTCAGTTTATCCATAGATGAAATAAAAGCCTGTGCTTCTTTTAATAATGTATCATTAATCTTAAAATCGGGGAAAACCACTGAACTAACAGCATTCCAGTCAGGAATCAGCTGAGTTGCTTTTTCAATTCCTGATTTTTGTACCAGTCTGTAATAAAAAATCTCCCTTGTTAGATTATCCTTGGCAAGATCCCATCCCATATATCCGATAATATTCCCAATATTTTCAAGGGTCCAAGGTTCAGGCTTATACCCGAGGATTCTGAATTCCGGAGGCAGTTTTTTCCCTGCAGCGCCAATATAAGCATTTACACCATCAGCATAGGACTGGAGGTAAGAAATAATAACCGGATCTTCATTGCTTAGTACTATTTTTGACTTTGCAGTCATCTCAAGACACCTCAGAAATTTATCAGACTGTACCATGCCTTCTCCCAGTACTTCTGACAACCTTCCAGTTGTGACGCGCCGGATCAGATCCATGAACCATAATCTTTCCTGTGCCGTCACATACCCTGTTGCAAAGTAAAGGTCGTGCTCATTTTCTGCATAAATATGAGGCATGCCCCTTTCATCCCTGTAAACAGTTACGTCATTCGAGAGGCCGTTGAGAGCAAGTTCACCTTTATACTTTGGAAGTGCTCCTTTTTTGATGCCACGTAGCAGAATTAATCCGCCGATCACAAGTATCACTACCAGCATTAATAAAGAAATCAGGATGGTTTTAATTATCTTCATATTGCTTGAAATAAATATATACGAATATACTATTTTACCGGAATTATTAATATCTGACCCCTCTTAGCCCCGATGTGCAATTTCCGCATATGTCTATTGTGTCCCTGCCTGAAAACAGCCTCTTTCTGAAGATCCTGTACTTAGGTCCGTCCCATATCTCTCTGAATGAATCATCGTTAATGTTGCCCATCACATGCTGTGCATCTTTGTCAAAACAACACGGAAGGACTTTTCCGTCCCATGTTATCAGGGGATTAAACCATAGCCTTGCACACCTGTCAGGAAGAGGATTTTTTATTATGTATTGATTATTCTGCAACTTGTATCTTCTGAATTTTTTAAGTGATGGCAACCAGGTCTCAAAAGACTCATTATTAATTATCTGCATCGATTTTAACTTAAGGGAAGCTTTCATTTCATGAACGAAATGTTTTACGGCCGGTATCTGGTGTTCATTATTCCTGTTGACAAGAAATTGAATTATCAGCTTCATTGACGATGATTTCTTTTTCAACGCCTCAGATACATTTTTTATTCCTCGCAGTACTTTGTTAAGGTCACCATTTACCCTGTATGTTGAATATGTGTTCTGATCCATCCCATCAAGGGAGACCACCAGTCTTTTTAATCCTGAGCTGACGAGCTTTTCAGAGTTCTCTTCAGTTAAAAAATGCCCATTTGTTGATACTGTGGTATTAATATTTAAAGATTTATTAAGGAATAAAAAGAATTGAGGATGAAGCATTGGTTCTCCCTGGAAAAACAGGTTCAGGTTAAAAATATATGGTTTTAATTCATTAATGATTTTGTCAAAAAGGTCAGTCTTCATAAATCCTCTCTCTCTTACCATCATATCTGAACCTGATAAACATTCGGGACAATTCAGGTTGCAATAATTGGTCAGTTCGACACCAATTGAAACCGGCATTCCATATACAGCTGTTACACCGGTTACAGAGCTTTTTAAAAATGAATATCCTGAAATTAAGGCATTAGCAGGTTTAACGAGCAATCTTATCATCTGCAACAATAAAATTCTATGGTAAGATAATAAAATATTTTCCAGAAAATAATAGGGTATTTAGTCTCTTTTCAGGTCTTTGAATTGAGAAATAAAAGTAAAACTTTAAATACTAATTGAATTTTAAGTAATAATTTAAAAGCATTAAGCCATGAAAACATTTAAGAACATATCGCTTTATGTGATGATTATAATGCTGGCTTTTACATTACAGTCATCATTTGCCGCTAAAACTGACAGGAGTAAAAGTTCTTTTCAGCAGGACTATATTACTTTAAAGGGAAAAGTAGTCGATGCTGAATCCGGGACAGCTCTTGTTTTTGCAACTGTAGGTGTTACAGAATCCAATGTTGCAATTGTTACAAACATTGATGGTGAATTTACCTTAAAGATCGGAGAAGCATTAGTTTCAAAAAATCTTGAGGTTACCTACCTGGGATATAAAAATAAAGTTGTCCCGATCAGTTCAATGCGTGACAATGGTTACAAAAACATTATCTCTCTGGAACCTGCACCCATACCTATTAAGGAGATCATTGTCAAACCGTTGGATCCTGATGAAATCGTAAAGAATGCCATTAACAAGATTGGAAAAAACTATGAATCAGTTCCCAATCTTATGACGGCATTTTACAGGGAAACAATACGTAAAAACCGCACTTATGTATCAATCGGTGAAGCAGTTGTTGAAATATTCAAAGCGCCTTATGCTAATGATTTGCGTTTTGACGGAGCCAGGATCTATAAAGGCAGAAAAAGCACAGATGTTCAAAAAATGGATACTGTACTTTTTAAGCTCCAGGGTGGCACTGTAAGTGTTCTTGAACTCGATATTGTGAAAAATACTGAAGCAATACTGACGATGGAAGCAATGAAATATTACGATTATTCCCTTTCGAGTGTAATTGAGATAGACGGGAAACCGCATTATGTTATTGATTTCAAACAAAAACCATCAGTTGATATACCCCTTTTTATGGGAAGCATGTTCATTGAAGCGGAGTCAAATGCAATATCCGAGGTAGAATTTGGCTTTAATCTTGAAGATAAAGCTGCAGTTTCATCTATATTTATCAGGAAGAAACCACTTGGAATGGAGGTTACTCCCGAAGTTGCAACCTATCGTACCAAATATCGCGAACAGAACGGGAAATGGTACTTTGCATATTCAAGAGCCGAGGTCAAATTTAAAGTTAACTGGAAGAGGAAACTCTTTAATACTTTCTACACCACGATGTCGGAAATAGCTATAACTGATCGTACAGATCAGGAAGTTATTAAATTTACAGGTAAAGAAAAAGTCAGATATTCAGATGTGTTTTCTGAAAAAGTAAGTGCTTTTACTGATCCGGATTTTTGGGGAGATTATAATGTGATCGAACCCGATCAGAGTATTGAATCAGCTATCCGCAGACTTAGTAAGAAACTGAAATTCAGCGACAGGGATGATCTGATAAAATAAAAGTCCATGCCAAGGGAAAATGAAATTATCAGGAGGATCCAACAGGGTGATAAAGAACAGTTTGAATCACTTTTCAGATCCTCCTATGTTTCCCTGGTACGATACGCAAAAACACTTGTTAAAGATCACGACACTGCGGAAGAAATTGTACAGGATCTGTTTTTCAGGCTCTGGCAGGACAAGGAGAAAATTAATATTGAAAGTTCTTTGAATGGTTATCTCTTCAGATCGGTTCATAATCGTTGCCTTCACCTGATCGAACATAATAAAGTGGTTGAAAAGCACTTTAAGGAGATGACATACAGATTAAATGAAAATACTGAAACTCCTGCAGAGATTATTCAGTATAATGAACTGCAATTAAAAGTTGCCAGGATACTTGAACGACTGCCGGAAAAATGTGGCAGGATCTTCTGTATGAACAGATTTGAGGGATTAAAATATTCGGAAATTGCAGAGAAATTGGCAATTTCGGTTAAAACAGTAGAGGCTAATATGGGAAGAGCACTCAGGGAATTCAGAAAAGCATTAACAGAACAATGAAAAAAATGATAAATAAGGATAATTTTACCGACAAGGATTGGGAAGAGCTTGCATCGTCTTTTTCGGAAGAGACAGATACCCGGTCAGAATTACTGAAAAGGTTTCTGTCGGAAGACAAACATAATACGGAAAAAAGATGGAAAGAGCTCAGAAATATGAACGACAACACGAGAATAGATGTCGACAGAGCATGGAATAAAGTCTGGTCAAGACTTAATGAGACCGGATCGTTGACAAGGGAAAATTCAGCAAGGGTCACATTCATGAGGAGCCCCTTCATGAAAATTGCTGCTGCTGCTCTTATACTGATTTGTCTGGGTGCCGCAGCAGTCTATCTTATTAAAACAGATTCCTTTTCAAAGAATATTGTCGCAGTTACCGGAAATGATCAGACAAATCTTAAAGTTATTCTTCCGGATGGCAGTAACGTATTTCTCAACAGGAATACAAAAATGAGTTATCGTGCCAATTTTGGAAAAACCGGCAGGAAAGTAGATCTTACAGGAGAAGCATTTTTTGAAATAACATCCGATGTCAATAATCCATTTATTGTCGACGCAGGTAAAGCAAGAGTAAAAGTTCTTGGAACCTCTTTTAATGTCATTACGAATAATGTTGAATCAGCTGTTGAGGTTTATGTTCAATCAGGAAAGGTTATGCTCTCTGATAATTCAGGAACACAGAACCTGGTGCTCGATGCAGGATATATAGGAACAGTCGATTCAAAGCTTTCAAATAAAACACTGAATAACAATCCGAATTATATGGCATGGAACACAGGATTGCTGGTATATGATGGGCAGACACTCGATGTCGTTTTCAGAGACCTGAAGAAATTATATAACATGGAAATAGTGGCTGACGATCCGAAAATTCTCAGTCAGCCCTGGACAATTTCAATTGATAACCAGTCGCAGGATACAATAATTCGCTTAATTTGTGCTAGCTTTATACTGAGTTATACCAAAGATGGGAATGTTTACCATCTTGCAAAAAAATAACTCCAATATTAATGTTGTCTTTCAATGGCTTAATATTTAAAAGAACTTCAGCCATTGTATTGCTAATTTTGCTGAATCACTGGCAGATTGCGAAGTGCCAGGAGAGCATCCTTGATTCCGTGTTTACTTTCAGGGCAGGTACAGTTAAGACAGGAAATGCGCTTAACATCATAACACGACAAACAGGTTTCAATTTTACGTACGACAGCCGGCTTATCAATCCTGAAAACAAGACAGGATTAACATTCAGTAATGTCAGACTGAGTGTTATACTGGATAGTATCCTGAAAAATGATTCTCTGGTCTATTCTGTAATCGATAAATATATCATTATTTCAAAACCGCCTCCGCTTAAAGTTACACGAGCTGATCTTATGCCAATTGGGGAAGTCAGCTATATTTCAGGGATTATAGTTGATAATGAATCGAAAGAGCCTCTTCCTTTTGCAACAATCGGATTAAAGAACAAAGGAAAAGGCACAGTTACAAATAATAACGGTGAATTCGGCCTGAAAATAACACGCGACTGCCTGGCTGATACATTTTTAGTATCGTATCTTGGATATATAGGCAGAGAAATACCTGTGGAACAGGCTCTTGGCAACAATTTCACCATCACAATGAAAAAGGAGTTTATATCAATCCCTGAAATTATAATCAGAACCCAGATACCTCAGGAAATCCTTTATAAGACACTCTCTGCCATACCCCGGAATTATGGAAATTCACCAGCTATGCTTACCGGCTTTTACAGGGAAGGTGTTATGAAAAAGGAAGAGCTTCAGACTTATTCCGAGGCAATCATAAGAATTTATAAAAGTGCATATACCGCAACACTTCTGGGTGATCAGATAAAAGTATATAAAAGCCGTAAAATTGAGAATACAGATCGTAGCGATACTCTTGCAGTAAGATTGAAGGCTGGCTTAAGTACATGCCTTGAGCTCGATGGAATAAAAAATACTTTTGAATTTATATCCAGGGAAAACATGGACGAGTATACTTACAGGATGACTGATATTATCATTTATGATGATGAGTCGGCCTATGTAATTGATTTTGAACAGAAAGAAGAGGTTGATTTGCCACTTTTCAGGGGAACTATTTATATTAATACTGATGATTTCGCTCTGCTTCATGCTGATTTTGAGCTTCATCCAAAATATATACACAAGACTAAAGACTCTTTTGTATCAAAATCTTCACGCGGATTTAGTACCTGGCCTGTATCAGTCAGATATTCTGTGAGTTACAGGAAGATCAATAGCAGGTATTTTCTGAACCATGTAAGAGGAGATCTTGTATTCGTTGCGAAAAAAAAGAAGAAGCTTTTCAATAGTCAGTTTAATGTTTTCTTCGAGCTGGCTGTAAATGAGATAAGTTTAAATAATGTCAGCAGGTTTGAGAGGGAAGAGATTGCACCTATTCATTCTATATTTTCAAGAACAATTAATAGTTATGATTCTAAATTCTGGGAAAATCAGGATTTCCTGAAACCTGAAGATAATCTTCTTCAGGCTCTAAAGAATATGAAAGTAAGACTGATGGAGTTCTCGGAATAGATAGAAATTACCGGATGCCGATCTGGTTTTCAGACCAATTCCTGTCCGATATTCATATTTAATACTTATTAATAAGGTCATATAATTCACTCAGATCCGGAGTAAGAACAACCTCTGTCCTTCTGTTTTTCTGACGGGCATCTGCTGTGTTCCTGGAATCAACCGGTAAATATTCACTGCGTCCTGCAGCCGTTAAACGCTTTGGATTAATCTTTGATCCTTCAAGAAGTACCCTGACAACTGTTGTTGCTCTTTTAACGCTCAGATCCCAGTTATCCTTCAGCTGGCTGTTTCCCGGATTATATGGAACATCATCTGTATGACCCTCAATAGTAACCTGGATACCCGGATTTTTTTCAAGTACACCTGCAAGTTTCTTTAGTGCATTTCTTCCATTGGCATCTATATCCCAGCTTGCGGTTTTAAACAGAAGTTTTTCTTCAAGTGACACATATACTTTTCCATCCTTCTGTGTAACAGTAATCCCTTTATTCTCAAATCCCAGTAATGCATCTGAAACTTTGTTTTTCAGATCCTGAGCGATTTTTTTCTGTGCATTGAGTACTTTTTCAAGTTCTACAAGCTTTGCATTCCGCTTTTGGAGCTCAAAATTCAACTCATCAAGTGCTGATTTTTTTGAATCAAGTGTTGCTTCAAGCTGACGCAGAATATCCTCTTTTTGCTGAAGGTTTTGCTGAGCAGCCTGTAATTCTGTAAGTAGTTTTTGTGTTTCTTTTACATTGCCGCGTATCAGGTCTTCGTGTGCGTTTTGCAGATCATTATATTTTGCGGAAATTTTGTTATACTCATCAACAGCATTATCTCTCTCTTTCTGAGCTTTTGCCATATCTTCATCAATTGTGCCAACTTTTTTTTCGAGCTGAGCCAATTTTGCTTCAAGCTCTCTGTTTGCCATTTCAAGACCAATATTTTCTGTCTTGAAATCGTCTCGTTCATTCATGAATTGCCTGCTCGTATCCTGCAGGCTTTTGAATTTTTTGCCCGACACGCACGAAACTGCTGACGTTATAATTAACAATGCTGCCATGCTTAAGAAAATTGTCCTGTTCATAGTTGTAATTTTTAAAATCTGTCCTGCTCTTTAAAATATCCTCACCCGGATTTTGTCTGATCAGGCAAAAATAAGAAATCCCGGGGAAGCGTCTGCAAACACCAGGGTATAATTATTGTTATATTTGCAGATTATTTCAACAATGATGAATACGGGGGAAAACCTGTTATCTAAAATATATTCACCTGAAGACCTCAGGAAGCTCGATCCGTCTGATCTTGTTAAAGTTAGTTCGGAGTTACGTCAATTTATCATTGATGTTGTCAGCAATAATCCCGGTCATTTTGGTGCCAGTTTAGGAGTCGTTGAATTAACCGTGGCATTGCATTACGTATTTAACACACCTTACGATAAAATCATCTGGGATGTCGGACATCAGGCTTACGGACACAAAATACTTACCGGCAGACGGGAAAAGTTTTCAACAAACAGAAAATACAAAGGGATAAGCGGATTTCCAAAAATGGCTGAGAGCGAATATGATGCATTCGGTACCGGACATTCATCAACTTCCATTTCAGCTGCACTTGGGATGGCCGTAGCTGCCAGCCGGAAAGGAGAAAAAAGACATATCGTTGCTGTTATAGGTGATGGTGCAATGACAGCGGGTCAGGCTTTCGAAGGACTTAATAATGCCGGTACAGGTAAATCTGATCTCCTTGTCATCCTCAATGATAATAATATAGCTATTGATCCTAATGTGGGAGCGATAAAGGAATACCTCCTTGACATAACAACCAGCAAAACTTACAACAGGTTCAAGGATAAACTATGGAATCTGCTTGGAAAAGTCGGGAGGCTTGGCCCGGATGCCCGAACTCTGGCTGCTCAGCTTGAATCCGGTTTCAAGAGTACTATCCTCGACAGGAGTAATCTTTTCGAAGGCATGAATTTCAGGTATTTCGGACCCATTGATGGGCACGATGTCCTCCACCTGGTAAAAGTTCTTGAAGACCTTAAGCGTATTCCCGGTCCTAAACTTCTTCATTGTCTTACAATTAAAGGAAAAGGATTTAAGCAGGCTGAAGAGAATCAGACCACTTTTCACGCTCCCGGAAAATTTGACAAGGAAACCGGACAACTTATCAGTACCGCAAAAAATGATACCCCCCCTTCTTACCAGGAAGTATTCGGAAGAACAATCCTTGAACTTGCCAGGATGAATGCGAAAATTGTTGGGATTACTCCTGCAATGCCCACCGGCTGTTCATTATGCATCATGATGAAAGAGATGCCTGAAAGGACATTTGACGTTGGTATTGCTGAACAGCATGCAGTTACTTTCTCAGCAGGACTGGCAGCCCAGGGACTGGTGCCATATTGCAATATTTACTCATCCTTCATCCAGAGAGCCTATGATCAGGTAATTCACGATGTTGCACTTCAGAATCTTCACGTCATTTTTTGTCTCGATCGTGGCGGGCTGGTAGGTGCTGATGGTGCAACACATCACGGGTTTTTCGATCTGGCTTTTATGCGCACCATTCCTAATATGATTGTTGCAGCGCCAATGGATGCAATTGAGCTGAGAAATATAATGTATACAGCCCAGCTTGAAAAAAATAACAGACCATTTTCCATCCGTTATCCGAGGGGAAGCAGTTCTGTTTTAGACTGGAAACGATCATTTGAAGAGATAGAAATCGGTAAAGCCAGACAAATAAGCAAAGGAAATGATATTGCTGTGTTAAGCATAGGACATCCAGGAAATGACGTTGCATCAGTTGTGAAAAAGCTGGAAAAAGAATCAATTACAGTCACTCACTGGGATATGCGTTTTGCTGCTCCTCTCGATGGGAAAGCTCTTCATTCAGTCTTTAAAAATTTCAAAAAGATTATTACTGTCGAAGATGGAGTATTAAAAGGAGGGTTTGGAAGTGCGGTTATAGAATTCATGTGCGACAATGGTTATAATGCTGAAGTGAAGCGCCTCGGGATCCCCGATTATTTTGTGGAGCAGGGAACGCAGGAAGAGCTGCGCAGAGAGTGCGGTTTTGATGCAGAAGGGATCGAACATGCTATAAGGGAAGGCATCGGGCGTCCGGCTGCAGGCGACCAGTAATTTATAAATCCCCTGAACTTAGAACTTTGCTGCTGCAGTCAGCTGGAAAACTCCGTAACTTGAATTCATATCAACAACAGAACGCATCGATATCTGGACTTTTGAGAAATTAACTCCCAGTCCTGCAATAGGTACAAGTTTATTGTCCGGATTTAAATTGTAGGGATCGTCACCCGAATCGCCTGTTTGTGTGAGGAAAGCCCCGCCAAGCTCCACAAACATTAATCTACGCCAGAAACCTTTTACAACCAATGCGGGTATAAAATATCCTACAGGATCTCCTTCTTTTATCTGGTTTTCGTGAAGCGAATAAGTTACTTCCCCGTAAAATCCGAAACTCGAGATCCTCACTCCTGCCTGCCCTCCGGCATGATATAAAACTGAAATATTTTTCCCTTCTGTATATGATTTCATTAAATTAATACCTGCGCGAACATTCCAGTCAAATGATTGCCCGTTTATTACAACAGGTGAAATTAAAATGATAAGTGCTGAGAATAACAGTAGCTTCTTCATAAATCTCTTTAGTTTATGCTAATTTAAATAATATATGATTATCAAACAAAAATGATTTGTGATCAAAATATTTAGATGTAATTTTGAAAAGATCATCACGCAAAGGAATATGAAAAAAGTCTTAATATTTTTTGTGTTTGCCTTACTTATATCTGGAAATCTTAAATCACAGAAGCTTATTAAGGACTTTGGAAACAACCATGTATCGACATCAGCAATATCATTTACTTCCGATGGCAGATTTATGGTTGTTGGAGGTTATGTTAAATCTTATGATGTCTCAATCGCATCTGAAGATTTCAGAACTATTCAGAAAGATATGGAGACCCAGGCTGATTTTTCATTTACTGTCAGCGTAAATACTGATGACCGGACATTCCTGTTAACTAAATTTAACCGCATTGAAATATGGGACCTCCAGAGCAGAACCCTTATGAAAAGCATCCGTGACAGCAAGATTGCTGTTACAGCAGCATGTTTTTCTGCCGACGGCAGGTACATCATTTACATGCGAAAGAATGGTGAAATTGTATTCATTAATTCATCCGGATTCACTGAATCGCACAAGCAAAAAATTACCGGAGAAACACCGACTACAATGACTCCATCACCAGATGGCAAGAAATTGTTTATTGGAACAAAGTCAAACAGCATCATTGTGTTCGATGTTAATACCCGGCTTGTCAGCTCGTTTAAAGTTACCGGAACTGAAATCCGGCATATTGAGTTTTCGGGTACCGGGAACTATATAGCTGTTTCAACTGCTGATGGAAGGATCTGGTTAGGCAGATATCCCTTCCTTGATCAAATAAAGTCGTGGCAGGCTCATGTTAATGGTTATACGGCGATATCATTTCATCCTTCAGGAAAATACCTTGCATCAGGAGGAAAGGATAAGTTTGTTCGCATCTGGAGTATTCCTGAATGTTCCAGGATAAGTGAATGGCAGGCACATAAATTAGCCGTATTATCGATTGCCTTTTCACCTGATGGTGTTACGCTTGCATCCGGTTCGCAGAATGATCTCCTTGCCAGGGGTGATGATACAAAGATCTGGTCTTTCGTGGAAGGATCAAAAGTGATTTCTGCCTCCAAGGAAAATATCAAGGTGCCTTCAAATACTGACGGATCTTCACCTCCGGTTCAGATCACCCCATCCTCCCAAAAAAGACTGGCTCTTGTGATAGGAAATGGCAATTACCTTGGCTCCTCGCTTGCAAATCCCGAGAATGATGCCCGTGAAATGAAAAACATTCTGTTACAGTATGGCTTTGATGTGCTTGAGCACGAGAACTTAAACCAGAGCCAGATGAAAAAGGCAATGGATGAGTTTGGGGATAAGCTAAAAAATTATAATGTCGGCTTATTTTTTTATGCAGGTCACGGAATACAGTCAAAGGGATATAATTATCTGGTCCCGGTAGATGCAAATATCAAATCGGAAGAACAGGTGGAATATGATTGTGTTCAGGCTGACAGGATCCTGGCTTTTATGGAATCTTCAGGTACCAGTGTCAATATTATTATCCTGGACGCTTGCAGGAATAATCCTTTTGAAAGAAGCTGGACAAGGTCCGCTTCTGGGATGGGGCTGGCATTTATGAATGCTCCAAAGGGATCTCTTATTGCCTATGCCACTGCTCCGGGCAGTACGGCTTCGGATGGCAGCGGCAAAAACGGATTATATACTTCAGCATTGCTTGAAAGTATAAGGATACCAAACATAAATATTTTACAGGTCTTTCAGAATGTCAGGAATATAGTTACCGAAAAATCTGCCGGCAAACAGACGCCATGGGAATCCACTTCACTTACTGGAGATTTCTACTTCTGAATGCTTGCTTTGTACTTTTAATCTTTGACAAAGATAAAGGTGTCTCGGTGCAATGGTCCCAAGGCATAGCAGGAGGGTCAAATTCAATATTTATTTTATATTTGCGAAGTCATTCAAGACTGCAAGACCGCAAGACAATAATATGCCCGGATGGCGGAATTGGTAGACGCGCTGGTCTCAAACACCAGTGGTAGCAATACTGTGCCGGTTCGATCCCGGCTCCGGGTACTGAAAAGAGAGCGGGAGCGTGAAACTTCTGGTAACACTCTCGCTCTTTTTTTTGTGTGCCACCACCCCCCAAAGAGTCTTTATGCCTCTCGCTGATTGGTCTAATAGACGGCCATTTGCGTCTATATTTAATGCAGCTACTGTTAAAGCCAATGAACATTTCAAAATGATTTCGACCATCATGAAAAGAAGATACGAATAGTAGGCATCAGCATAGACATTCCTGTCCTGCTAAAATCAAATATGTGAATTATATAAATCTGTTAAGTAATTGTGTAATTATTCTACTGGAATGGTAACCTATCTTTACCTGAGATTGCTTCAATAATTAAAGAATAATGTCAAACATACTTTTAATCAGTAGTATATTCTTTATTAAAATTTGGGCTGTAGGATTTTTTGGATTCCATATTAGTGGAATAATTCACATACTACCTGCAATATCAATCTTTGCTTTATTTGTACTTTTCTATAAAAAATTATTATTGAAAAAAACTCTAAATACAACCAGGCTTGAATACCTGTAATTTTTCCACTCAAACATAATTATTTATATAGAAAT
>Ga0079037_100000419_pt1 | contig 18961 bp, 21 predicted proteins | sample Mud3Dept4metaG_FD_71479 | JGI IMG/M metagenome (GOLD analysis project Ga0079037, IMG submission 71479) | Freshwater wetland microbial communities from Ohio, USA, analyzing the effect of biotic and abiotic controls - Mud 3 Core 4 Depth 4 metaG | ecosystem: Environmental > Aquatic > Freshwater >... | reverse complement strand
CAACCATCGGGTGCAGTTGACGGATATGATTACGCACAGATTGACATTCAGTGAAGCCGGTCTCGGTTTTAAACTTGTGGCCGAAGCAGGAGAATCAATTAAGGTAATATTTGAACCGCAAAAAAAATAATAGGGATATGTTGCGCGTAATTCGCGTGCAATATCAAATGATCGGAGGCAAAGAATATGTCATTGGTTGTCGTAGGTTCGGTCGCATTTGATTCAGTTAAAACACCGTTTGGTGAAGTGGATGAGGTACTCGGCGGGTCCGCTACATATTTTTCTACGGCAGCCAGTTATTTTACGGACGTCTCGATAGTTGCGGTGGTGGGAACGGACTTCCCGGACAAGCACCTGACGTTCCTGAAAAGCCGCAAGATCGATATTGAAGGGATTGAAAGGTCGGAAGGCAAGACATTCAGATGGAAGGGTGAATATGGGTATGAATTGAATGAGGCGCGGACGCTTGATACACAGCTTAATGTGTTTCAGTCATTCAAACCGAAACTGCCGGAAAGCTATAAAGACAAGAAGGTGGTGTTCCTGGCAAATATCGACCCTGACCTTCAAAGAGAGGTCTTAAGCCAGGTCAGGAAGCCGGCGCTGGTTGCCTGCGATACAATGAATTTCTGGATCGGCGGGAAAAAAGACGCGCTTCTCAAGACCCTTAAATTAGTGGACATACTTCTTATTAACGACGGTGAGGCGAGGGAACTGTCCGGAGAGCCGAACCTTGTAAAGGCAGCCAATGTCATCCTCTCGTTCGGTCCTAGGACCCTGATAATCAAGCGTGGAGAATACGGGGCGCTTATGTTCAGGGACAATAAAATTTTTGCCGCGCCTGCGTATCCCCTTGAGGCTGTATTTGATCCTACCGGCGCGGGTGACTGCTTTGCCGGCGGGTTCATGGGCTATCTTACCAATACGATGAACTTTGAAGAAGCAAACATCCGCAAGGCCATCATATTCGGCAGTGTCATGGCTTCGTATAATGTGGAGGCATTCAGTCTTGAAAAGATAAAGAGCCTTGATTATTCCGAGATCGAAAGCCGTTATCAGGAGTTCAGGAGGCTGACCCATTTTGAGGACCTGAGATAGTTGAGAACCGTGAACTAAAATTTGGCCGGATTGGCCGGATTAAGCTGACAACAGTTCCTGATATATCTTCCTGACCTGCAATCCGGTATTTCTTGCGCCATTATTATTATCAATCAGGAAATCGGCATGTTTTTTCTTTTCAGCAATCGGCATCTGGGAGCGCATTCTTTTCAGGACCTCGTTTCGGGAAAATCCTTTTCGGATAAGCCTCGTTATTGCCGTTTCACGGTTGCAGTGGACGACGATTGTTTTATTAAAATGCCGTGCATAACCGGCCTCGAGCAGTAAGGGCACTTCAAATATAATTATTGCGGAAGGGTCGCCCCTTTGTATGTCAGATGCGGTCAGCTTCATTAACTTAAGTACTTCGGGATGGATGATCTTCTCAACGGACTTACGTTTATCCGGATTATCAAAGATGATACCCGCCACACATTTTTTATTTATGGAGATATGTTCCGCGCTGACTTTCAGCACTGCTCTTCCAAGGACCTTTGTGATCTTCCTGACTATCCCGGGTCTTTCCAGAATATTATGAACAAAATCATCTGCGCTGAAAGTGAATGCGCCAAGTTTGCTGAACTGCTTTAATGCCGTAGATTTGCCCATTCCAAAATTGCCTGTAAGCCCGATGATTGGCATATTGAAAGTATAACAAACTTCACATAATACTATCCTTGACTTACGATTATGAGGCTGATAATATAATCTACTCCGTTGGAAATACAGGTTCTGACGGATACCGCTTCTGGACCGAATTTACTCTCCATATCGACAGTGGAATAAAGTAAAATCAAAGCCGGATTCGATAATGTTATTCTGCAATTCAGAAATGTTGTCGGAGGCAAGATGAAAGTAGCCATAGGGTGTGACCATGCAGGAATTGCCATGAAGAACGAAATAATCCCACTCCTTGAAGAACTCGATATAGTGTGGCAGGACTTCGGGACAAAGAGTGAGGATTCTTGTGACTATCCTGACTTTGGCGAGCAGGTATCGGAAGAGGTATCAAAAGGCAGAGTGGACAGGGGCATACTCATATGCGGGACCGGGATCGGCATGTCTATTGTTGCCAATAAATTCCCGGGGGTGAGGGCGGCGTTATGCAGTGAAGATTATTCGGCAAAAATGAGCAGACTGCATAATGATGCAAATTTACTCGTTTTACCCGGTAGGATTATTGACGGCAAAACTGCCGGGGACATAGTAAAGGTCTGGTTTAAGACAGACTTTGAAGGCGGAAGGCACCAGAGAAGACTGGATAAAATTACAGCAATAGAAAGAAGGCTTAACAAGTAAACGATGAGCTTGAACGAACTGAAAAAAAGTGATCCTGAAGTTTATAACGCAGTAGTAGAGGAGATCAGGCGCGAGCAGGAAAAAATTGTGCTGATCGCTTCTGAAAACTACGCGAGTATGGCGGTGCTTGAAGCCCAGGGATCAGTCTTTACAAATAAATATGCTGAGGGTTATCCCGGAAGGCGCTATTATGGAGGCTGTGAATTCGCCGATGTAGTGGAATCGCTGGCTATAGAAAGGGCGAAGGAGCTTTTCGGCGCCGAGCATGTGAATGTTCAGCCCCATTCAGGCAGTCAGGCCAATATGGCAGTTTATTTCGCGATGCTGAAACCGGGAGACAGGATCCTTGGTTTAAGTCTCAGCCACGGCGGTCACCTTTCTCACGGATCACATGTTAATTTCTCCGGCAGTATGTATAAAACATTTTCTTACGGGGTGGAAAAGAAGACAGGCCTGATTGATTATGATAAAGTGCGGAGGATGGCAAAGAGACACAAGCCCAGACTGCTTTTGGCCGGCGCGAGCGCCTATTCAAGAATAATAGATTTTCAGGTCCTGTCTGAGATTGCGAAAGAGGTAAACGCATATTTTCTTGCCGATATTGCACATATCGCAGGACTTATTGCGACCGGGAACCATCCATCTCCGGTACCGCATGCTGACTTTGTTACGTCGACCACACACAAAACACTTAAAGGGCCGCGGGGCGGTATGATTATGTGCAAGGCAGAATATGCAAGGGGGATAGACAAGATGGTTTTCCCGGGGATACAGGGCGGGCCGCTGATGCACGTTATCGCGGCAAAGGCAGTTGCGTTTAAGGAGGCCTTAACCCCTGGGTTCAAGCGCTATCAGCTCCAAATTATAAAAAACGCAAGGGAGCTGGCTGAAGCCCTGATGAACAAGGGTATCAAAATTATTTCAGGCGGAACGGATACACACCTGATGCTCATCGATCTGACCAATAAGAATATAACCGGCAGCGACGCCGAGAAGGCCCTTGATTCTGCCGGCATTACCGTAAACAAGAATTCCATCCCTCATGATAAATTGCCAGCCACTGTCACCAGCGGTATACGAATCGGGACCCCGATAGTTACAAGCAGGCACATGCGTGAACCTGAAATGGTCATCATTGCAGACCTTATCTCAAAAATACTGGATGATCCACAAAACAGCGCAACAATAAAAAATGTCAGGGACAAGGTCAAGGCGTTATGCAGGAAATTTCCTGTGTATGAGGAAATTAAAATCTAGACGGTCCTGTTTTATCAGCGTGCGATGTATCAGACATTAATTCCCCAAATGCAAAAAAAATCTATATAATAAATTCTTATGCGTTGTCCTTTCTGTAACCATATTGAAGACAAAGTAATTGATTCCAGGCAAAGCAGGGACGGAGATGTAATACGCCGGAGACGCGAATGTCTGAAATGCGAAGGACGCTTTACCAGTTATGAAAGAATAGAAAATATCCTTCCGCACGTCATCAAGAAAGACAGTAGAAGGGAGCCTTATGACAGGCAGAAGATCCTTCAGGGGCTTGAAAGGGCATGTGAAAAAAGACCGGTCAGCGTTGAAGCGAGAGAGGCGCTGGTGATGAGGGTCGAAAAAAACCTTCAGGCCGCAGGAGAAAAAGAAATACCGAGCGCGGCAATCGGGAAACAGATTATGGATGGACTCAAGGAGATTGACGAAGTTGCCTATGTAAGGTTTGCCTCCGTATACAGACAGTTCAAAGATATTAAAGAATTTATGCAGGAGATAAAGGACATTGTTTATAATAAAAAAGATTTAAAATCTTCCTGATTAAATAATATTAATTTGCCAACTAATATTATTGACTACTATTTTTGACTTGATTAATCAGATGCTTAAGTTTTTCTCTTGTTCCCCCGATTATAAGCTTACAGTATTACCTTGCGTTCCTGCGTGTTGTCTTGACAATATGGGGGAGAAACGATATATTAATTTCAGGAGCCAATAATGTTCGAGAAATTTACTGAAAGAGGAAGAAAAGTAATTATCTATGCACGTGAAGAGGCTGAAAAACGGCAAAATGACTACTTGGGAACAGAGCACCTGCTCCTTGGTCTGCTGAGAGAAGAAGAAAGTCTTCCCATGGTTATTCTGAAAAAGATGGGCCTTTCTTCAGAAGAACTGCGGATGGAAGTTGAGAGAAACCTGCCGACTGGATCTAATATTCTTACCTTTGGTGATATCCCTTTTACGCCCAGGGCCAAAAAGGTGCTTGAACTGGCCGTTGAAGAGGCAAGGTTGCTTGGGCACAGCTATATAGGAAGTGAACATCTCCTTATCGGCCTGATCAGGGAGGATGCCGGTATCGCAGGAAAGATATTGAGGAGTCTTGGAGCAAATCTCCTCGGGGTCAGGCAGCTTGCAATCAATCTTTCGATGCGTAAAGTCCAGTCCGGGGGAAAAGAGAAGAAAACGCACACGCCGGCGCTGGATGAGTTCGGTAGAGATATCACCCAGCTTGCAAGGGACGGGAAACTGGATCCGGTAATAGGCAGAGAAAAGGAGATAGAAAGGGTCTTGCAGATCCTGGGCAGGAGGGTCAAGAACAATCCGGTAATTATTGGCGAGTCAGGGGTTGGGAAAACAGCGATTGTAGAGGGACTTGCTCAGCGAATAATTGCTGAAGATATTCCCGAGAATCTTCTTGAAAAAAGAATTGTCAGTCTTGATCTGGGCGCTCTTATTGCCGGCACTAAATACAGGGGCCAGTTTGAGGAAAGGCTTAAACTTGTAATGAAAGAGATCGTACAGTCTGACAATGTCATTCTTTTTATCGACGAGCTGCATACACTTGTCGGTGCAGGGGCAGCTGAAGGTTCTATTGATGCATCAAATATGCTGAAACCGGCCCTGTCAAGGGGTGAAATACAATGCATCGGAGCGACTACGCCTGACGAGTTCAGAAAACATATTGAAAAAGATGGCGCCTTTGAGAGACGTTTTCAGCCGATCTATTTGCAGCCGCCTTCATTGGAGGAAAGTGTTCAGATTCTTGATGGATTAAAGACACGATATGAGGTCCATCACAAAATAAAAGTGAGCCCGGAAGCTATCAAGGCATGTGTTACGTTGTCCGACCGGTATATTACAGAAAGATTTCTTCCTGACAAAGCCATAGACGTAATGGATGAGACCGGTGCGAGGATCAAACTGAAGAGATTTACGATGCCTCCTGAACTGCGGGAACTCGAAAAAGAGCTCAAACGTCTTCACAAGGAGAAGAATCTGTATGTAAAGCTTCATGATTTTGAAAAAGGGGCATCCGTAAAGAATGAAGAGGACCGTGTGAGAAAGCTCTATGATAATCTCAATAAGAAGTGGCGTGAAAACCAGCAGAAAGAGACCCCTCTCGTGCTGGATGATGATGTTGCGTATACTGTTGCTAAAATCACGGGAATTCCTCTGTCGAAGCTTGAGGAAAAAGAATCAGAAAAGCTTTTACGTATGGAGGAGGAGCTTCATAACAGGATAGTGGCTCAGGATGAGGCAGTAAAGGCAATTGCGAAGGCAATCAGAAGGTCGCGTGCGGGTTTAAAAGCGAGGAAACGGCCTATCGGGTCATTTTTCTTTCTGGGTCCTACGGGAGTGGGAAAGACCGAGCTCGCCAAGGCGCTGACTGAATTCCTTTTCAATGATGATAACGCACTCATAAAAATAGATATGTCGGAATACATGGAGAGATTCAATGTATCCAGGCTGACGGGTGCCCCTCCGGGTTATGTTGGTTACGAAGAAGGAGGTCAGCTTTCAGAGACAGTCCGCAGAAGGCCTTATTCAGTAGTCCTTTTTGATGAGATAGAAAAGGCCCATCCGGATGTATTTAACATTTTACTTCAGGTTCTTGACGAGGGAGTGATTACAGACAATCTGGGCCGTAAGGTTGATTTTAAGAATACGGTAATAATAATGACATCAAATGTCGGGACCAGGTTTATTGAAAATGACATGCCACTGGGTTTTCAGAAACCATCTGGTAAAAGTAATTACCGGAAGATTAAGGATGCAGTTCTCAGCGAGCTGAAAGTCAAGTTTAATCCTGAATTTTTAAATCGTATAGATGAAATTGTAGTTTTCCACCAGCTTGAAAAAGAACACCTGTCCAAAATTGTTAATCTGCTGGTTGATGAGCTGAACAAACAGCTACTTGATCAGGACCTGGCTATTGAACTGTCTGACGAAGTAGTTGACTGGTTGATTGAAAAGAATTACCAGCCGTCTTACGGAGCACGGCCAATGCGGCGTGCAATACAGAGGCATATAGAAGACCCTCTCTCCGAGGAGATTCTCAGGGGCAGATTTAAAGATGTAAAGAAAGTTAACGTCATATTAGAGAACGATGCCCCTGTTTTTATTGAAAGTCAGGTCGAAGCGCTCGTTTCATAGTTATCTCTTAGACGGATACTGTTCCGGACTAAGCCCGTTTCCATCTGAAGTCAGGCTCATAAAGTATTGTTTGACCGGCCCTTGGCACTTCTGTCTTTTGACAAATCCATTGAGGACCCATTAATACACCGCCCCACCTTGATGACACGACCTTGAGGCAAGATTGACTTATATACATAGGTATTATATAGTGTTATGTTCCACTCAGTTGCATTTGATGTTATAATTTAAAACTGTGAACTATTAAATAATGTTGATGAAGCCACAGTCAATGACAGGTTACGGGAAGGGATCCGCCGGGAATTTTAAAGTCGAAATCCGTTCTTCCAACCATAAGAACCTCGATATACATATCAATATTCCGTATTATCTTTATTCTTATGAGACGGAAATTAAAAGAATAATAAAGAATACGATTGAACGGGGACGTGTCGAACTCTTTGTTCCCAAACAGGAAATGGACAATATAAAGTTAAAAGTGAATAAGTCTCTTGCCAGGGAGTATTATAATGCCTTTGTTTCGTTGAGAGATGAGCTTTCTCTCTCTGATAATATAGGCATCGATATACTTGCATCACAGCGTGATCTCTTTGTGCTTGATGAGCCCGACATCGCCGTTACAGATTTTTACAAGGCCCTCGAAGTATCTTTGGAAGAATTAACAAAAACGAGGATTGAAGAAGGGAAGCACCTGATTAATGATATCTCAGAACGTATAGAAATCATTAGAAAATATATATCAGGTATCGAACAAAAAAGAGATGAGTTTACTGCCTCATCAAGAGAAAGGCTTTATGAACGGCTTAAAGAGTTTCTCGGGGACGTGCAAATTGATGAGACGCGTCTTATTCAGGAGGCTGCTATCCTGATTGAAAGAACTGATATAACGGAAGAAATTGTCAGACTTAAGAGTCATCTGAAACATTTTTCAGATGTGATTAAATCTAAAGATTCTGTCGGGAAAAAACTCGACTTCATTATCCAGGAACTGCGCAGAGAGATAAATACTATAGGATCAAAGGCACAGCACTTTGAAATTGCCAGTAACGTTGTTGAGGTCAAACACGAGCTTGAGAAAATAAGAGAGCAGATACAGAATTTACAATAGATCCGGAGCCTAACATAATCATACAGGGATTCTGGCGTGGACGTAGGTGACGACAGGCATTTAGTGAAGAATTCTATGATCAATGTGAGAATATGTGAGATAAACAATTAAATCTGGAGAAGAGGAGAGATAATGATCAAATCCGGTCTGGGTGTAATGCTCATAAATGTGGGTTTCGGTAATGTAGTGTCTGCGGCCCGCGTCATAGCGGTAGTGGCCCCCGGCTCATCACCTATGAAACGACTGCGGGATGAGGCCAGTGAAAGGGGTAAGTTGATTGACGCAACACAGGGCCGGAAAACAAGAGCCATAATTGTAACTGACAGTGACCACGTAATTCTTTCCGCTCTTCAGGTTGAAACGATAACACAAAGATTTTCTTTAGAATAATAAAATGGCGGGAACCAAGATCAGAAGCAATAAGAAAAATAGTGGGACATTATTTGTAGTTTCAGCGCCTTCAGGCGCAGGTAAGACAACGCTATGCCGTCAATTATTAAAAAGGAATCCTGATATTAAGCTCTCCGTGTCATATACAACCAGAAAGCCGAGGACGGGAGAGAGGAATAATGTTGATTATACGTTTATCAGCAAGGCCAAGTTTATGAAGATGATAGATAAAGGTGAGTTTGCCGAATGGGCGACTGTTCATGGCAACCTTTATGGCACGTCAATCAGGAGGCTGAAAGAGTTAAACCGGGCAGGTTATGATATAATACTGGACATTGATATTCACGGCGCTATGCAGCTGAAGAAAAGATATGAAAATGCTGTTTACATTTTTATTCTTCCTCCATCACTAGAAGCTCTCAAAGAGAGGCTTGTACATCGCAAGACTGACGCGAAAGATGTGATAGCAAAGCGTCTTGAGAATGCAAAGAAGGAAATTCCGTACTTTAAAGATTATGATTATATCGTAATAAATGGCAAACTCGACGAGGCATACAGAGAGCTCGAAAGTATAATTATTTCATCGACCCTCAGAACATCCAGGGTTGATCCGAATCGGATAAAAAAATTATTAAAGGTCAAATAAGATACAGGAGGATATATGGACATAATTTCATTGCCGATAGCATATGACAGAGAAAAGATTGACGGGGCTTACAGACTGGTAGTAGCTTCAGTTAAAAGGGCAAAGGCCCTTTCCCTGGGGGCGCTTCCGGTCATAGCATCCAGGGCACAGAAAATTACTACCCTTGCCATCGAAGAGGTTGCATCGGGCGCCGTAAAGATACTCACAGGAGCAGAAGCGGTCAAGGCGAGTGAAGAGGAGAAGAAACTCACTCACAAACGCATGATGGATGAAGCCCAGCAAAAGGAGACGATGCCTGAAGACATGACAGAACTCGAAAAGGACTTAAAGGTCTATTTGAGCGAGAAAGGCGAATCAGAGCAAAAGAAAACTATTGAGGATATATTCGGGGACAGCTAAACTACGTGTTGAGAGATCGGAATGTCCTTTTAGGAGTTACCGGGAGTATTGCGGCATATAAGTCCGTAGATATAGTACGCCGGCTTGTAGAGAGCGGGGCCCATGTTAAGGTAGTGATGACAGAAGCATCATGTCGCTTCATTACTCCATATATATTTGAAGCGGTAACCGGCAATCACGTGTTCACCGACCTTTTTAGTGATCCATTCAGCCATATAAATCTGTCAAAAGAAGCTGACCTCTTTATTATTGCCCCTGCAACTGCCAATACTATTAGTAAAATTTCATGCGGAATAGCGGACAATCTCCTGACTAATCTCTGGCTTACCTATGAAGGACCGGTGTTGATTGCGCCTGCAATGAATTCCAGGATGTATCGCAGCCCGATACTAAAAAAACATATCAGAGACCTGAAACAATCCGGGGTGCAGTTTGTGGGTCCTGTATCAGGCAGTCTTGCCTGTGGGGAAGAAGGCGAGGGACGTATGGTTGAAGCCGCAGTGATTGTTGAAGCTGCAGCAGCAGCACTGTCTAAGAAAGACCTGACGGGTCAGAATATATTGATAACAGCCGGCCCTACTGTTGAACCGATAGATCCGGTCAGATATATTTCAAACCGTTCTTCCGGTAAAATGGGATATGCTCTTGCCAAGGCTGCTTTAAGGCGGGGCGCTGACGTTACCCTTATTAGCGGACCTTCGTCTCAGGAGCCTCCAGCAGGAGTTTCTTTTATACCTGTAGAAAGGGCATCAGAGATGCTGAACGAGGTGTTTAATCAATTCCAAAAAGCGACATCGGTTATCATGACAGCGGCCGTATCTGATTATACACCTTCAGATATATCAGAAGTGAAACTCAGAAAAAAAGACGAAATGTCTTTGAAATTAAAGAAAAACACTGATATACTCAGAGAGCTGGGAAAGAAGAAAGGGGGAAGGGTCCTGGTAGGTTTTGCTGCAGAGTCAGGCAAGGACATGAAAAGCGCCGTAGCGAAATTAAAGGAGAAGAACCTGGACCTGATAGTTCTTAATGATATATCCCGGAAAGACGCGGGCTTTAATGTCGATACCAATGCGGTAACTTTAATTAACAGGAATGGCCGGATTACTGAGTATCCGGTTATGAAAAAAATTGAAGTGGCTGATATTATTCTTGATAACATGCTGGAAGTAAGTAAAAAGGCATAACGGCAGCTAAGAAAAGGGGCGCACATGAAGATACTCATCATTCACGGGCCTAATCTTAATCTCCTTGGCCGGCGGGAGGCCGATGTCTATGGCACCAAAACACTTGATGAAATAAACAGGCTGCTCAAGCAGCTGTCAAAAGAGCTGAAGGTAGAGCTTGATATCAAGCAGTCAAATCATGAAGGCGAGATCGTTGATTTAATACAGAATTCACAACAATACTCTTCCCTTGTAATCAATCCGGCTGCCTATACCCATACAAGCATTGCTATCAGGGATGCCATAGCAGCAGTCGAGATACCCACTGTAGAGATCCATCTCTCGAACATTTATAAAAGGGAAGAATTCAGACATACATCACTTATTACGCCCGTGGCATACGGTCAGATTTCGGGCTTTGGACCGGAAAGCTACCTTCTTGGTTTGAGGGCTGCTGTCTCGATCGCAACACATGCAAAAAAAAGCACTTCTTAGAAGACTTCTTGAAAAACAAAATATCGATGGAATCCTGATTACCGATCTCACTAATGTGAGATATCTTACCGGGTTTACGGGCTCCTCAGGGTATGCTGTCATTACGAAAAATCACGCAGTCCTAGCAACGGATTTCCGTTACCAGGAACAGGTCAGGTACGAGGTCAGGGGATGGAACATTAAAATTGAACATACCGAAAGAAGCAAAGAGATAAAAAATATATGCGATATTTATAATATTAAGAAGCTTGGTTTTGAGGACCATAACATTACATATGGTTTTTACAGGAAGCTGGTAAAGAGTGGAATAAAGCTTAGGCCGCTTACGAATATTGTCGAGTCTCTCCGGATAATTAAATCTCCACTCGAAATATCTTTTATTGAAGCTTCGGTCAGGCGGGCAGAGACAGCATTCAGAAAGCTGCTGCCGTTTATTAAAGCAGGTGTTACTGAACGAAAACTTGCCTTGAAATTTGAGGAGTTACTGAAACTGGAAGGTTGCAAAATATTGCCTTTTGAGGTTATAGTAGCAGCTGGTTTCAGGTCAGCCCTCCCTCATGCCAAGCCTACCGACAGGAGAATAAAGAAGGGCGATCTTGTTGTATTTGACTGGGGCGGCGAATGTGAGGGATATTATTCGGACATGACAAGAACGATACTTCTCAATGGCAGCAATGTTTCTAAACAGAAAGAATTATACTACGAGGTGCTTATGGCCCAAAAAAAAGCCATTGAGTCTGTCCGGCCGGGAATCAAAGCATCTGCGGTTGATGCTGCCGCAAGGGGTTATATAAGGCAGCACGGCTATGATGAATTTTTCGGACACGGCACCGGACACGGGGTGGGACTTGCAGTTCATGAAAAACCTGTAGTATCATGGCGTAGTAAAGATACTATCGAGGAAGATATGATATTTACCATTGAACCCGGAATATATCTGCCAGGATTTGGCGGAGTAAGAATAGAAGACATGGTGATCGTAAGAAAAAACAGGGCTGAATTATTAACGTCCCTGCCAAAAAAACTCAAAATTATAGAGGGGTAATTGATGATATCAACAAGCGAATTCAGAAAAGGTGTCAAGATTGAATATAAAGGGGCACCGCATGAAATAATCGACTATCAGCATCATAAGATGGGCAGGGGCGGCGCGATAATCAGGACAAAGCTGAAAAACCTGATAACCGGCAGTATCTTTGATGATTCCTTTAAAGGAGGCGAGAAATTCAGCGCCCCGAACCTGGAAGAAAGGACGATGCAGTATCTTTATAACGATGACGATCATTACCATTTTATGGACAACGAAAATTATGAACAGACTCCTTTGTCCCCGGATCAGCTCGGGGAGGCCAAAAAATTTCTCAAAGAAAACATGGAAGTAAAGATATTGTTTTACAGCGGGTCTCCGATAGCGGTAGAAGTCCCCATGTTTGTCGAGCTGGCAATAATAAAGACAGATCCGGGCTTTAAGGGCGATACCGCAAGCGGAGGGAGCAAACCTGCTCTTCTTGAATCGGGGATTACCGTTAAAGTGCCTTTTCACCTGAATGAAGGTGATGTGATAAGGATTGATACAAGGACATCTGAATATATTGAAAGAGTGAAATAAGCTTTGCGTTATAAATAGAAATAGTAAGTTAACGACTATAAAAATCAGACTGAAAACGGGGAATATTATGGAACTAGATGAAATAAGAAATTTAATAGAACTTTTACAGCATACCGATATTACCGAGCTTCAGATTGAAAAAGAAGGTTCCAAACTGAAAATTAAAAGAGAGAAATATTTTCCTTCTTTTGAAGCAGCACCTTCTGTAGTCAAACCAGTTGTTGAAGAAATAAAACCACTAAAGGAAAGTGCGGTTGAAGAGCAGAAGTATGCAACCATTACTTCCCCGATTGTGGGCATATTTCACAGGGCCCCCTCTCCTGAAGCGCCTCCTTTTGTTGAAGTGGGCAGTTCCGTTAAAAAGGGACAGGTCCTCTGTATTATCGAAGCAATGAAATTAATGAATGAAATTGAGAGTGATACGGACGGTACGGTGCTGCAAATTCTTATTGAGAACGGACATTCCGTTGAATACGGACAGCCTCTTTTCCGCATAGAACCTGCGTCATGAGCTCATTTAACAAAATTCTCATAGCCAATAGAGGCGAAATTGCACTAAGAATCATTTGGGCATGTCATGAACTGGACATAAAGACAGTCGTTGTTTATTCTGAAATTGATAAAAACACTCTGCCTGTCAGGCTTGCTGATGAAGCAATTTGTATAGGGCCTGCTTCTGCGGCACAGAGTTATTTGAATATCCCTGCAATTATCAGCGCAGCTGAGATTACTGACGCTGAGGCAATTCATCCGGGATACGGTTTTCTTGCAGAGAATTCCCATTTTGTTGAAGCGTGCAGGGCCTCTAAAATAACGTTTATCGGTCCCTCGGCTGAAAACATTCGTGTCGGCGGAGACAAGTCAATGGCCCGCAAGCTGATGAAAAGAAAAGGCATCCCGGTTGTTCCCGGCAGTGAAACTCCTGTGTTAAACGATGAGGACGCGCTGAAGATATCCAGGACTATAGGGTTCCCTGTCATCTTTAAGGCATCAGCAGGCGGGGGCGGCAAAGGGATGAGGATTGTTCAGGAAGAAAAAGATCTGCCTCAGATGTATTACATGGCCCAGAAGGAAGCACTGGCAGCCTTTGCAAACGGAGACCTTTATATCGAGAAATACATCCCTGATATGAGGCACATAGAGGTGCAGATACTGGCCGACAACAAGGGCAATATTATCCATCTCGGGGAAAGGGAGTGTTCTATTCAGAGAAGGCATCAGAAACTTCTTGAAGAAGCGCCCTATATGCTGGCAGATGCCAAATTCAGAAAAAGAATCGGGGAGCTGGCTATAAAAGCGGCAAAGGCTTTCAAATACAGAAATGCCGGTACGATCGAATTCATTCTTGCCAGTGACGGACAGATTTATTTCATGGAGATAAATACGAGGATCCAGGTTGAGCACCCTGTTACCGAGATGATTACCGGGGTTGATATAGTCAAGGAACAGATTAAACTTGCGGCAGGAGAGCCTCTTTCTCTGAGACAGCAGGACATAAAATTCTCCGGTCATAGTATCGAATGCAGGATAAATGCAGAAGACCCTGAAAGATTTATCCCGTCACCCGGGAAGATTTCCCTCTTCGTGCCTCCGGGTGGAAGAGGCGTCAGGACAGACACTGCCGTTTATTCCGGATGGACCGTACCCGCGCACTATGATTCACTCATTGCCAAATTAATAGTCCATGGGAAGGACCGGAAAGAGGCGATTGTCAAGATGAAAAGGGCATTAAATGAATTTATTATCGACGGAATAAAAACCACAATCCCATTTTTTTTAAAAATACTGGACGACCCTGATTTTATAAAAGGCAACATCAATACGCATTTCCTCGAGAGGAAAAAAAACGGAAACCCATCCTGAGTATAGAAACCGGGATACAGTCAAAGTGAATGACTGTATATTTCCTGGTATGTGTATCCTCATTGATGAAAGCAGATACCGAGCGTATGAGCACCATTTTTAAGTATCCCCCCCTGTATCTCATTACTGACACCCGGATATCAGGACTGTCACATATTCAAATCGTTCGAAGGGCCATAGATGCAGGTATCAGGACGATACAAATGAGAGAAAAACATTTATCCAAAAAGGACATGTACAAGGCAGCAATCAGTATCAGGGATATTACTCTGAAGCGTAATGCTCTTTTCATTGTCAATGATTATGTCGATCTTGCGCTTGCTGTCAATGCCGATGGTGTTCATCTGGGACAGGATGATATGTCTGTTAAGGAGGCAAGGAAAATAATGGGGAAACGGAAGTTGATCGGTATTTCTACGCACAGTTTGGACCAGGCGAATAAGGCGCAGGATGGTGGGGCCGATTATATTGGCTTTGGCCCCATCTTCCATACAGTGACAAAGGATGCCGGGACCCCTAAAGGAGAAAACGCTTTAAGGCAAATCAGAGAACATATTGACATACCTATAGTTGCAATCGGAGGTATTTCGTGGGAGAATGTAAATAATATATTGAATGCAGGAGCGGATGCTGCTGCGATAGCTTCAGGAATTTTGATTGGTGATATTAAGGCAAATGTGATGAAATTTATGGATGCAATTTATTAAGATGCTTTAGTGAACAACCATTTTCGTATGTTTATAACAAATATCGTTCCAGGCGAGGCAATTTGTCTTTTTATTCCTCTTGGTTATAAGTATGAGGGAGATCAGTCATGTATGGATCGGCAGCTAAAGCTTTTCTGATATTTTTTCTCCTTTTCCTCCCCGGTTTCTCCGGACTTCCGTTTGCAGAAAATAGACCGGCCAATTCTGACATAACAACTGTTCAGAGACTAAGAATGGTAGAAGAACAGATGGAGGGAAGAGGCATTAAAGACCGTCGTGTTCTTGATGCAATGAGGAACATCCCAAGGCATCTCTTTGTAGATCATTCTCTGAAAGATAGGGCCTACGGAGACCATCCGCTTCCCATCGGTGAAGGTCAGACCATATCCCAGCCCTATGTCGTGGCCTGGATGACAGAGGCATTAAACCTGCAATCAACTGACAGGGTTCTCGAAATCGGAACAGGTTCCGGATATCAGGCCGCCGTCCTCGCCGAGATAGTCAGGGAAGTATATACAGTTGAAATCAGGAAAGGGCTTAAAGAAACAGCAGATAAACTGCTTCGTGAACTTGGATACGATAATATTAAAACGAAATATGGTGATGGCTATAACGGTTGGGAGGAGCATGCACCATTTGATGCAATTATCATAACCGCGTCTGCAAATCACATACCTCCTCCACTTATCAAACAATTGAAAAAAGGGGGGCGATTAATTATTCCCCTTGGGAGCACACTATACTATCAAACCTTGACCCTCGTCACAAAAAATAATAATGAACTTAATGTCGAACAAATGGGAGGAGTCTCTTTTGTGCCTATGATCGGGGAGGCAAGGCGGGAGTAACAAGAATTGATTACCCGATAACAAATTAATTTAATTTGTGCTATAGTATTATAACTTTTAAAGTTGGATAAGCCTCACAGCTTTAAAGTCTGCGAGGCATTTTTTATTTATGGAGAGGTAACTATATGGGAAAGAAGTTATACGTGGGCAGTATTTCGTTCAATGCATCAGAAGAAGATCTTATCAAACTCTTCTCAACAATCGGAGAAGTAGAGACAGCCAAGATAATAACTGATGCAAATACCGGACAGTCAAAGGGGTTTGCTTTTATTGAAATGGCATCAGAGGATGACGCTAAAAAGGCAATAACAGACTTGAACGGAGCATCGTTCATGGAAAGAACAATTGTGGTTAATGAAGCGCGTCCCAAACCACCGAGAGAAAAGAGGGATTTTGGAGGAGGAAGAGGCGGTTATGACAGGGGGAGAGGTGGTGCAGGCGGTTATGGTAACAACAAAGGCAGAGGCAGTGCAGGTCCTGGCAGAAGAGGGAGAAGATAAAACATTTTGGAAATCAAAGTCAAAGGGAATAATATAGAAAAAGCGATAAGAGATCTTAAGCTCAGACTTCAGAAAGAGGGTATATTCAAGGAACTGAAGAACCGAAGATATTATGAGAAGCCCTCTGTTAAAGAGAAACGAAAAAGAATTGAAGCCAGGAAGAAAAGGATGAAGGCATTTAAGTTTAATAAATCTTTTTAAATGAGTGACGGAAGGTTGAGATTGACTTATTTGGTGCGTTTCTTTTTCCCGTATTTTATATTGATTTCATAAGAAATACTTGCGTGGTCAGATGGTTTCCCACCGTTTTTCCCCTTGCATACCATTTCACCTTTAAATGATTTCTTGTGCTGTTTAATATGTTTAGCAATCATCGATGTTAGGTCAAAGCCACCGCCTTCGCATCCTTTAATCATACATTCCATCTTGAAAAAGGCGTAACTGGAAGGAAAGACATTAACTGTTCGCTGCATTAAAATGGGATTTTCCGCGTTATGAAAATATGTCATGCTAATAACTATACCTTCAACGTCCGGGAAGATTTCAGAAACTACACCCGCATCCAGTTTATGCTGCTTTTTTATCTCCATTTTTTTTAGATGGTCTTGTCTTTGAATCATGTTCTCCTTTAACAAGGCTATTTTTTTGAAGTGAAAAACCCACAACATTTTAAAGAATTGTGGATTAATAGGGTATATGTATTTAAAAAAACTAAAAGTATAATAACAATTTTTATTAATAATTTCCAATTTCTATATAATAAATGATAAGTTGTATTTATTAAAAGAAACTACGTAAACGGCCATGAAATTAAATCGTTTATTATCAATTAGTTGTATGGATTGATGAGAGAGAAAGTATATAAAAAAGCCGCAGGTTCACCCTCCAGCTTTTTTATGATATTTTGATTCCCACCTTGCCGTGTAGAAATGAAACTATAAACCCTGTTTTCCATGTGGGTGCCTTAATAGTAAGATCAGGCTTCCCCGAAGGGGCGCAACACTTACTTCTTTCCGGCTCCCTAAATTTATATGGTCGGAATAAGTTTCCTTCCCATCACAAACAAGGCAGGTGAATTTATAAATGCCTTATTGATTTAGTAAACACTAAAATTATGTATTTATCAAATAAGAAATTATTATTTGCTTAATAGTAAAACTTAAGATGCTGAGCAGCTTTAATACTGGTTGTCACAACTATGTATTAACGGAGCATTGTTGCGGTGCGCATTGTGGCAAGTGTATCAATTTAGGAAAACCCAAAGAAAGACTGCAGATTAGAAATAAAGTCCAATGTTAGAGACGCAAATAATACAACTTACGCCGAGTTATAAATCTGTATAATAAAAAACCGTGGTATTCATTCTCTATATTTTATTTATTGATCCCGTACTTTCTTCGTACCTCCTGTATCTTCCCGCAGGTATAATCACCCTCGGGGCAGGGGGCATATAGGCATCCGGGGCCGGCTTTGCTGAATATTATAGGGGCTATTTTTTTCACGAGGAATAACATCTCTTCCGACATCTTTCTGATTTCCCACTGCGCCCTGTTGCAGCACCTCTGCCTGAAGAAATGAAGAAGTTCTCTAGCATTCATAGTGACCATTATTTTTGTTTCAGCGGCATTCGGAAGGATAAATCGTGCGTCCTGATTGGCTGATTCTCCTTTTATTCCTTTCTTGTTTAATTTTTTTACCATCGTGTTATATCTCTTATGGGCTTCTTTCATGAAAGTTACAAATTCATGTTTAAGTTCTTTGTCTGCTTTAATAACTGGTGGAATAATATAATCGAAGCCGGTCTCTTCACTCACATAACGCTGCGATTGTTGGCTGTATGAGGCCAATCTGTGCCTGACAAGCTGATGCGAGCATGCCCTTGATATACCTTCAATGGCAAAAGTGAATGTAGGGTGCTCGATTGGCGTCATATGCCCCATTTGTATTAGTTTGCTTACAAAAGATTTCTGGTCCTTCGTCTCGATCTTGTCCTTGAGTGCTGTGATGTTTGATGGACTGTAGCAGAGTTTAGCTGCCATCGCTACTGTCTCTTCGGGATTGGGAGTATGACGTAACAATATTACTTTTAGTCTGGCTTCCGGCATTATTCCTCCTTAATATGTAAAAGGAAACATAAGATGTTTACGGAGATATAATAATCCGGTGATAATATGATGTCAATTTATGGATATGTGAAAATATACCAATCTTCAAAGCATTTAATATTTGTCTGCGTTGATGGCATATTGTGTGGTTTCATCATAATAATAGTTGATTTTGACAATATTTGTATTACATGGTAGTATCTTAAACTTATTAAAAATCTGTCCCAATTTCAGGTTATACGAATTATGAAAATAGCGGTCACGGGCAAGGGCGGCGTCGGAAAAACAACACTATCTGCCCTGCTA
>Ga0079037_100000418_pt1 | contig 18973 bp, 16 predicted proteins | sample Mud3Dept4metaG_FD_71479 | JGI IMG/M metagenome (GOLD analysis project Ga0079037, IMG submission 71479) | Freshwater wetland microbial communities from Ohio, USA, analyzing the effect of biotic and abiotic controls - Mud 3 Core 4 Depth 4 metaG | ecosystem: Environmental > Aquatic > Freshwater >... | reverse complement strand
CGCGTGCAGACACTGAACACCTCTGAGGCAGAGTTCACGCGAGATAAACTGCCGAAGGATCCCGAAATCATAGTGCTCAAGCACGCGCTGTGAGACATGGCTGATCTTCTCAAACCTCTTTTTTCGCACAAAGACATACAGAAGGCCGTAAAAAGGCTTGCGAAAGAGATATCCCGGGACTACAGGGGTGAAGAGCTCGTCTGTATTTGCATCCTGAAGGGGTCCTTCATGTTCATGTCTGACTTAATCCGCCAGATCAAGGTTCCCCTGATGGTCGACTTCATACGGGTCTCCTCGTACGGGACCGGCACGACGTCAAAAGGTGAGATCACGGTAACCACAGATCTGGAAACGGACGTCAGCGGAAAGAACGTGCTCATCGTGGAAGATATCATCGACTCCGGTCTCACCCTCAACTGGATACGCGACCTGCTGATCTCCAGGAGCGCTCGCAGCGCGAAGATCGTCGCTCTCGTCGACAAGAAGGCGCGCAGGGTTATCGACGTGCCGTGCGAGTATGTCGGCTTTACGATTCAGGACGGTTTTATCGTAGGCTACGGCATTGATTACGCGGAGAAATACCGGAATCTCCGGGACATCTTCGTGGTCGAAAAAGAGTGAGGCAGGCAACACGCCAAAGGACAGGTCTTAGTGGAAGCTTTGGAGCGATGGAAGGACGGGGCTCGGGAGCTGAGGAGGGACATCTATACCCTCTATTATGCATACAAGGACCCGCGCGTCCCCTGGTATGCCAAGGTTCTCGCGGCTGCCGTCGTCGCATACGCCGCAAGCCCCATAGATCTCATACCTGATTTTGTACCGGTCTTTGGATACCTCGATGACCTCGTGATTGTGCCGCTGGGAATTGTGATCGCGCTCAAGGCGGTTCCCAAGGAAGTGCTCGCGGAGTGTCGTGCCAAGGCCCAGCTCGCTAACAATCAGGGGACGCTCAAAAACTGGTTCACCGCATTCATCATCATAGCAATCTGGATCTTCGTCGCGATACTCATCGTGCGTTTCATCATCCATACGTGGTAACACCATCAACTCATCTCAGATTGTGTTATCTTTACTCTTGTATTAAGATTAGGTTTAGCTATCTACAACACCGGTATGTACAGAGAATACTTCGGTCTCAAAGAAAACCCCTTTTCGATTTCGCCGGACCCACATTATCTTTACATGAGCCAGGGGCACCGTGAGGCACTGGCCCACTTGCTCTACGGCATCAACACGGAGGGTGGGTTTGTACTGTTGACCGGCGAGGTCGGCACGGGTAAGACAACCATTTGCCGCTGTCTGCTCGAACAGATGCCAGAAGGGTATGATATTGCCTTTATCCTCAACCCGAAGCTGACCGCGCTGGAACTTCTCGCGACCATTTGTGATGAGTTCAAAATAGCCTATCCTGAGGGCACAGCAAGCACCAAGGTGTTCGTCGACGGAATATACGCCTACCTCCTGAGGGCACATGAGAACGGACGCAGGGCATTGCTCATCATCGAGGAAGCACAGAATCTGGGTGAGGATGTGCTCGAACAGGTCCGGTTGCTCACCAACCTGGAGACGAATCAACGCAAACTCCTCCAGGTCATCATGATCGGGCAACCGGAATTGAGAGACATGTTGGCGCGCCCCCAGCTCCGCCAGCTCGCCCAGCGCATTACCGCGCGCCATCACCTCGGTCCCTTGGCCCGTTTTGAGATAGGGGCGTACGTGAGACACCGGCTCGAGGTCGCAGGGCACCTTCGAGGCGATCTTTTTCCGCAACCGGTTCTTGGCAAACTCTTCAAGTTGACCGGAGGCGTGCCCAGACTGGTCAACGTCTTGTGCGACAGGGCATTGCTGGGAGCATGCATCGAGGGAAAAGAGCGAGTCGACAAAAAGATACTCGCGAAGGCAGCACGCGAGGTATCCGGTGAGCCAACCTTCGGAGAGCGGCGAAGAAGACTCTATATCATGGCAATACCGTCTGTTGTTCTGGTGCTATGCGCTGCTTTCGCAGTGGGCTTTTACATGTATGCCTCGAAACAACAGCAGCAAGCCGTGGTTGCGCCACCGGCTCAAGAAATTGAAGTGAAGAAAGAGAGTGTGAGCCCCCCGGTCACTGTACCTTCCGTCGAAAAAAAGGAAGTCCACCCCGTAACGACCACAAGAGAACAGGCATTTCGCGCACTTTTCACGCTGTGGCAGATCGACTACGACGCACAGGATAAGCGATCCATCTGCGAACAGGCCCGCGCTAAAGGCCTCGAGTGCATGGAGCGCAAGGGCTCCCTCGATACTCTCGTTCAAATGAACCGACCCGCCGTGTTGCGGCTTGTGGGCGCAGAAGGCAAGGAACAATACCCATTGTTGGTTGCTCTCAGCGGAGAGAGTGCCTCCTTTGCAACGGTTCATGGGACACAAGAAGTCAATGTCAGAGAGATAGCCCGTGGATGGTCCGGTCAGTATATCTTGCTGTGGCGTCCGCCTCCGGGCTACCCAGTACACATGAAAGTGGGCAGCCGCGGCCCCTCCGTCTCATGGCTCGACAGTCAACTGGCACTGGTGCAAGGCAGGAAGGGCCGCGCAGGACTGCCGGTCTACGATCAAGATATGGTGCGGCAGGTGAAAGAGTTTCAGGTTACCAACGGACTCGTGCCTGATGGCATCGTGGGCCCCGACACGATGATCCGTTTGAGTGGTGCGGCAGGTCAGGACGGGCCGGTCCTGCGCCCTAAGGCCGGGGGTGGCTAGGCATGTCATACATTCTTGAGGCCCTCAAGCGGCTTGAACAGAAGCAGAAGAGGGAGGGCCTTCCCACGCTGTTAACCCCTCAGGAAGGGTCTCCGGACCAAAAGAGGAGACGACCCCTGTGGCTCTATTTCATTCTTGCTGCGCTCCTTCTGAACGCGGGGATGACCCTCTGGTGGATCGCCCCATGGAGGTCAGGGCAACAGAGTACCCAAGCCCACCTTGCCGGTCCCGCAGAAACGCCAGCGCAACCGGCGACGGTAACGCCCACACCCGCCGGAAAGCTTGCGGCCGAGGACACAAGGGTGGCTTCTCCCGCTGCCGAAAAGAAAGACGCGGCTTCTCCCGCTGTGCCGGAGAAGGTTGTTCCGAAACAAGGCGCCGGAACAGCTCAAACAACTATCGCCGAGAAGAAACCGGTAGAGAAGACCCCACCGAAGAGCGCGCCGGCCCCTGTTGGCCCTTCTCCTCGGGCTGACTCCAGGACTCGCACCAGCAACACTCCTGCCCCCAGCGCAAAGGTGGTCGGCGTGCAGGATCTTCCTCCCGCCGTCAAGGGGGGCCTGCCTCCGCTCAAGGTCTCCATGCACTATTACAGTGACGAGCCCCGGGCGCGCCTCGTCAGAATCAACGACATGACACTTCGTGAGGGAGATGTACTCACCCCTCCGGGAATGAGGGTCGAAGAAATCGCCCCTTCACACATCCTCTTCAGTTACCAGGGGTACCGATTTACTATGGGAATCGATGAGCGGTAGAAGGACATGGCAGCATTGGGATGAACGAGGCCTGCCCGAAAGAGGTGCCTTCTTCACTTCATTTAGACACCTGCTTTACTGGGTAAACGACCTTTCCTCCCAGCACCGTTTGCAGCACCCTGATGTCTTTGATTTCACTCTCTCCGCAGGCAAAGTAATCCTTGTCGATCACCACAAAGTCGCCAAGTTTTCCTGCCTCGATGGAGCCTTTCACCTTTTCTTCGAAGGCTGCGTAAGCTGCCCAGATCGTGTATGACTTGAGGGCCTCCTCTCTGGTCATGCGCTCTTCCGGATACCATCCTCCCTTGGGCAATCCGTTCCTGTCCTTTCTCGTCACCGCCGCATAGAGCCCGTGAAAAGGGTTGATCAGTTCAACGGGGGCGTCCGTACCATTGGCAAGGATCGAGCCGGAATTCAGAAGCTTCCGCCAGGCATACGCGCCCTTGATCCGGCTAGGACCGATCCTCTTCTCGGCCATGTTCATGTCAGAGGTGGCGTGGACGGTCTGCATTGAAGGGATCACACCGAGCCGGGCAAAGCGCGGGATGTCCTCCAGGCCCACAACCTGGGCATGTTCGATCCGAAAACGGTGATCCGGATCCGGCTGCTCTTTGAGAACCCTTTCATACACATTGAGCGCCATGCGGTTAGCCCCATCGCCGATGGCATGGACCGATACCTGTAATCCTGCTTCCCGGGCGCTTTTGACAAGGGCATAGAGTCTCTCTTCACTCACGATTTGATTCCCCACATATCCGGCCCGGTCGCTGTAGGGTTCAAGCATGAAGGCGCCGCGGGAACCGAGGGCGCCATCCACAAATACCTTGATCCCGCGGATGGTCAGACGATTTTCATACAGGCCAATCTGCCTGCCTTTCGCGTACACCTCGTCACCGGGGGTAGTGCTCCCCTGCGGGATCAGCAGGCGCACATAGAGGCGCAGGTACAGTTTGCCGGATGCGTACAGGTGCTTCAGAAGGGCCGGCATCTCGAGATCGCAGCCGGCATCTTGTCCACTTGTGATACCATTTGACAGGAGTTCCTCCTGGGCGAGTTCAAGGGCCTCCAACATCTTCTCTTTGCCGAGTGCAGGGATGTACCTGGACACCAGGTTCGCGGCAGTGTCGGTCAGGATCCCGGTCGGGTCTCCTTTGACGTCTTTTATGATCTCTCCCCCTTCAGGGTTGGGAGTCTTCTTCACGATGCCGGCCATTTCCAGCGCCTTGGAATTCACCCACGCAGCATGGCCGTCGGTGCGCTCAAGGTACACGGGAAGATCGGGAGCTATGTTGTCCAGGTCCTGCTTTGTAGGAAAGACCGGTGGGGTCCAGACCTCCTGGTTCCAGCCGAAGCCCTCGATCCATTCCCCTTTCCGGGCCTTTTGATATGCTCGCGACACAAGCTCAAGGATCTCTTCCTTTGGCTTCCAGTAGACGTCAAGTTTCTTCTTCAACTCACCGATTGCGCTGAAATGCATGTGGGAATCGATCAGGCCCGGAAGGACCGTCTTCGACTTCAGGTCAACGACTTGTGTTTTCTTTCCGACATACGTTTTCACACCCACGTCCGATCCCACATAAAGGAACCTGCCATCCTTAATCGCTAGTGCAGAAGCCTTCGGGTTCTTTTCGTCTACTGTGTAAACGTTCCCGTTCATGTAGACGACATCTGCCTTTTCGATTCCCGCGGCAAAGGAGGACAGACTGAACCAAATGATCACAATGCCGGCGAACGCGGCAATAACCCTTCTCGTCTTCATGCGCCTTCCCCTCTGATCGATCCTCCTCCTCCCCGGCCTGTGACTTACTTTCGAATAAGGTAACAATCCCACCGCTCACCGTTTAGATACTGAACGCCTGCGCCGCCTTCTTCGGCGTTCGACCGTGGGCTTTCTGCGACGGGGAAGCTCTCAACGCCCCCGGACGAATAGATGGTAATCTCGCCTGCAGAAAGTGGAGAGAGGGAGACGAGCGAGAAGACACCAAGTGTGAACAAGGCCGCATGAGGGAGACCGGGCAAGAGCTTACACTCGCTCAATTGACTCTCTCGTAATGGTCCCCACGCCGCTCTATGATCAGCGGCCCTCCGGTCTTGCTCCCGGCTTTTGGCTGACTTGCCGTTTGTCTCTTGTAGCCCTTATCGGAAGAGGGTGCCTGTTTAGCTCCGGTCCGCACCTTCTTGCTGATCCCTTTCCCAGCGTCTGGAGATGCGGGTGGAGGTTTGCTGCCGATGATGCCGTATTCGACTGCCACCTGAGCCACCGCCACCGAATGGAACCCGGCAAGAAGCAGCGCCACGCTCAACCAAAAGGCCAAACCCAATAAGAAATGCTTTGCCATCTCTTCTAATTATAGCCTGGCCTGGTGCAGAGTCAACAGGACAGGCTATACCCCCGTGTATAGCGTCCGGGCCGACCGAGTAGCACACTTCCGGGGCAACTTCCACTTGTCTATAAGGGGTTGTCTATAAGGGACGGGTCACCGGGGGAGGAAGAGCTTCAGGGGCAGGGCCATCGCATTGCGCACGGCGAATTCCGTTGCTGCAACGTTTCGGAGAAACCCCGTCGATCGGAACTGCGTCACCTGGACGAGAAGATCCGTTTTCTCGGAGTCTGGAATGCCGTAGGCCGACAGCCATGCATGCACCGCATCGTTTGGAAAATATGGAAGCAGCCCCTCGCACAAACACATCAGGTCATAACGCGCCATCCGCGTGCCCCGGATATCCCGCGGGAAACGGTGACACCGCGGCAAATCAATGACCACAAGGAGCGGCGATTCAGGGTAGTCTTTGAGGAGAATGTTTTTCGTTCTCAGTATACCGTGATGCAGGCCACCGCCATGCATAACGGCAATGTGTGCGAACAGGGGCGACATGTCCAGAGACCCGGCAGTCTCGGGCCGGGTTGCAAGCAAACCTTTCAGGGGCTGACTCCGGGCAACCCATTCGGTTACCAGCATCTCGGCCCATCCGTACGGTCCAAAGTAGCCGCGGCTCCAGAACACCGGAACGCTGCATGGAATCCCGAGCGTCTCCAAATGACTCAGCCCATCAAACTCGCGCCGCACGCGGAAAGAGGTGCCCAGGCTCCGACACCAGACCAGGAGCCGCCGTCTGTACATTTTGACAGCGACTTCCCTTCCGTCTGTAAGGAATGTGCGCCAGATGAGCGTACCTGGTTCATGCTTGATCAAATCCTCTCTTGCGAGGTTCAGCTCAACCGGGGTTCCTTCGGGAAGACGACCGCCGAGCGGTCGCACCTTGAGCACATGTGACGGGGCCGGGGAATCACGTCTCATGCCTTATCTTTGACCATCAGGGCGTAACGGTGACCTGACCACATAAGGGAAAGGGCTGGATACTCCACCAGTCGTGCGCCGCACTCCTCGGCCAGGCGCCGCAACTCCTCCACCCTCATTGTAGACTTCGGAGACTTCCGGTTAAATGGCCGGCTCAGTCGCCTCAGCGTATTCTTCACAGAGTGGTAATCGAAGAATGTAACAATGACAAAGCGCTTGGAGACCCTTAGAAGTTCGCGTACAAGCCGCTGCCGCTCGGCTTCCTTGGGCAGGTGGTGAGTCAGGCGCACACAGACTGTTCCATCTACGCTTGCGTCGCAGAGGGGAATCTGAAAACCTGACGCGAGCATCCACGCCTGCTCTGTGGAAACCCGTCCATGTTCGCGTAAGTAACGCAATTGTCCGAGGGCCACGTCTGCCTCAATCAGCAGGTCGGTGTGCGGCGCCATGGGCGAGCTGAGACGTCCGCCGCCGCACGGCAGGTCCAACAGCACTTTGCTTCGCCCCTGGCTTCTGAGCAATTTGTCCAGGAGGCTGTGTTCACGCCGGGTAGTCATGCGCTTGGTCCAGCAGGCACGATACTTGACGTTGTAGGTCGCAGCCGCTTGATCCTTCTGATAATTCTGTGAATACGCCTCGCTCGACCTGGCAGCCACCTTCTTGTTATTGACGTCAATCGTATCGGGCCGGCCTTCCTCCTCGATCGGAAGCGAGGCATGACAAAGGGGACATCGCCCGGCATCCTTACCACGGGGCAATTCACGATGGCAGTGCGGACACTCGACGCGTTTTTGTGGGGAAGTCACATCATTCTGCATTGTGGAAAACGAGAACCTTTCACTATGTTGTTCCCGATCGCAGGAACACCGCGCAAGCAGTGCCGGCGCTGAACCTCAATGCGGAGAGGCCGCACTGAGATTGAAACATACCAAGAACGGCGTTGTACGTCAATGGTAATAAGCTGGTAAAGCTGGTAATAAACGGACTGATAGTGCCAATACAGGTCAGGCACGGTCCGCCAGAGTCTCTTTCCATTTCTCGGTGTTCTCTCTCCCATATCGATACAATTGAAGACTCCGTTCCTTCATGATAGTAAACATCCTAAGGGTGACCTGTGACGATCCAAGAACTGCTCCACACGCAACAATCTACCGGATGTTCTCCCAACTATTTATATTTATTTATTTATATTTCTGACATTTCTCATTTCACTCTGGTGAGCAGTGATCACCGGAATAATTTTCTTAACACAAAATCTTCCTCTCAGTAAAATCGCAACAAGCCATCATGCACTCCGCAGCAAAGCGCGGTCCCAGGGACGTGCACGCGAACAACGTCGGCACAAAGCTGAAACGCATACGCTTGAGCCGAAACATCACGTTAAAGACCCTTGCTGAAAAGACAGGACTGACGAACGGCTACCTCTCACGCATCGAAAACTCCCAAAACTTTCCGCCGATGTCTACGTTGAGCCGCATTGCCGAAGGGCTCGGCATTGACATTTCCTATTTCTTTATCAACGTCGGAAAAAAGGACAAAGAGAATCTCCATATCGTAGTTGACCGGCAGAGTGCTTCTGTGGAAAAGGCGTTTCTCACCGCCTTCGACCAGGAGGGCCAGCGGTTGTGCGACTACCGGCCTCTCTTTCCTGAAAAGCTCGGCAGGAACCTGCAGCCTTTCATCGTAAGCCCTGACTTCCAGCTGGGTCCTGCCTACCGGGGAGAGGGCGAAGAGCTTGTCCACGTGCTGGAGGGCTCCATGGAATTCATTTACGGAGACGGGAAATACACGTTCTCGCAGGGAGACACGTACTACTTCGACACGCAGATACCCTTCACGGGCAGGAGCCTGGGAAAAAAGAGGGCAAAGCTGCTTGTCGTCTATTACCCGTACAGGCGTTCGTGAAGAAGACCCCGAGCGCGATCGGATCTCACGTAACGTGAGCAAGAGGAGAACAGGACATGAACGACATGGCTGATCAGTGGTTGGACGCTCAATCGATGCCCAGGACAGACAGGAGCAAGCTTTCCGACTATCCGACGCTCTCGCTAAAAGAACGGGAACGGCGGTGGGGGCTCGTCCGCACAATGATGGCAAAGAACAACCTCGAGGCGCTCATTTCCATACCCGGCGGAGCGTGGGACGACCCGTCCAACTACCCTCAGGGCCCGGGTAACCGTCGCGCCCCGGAGAACCGGGGCAGAGATGGACAACAATTTCAGGGTTCTCTTTCAGTTCTTCCTGCTGTACCCGAAGCGTTCCTCGAACACCGGGGCTATCAGATTGTCAACGGGAGCATAATCGTCCCTGATCACGATGGAGTTATTGTTGGTGAGGAGCTTCCTTACGAGTTCGTCTGAGACTAAAGCCGATTTCGCATCGCCCGTGTAGTGCTCTTTAAGCCAGCGGTCAAACTCCGCCATGTTGAGCGGTTTGACACTCGCCACGACGATAAACGTGCTGATACGCAGATTTTCAAAGTCGGGGCTCACGGAGAGCAGGTAGACATTCTTGTCGCCAAATACATCCTGGAGGGTCTTCATGTACGAGGGCAGAAATGTCCCCTTCTGGAAGTTGTCTATGATGTTCGACATGAGGATGGCATCGGGCGTCATGATGGACTTGAGCTGGGCCACGAATTCCTTGGTCGTCAGGTGGTACGGTATGGAGAGGTCATTATACGCGTCAGTGAAAACAACATCATACTTTTCGTTGCAGTTCATGACGTACCAGCGTCCGTCCGTATTGTATGTCTTGATTCTCGTGTTCCTGGGAAGCCCCAGGTGCTCGTAGACGACCTGGGTCACCATGGGATCGATCTCCACGACATCTATCGCGGCTTTCGGATACGCAGCCTCCATATGGCGCGGGAACGTGTACCCGCCTCCACCGATCGTCAGCGTCTTGAATGCGCTGTTCTGATCGAAGCGCCACTTCATCACTTCTGCATAAATGCGCTCGTACTCGTACTCTATATGGTGCGGGTCCTCAAGGCAGACATACGAATGGATCAGGTTGTCGAGAATCAGGGCATGAAGATCTTTCTGGCCGTCCGAACTCTGCGTCTTCGAGAGCTTTATCATGTAGTAGTCACTTTCTTTATAGAAATAGTATTGCTCTCCCAGGGGCGGCTTGTGGGCAAGTGCGTAAATAGCTGACATGGCGACGAGGATGATCGCGAGAAAGAGTGCGTGCGCCTTTTTTGTCTTTACCAGTGCCCCTGAAAGCACAGCCGTGACCAGAAGAAGCGCGCCCATGGAGAGTATTATGCTCCGCGTCCCCATCAGGGATATCAGAAGAAACCCTGTGGCAAACGTCCCTATGATGGCGCCGAGCGTAGAGACTGCGTAGATCTTGCCAACCACATTGCCCGCCCCTTCCACGTTCTTGAGGGTCAGCCGCACAACAACAGGCGAGATGGTGCCCAGGATACAGCCGGGGATGAAAAAGATGATGGCGGTGACCGTGAATATGCGCCACATGAGGGAGAAAGGGAAACGGTACGCCGCCACGATATCGGTGAGCGGAATGATCAGTAAGGAAGCAGCGCCCGAAAGCAAAAGGAGGATGCCCAGCGTCTTCCTGGACGGGAAGCGGTCGACCAGCTTACCCCCGATGTACGCACCGATGCTGATGCCTGCGAGGATGACCCCGATGATGCTCGTCCAGGTGTAGATGGAGACGCCCACGAATGGGGCAAGGATTCTACCGGCCACCATTTCGATGACCAGGGAGCAGAAGCTCGCAATAAACATGATGATGTATGCTTCGATCAAGCTCATGATTACAAGGGATCCTTTCTATAAAACGATTCTTTTGGTGGCCATGAGGCCCTTTATTCTTAGTGGATTCGCTCAATTTTGTCAAACAGTTTTTTCGCTGAAAAAGTGCGCCGGTCGAACTGAAAGGTTTTGGAATGGCTCGACTTTTGTACTATACTATATGATAGCTATGCATCTTCTGCTCATAGAGGACGAGACAAAGGTCGCCAGCTTCATAAGCAAGGGCCTGGAGGAAGAAGGGTACACAGTCCAGGTGGCGTACAACGGCACCGACGGCCTGGCACGCCTGAAGCGGGAAACATACGACATAGTTCTGCTCGACCTGATGCTTCCCGAGATCGACGGCTTCGAGGTCCTCAAGACCATGCGCTCCTGGGGCAACACAACCCCTGTGCTCATCCTTACTGCCAAGAGCGCAAAGGAGGACATCGTCCGCGGCCTTGACACGGGAAGCGATGACTACCTCACCAAGCCCTTCTCGTTCGAAGAATTGCTCGCGCGCATACGAGCGCTCTTGCGGCGCAAGTCAGGGCGGGATTCCCTGATCGTGCGTTACCGGGACATGACGCTCGACCCATTGAACAGGAAGCTTTCCATAGGCCCTAACGACGTGGAACTGACGGACAAAGAGTACATGATCATGGAGTTGCTGGTAAAGAACAGTGATCGGCCGGTGAGCCGCCGCGAGGTCGCGGAATTTGTCTGGCAGGAGAGCGGGGACTCGACAAATATCGTTGATGTGTACATAAACTTCCTGAGAAAGAAGATCGAATCCATTTCACGAAAGAAGTACATCCACACGGTCCGGGGAACCGGGTACATCCTCAAAGAAGAAGATGAAGTCTCTAACTAACCTCCCAATCAGATGGCGCCTTTCTCTCCTGTACGGGGGTATCCTGTTCCTGATTCTCACCGTCTTCTCCGGTGGTGTCTACATTTACTTCAGGAACAGCCTTCAGAGAAGCATAGACACAAAAATCCGTTCCATTGGAGAGGTCCTCTCGTCGTCAATGACGGAGGCGCATGACCCCACCGTCTTCGGCAACTTTGAGCGATACCTGGAGAACGTGCTCGGCAAGAAACCAAAGGGAAAGTTCATCCAGATCATGGACCGGTCAGGACGCATCGGCGCCAAGATGAGCGATATCGAGGCAGAAGCCCTGCCCATCAGCTTTGCCACGCTGGAGCAGGCCGTCAAAGGAGAGATAGTCTATGAAACGATAGAGACCTCCAAGCCCCGTCTGCGCATGGTCACCTTGCCCATCGTCGAGAACAAGAAGGTGAGCAGCATCGTGCAGGTAGGCAGTTCCCTGGAGGACTTTGACGAAACCATGAAGCGCCTCCTCATCATTTTCCTGATTGGCATACCCTCTTCCTGCGGTGTGGCCATTGCCGTCGGTTACTACATGGCGAAAAAAGCACTGAAGCCCGTGGACCAGATCAGAAGGGCTGCCGTAAAAATATCCTCCAGCAATCTTGAAGAGAGAATAGATATCGGCCGCCGCAAAGACGAGCTGGGCAGGCTTGCGCAGACCTTCAACGAGATGATCACCCGGCTCAAGGATGCTTTTCAGAGAATCAACCAGTTCAGCATCGACGTCTCCCACGAGTTAAAGACCCCGCTTACCATCCTGAAAGGCGAGACCGAGGTTGCCCTAAGGAAGCATCGTGACGCACACGATTACGAAAAAATTCTCGGGAGTAACCTTGAAGAGATCGACCAGATGACAAAGATCATAGATGACCTGCTCCTGCTCGCGAAAGCTGACACGGGCGAGATGCAGCTTGCTGTGGAGGAGATTGACCTGAAAGACCTGATTCTCGACGTGTATAAGGACATGAGGATGTTCGCGGAGCGAAAGAGCGTCGAACTGACTGTCGGCGACATGAACGAAACAAAGCTTCAGGGTGACGAGCTCAAGTTGCGGAGAATGCTCTGGAACATCGTGGACAACGGCATAAAATACACACAGGCTGGAGGCACGGTCGACATCTCATCCGTCCTCGACAATGGCAACGTGCGAATTGACGTTAGAGACACGGGCATCGGAATTGCACAAAAAGATCTGAAATACATATTCGACAGGTTCTACAGGGCAGACGGGTCGAGGAACCGGGAGAGCGGAAGTGGCCTGGGGCTTTCCATCAGCAAGTGGATTGCGGAGGCCCACAGGGGCTCGATAGAAGTCTCAAGCGGTTCTTCCTCGGGCACCATCTTCTCGATTAAACTGCCCGTAGGCGGAGGAAGTGCATGAAGAGCAAGAAATGGTATGGAATGATATTGATCCTCGCACTGGTTCTGGCGCTCTCTGTCTACGCCAAGGAGAAAATCACGTCTGGCGAGGACGTGAGCGGACCCAAGATTGCCAGCGCGCGCCAGGCGGCGTTCGGAGGCGGGCTGCCGCAGTTCACCGTGCTCGTCAAAGAGGTGGGGCCATCGGTTGTCAACATAAGCACCACCACTGTTGTAAAAGGGCCGGACCCGCACGATCGGTTCATGGGCCCGTTCAGAGATTTTTTTGGGGACGATTTTTTCGAGAAGTTTTTTGGAGACTCACCTCAGCGGGAATTCAAGCAAAGAAGTCTTGGGTCCGGCTTCATCATAGACCAGGAAGGCCATATCCTGACAAACAACCACGTGGTCGAGAAGGCTGCCACGATTAAGGTCCGGCTGAAAGATGGGAAAGAGTTCGATGCCAAAGTGATCGGCCGTGACCCGAAAACAGACATCGCCGTAATAAAAATCACCACCAAGAACGATATCCTCGTTGCCGCGCTGGGCGACTCGGACAAGCTGGAGATCGGCGAGTGGGTACTCGCCATGGGGAACCCGTTCGGCCTCGAACACACCGTGACAGCCGGGATCGTGAGCGCCAAAGGCAGGGTAATCGGTCAGGGCCCGTATGATGACTTCATCCAGACGGATGCTTCCATCAACCCGGGAAACAGCGGTGGGCCTCTGTTCAATCTTAAAGGAGAGGTGGTGGGCATCAACACCGCTATTGTCTCGGGAGGTCAGGGTATCGGGTTTGCCATACCCATAAACGTGGCCAAGTCTCTGCTTCCCCAGCTCAAGGCTAAGGGCAAGGTCGTACGGGGGTGGCTGGGCGTTGTCATCCAGAAAGTGACCCCGGAACTTGCAAAAAGCTTTGGTCTGAAGGAATCGGAAGGTGCACTCGTTTCGGACGTGGTGGACGATAGCCCTGCGAGCAAGGCTGACATTCGTCGGGGCGACGTGATCGTCTCCTTCGATGGCAAAAACATAAAGGAAATGGACCATTTACCCCGACTCGTGGCGGCAACAGAAGTGGGGAAAAAGGTTAGAGTGGGCATCATGAGGGAAGGCAAGCTTCTCGAGGTTGACGTGATCGTGGGAGAACTCAAAGAGGAACTGAGAGAGGCCAAGGCCACGCCGGAGACCGAGAGGACGTATGGCCTGGTGGTTCAGAACATCACCCCGGAAATAGCCAAACACCTCAACCTCAAGGACCGGAGGGGGGTCATCGTCACCGACATCCAGCCGGGAAGCCCCGCTGAAAACGCGGACTTGAGAGCCGGCGACATCGTGACCGAGATCAACAAGAAGCCTGTACGCAACGTGGCTGACTTCAAGGAGCTCATGAAGAAGGCCAGCCTGAAGGACGGTGTGGTGGTGCTCGTCAAGAGGGAAAATGTAACCTTTTATGCGGTCATAAAGGAGTAAACTTTTCCCGCAAACGGACGATAACCATGTCAGCATGCCGCTATTTGAGTGGGAAGGTCGGACCCTTAAAGGTGAGATAAAGTCGGGTGCACTAACCGCTGATTCGGAGGTCGACCTCCGAACGGTCGTCAGGCGGGAAGGCATCGTCCTCACCAAAGCAAAAGAGAAAAAACAGGAAAAACTGGGTCGTTTTAACCCCAAAAAGAGGGTTAAGCCGGGCCACATCGGGGTCTTTACCCGGCAACTGGCTACGATGATCACGTCGGGGCTGCCCCTGGTGCAATCCCTTGACGCACTCTCCCAGCAACTCGATAACGCGCATCTTCGGGGAATCGTACGGAGCATAAAGCAGAAAATAGAAGAAGGTGTGCGATTTGCCGATGCCCTGCGTGACTATCCCAAGTGCTTTGATGACCTGTATGTGAACCTCGTGGTCGCCGGTGAAGAGGGCGGCACACTCGACGCAGTCCTCACGCGTATTGCCACCTACATCGAAAAAACAGAAAAACTTAAGAAGAAAGTGAAGTCAGCCCTCATCTATCCTGCCAGTATCATTACGGTGGCCATTGCCGTTGTTATGGTCCTCCTCGTGTTCGTCATCCCCGTGTTCGAGGGCATGTTCACCAGTTTTGGTAGGGCGTTGCCCGCACCCACACAGATCGTGATCGATCTGAGTAAGTTCGTCAAATCAACAATCCACTTCCTTATAATAGGGATAATTATAGGGGCATTCCTGCTGAGGCGTTACTACAAGACAGACCCCGGCAGCAAGCAGATCGATGCGCTAGTATTGCGCATTCCGGTGCTGGGCCTCTTGCTCAAGAAGGCCTCGCTCGCCCGGGTGACACGCACCCTGTCAACGCTTCTTTCGAGCGGGGTATCGATTCTCGAGAGCTTTGTCATCGTCGCAAATACAGCAGGGAACAGGGTCATCGAGCAGACGCTGTTGACCGCTCGTGCCCACGTCAGCGAAGGACGGTCTATCTCAGACCCGCTGAAAGAGAGTGGTGTCTTCCCGCCCATGGTGGTCCAGATGATTCAGGTCGGGGAATCGACCGGCGCACTGGACAGCATGCTCAACAAGATTGCCGACTTCTACGAGGACGATGTGGATAACACCGTTACCAACCTGACTGCCCTCCTCGAGCCGGCCCTCATGGTCTTCCTCGGCGTTGTGCTGGGGGGACTGATCGTGGCCATGTACCTGCCCATCTTCCAGCTCGGCAGCGTCATCGGCTAAACGGATTTGCCTTCAAGCATGCACCTCCCTCATGCCTCCCGAGCGTCCCTTATTCTTTAGTAAGAATTCAATCGATTGGCTTTATCAAAGCGAGCCTGGCAGGCCTGTCCCCGAGCTTCTTGTCTAGTATCACTTCCACTTTGGCAATCCGCTCTACTTCGCGAATGATGATGTCATCCTTGTCTGCCCAGACGTAGAGGCCTTCCCGCCTGACATCCGCTGGTCTCGCCATAACCTTGTACGTCCTCCCTGTAACCATGGGCAACGTGCCCTCGAATATCTCATCAGGTGCCAGCACAATGATCTCTGACCCCATCGCCATAGATAACGCCTCCTTCGTAAATCCCAGATAATCCCTTTTCTCCTTCATGACGCTGTACCAGACGACGGCGGCAGAAGATACGGATAGACATATCACCAGGACAAGCCCGAGGGCGTCCCTTGCCCTCCAACGCGATACTACATAAAGGCTTGCAAAGGAAAAGCAACCTGATAGGATACCAAGCAGAGCTTTCCCGAAAAATAGACCAACAAACGGCAGAAAAGCCGCGAGCACGGCGATTCCCCATGTCCCCTTCACCACGAGTTCTTCCCACCTTGCCTTGGCCGCACGAGAAAGCCATAAGGCAGTCATGCAGGCACAGGCCGGGTAGAGGGGAATGAGATACAGCCCCCTCTTGGCCGATGCAATGGAGAGCAGAACAAACGGCCCGATGAACCATGGCAGGTAAGGGTCTTCTTTAAGCCTTCTGAGAGACGAGATGAGGGCCGGGACAAATGCGAAGGTCCAGGGCAGGAAGTTTTGAGGAAAGACTATGAGGTAGTAAAAGGGTCCGTGCATATGCCCCAGTGCGGCTCCCTCAGGCGCTCCTGTGAATCGCATGATGTTGTTCACTACGATCACCTCTCGCAGGAAGGGAAACCCGCCCCTTCCGTAGAGGGCGAAAATCCATGGGAGGATGGTGATAAGCGCGATCGTCATTATCCAAAACGGCTTAATCCTCTTGAGGATCGAGAGGCTTCTTTGCATCACGATGTCCGTAACAACGGAAGCAGCTATGATTGTCGGGCCGACAAACCCTTTCGCCATGAATGAGAGGCCTATGGCCAGGCCCATGAGCATGGAATACCCCTGCACGGATTTTCCGGAAAGCTTCGTATAGGCAAACATGGCAAGCGTCACCGAAAAGACGAGCGACATGTCCACCTCAATCCACCTGGCGAGGTGGAAGAAACCCCAGGAGCTCGCGAGGATCCCTGATGCCAGGAGTCCGTTCATCTTTCCGCCTCTTACGGATGCCACAAGAAAGGTGACCAAGAGAGTGAGGGAGGCAAAGAAGGCGGAGACTAACCGATATCCGATGTCATTATCTTCTCCAAAAATCATCCCGGACAGGGCACCGAGCGCATAGTAGAGTGGCGGTTTCTCAAGAAAAGGCCGACCGTTCAGGCGAGGAACAACGAAGTCCTTTTCATATGCCATCCCGGCACAGATCCCGGCGACCTGCGGCTCGTCAGGCCTCCAGAGTCCGTGGTTTATCCCGGGAAGCAGCGTCAGGAGGAGAATGGCAGAAAATAGGAAGACCGCTTTCTTTCCCACCATCAGCGCTTCCGCTTATGGAGGATATCTCGTATTTCTTCCACCACCTCGACGACATTCTCTTCCATCATGTCCGGGAAAAGGGGCAACGAGACAATGCGGGCCGCCACGTATTCCGAGTTCCTGAGGAACCCTGGCGCCGGACGATAACGCTCCCTGTAAAACGATAGCTCGTGAACAGCCAGGAAATGCAAGCCCGTACCAATGTTCCTTTTTCTCATCTCCTCCCGAAACTCGTCGCGAGTGAGGCCTGTCCTTTCTGGATCTATAAGGACCGCGTAAAGGTGCCAGGCGTGGCTGGAAGGATAAGAGACCCTGGCAGGGCGTATGATCTCCGGAATGGCGTCGAGGAGTCGATCGTAGAGTTCGGCAAGTTTTGTTCTTCGCGCGTTCATCTCCTCGATGCGCCGCAGTTGGACAAGCCCCACTGCGGCCTGAAGGTCTGTGAGATTATATTTCCAGCCCGGCTCGAAGAGATCGTAACCCTTGGAGGCTTCGCGGCCATATCGTTTCCAGGCATCCTGATCAACACCATGGAAGCGAAGGGATACGAGGCGGTCTCGCAATTTCTCGTCTGAAACGGTAATGAGTCCTCCCTCCCCTGTCGTAAGATTCTTGATGGCATGAAAGCTGAACACAGCCGGGTTTCTTCGTGCCCCGATCCTCCGGCCGCGGTACTCCGTCCCGATCGCATGGGCTGCATCCTCGATCAAAATGAGCCCGTGTTTCTCGCAGAGAGCCTCAAATGCGTCCAGGTCGCAGGGCTGGCCACCGAAGTGAACCGGAACAATCGCCTTCGTGCGCGGCGTAAGCACCTTCTCGACACTAACCGGGTCGAGCTGAAATGTCTGGCGGTCGATGTCGGCAAAAACAGGCCGTGCCCCCACAAACTCCATCATGTTCACCGGCGATGGCCACGTGAGTGACGGAGTGATAACCTCATCGCCGGGGCCTAGGCCCAGAGCCTGAAGGAGAATGTGGAAGCCCGCCGTACCGGAGGTGACGGTAATGCCGAAGGGTGCAGACACATACGCTGAGAACTCCTTTTCGAAGGCTGCTACACGGGGACCTGAGGTAATCCAGCCCGAACGGAGTGTGTCGCTCACTTCCCGGATTTCAGCCTCACTAATACTTGGCCGCGTGAAAGGAAGGAATGTTTGTCTCATGGTTTTATGTCCTCAGGTGTCTTGGGGTAGAACCTGGCCCGCCTTACGTATTCTCAATCAGCCGTTGCTTTCTTGAACAGAGAGCCAACCTTCCCGTCCTTCCACTTGTTGTCTGCCTATGACTGCCCCGCGTATCTGCTCCGCAGGCGGAAGGAGCTGGCCAAGAGGCACCAGGTGCCAGCCGTGGATCGGAAGCTGCTTCAGGAACTCCCGAAACAGGCCAAGGCACAACATGCCCTCCACCTCTGCATGGATGGTTAAGACATTAAGGCGTTCCGGCTTCATGAAAGAGATGAGCCGTTGGTTGTACGTCTCCTCGGTAACCCCATCCCGGCCGAGGAGTTCATCATACGTTGGAAGGGTGGTAGGGACTTGGGGCTGAGATAACTCTTTTCCGTTTACCTTCGGATAAAAAACAGAAGTCCCCCGGCAGTCACTATTGTAACGGAACGGCAACTTAGCCTTTTCAACGAGAGCCTGCTCCGTGATACGCCACGAGGGAGCAGCGGAGCAGCTGGGGAGGATGCCCGTGGCCTCACGGATAACCTCAACTCCCCGCAAAAGGTCCTGATAAATCACCTCGCTCGTCATCGTCTCTAGATGAGTCTGCCAGCGGTAATGGTCCCATGCATGCAAACCAATCTCATGGCCTTCGTCAACTGCGCTCTTGAGCACGTGGCCCAGCCTCT
>Ga0079037_100000417_pt1 | contig 18990 bp, 20 predicted proteins | sample Mud3Dept4metaG_FD_71479 | JGI IMG/M metagenome (GOLD analysis project Ga0079037, IMG submission 71479) | Freshwater wetland microbial communities from Ohio, USA, analyzing the effect of biotic and abiotic controls - Mud 3 Core 4 Depth 4 metaG | ecosystem: Environmental > Aquatic > Freshwater >... | reverse complement strand
TCGAACCCCCACGGCCGGGTAAGGGCCACAAGGTCCTGAGCCTTGCGCGTCTGCCAGTTCCGCCACTTTCGCGCCGGATGCTGCGAGGGGTCGCAGGATAGACGCCGGAGGAGGGGGCGTCAACCGGGGCGCCTCCGCCGTCAGCCCCCCGTCGCCGGCCGGTGGGCGCCGCCGCGCTCGCGCGCGGCGACGAAAGCCTCGATCCGCGCCTGGTCTCTCTCGGGCATCTCGGCGAAGCGGATCCCGAAGGCCGGGTGGAGGAGGTCCAGCTCCGTCGTCCGGCGGACGACCCTCCCGGACGCCCGGACCGGCTCGGGGTCGTCGGGAAGGAAGAACTGGAGTTCCACGCTCCGCCCGATGACGAGGGGGACCTCCGACTCCACGAGGAGGCCGTTCGAGGAGACGTTCAGCGTCTTGCCCGCGATCACGCCGCCGTCCCCCTTCGGATCGAGGACGCGCGCGAGGGTGTTCAGCTCGCGGCGCGCCGGGATCACGGTGAGACGGCGGGCCTTGTCGAGAAGCTCCTCCGCGGGGAAGGGGGCGAGGATGACGTCGTTGATCCCGGCGACGAGCGTCTCCTCGAGACTCCCCGTCCCGGAGGGGACGGCGAGCATCATCGACACGAAGCGCCAGTAGGTCCGGGCGCGGAGCCGCTGGGCCACCGGCACGGCGCCGTCGGGAGGAAAGCCGAGGTCGAAGATGACGAGGTCGGGGGCGATGCCCGCCTCGAGGCCGAGGAGCGACTCGGGGTCCTCGGCCTGCGCGACGAGATACCCCGCCTTCTTCAGGATCGGGGCGGCGCCCCGGAGCGGCCCCTCCGGCGGGCCGGCCAGGGCCACCCGCTTCTCGCGCTTGGAATGGATGCTCGAGGCGGGGTAGATCTGCGTCACGCGGCACCCTCCCCGGAAGAGCTCCCCTTCCGGACGGTGAAGGAGCCGGTCGCCACGACGCCCCCCGCCTCATCGCGGACCGTCGCGTCGAACCGGACGACCGGGCCCAGACGCCCCGAGAGCGCCACGTCGACCGTCAGGGCGTCGCCCGGCCGGGCCGGCCTCTCGATCGAGAGATCCGAGAAGCCGGCGAGGAAGCCGCTCCGCCCGAGGGCGGGGTCTCCCCCCTCGATGAGGAGCGCCGACTGCGCCATCAGCTCGCCCACGAGGCCGCCCGGCATTTCTCCGGCCGAGGCTCCCCGCCCGTTCGCGGAGACGACGGCGCGGACGCGCCCCGACCCGGGCCCGGTCCGCTCGACCGTCCGGTCCGCGAACCGGAAGGGCCAGGCGTGAGGGAGAGGCTCGAAGGAGGTCACGCCGCTTTCTGCCGGATGAAGTCGCAGAGGGCGTTGACCGAGGAGAAGGCCGTCACGCCGACTTCCTCGTCCTGCACCTTGATCCCGAACTCCTTCTCCACGCCGAGGACGAGCTCGAGGGCGTCGATCGAGTCGAGGCCGAGGCCGTCCGCGGTGTCCCCGAAGAGAGGCGCTTCGTCCCGGATGGTGGCCGGGTCGATCTCCAGCTTCAGCTGCCGGACGATCAGCGCCTTGACCCGGCCCTTCAGATCCTCGCTCTGTTCCATGCGGCGCGAGTCTACCAATCCGCCCGCGACGCCGGCCCGTCAGCCGACGAAGCCGCCGTCGATCCGGATCGTCTGGCCGGTCAGGTAGGCCGCGCCGTCCGTGCAGAGGAACGAGACGAAGGGGGCGATGTCGGCCGGCATCCCGAACCGCTGGGCCGGGATCCGCCTCATGAAGTCCTCCCGCGCCTCTTTCCCGAGGAACGAGATCATCTCCGTCTCGATGAAGCCGGGGGCGACGGCGTTCACGGTCACGCCGTACGGGCCGACCTCGGCCGCGAGCGACTTCGTGAAGGCCACGAGCGCCCCCTTGGCCGCGGCGTAGTTCGTCTGCCCCGCGCTTCCGGAGAAGGCGGCGAGGGACGAGACGTTCACGATCCGCCCCCACCGCCGCTGGAGCATCCCCCGGATGACGGCCTTCGTCGTATGGAAGGTCCCGTCGAGAGCGGTCCGGAGGACGATCTCCCAGTTCGCGTCCGGCATCAGGGCGAAGAGGCCGTTCTTCAGGACGGCGGCGTTGTTGACGAGGACGTCGACTCCGTCCCGCTCCTTCCCGAGCCGTTCGGCCAGGTCGAGGATCTGTTCCCTGGAAGCCGCGTCGCAGCGGGCCGCCTCCGCGCTCCCCCCCGCCGCCCGGATCGCCGACACGACCGCTTCCGCGCCCTCAGCGTCGGTCCGGTAGGTCAGGACGGCGTGGAAGCCGTCCGCGGCGAGCCGTTCGGCGACGGCCCGCCCGATGCCGCGCGAGGCGCCCGTCACGAGGGCGACGCGGACGCGGGGGGTGGGGTTCTCAGCCACGGCTCTGGGTCTCCGGCGCGATCATCGCAGACGCGAAGACCGCCGCGCTCTCCGGGCTCTCGACGACCGAGCCGCGGGCCGAGCGGAGGGTCCAGCGGAGGAGCCTCGTCAGGACGTCCCCGGGCCCCAGCTCCGCGAAGAGGGAGAAACCGTCGCCCCCCATCGCCGCCAGCGTCGGCGCCCAGAACGAGGGACGGGAGAGCTGCGAGACGAGCACGGAGGAAGCCTCTTCGACCGAGGAGATCCGGCCTCCGAGCATCGGCGCGTAGAGGGGAATCTTCGGAACGTGCAGGGTCGTCTTCCCTTCGAAGAAGGCCCGGAGCCGCCGGGTCACGTCGCCGAGGCGCGGCGAGTGCATGCTCTGGGTGAGCGGGAGCATCTCGGCCCTGAGGGCATTCGGACGGAGCCGCCCGAGAGCCGCCTCGACCGCGGCCCGCTCCCCCGTCAGGACGAACTGCTGGGCGGCGTTCTCGGTCCCGATCGAGGCGCCGCTTCCTTCGAGAGCCGCCTCGACGGCAACGCGAGGAAGTCCGATGACGAACCCCATCCCGGCGTGCCGGTCGGGACGGGCCCGCCGGTCCTCGTCCAGAAGGCGCTCCGCCTCGAGCAGGACGTCGAGGGCCTGAAGACGATCGAGAGCTCCGGCGGCGACGAAGGCCGCGTACGTCCCGAGGCTGTAGCCGGCGGCCGCGGACGGAACGAGGTCGTGGGCCTTCTCGAGGACGTCGAGGGCAGCGACCGAGACGGCGAAAACGCCCACCTGCGCCGGGAGGTCGTCGTGCAGGCACGCGGCCCCGGCGCCGAAGAAGGCGGCGGCGAGATCGACCCCCGACCTTCGCGACACCTCCTCGAACCACGAGGAGACGAAGTCGAAGCGGGAGGCGAAGGCCTCTCCCATGCCGGCCTTCTCGGAGAGCTGCCCGGGGAAGAGGGCCGCGAAGGGGCGCGATCTCAAGCGGCCACCGACGAGATCGGCGCGAAGGTGTACTGCTCGAGCCAGGTCGAAAGGCGCTCCTCCGTCCGGCGCCGCCCGGCGAACTTCACGAGCCGGCCCACGAGGCCGAGCCCCGGCATCGGAGGGTGCGCGTCGTCGAACTCCCACGGGTGACAGTAGAGGACCGGAGGGACCCCGTCCGCGAGCGACCGCTCGAAGGCGGCGTTCACCCGCGAGAAGCGCGACATCCGCATGCAGACCCCGCCGCCCCATATCGCGCGGCGGAGGAAGAAGGTCCCCATCATCGGGGGGACCTCGAGGATCGGCCCGGACGGGGTCCGGATCGTCATCGGCCGCGTCGGGTTTCCGGGGAGACCGACCGGCGCGGCGGCGACGAGCGAGGAGTCGATCGCGAAACCCTCCTCGACGAGGACGGCGAGCGCCGGGTTGCCGGGCGTCCGCATCGACCACTCGGGGGCCCGGTAGCTCGTCACCCGCCGGCCGAGGAGGTCCTCCAGCGCGTTCCGGCTCCGGACGAGGTCGGCCCGGAACTCCCCGGGCGACATCTCGAAGAGCCGCCGGTGGAGGTCGCCGTGGCAGCCGATTTCGTGCCCGGCGAGGGCGATCCGGCGGACGGCGTCGGGCGCCTTCCGGGCGACCCAGCCCAGGACGAAGAAGGTCGCCCGCGAACCCGTCGGCGCGAGGAGCTCGAGGATCCGGTCGACGCCCTGCTCCACCCGCGAGGGGCGCGCGTCCCACGTCGCCGGGTCGGCGTAGACGGGGTGCCCGCAGACGTGGAACCAGTCCTCGACGTCGACGGTGAGAACGGGCCGGACCTTCACCTTGGGATTATCGGTCTTCCCCACCCAGCGTCTTGTACCAGACGGTGAGCCACGACGTGACCCAGGTGTCGTGGAACGGCCGGTAGTGGCTCCGGCCGCCGGTGTAGATCGTCCGGACCGGGACGACCGCGAGGCGCTTCACCCGCGGCGCCGCCTTCACGAGGATCTCGTTCTCGATGGCGAAGCGCCGCGAGACGAGCGCCAGCGGGCGGAGGAGGTCCGCCGCGATCACGCGGAAACCCGACTGGCCGTCCTCGACGGCGAGCCCCGTCATCCGCGAGAGGACCTTGTCGCCGATCGTGTTCGCCCAGAAGTTCTTCGCCGGCATTCCCTCCGGGCTTCCCAGGCGCGAGCCGATGACGAAGTCGGCGCCGCTCTCGGCCGCCGACAGGAGGCGCGGGAGGTCGGCGGGATCGTGCTGCCCGTCGGCGTCGACGAAGGCGACGTGGGTGCAGTCACCGGAGAGGAGGTCCCGGAGACCGTCACGGAGCGCCGCCCCCTTCCCGCCGTTCTCCGCGCGGCGGATCAGGCGCGCCCCGGCCGCGGCCGCCTCGGAGCCCGTTCCGTCCCCGCTCCCGTCGTCGACCACGAGAACGTCGCCCATGAAGCCGCGGAGGCTCCGGACGACCTTTCCAACGGTCGATTCGCACCGGAAGGCCGGAATCAGGGCGGCAGGTCGAAAGGAGCGCTCGGACATCAAGAAAGTGTTGACGAAACCGGGTCGTTTGTGAAAAGTATCACGAGCTTTTTCATGGGCACTCAGCAGGACTTCCTTCCCATCCTCCTCATGCTCGGCGTCGCGGTCGTGATCGCGGCGCTTCTTCTCGTCCTGAACTACTTCGTCGGCCGCCGCGTGAGGACCCGCCGGAAGCTGATGCCGTACGAGAGCGGCATGCCGCTCCTCGACGACAGCCACAAGCGGATCTCCGTCAAGTTCTTCATCGTGGCGATGATCTTCATCCTCTTCGACGTCGACACGGCCTTCTTCTACCCGTGGGCCGTCGTCCTGCGCGAGGGGGGCGCGGTCGCCTTCTGGGCCATGATGCCGTTCCTCGCCCTCCTCGTCCTCGGCGACATCTACCTCTGGAAGAAGGGGGCGTTCGACTGGTCATGAGCGGCGGCGCGAACACTCCGCTCGGAGAGCTTCCGGGGAACCCCCACGCCGGCGAGCACGGCGCCCGGTCCTGCGGGCACCCGGTCTCCTTCAGCCCCGCGACGAAGGCCGCCTTCGACCGCCTCCTGGCGCGGTACCCGACGAAGCAGGCCGCCCTCCTCCCGACCCTCTGGCTCGCCCAGAAGGAGCTCGGCTGGATCTCGCGCGAGGCGGTCGACTACGTCGCCTCGCTCCTGTCCCTCTCCCCCGCCTTCGTCTGGGGGGTCGTCACCTTCTACACGATGTACAACCGCGCCCCGGTCGGGGAGCACCTGATCCAGTTCTGTACGTCGATCTCGTGCCACCTGAACGGCGCCGAGAAGGTCTACGCCGCCTGCCGGAAGAAGCTCGGAGACCTCGCGCCGGGCGGGACGACGCCCGACGGGAAGTACACCGTCGTCGAGGTGGAGTGCCTCGCGCAGTGCGACAAGGCCCCCGCCGTCCAGGTGAACGAAGACGACTTCTTCTACGTCACCGAGGAAAAGCTCGACGACTTCCTGAAGGGACTCAAGTAGATGGCCGGCCTCGACCCGGTCCCCCCCGTTCTGACGGCGCGCGTCGGCACGCCCGGCAGCCGGAAGCTCGAGGGGTACGTCGCCGACGGCGGCTACGCTTCCTGGAGGAAGGTCCTCGCAGGCTCGTCCACGGGCGAGTGGACGCCGGCGAAGGTCACCGAGATGGTGAAGGCCTCCGGCCTCCGCGGGCGCGGCGGCGCGGGGTTCCCCTGCGGCATGAAGTGGACCTTCGTCCCCCCGAAGGAGAAGCGCGGAGGAAAGCCGGTCTACCTCCTCTGTAACGCCGACGAGTCGGAGCCCGGCACCTTCAAGGACCGGGTCCTGATCGAGGAAGACCCGCACCAGGTCCTCGAGGGGATGATGCTCGCGAGCTTCGCCCTCGACGTGAAGCACGCCTACGTCTACATCCGGGGCGAGATGTGGAAGGGGGCCGCCGTCCTGAACGAGGCGGTCGCCGAAGCCGAGGCCGCGGGGCTCCTCGGGAAGAACGTCCTGGGCTCGGGCGTCGATCTCGACATCACGGTCCACCGGGGGGGCGGTGCCTACATCTGCGGCGAGGAAACGGCGCTCATCGAGAGCCTCGAGGGGAAGCGGGGCCACCCGCGCATCAAGCCCCCTTTCCCGGCCGTCTGGGGCGTCTGGGGCTGCCCGACCGTCGTCAACAACGTCGAAACCCTCGCCTGCGTCAAGCACGTCGTCGACCGGGGGGCCGACTGGTTCAAGGGGATCGGCCGGAACGACAGGAACACCGGGCCGAAGCTCTACTGCATCTCCGGCCACGTGGAGAAGCCGGGGGTCTACGAGGCACCGATCGGGATCCCCTGGGAGCGGCTCCTCGAGATGGCCGGCGGCGTCCGGGGCGGCCGGAAGCTGAAGGCGGTCATCCCGGGAGGCGCCTCGGCACCGATGCTCACGGCCGCCGAGATCGCCGGCGTCCCGATGGACTTCGACGGCCTCGCGGCCGCGAAGTCGATGTTCGGCTCGGCCGCGATCATCGTGATGGACGAGATGACCGACATGGCGAAGGCCGTCACGAACATCTCGAAGTTCTTCGCCCACGAGTCGTGCGGGCAGTGCACCCCCTGCCGCGAGGGGACCCCCTGGCTCAACAAGATGCTGAAGCGGATCGTGGCGGGCGGCGGGAAGAAGGCCGACGTCGAGATGCTGCTGTCGGTGGCGAACCAGATGGCGAACGGGATGACGATCTGCGTCTTCGCGGACGCGGCCGTGGCCCCGGTCCTCTCGGGCGTCGCCAAGTTCCGCGAGGAGTTCGAGGCTTACGTCGCAAAGGCCGGCGCTCCGGAGTACGGCCTCGCGGCTCCCGGCGAAGTCTCGGCGAAGGTGGCCGGGCGGACGGCCGCGGGGATGCACGACTGATGGCGAAGGTCACCGTCGACGGCCGGACCGTGGAGGTCCCCGACACCGCGAACGCCCTCGAGGCGTGCCGCGAAGCCGGCGTCGACGTCCCCCACTTCTGCTACCACCCGAAGCTCTCCATCGTCGGGCAGTGCCGGATGTGCATGGTCGAGATCGAGGGGATGCCGAAGGTGCAGGCCTCCTGCACGGTCCCGGTGCGGGACGGGATGGTCATCCAGGCCTCGAGCGAACGGGCGCGCGCGGCCCGGAACGCCACGATGGAGTTCCTCCTCATCAACCACCCGCTCGACTGCCCGATCTGCGACCAGGCGGGCGAGTGCAAGCTCCAGGACAACGCCTTCGACGCCGGCCTCCCCGTCTCCCGGATGGCCGAAGTCCGGCGCCTGATCCCCGGCTACGAGCGGACCCCCATCGGGCCGCACGTCGTCGCCGACATGACGCGGTGCATCCAGTGCACGCGCTGCATCCGCTTCTGCAACGAGATCACCGAGACCGGAGAGCTCTCCTTCGTCGAGCGCGGCGGACACACCTTCGTCTGGACCCACGAGGGGAAGGAACTGGCCAACGACCTCTCGGCCTGCGCGGCGGACGTCTGCCCGGTCGGCGCCCTCACGGTGAAGGAGTTCCGGTTCCGGAAGCGGGTCTGGTGGCTCGACAAGACCCGCTCCGTCTGCGACGGCTGCGAGATCGGCTGCAACGTGTCGCTCGAGCACAAGGACCGGATCGTCTACCGGACGACCCCCCGCGTGCAGCCGGCCGTGAACGACTACTGGATCTGCGACTACGGCCGCTTCCGGTCGGAGCGCCTGAACGAGCCGGGCTACACCCGGCCGGTCGTGAAGGGGCCGGGAGGCGAGGCGAAGGAGACGAACTGGGGCGAGGCGCTCGACGCGGTCAGGGCCGCGCTCGGCAGAGCCTTGGAGAACGATGCTTCGAAGGTCGTCGTTCTCGGCTCCGCCCATCTCTCCACCGAAGAGAACTGGCTGCTTGCGAGGCTGTTCAGGGATTCTCTGAAGGTCAGGAACCTGGAGTTCCGCGTGGATGAAGGCCCCGCGCGCCGGATGAAGCGCGGGAAGGAGTGGATCCACGGCACCGAAGCCGCCCCGAACTCCAGAGGCGCGGAGGCCGTTGGAATCCGGCGCAGCCGAAACGGCGACGGCTCCGCCCTGGATCTCTTTCTCTCCAGGAAGAACCCTCCTCCGGCGGTTCTCTACATCGCGGACGCGACATTTTCTGATCGGGCTTCCGATCCCGCCTTCGTCTCGCTCCTTCGCTCGGCGTCCGTCCTGATCGTCCACGCGCGGGTGAAGAACGCCCTCTCCGAGGCCGCCGACGTCGTCCTCCCCGCCGCGAACCTCTCCGGGAAGGAGGGGACGTTCGTCAACTTCGAGGGGCGCGTCCAGCGTTTCGACGCGGCGATCGTCCCGCCCCCCGTCGTGAGGACCGATCTCGAGATCCTCCTCCACCTCGGGAAGCGCTTCGGGGCCTTCGAGACCGGGTGGACCGCGTCCGACGTCTTCTCCCGGATGAAAGCGACGGTCCCGGGCTACGCGGGCCTCGACTGGAACTCCGACGACCTCGTCGGGAACCCCCCGTCGACCTCCCTCACCTCGGCCTACGACGTCCTCGGATTCGAACGGCGGCCCGGGGAAGCGGTCTTCTCGCGGCTGTCGGTCGTGGCGGCGGACGTGAAGCCATGAGTCCCGCCACCTTCGACCTCCTCGCCGCCATCGCGAAGATCGCCGTCGTCTGGGCGATCACCCTCGCGGCCCTCCTGCCAAACCTCGTCTGGATGGAGCGACGCGGCGCGGGGCTGATCCAGGACCGCCCCGGACCGAACCGGGTCGGACCGCTCGGCCTGTTCCAGGCGCTCGCCGACGTCCTGAAGATGTTCATGAAGGAGGACGTGACGCCGCTCTACGTGGACAAGCTGCTCCACACCGTGGCGCCCGCCATCCTCCTCGTCCCGGCCCTGACGACCTTCGCCGTCATCCCCTTCGGGTCGTCGATCCCGGTCCTCGGGCGAGAGGTGAAGCTCGTCATCGCCGACGTGAACATCGGCGTCCTCTACGTCTTCGCCCTCACGTCGGTCGGGGTCTACGGCCTCGTCCTGGCGGGCTGGGCCTCGAACAACAAGTACTCGCTCCTCGGCGGCCTCCGCTCGTCGGCGCAGATCATCAGCTACGAGCTGTCGATGGGGGTTTCGGCCGTCGCCGTCCTCGTGTCGGCGGGCTCGCTCCGCCCCTCGGACGTCGTCGCGTGGCAGGCCGCGAACGTCTGGAACTGCGTGCCGCAGGTCGTCGGCTGCATCGTCTTCATCGTGGCCGCTTTCGCCGAGACGAACCGCGTCCCCTTCGACCTCCCCGAGGCCGAAGCCGAGCTGGTGGCCGGGTACCACACCGAGTACTCCGCCTTCAAGTTCGGGATGTTCTTCATGAGCGAGTACGCGAACATGATCGCGGCCTCCGCCATGATCGTGACCCTCTACTTCGGAGGGTGGTCGCTCCCCTTCGTCACCTTCACGGGGGTCTGGGGCGGCCTCCTCTCCATGGTCGTCTTCTGGGCCAAGACGCTCTTCTTCATCTGCGTCTTCATCTGGGTCCGCTGGACCCTTCCCCGCTTCCGGTACGACCAGCTGATGAACCTCGGGTGGAAGGTCCTCCTTCCCCTCTCCGTCCTGAACCTGCTCGTGGTGGCGTGGATCGTCGCGACGAAGGGGGGCGCATGACGGGCGACCTCCTCCTCTTCGCCTTCTCCGCCGGTCTCGCGATCGCCTTCGCGCTCGCCATGGTCGTCCAGAAGACCCCGGTCCGGAGCGTCCTCGCCCTCGTCGTCACCTTCTTCGGGATGGCCGTCCTCGCGGTCATGCTCGCGGCGCCCTTCATCGCCGCGATCATCGTCATCGTCTACGCCGGGGCGATCCTCGTCCTCTTCCTCTTCGTCATCATGCTGCTCAACCTGAACGAGGAGGCGCGCGAGAAGGAGACCCGCCCCGTCCAGCGCGCTCTCGGCCTCGTGGCGGCCCTCGCGCTCGGCGGCCTCCTCCTCGGGGTGACGCTCCGTGCCCCCGCTCCCCCCGTCGGGACCCCCAGCGCCGGCCCGCGGATCCCCCTCCTGGACGAGATCCCCGTCATCGGGCGGCTCCTCTTCTCGGACTACCTCTTCGCCTTCGAGGCGGTCGCCGTCCTCCTCCTCGCGGCCGCCGTCGGGGCCCTGATCCTCTCGAAGAGGAGGATGGATTGAGCCCCCTCCCCGGCATCGCCCCGATGAGCGTCCCCCCCGCGGCCTTCCTCGCGGCCGGGACGATCCTCTTCGTCATCGGCCTCATCGGCGCCCTCCTGAAGCGGAACGCCCTCTCGATCTTCCTCTCGATCGAGCTGATGATGAACGCCGTCAACCTCCTCTTCCTGACCTGGGGGCGGATGCGGGGGGACGCCTCGAGCCACGTCATCGTCTTCTTCGTGATCGCCATCGCCGCGGCCGAGGCGGCCGTGGGGCTGGCCGTCTTCGTCGCCCTCTTCCGGGCCCGCCAGACCATCGAGGTCGACCGGGTCAACCTCCTGAAGTGGTAGCCGCCGGATGAAGCCGCTCTACTGGATCCCCCTCCTGCCGCTCCTCGGGTTCGTCCTGAACGGGGCGGTCGCGCTCGCCTCCAGCTCGCGGCGCGCCCGGAGGGGAGAGGGGGGCGAGCGGCTTCCGTACGGCGAGCGGCTCTTCCACGGGATCGTCGGCGTCGGCTCGGTCGGCGCGGCGACGGTCCTGGCTTTCGGGGCCCTCGTCCCGTGGTCGGAGCAGGCCTTCGCCGGCCGGGCGCTCCCCGTCGTCGAGACGGCCTTCACCTGGATGTTCGCCGGGGACTTCAGCGTCGCCGTGGCGTTCCGCCTCGACGCCCTCTCGGCGCTGATGCTCTCCTTCGTCACCTTCGTGGGGACGCTCATCCACCTCTACAGCGTCGGCTACATGCAGGAGGAGGAGGGGTACGGGCGCTACTTCGCCTTCCTGAACCTCTTCATGTTCGCGATGCTGACCCTCGTCCTCGGGGCGAACCTCCCGGTCCTCTTCATCGGATGGGAGGGGGTCGGCCTCTGCTCCTACCTCCTGATCGGCTACTACTACGACAAGGACTTCGCGGCCGCGGCCGGGAAGAAGGCCTTCGTCGTGAACCGGGTCGGCGACGTCGGCTTCGTCCTCGGCATCTTCGGCGTCCTCGCCCTCTTCGGGACGACCGACTTCTCCTTCCTCGAGGCGGCGAAGCAGCAGGTCCTGTCCGGCTCGGCGCCGCTCTCCGTCTACGCCGTCTGCCTCCTCCTCTTCCTCGGAGCGTGCGGCAAGAGCGCGCAGGTGCCGCTCTACGTCTGGCTCCCCGACGCGATGGCGGGCCCGACGCCGGTCTCGGCCCTCATCCACGCCGCCACGATGGTCACGGCCGGCGTCTACCTCGTGGCCCGGACGAGCGCCCTCTTCGTCCTCGCCCCCGACGCCCTGACGCTCGTGGCGTGGGTCGGCGCGGGGACGGCCGTCTTCGCCGCCTCGATCGGCCTCGCGCAAAACGACATCAAGAAGGTGCTCGCCTACTCCACGGTGTCCCAGCTCGGGTACATGTTCCTCGCGTGCGGCGTCGGGGCCTTCGCCGCCGGGATGTTCCACGTCTTCACGCACTCCTTCTTCAAGGCCTGCCTCTTCCTCGGCTCGGGCTCGGTCATCCACGCGCTCCACCACGAGCAGGACATGCGGAAGATGGGAGGCCTCGCGCCGCGCCTCCCGCAGACCTTCCGGACGATGCTCATCGCGACGCTCGCCATCGCCGGCATCGTCCCCTTCGCCGGCTTCTTCTCGAAGGACCAGATCCTCGGCTCGGTGGCGGCCGGCGGGCACCCGGCCCTCTACGTCGTCGGCGTCGCGACCGCCGCGATGACCGCCTTCTACATGTTCCGCCTGATCCGCATGACCTTCGCGGGCGAGTTCCGCGGGACGCACGAGCAGGAGCACCACCTCCACGAGAGCCCGGCCACGATGACCGTCCCGCTCTGGATCCTCGCGGCGGGGTCGGTCCTGTCCGGCTTCATCTGGGTGCCGATGGGGGTCTCGAACCTCCTCCCCCGCTTCCTCGCCCCGGCCCTCGCCGAGATGCCCGAGCACCACATGTCGCACGGGGCCGAGCTGGGGCTGATGGCCCTCTCGCTCGGCGCCGCGCTCGCCGGGATCGCCCTCGCCGTGAGGTGGTACACGGGCCGCCCGGCCCCCGAGCACGCCGCGCACCGGCCGGCCGAGGAGATCGTCGTCTCTCCCGCGGCCGCCGCCTTCTGCGGGAAGACCGGCCTGCTCGGGGCCCTCGTGAAGAACAAGTGGAACGTCGACGAGGGGATCGAGGCGGGAGTCCTCGGCCCGTTCCGCGGGATCGGGCGCGTCCTCTGGAAGGGGGTCGACGCGCTCGTCATCGACGGCATCGCGAACGCCTCGGCCTTCCTCGTCGAGCTGGCCGGCGACCTCCTCCGGTTCTTCACGACCGGGAACGTCCGAAACTACGCCCTCGGATTCACGCTGGGGGCGCTCGTCCTCGTGGCGTACGTCCTCTTCTTCTAGACGGCCATGCTGACGAACCTCCTCAACCTCGACTGGACCGGCGCCGACCTCCTGACGACGCTCATCTTCCTGCCGACGCTCGGCGCGGTCGTCCTCGCCTTCCTGCCGAAGGAGTCGAAGTGGGCTCTCCAGGGGACCGCCCTCGCGGCCTCGGGGCTGACTCTCGCGGCGTCGATCCTCGTCGCCCTCCGTTTCGACCCGTCCACGCCGGGGCTCACGGCCTTCCGCGTCTACCGCCCCTGGATCCCCCGTTTCGGGATCCGCTACGAGCTGGGGGTCGACGGCCTCGCCGTCTCCCTCGTCCTCCTGACGACGCTGCTGACCTTCTGCGTCCTCGTCGTCTCATGCGGCCAGCACCTGAGCCGCCTGAAGGGGTACCTCGCGGCGTTCCTCGTCCTCGAGACGGGGATGCTCGGCAGCCTCGTGGCCCTCGACACGATCCTCTTCTACGTCTTCTGGGAAGTGATGCTCGTCCCGATGTACTTCATCATCGGGATCTGGGGCGGGAAGCGACGAATCTACGCCGCGATGAAGTTCTTCCTCTTCACGATGGCGGGCTCCGTCCTCATGTTCGTCGCGATTCTCTTCACGGCGAACGTCCACGCGAAGGCGACGGGGATCCAGACGTTCTCCGTCGTCGAGTGGACCCGTGCCGCGGCCTCCGGCGCCTGGCACCTCCCCCCCGGGACCGAAGCCCTCCTCTTCGGGGCCTTCGCCCTCGCCTTCCTCGTGAAGGTCCCCCTCTGGCCGCTCCACACATGGCTTCCCGACGCCCACGTCGAGGCGCCGACGGGCGGCTCGGTCATCCTGGCCGGAGTCCTCCTGAAGCTCGGGACCTACGGCCTCCTCCGGTTCGCGATCCCGCTCTTCCCCTCCTCGGCGGTCCGGTACACGCCCCTCCTCGCCCTCCTCTCGCTGATCGGCGTCGTGTACGGAGCCTGGGTCGCCTTCGCGCAGAAGGACATGAAGAAGCTGGTGGCCTACTCGTCCGTCAGCCACCTCGCGCTCGTTGTCCTCGGCATCTTCGCGGGGACGGCCATGGCCGTCTCGGGGGCGATCGTCCAGATGGTGGGCCACGGCCTGACGACGGGGCTCCTCTTCCTTCTCGTCGGCGTCCTCTACGAGCGGCGGCACACCCGCGAGATGGCCGACTACGGCGGCGTTGCGGCCCGCGTCCCGGTCACGACGACCCTCTTCATCATCTCGGCCCTCGGCTCGGCGGGCCTTCCCGGGCTGAACGGCTTCGTCGGGGAGTTCCTGATCCTGGGCGGCGTCTTCCAGGTGAACGTCGTCTGGTCCGCCGTCGGCGCCCTCGGGATGATCCTCGGAGCCGTCTACCTCCTGACCCTCATCCAGAAGGTCTTCTGGGGCCCTGACGCCGTCCCCGAAAACCGGGCCCTGACCGACATCAACGGCTGGGAGCTGGCCGGGGCCCTCCCGCTCATCGTCCTCGTCGTCGTCCTGGGCGTCTACCCGGCGCCGCTCCTCCGGCTCATCGGCCCGTCGGTGGACGTCGTCGTCCAGATCCTTCGCGCGAAGGGGATCTCCTGATGCCCGGCTACCTGTCGGTCGCCTCCGGCGATCTCGCGGCCGTGGCGCCCGAGATCCTCCTGTCGGTCGCCGGCATCCTCCTGATTCTCCTCGACGCCTTCGCTCGGCCGACGCGCCCGTCGTACCCCTACCTGGCCCTCGCGACGCTCGCGCTGGCGAACGTCGTGGGCGCCTCGGCTCCGGGGACCTGGTTCGCGGGAGCGGTCGAGACGTCGGCCCTGACCCGCTTCGTCGAGATGCTCTCCCTCGGCGGCGCGGCCCTCGCCATCCTCGGCGGCGGAGCGGCCCTGGCGCGGGACGGGAAGAACCAGGGGGAGTTCTACGCCCTCCTCCTCTGGTCGGCCGCCGGCGCCATGCTGATGGCCAAGGGGACCGACCTTCTCGTCATCTTCATCGGCCTCGAGCTGATGTCGGTCCCGCTCTACGTCCTCGCCGCCTGGTACCGCGAGCTTCCCGCCTCGGTCGAGGCGGGGATGAAGTACTTCCTGATGGGGGCATTCGCCTCGGCCATCCTCCTCTACGGCGTCGCGACGCTCTACGGCCGGACCGGGACGACCCGGCTCCCCCGCCTCGCCGGCCTCGCGACCGGCGTCACGACGATCCCCTTCGACCCGCTCGTCGCGATCGGGCTCGTCGCCATCCTCTCGGCGCTCGCCTTCAAGCTGGCCCTCGTCCCCTTCCACTCGTGGGCCCCCGACGTCTATCAGGGGATGACGACCCCCGCGGTCACCTTCCTCTCGACGGTTCCGAAGGCGGCGGCCGCGGTCGTCCTCGTCCGCGTCCTGCACGCCGTCTTCCCGGCCGGCCCGGGCGACCCGTGGCGCCCCCTCCTCGGCTTCCTCGCCATCCTCTCGATCCTCTTCGGGAACATCGTGGCCCTGTCGCAGCGCGACCTGAAGCGGATGCTCGCCTACTCGGGGATCGCCCAGATGGGGTACCTCGCCATCGCGTTCGCCACCTTCTCGCGCGACGCCCTCGAGGGGGCCCTCGTCTTCCTCGCCGGGTACCTCCTGACGAACGCCGCCGCCTTCCTCTCGATCGCCTCCCTCTCGAGCGGCGAGACGGAGCCGAAGACGCTGGCCGACCTCGCGGGCCTCGGGAAGCGGAACGGCTCGGCCGCCGCCATCCTGACCCTCTCCATGATCTCGCTCACCGGCCTGCCGCCGACCGTCGGCTTCATCGGGAAGCTCCTCGTCTTCCGCGCCGCGGTCGACAGCGGTCTCGTCGCCCTCGCGCTCGTCGGCGTGGCGGGGAGCCTCGTCTCCGTCGGGTACTATCTCCGGGTCGTCTACGTCCTCTGGATGAAGGAGCCGACGCGCGAGGTGCCCCTGCACGAGGACGACGTCATGGCCGGCGCCGCGTGGCTCCTCCTCGCGGCCGGGATCCTGCTTTTCGGCCTCTTCCCGCGGGGGCTGATCGACGTCGCCCGGACGGCCGTCCAGGCGCTGGCCCTGAGGTGACGGCGGGTTCCCGGAGCCGGTGATGCTGGACAAGGATCCCCCCGAGAGCGTCTCCGAGGCCACGACCCACCGACTCTCGCTCCTCCTCCGCAGCCTCCGGATCCTGGACGGCGAGGGGGTCGGGACGGTCTCGTCGCAGCAGCTCGCCGAGCGGTTCGGCCTGAACGCGGCGCAGATCCGGAAGGACCTCGCGCAGTTCGGCGAGTTCGGTATCCGGGGCGTCGGCTACCGCGTGCCGGACCTGAAGGAGAAGCTGAAGTGGGTCCTCGGCCTCGACCGCCCGCGGACCGTCGTCGTCCTCGGCGCCGGGCACCTCGGGCAGGCCCTCGCGGACTCGAGGAACTTCAACAGCGAGGGGTTCCAGGTCGTCGCCCTCTTCGACAACGACCGCCGGAAGATCGGCGGCCGCTCGCGGACCGACCTTCCCATCCGCGACATCGCCGAGCTGCCGGTCGTGGCCCGCGCGGAGTCCGTCGAGATCGGCGTCCTCGCCATCCCCGCCGAGGCCGTCCCGTCCGCCGCCGTCGTCCTCCGGAACGCGGGGGTCCGGGCCATCCTCAACTTCGCCCCCATCACCCTCGCCCCGGTCCCCGGCCTCGAGGTCAAGAACGTCGATCTGACCCTCTTCCTCGAGAACCTCAGCTTCCGCCTCGCCGCCACCGGCGACCGCCCCCGCCCGAAGCGGGGGTGAGCAGGCTCAGCCCGCCGGCGGGACGGCGGCTTCGAGGGCCGCGCGCTTGGCGCGGGCGACGGCTTCGGCGCGGCTCGAGTCGTTGGGCCGGTCGTCGGAGATCTTGCCGTCGCGGATCCGGATGATCCTCCGGGCGTTCGCCGCGATGTCCTCCTCGTGGGTCACGATGAGGATCGCGTTCCCCGCCTCGTTCAGGTCGCGGAAGAGCCGCATGATCTCCTCGCCCGTCTGGGAGTCGAGGTTCCCCGTCGGCTCGTCGGCCAGGAGCAGTGACGGCCCGGTCACGAGGGCGCGCGCGATGGCGACGCGCTGGCGCTGGCCGCCGGACAGCTCGTTCGGGTTGTGATGCATCCGGTCGGTCAGTCCCACCTGCTCGAGGGCGCGGAGGGCCCGGTCGCGCCGCTCCTTGCGCGGGAGCCCGGCGTAGATGAGGGGCAGCTCGACCTGAGCGAGCGCGTTCGTCCGCGCGAGCAGGTTGAACGTCTGGAAGACGAAGCCGATCTCGCGGTTCCTCACGCGCGCCAGCTCGTCGTCGTTCATCTCCTCGACCGGGTGCCCGTTCAGCCGGTACTTCCCCGCCGTCGGCGTGTCGAGGCATCCGATCAGGTTCATCAGAGTCGACTTTCCCGAGCCCGACGGGCCCATGATGGCCACGTACTCGCCCCGGTCGATGTTGAAGGTGACCCCGCGCAGGGCGCGGACCTTCTCCTCGCCGACGACGTACGTCTTCTCGATGTCGGTCATCTCGATGAGGGTCGGGCGGTCCGTCATCCGAACACCGCCGCCCACGCCGTCTTCCCGACGACCCAGATCAGCCAGAGAACGACCGGCGTCGCCGTGGCGGCCCCCTTCGAGAGGCCCGGGAGCTTCCGGAAGCCGAGGACGAGGAGGAAGAGGGTGGCGAGGGAGAAGAGGTCGATCGAACCGAGGAGCGAGCGAAGCGCCGCCGGCGCGTCGTCCGCGAGGAAGGCGCCGGGGTTCGAGCGGAGGATCCCCTGCAGCGACGCCTGCGTCGCCGAGGCGTCGGGGAGGGAGGCGAGGAGCGGGATCGCGAGGATCCCCCCGAGGACGTTCGGGAGCGAGGCGTGCGCCCAGATCGCGAGGAGCTGGGCGTAGCGGGCATCGGCCCCCATGGCGCGCGCGGCCCCCCAGAGGACGAGGCCGACCACGAAGAAGGCGAGGACGGTGAAGCCGAGCGCGAAGCCGAGGAAGACCCCCGTCATCTTCTGGCTCTGCTCCACCTGCCGGTTCACGACCTCAGGAGGGACCGTCTGCCCCGTCCTCGCGGAGCGCTTCTCGATCGCGTCGCGGACCGTCCGCTCCATGTCGAGCTTCGGCATGGAGACGAGGAAGATGACGGTCGTCACGAGAATCGTCGCGAGGAACGGAAGCCACCACGTGGGGCGCGACAGGAGCCGCCCGAAGGTCTCGGACGGCTTCGAGAAGGTGCCGACGACCGCGGCGACCGGGGAGAGGGGCTCGGGAGCCCCCGGAAAGGGCGCGGTGGGCGCGGTGTCGTTCAAGGGGGCCTCCTCCCTACTTCGCGGGGGGTTCCTCGGCCGGCGCCGGCGCGAGGGAGACGGGGAGTCCTTCGAGCTTCACGCCCTTCCACTCGAGAAGGTCGCCGATCGCCTTGTGCCAGGCCGTCCGGAACTTGAGGTAGGCCGCGTAGGTCTGCAGCTCCGTGGCCCGGGCGTTCGTCAGGTCGTTCTGGATCGACGAGACCTGGAACGACGTCGTCATTCCGTTCTCGTACTTCTTCTTCTCGGCGTCCAGGTTCCGCTCGGCCAGTTCGCGCGCCTTCTTGGCGGCCTGGATGGAGCGGAGGGCCGTGTCGACGTTCCGGGCGGCCGTCCGCACCTCGAGCCAGAGGTTCTGCTTCAGGAGGACGAGATTCGTCCGGGAGAGCTCGAGGTCGCTCGTGGAGAGCGCGTAGTTGTTCTTCGCCGTCCGGTTGAAGATGGGGATGTTGAAGACGAGGCCGACCGCCCAGTTCGGGAAGTCCCGGTTGAAGAGGTTCGAGAGGGCGTCGCCGTAGACCAGGTTTCCCGTCGAGCCGTCGGGGAGGTTGCCCGTCTGGCTCGCGCCGATCCCGGCCAGCCCGTAAGACGCGGCGAGGTTCAGCTGCGGCAGGGTCTGGTTCCTGGTGTAGGCCACCGTCAGCTTCTTCGACTCGATATCGAGAAGGGCCTGCCGGATCTCCGGTCGCGTCTCGAGGGCCTTCTTCATCCCGTCCTCGACGCTGATCGAGATCGGCTCCTCCGTCGGAAGGTCGGTGGTGACGATCGGGCGCTGCCAGTCGGGGAGGTTCCGGACGTTCAGGATCCGCCGCAGGCGGTCCTCGGCGTCGCCGATCTGCCCCTCGGCGGTGATGATGTCCTGCTCGCGCTGGGCGACGGTCACTTCGGTCTGGACGATGTCGATGGGGGCCAGCGTCCCGACGTCGATCTTGATCTGCGTGATCCGGTTCAGGTCTTTCGCGATGGCGAGGGCCTCCTGACGCGACTTGAGGAGGGC
>Ga0079037_100000416_pt1 | contig 19032 bp, 15 predicted proteins | sample Mud3Dept4metaG_FD_71479 | JGI IMG/M metagenome (GOLD analysis project Ga0079037, IMG submission 71479) | Freshwater wetland microbial communities from Ohio, USA, analyzing the effect of biotic and abiotic controls - Mud 3 Core 4 Depth 4 metaG | ecosystem: Environmental > Aquatic > Freshwater >... | reverse complement strand
CGCGACGTTGCCGCCGTGGTGCATGGTGCGCAGCAGGTCGCGGAAGGCGGCCGGGTTGCCGGACATCTCCAGCCCGACGTCGAAGCCCTCGACCATGCCGAGTTCCTGCATCGCGTCGTCGAGCGACTGGTGGCTTACGTTGATGGCGCGCGACGCGCCCATCTGCCGCGCGAGGCCGAGGCGGTAGTCGTTGACGTCGGTGATGACGATGTGCCGCGCGCCCACGTGCCGGGCGATGGCCACGGCCATGATGCCGATGGGGCCCGCACCCGTGATCAGCACGTCCTCGCCCACCAGGTTGAACGACAGCGCGGTGTGCGTCGCATTGCCAAACGGGTCGAGGATCGAGGCCACGTCGTCGGTGATCGCGTCGGACAGCTTGAAGGCGTTGAACGCTGGAATGACCAGGTATTCTGCAAAGCAGCCCGGGCGGTTCACCCCGACGCCCACCGTGTTGCGGCAGAGGTGACGCCGCCCAGCCCGGCAGTTGCGGCAGTAGCCGCAGGTGATGTGGCCTTCGCCCGAGACGCGGTCGCCGACCGCGAAACCCTGCACCTCGCTGCCGATCTCGACGATCTCGCCGACGTACTCGTGGCCGACCGCCATGGGCACCGGGATGGTCTTCTGCGCCCACTGGTCCCACAGGTAGATGTGCATGTCGGTGCCGCAGATCGCGGTCTTGCGCACCTTGATCCGTACGTCGTTCGGGCCGACCTTGGGCTCGGGTATCTCTTCCATCCAGATCCCGGGCGCGCGCTGCGACTTCACCAGTGCCTTCATGACTGCTGCCTCAATGGATGACGCCGAGCTCGTGCCCGACGGCGACAAAACCCTCGATCGCACGGTCGAGCTGTTCGAGCGTGTGACCCGCGCACATCTGCGTGCGGATGCGGGCCTTGCCCAGCGGCACGACCGGGTAGGAGAAGCCGATCACGTACACGCCGCGCTCCAGCAGGCGCTCCGCAAAGCCCGCCGCCAGGGCGGCGTCACCGAGCATGACCGGTGCGATCGGATGTTCTCCCGGCACGATCGTGAAACCGGCCGCGGACATGCGTCTGCGGAAATGCTCTGTGTTCCGCCGCAGATTCGCACGCAGCTCGTCGCCCGATTCGACGAGGTCGAGTACGCGCAAGGTCGTGGCGGCGATCACCGGCGGGATGCTGTTTGAGAACAGGTAAGGCCGCGAGCGTTGCCGCAGCCAGGCGACGATCTCCTTGCGGGCCGCGGTGTAACCGCCGGCTGCACCACCGAGCGCCTTGCCCAGCGTTCCGGTGAGGATGTCGACGCGGCCCATCACTTCGCGGTATTCGGGCGTGCCGCGGCCACCGTTGCCGATGAAGCCGGTCGCATGCGAGTCGTCCACCATCACCAGCGCGCCATAGCGGTCGGCAAGGTCGCAGATCTGCCTGAGCCGCGCGATCACCCCGTCCATCGAGAACACACCGTCGGTGGCGATCAGCTTGACGCGGGCCCCGGACGCCTCCTCGAGACGGGCCTCGAGCTCGTCGAGGTCGTCGTTCGCGTAGCGCAGCCGCCGTGCCTTGCAGAGCCGGATACCGTCGATGATGCTCGCGTGGTTCAGTGCGTCGCTGATTACCGCATCCTGCTCGTCGAGCAGCGTCTCGAACAGGCCCCCGTTCGCGTCGAAGCAGGACGAATAGAGAATCGCGTCCTCCATGCGCAGGAACGCGCTCAGTCGGGCCTCGAGTTCCTTGTGCACGTTCTGCGTGCCGCAGATGAAGCGCACCGAGGCCATGCCGTAGCCGTAGCGGTCGAGGGCGCGATGCGCGGCCTCGCGGATCGACGGGTGGTTGGCGAGCGCAAGGTAGTTGTTGGCGCAGAGGTTGATGAGTTCGCGGCCGTCTGCGAGACGCACGATGGGTTGCTGGGGCGAGCCAAGGACACGCTCCGGCTTGTAGAGGCCCTGCGACTTGAGGTCGTCGCATTGCCGGGCGAGTCGGTCGAGGAATGCCTGGTCCACGTGAGCTTCTCCCTGAAGGCCGCGATTATAAGGGGCCTATAATCCGCCCGTGAGCCAGCACCGCGAGGAATCCCAGCCGTCCGCCGCCGCCACCCTGCGGATCGACAAGTGGCTGTGGTGCACCCGCTTTTTCAAGAGCCGCGGCCTCGCCCAGGAGGCGGTCGATGGCGGCCACGTGCAGGTCAACGGCGAGCGTGTCAAGGCCTCGCGGCACGTGCGCGTGGGCGACCGGTTGCGAATCACACGTGAGCGCGAGCGCTACGAGGTCGAGGTCCTCGGGATCCCGGCCCGGCGCGGCCCCGCTCCGGAGGCGCGGGGTCACTACCGTGAGACGCCGGAGAGCGAGGCGGCGAGGGCGCACGCGCGGGAACTCGACCGCCTGTCGGCCCCGGTCAGCGCCGGCCGGCCGGACAAGCGGGAGCGGCGCGACCTGCTCCGCGTGCTGAAGCGCCACGACTGACCCGGGTCACCACCGCGCATGGTTCCATCGAGCGTCGGCATTGCGCTTGAGCACGTCGAGAAGCGATTCCCCGGCGGCCTGGTCGCGCTGCAGGACCTCAGCTTCGAGGTGGCGCCGGGTGAGTTTGTTGCCCTGGTGGGACCCTCCGGCTGCGGCAAGAGCACCGTCCTGCGGCTGGTCGCCGGCCTCGACACGCCGACGCATGGCCGGGTCCACGCTCCCGCGCTGCGCGATGGCAGCCGTGCCTCCACGGCGTTTGTTTTCCAGGAAGCCACGCTGATGCCTTGGGCGAGCCTGTTCGACAATGTCTGGCTGCCGTTGCGGCTCGCCGGCGTGACGCGCAGGCAGGCCGCAGGGCAGATCCGCGAACTGCTCGGCGGGATGGGTCTCGGCGACTTCGAACACGCCTATCCCGCGGAGCTCTCCGGCGGCATGCGCATGCGCGCCTCGATCGCGCGTGCGCTCGTGACGCGACCGCAGATGCTGCTCATGGACGAACCCTTCGCCGCCCTGGACGAGAGCACGCGCGGCCGGTTGAATGCCGACCTGCTGCAGTGGTGGGCCGAGCGATCGCTCGCCGTGATGTTCGTGACCCACAGCGTCTACGAGGCCGTCTTCCTCAGTCAGCGGGTGCTGGTGATGAGCGACCGGCCGGGGCGTGTCGTTGCCGAGGTGATCATCGGGCAGCCGTACCCGCGCGCGGCCGCCTTCCGTGCATCCACCGCCTACCACGACGCGTGCCGCAAGGTCTCGGCGGCGCTGGAGGCGGCGTGAGCGCGAATCGGTGGCTGCCGCTGCTCACGATGGTTGCCTTGCTCATCGGCTGGGAGGCGCTGGTACGCCTCGCGGAGATCCCGCACTACACGCTGCCGGCGCCGTCGCTCGTGGCCCGGACACTCTGGCAGAACTTCCCGTCGCTGGCGACGAGCTGGTGGTTCACGCTGAAGATCACCTTCGGTGGGCTGGCGCTCGCGGCGGTCGGCGGCGTGCTGATCGCGGCAGTGTTTGCCCTGTCGCGACGCGTCGAGGCCGCGCTGTTCCCGCTCGCCGTCGTGCTGCAGGTCACGCCGATCGTCGCCATCGCACCGCTGATCCTGATCTACGTGGAAAGCACCACCGCTGCGCTGCTGCTGTGCGCGTGGGTCGTCGCGTTCTTCCCGATTCTGTCGAATACGGTGCTCGGCCTGCGCGCGGCGGATCCCAACCTGCGCGACCTGTTCCGGCTGTACGGGGCGACGCCGTGGCAGCGCCTGCGACTGCTGCTGGTGCCGAGCGCGCTGCCGTATTTCATCGGCGGCCTGAAGATCTCGGGCGGCCTGAGCCTGATCGGCGCGGTGACGGCCGAGATGGTCGCGGGCGTCGCTGGACGCGAGACCGGGCTGGCCTCGCGGATTCTCGAAGCGAGCTTCCGCAGCGAAACGCCGAAGATGTTCGCCGCCCTGGCGCTGCTGATGATCACCGGCGTGCTGATATTCTGGGCGTTCAACGCGTTGTCCCGTGCGCTGATCGGCCGCTGGCACGCGTCGGAGATCAACTGAGCTGGCGCGGGTTACATTCGGAGAACGTGATGGAACTGCCGAGACTCGTCGCGCTGGCTGCGGCCGCGCTGCTCACGCCCCTGGCCGCGCCGGCGCAGGACAAGGTGACGTTCGCGACCAACTGGAAGGCGCAGGCGGCGCACGGCGGTTTCTACCAGGCCGCCGTGGACGGAACCTACCGCAAGTACGGCCTCGACGTGCGCATCCTGCAAGGCGGCCCGCAGGTCAACAACGCGGCGCTGCTGCCGGCCGGGCGCATCGATTTCCTGATGACCGGCAACCTGCTGCACAGCTTCGACGGCGTCCGCAACGGCCTGCCGACGATCGCGGTCGCGGCCATGTTCCAGAAGGATCCGCAGGCTCTCATCGCCCACCCGGGCCAGGGTTACGAGAAGTTCGAGTCGCTGCGCAGCGCTCCGGTCGCCCTGATCGCGAAGGACGCGCAGTTCAGCTGGTGGCAGTGGCTCAAGGCACGCCACGGCTTCCGCGACGAGGCGCTCCGGCCCTACAACTACAACCTCGGCCCGTTCCTCGCCAACAAGCGGGCGATCCAGCAGGGCTACTCGGTGGCCGAGCCGATCTACGTGCTCAATCAGGGCCGCTTCCGGCCTGTCGTTCACCTGCTGGCCGACCACGGCTTTTCGACCTATTCGACCCTGATCGTCACGCGCACCGACACCGTGCAGGAGCACCCGGACCTCGTGCAGCGCTTCGTGGACGCTTCGATCATCGGCTGGGTGAGCTACCTGTATGGCGATCGCCGCGCGGCCAACGCGCGCATGATCGAGGACAACCCGGAAATGACCGTGGCCGAGATCGAGGCCGCGGTCGAGCTGATGAAGGCGCAGGGTATCGTGGACTCGGGCGAAGCCCTCAGCGCGGGCATCGGCGCGATGAACGAGGCGCGGATCCGCGACTTCTACGACCAGATGGTCGGCGCGGGCCTCTATGAGGCGGGCGACGTCGACCTTGCGCGCGTGGCCACGCTCCGGTTCGTGAACAGAGGGGTCGGAATAGACCTGAAGGCGCGCCTGCTCGGGAGGTGACCGGGCCCGCAATGGCCGCCTTCGCCGGACGCGGCTGCGGGCGGCCCGGAGCTACTTCACCAGCTGGTTGAGCTCGAAGATCGGCAGCAGCATCGCCAGCACGATCACGAGCACCAACCCGCCCATCACGAGGATCATGAGCGGGCCGAGCAGGCCCACGACCGCCTGCAGGATGGAGTCGAGCTCGCGCTCCTGGTGCACGGCGGCGCGCTCGAGCATGGTGTCGAGCTCGCCGCTCGTCTCGCCGCTCGAGATCAGGTGGATCATCATCGGCGGGAAGACCCGGCTCGCGCCCAGCGACCGGCCGATCGGCGCGCCCTCGCGCACGCGCACGGCGGCGTCCTCGACCGCACCCTTCATCGGCAGGTTGGTCACCACCTCGCTCGAGATGCGCAGCGCCTCGAGCACCGGCACCGTGCTCGCGGTGAGCGTGCTCAGCGTGCGCGCGAAGCGGGCCGTGTTGCTGCCGCGCACGACCTTGCCGACCAGCGGCAGGCGCAGCAGCAACTGGTGCCAGCGGCGGCGATTCGACTCGATCCGCAGCCAGCGGGTGAACAGGAACACCGCGCCCGCGATCGCGACCACCAGCCAGATGCCGTACTTGCGCATGAAGTCGCTGCCCGTGATCAGCAGCTGCGTGAGCAGCGGCAGCTGGGCCTCGCTGGTACGGAACACCTCGACCACTTTCGGCACCACGGACACCAGCAGGAAGAACACGATCGCGACGCAGACCGTGAACAGCAGCACCGGATAGAGCATGGCGCTCAGCGTGCGGCTGCGCAGCTGCTGGCGGTTGTCGGTGTAGTCGGCGAGCCGCTCGAGCACCGCATCGAGGTGGCCCGACTGTTCGCTCGCCGCTACCGTGGCGCGGTAGATCTCGGGGAACGAACCCGGGAAGTCGGTGAGGCCATCGGCGAGCGTGTGACCTTCCATCACCTTCGAACGCACGCCGAGGATGATGCTGCGCACACGCGGCTTGTCGGTCTGCTGTGAGACGGCGAGCAACGCCTCTTCGAGCGGCAGCCCGGACTTCACCAGCGTGGCGAGCTGGCGCGTGACGAGCGCGAGATCGGAGGCACTCAGGCCGCGCTGGAAGCGCAGCGAGAGGGTCGGGCGACGTCCGGTCTGCTTCTGCTCGACGACTTCGTCGACTGCGACCGGCAGCAATCCCTGCTCGCGCAGCAGCTGGCGGACCTGGCGGGGCGTGTCGCCCTCAATGACGCCCTTGCGTTCGCGGCCGGTGGCGTCGACCGCAACGTACTCGAAGGCTCCCATGGATCAGTCCTCGCGCGTGACCTTGAGGACTTCCTCGATGGTCGTGATGCCCGACAGCACCTTGGCGCGGCCGTCGTCACGGATGCCCGGTGTGCGCATGCGCGCGTACCGTTCGAGCTCGAGTTCGGAGGCACCGTCGTGGATCATGGTGCGCATGTGCTCGTCGACCAGCACCAGTTCGTAGATGCCAGTGCGGCCCTTGTAGCCGCCGCTGGGATCGCGGCTGCCCGGTCGGTACAGGGTGGGCGAGGGTGCGTCGTCCGGCAGGTTCAGCAGCCGCCGCTCGTATTCGCCGGCCGTGTAGGCCTCGCGGGTCGCGGGGTTCAGCACGCGCACGAGGCGCTGCGCCAGCACGCCGACCAGGCTCGAGGCGAGCAGGAACGGCTCGATACCCATGTCGCGCAGGCGCGTGACGGCGCCCGTGGCAGTGTTGGTATGCAGGGTCGAGAGCACCAGGTGGCCCGTCAAGCTCGACTGGACGGCGATCTGCGCCGTCTCGAGGTCGCGGATCTCGCCGACCATCACCACGTCGGGATCCTGGCGCAGGATCGCGCGCAGGCCGCGGGCGAAGGTCATCTCGACGCGGGTGTTCACCTGCGTCTGACCGATGCCGTCGATGTAGTACTCGATCGGATCCTCGACCGTCATGATGTTGCGCGTGCGGTCGTTGATGCGGTCGAGTGCGGCGTACAGCGTGGTGGTCTTGCCGGAGCCGGTCGGGCCGGTCACGAGCAGGATGCCGTTGGGCTTGTGGATCAGTTCGTCCACCAGGCCCTGCGTGACCGAGTCCATGCCGAGCGATTGCAGGTCGAGGCGGCCGGCCTGCTTGTCGAGCAGACGCAGCACCACGCGCTCGCCGTGCCCGGCCGGAATCGTCGAGACGCGGACGTCCACCGCGCGACCGGCGATGCGCAGCGAGATGCGGCCGTCCTGTGGCAGGCGCTTCTCCGCGATGTCGAGCCGCGACATGACCTTGATGCGCGAGACGATGAGCGGCGCCACCGCGCGCTTGGTCTGCAGCACCTCGCGCAGTACGCCGTCCACGCGGAAGCGGATCACCAGCCGGTTCTCGAACGGCTCGATGTGTATGTCCGAGGCGTTCTCTTTCACCGCCTGCGTGAGCAGGGCGTTGATGAGGCGGATGACCGGCGCTTCGTCTTCACTCTCGAGCAGGTCGGACGGCTCGGGGATGTCCTGGGCGAGGCTGCCGAGGTCGGTGTCCTCCTCGAGGCCACCCATGGCGTCCATCGCCGCGCTCGAGCCGCCCTCGTAGGCCTGTCGCAGCAGTGACTCGAAGCGCTCTGCGTCGACGCGCTCGATCACGAGCGGCCGGCGCAGATGCCGGCGCACCTCGGCCACGGCCAGCGGCGAGGCGTCCGTCCGGACGACGACGTCGGCATTGTTGTCGGTGAGCCCGCGCACCAGCACGCCGTGGCGTTTGGCGAAGGCGAAGGGCAGGGGGCGGGTCGGCTCCGCGACCCGTCCTGCGGCGGCCAGGATGTCTTCGCTGGTGGCGGCCATGTTCACGGTTGCGCGCCCGTCTGCGGCTTGGGCACCGGCGTCTCGCCGAACGGCGTGGTCGGCGTCGGCAGGACCACCGGCGGCGCCACGGGCGGCGGCGCGATGGGTCGCGTCGGGTTCACGTACTCCGGCGTCACCAGCTTCTCGAGCGGCGGCAGCGTCGGCTGGTGCTCGCCGGGCATCAGCGTAACCTTGCCGTTGCTGCGCTCCACCTGCTGGTCGCGGACGTAGTTGTACTTCGCGTTCGTCTCGATCGCTGCATCCACCCCGTCGCGCAGGATGCGCGGCCGGATGAACACCATCAGGTTCGTCTTGACCTTGTCCACGCTGCGGGTCTTGAACAGCTCGCCGATGATCGGAATCGAGCCGAGGAACGGCACCTGCGACTTGCCTTCCCGCAGCTCGTCGGAGATCAGGCCGCCCAGCACGATGATGCCACCGTCCTCAACCATCACGTTGGTGCTGATGGTGCGCTTGTTGGTGATCAGGTCCGTCGAACTGACCTGTTGCGAGCTCGCGGCGATGCTCGAGGCCTCCTGCGAGATCTTCAGCATCACCGAGTCGCCCTCGTTGATCTGCGGCGTGATCTTCAGGATGTTGCCCACTTCCTCGCGAGTGATGGTCTGGAACGGGTTGACCACGCCCGCCGTGCCGCCGCTGATACCCTGGTTGGTGTACTGGCCGGTGACGAACGGAACTTCCTGCGCGATCTTGATCTCGGCTTCCTCGTTGTCGAGCGTGACCACCGAGGGCGTGGCGATGATGTTGGTATTGCCCTGGCCGCCGATGGCGCGGATCAGGGCGGCCCAGCTGAGACCGCTGTCCACGACCTTGCCCAGGCCTAGCGTGAGTCCGGTCGGCACGGCGGGGATCGAATCGGGATTGAGGACGCCCTGGATGATCTCGCCGATCCCGGTGCCGTTGATGGGCTGCGTGAACGCCGCCGCCGGCAGCAGGTTGCCTTCCTCGTCGCGGTCACCGATCACCCAGTTCACGCCGAGGTCCATCGACTTGTCGATCGACATCTCGACGAGGATCGCCTCGACGAGCACCTGCGCGCGGCGGATGTCGAGGCGGTCCACGATGCTCATGATCGAGCGCATGATCTTCGGCGGGGCAGTGACCACGAGCGCGTTGGTCTGCGGTTCGGCCCAGATCAGGACGCTCTTGTCGCCACCGCCGCCCGACGTCGCCACCGGCGCGGCCCCGGGTGCGCCGCCGGCGCCCGGCGTCGCCGCCGCGACGATGCCCTGCGCCTGCCCGCTCAGCTTCTGGGCGATCTTCTCGGCATCCGCATAGCGCAGGTAGCGGACCTGGGTGTCGCCGCCGGCCTCGAGCGGGGTGTCGAGGTGCGTAATCAGGGTCTTCAGGCGCAGCCGCTGTGTGCTCTCGCCGCTCACGAGCACGCTGTTGGTACGCTCGTCCGCGACCATCTTGACGGTCGGCATGCCGCCGCCCTCGGCGGCCGCGCTGGTATAGAGCGTATTGACGATGCGCACCACCTCGGCGGCGCTCGCGTGCTGCATCTGGATGACGTCGATGTCCTCGTCGCCGGTGTTGTCGATGCGCTGGATGATGCGGACCATGCGGTTCACGTTCGACGCGCGGTCCGAGATGATCAGCATGTTCGCCGCGGGGTAGGCGGCCAGGTGCCCGTACTGCGGGATCAGCGGCCGCAGGATCGGCACCAGCTGCGCGGCGCTCACGTTCTTCACCGCCACGACCTGGGTGACGATTTCGTCTGAGGTGGAACTCACGCTCGACGGCAGGTCGTTGGCCGGCACCTGGCGCGCGTTGGCGTCCGGGATGATCTTGATGACGTCGCCGGAGGGTACGGCGACGAAGCCGTGCACCTGCAGGATCGACAGGAACGCCTCGTAGAACGCGTTCGGCGACATCGGCGTGGAGGACAGCATCGTGACCTGGGCCCGCACCCGCGGGTCCACGATGAAGTTCTTGCCGGTCACGGCGCTGACGGCCTCGATGATCTGGCCGAGGTCCGCGTCCTTGTAGTTCGGGGTGATAGCGCCCTGCGCCTGGCCCAGCGTGGCCGAGGGCACGGCCAGCGCCAGCACCGCGGCCAGCGCGCCGCCGGCCATCTTCAGGGCAACCCGATCGAGCAGCTTGGGATTCATCGTCACTCCGCTGGGTCCGTGGGTGGGGCCTCGGGCACCTCGCTCACCGGAATCGCCTCAGGAACGGCCGCGGCTGCGGCCGCCTCCGCCGCCACGGCGACATTGTTGATGTTGATCTGCGAACTCTGGCCGTTGCGCTCCACCGTGACCGTGACCTGCGTCGCGGCGTTCATGGACTGCAGGATCTCCATGCCGCGCGCCGGATCGTCGAGCGGCGTGCCGTTGATCGCCGTGACGAGGTCGCCGGGCATCAGGCCGAGCTTGGAGAACTGCTGCCGGTTGCGGCCCGGATACACGCGATAGCCGCGCTGCTGCCCGTTCGCGAACACCGGCTGCGGCCGGATGATCTCCGTAATGGCGCTGGGGTTCTGGGTGGCAAGGTTCTGCAGGTGCTCGCCGAGCATCGGGTTGGCCTGGGGCAGGGGCGCCGCCGCTGCCAGGCCGCCGCCCTGGAACTTCTTCGGTAGCAGCAGGGCCTCGAGCTTGCCGCCCCGGTCGAGGATCACACGGTCCGGATACACCGCATGCAGCTTGGTGCCGCCGGTGATGACCTTGCCGACGGCGTACACGCGGGCAGTCGCCGCGCTGTCGCCGACGATGGCGTAGCCTTTCGCCGGGTCCGCGTGCGCGATGGTGCCGACCAGCACCAGGTTCATCTGCGTCGCGGCAACTGCGTTCGGGTCAGTCGCACCGGCATCCGGGGCACCGGCGACGCCGAAAAGGTGAGCATTGACGATGGCACCGACGTCGAACGCCGGGCCGGTGGGCACCTGCACGGCTGCCGCAACGGTCGGCTCGCCGGAGGGTGCCCGTTGGGCACCGAGCAGCGTCCAGGCGAGCTGGATCGCCTGCCAGGCCAGGAGCACGACCAATGCAACGGAGACCCACAGCGGCAGGGAGCGGACCCACGGGGCGGATCCGGCCACCCCGGCGACCGAGGTCATGCGACTCAGGCTCTTGGGCAGCTGCATTGAACGGGCAGACACATCCTCCCGGCCTGGGTTGTGCCGGGGCTGCGGCATGATACGGACATGCGGGACACCGCCTCAAGACAATCCCGCAAATATTGGACCCAACGACCAGCGCACGGTCCGTCGGGTGGCGCTTGTCAGGGCAGGGGCGTGGCCCTATATAGGCATGGCGGGAGCGATGGCAGGAAATGAGCGACGAACGGACCCAGCAGGGCCACGGCCTGGTGGTCGAGGAAGCGCAGCCGCAGACGAAGCGGCCGCCGCTCTATCAGGTCGTGCTGTTGAACGACGACTACACGCCCATGGAGTTCGTGGTGGACGTGCTCGAGCACATCTTCGGCATGGACCGCACCGCGGCGACCCGCGTCATGCTCGAAGTGCACACCCGAGGCAAGGGCGTCTGCGGGGTTTATACGTACGAGATCGCCGAGACCAAGGTGGCGCAGGTGACGACCTACGCGCGGCAACAGCAGCACCCACTCCTTTGCACGATGGAAGAGGCCTGAAGACGTGTTGAGCAGCGAACTCGAGATCTGCCTGAACGAGGCCTTCCAGTCGGCGCGGGAGGCCCGTCACGAATTCATGACGGTCGAGCACCTGCTGCTCGCGATCATGGACACCCCCAAGGTGCGCGAGATCCTGCGCGCCTGCGGGGCCGATGCCGCCCGCCTGCGCAAGGAACTCGCCGAGTTCATCGACCAGACCACGCCGCGCCTCAAGCAGGACGACGACCGCGAGGTGCAGCCGACGCTGGGCTTCCAGCGGGTGCTGCAGCGCGCCGTATTCCACGTGCAGTCGAGCGGCAAGAAGGAGGTGTCGGTCGCCAACGTGCTGGTGGCCATCTTCAGCGAGAAGCACTCGCACGCCGCCTACCTGCTCACGCTGCAGGATGTGTCGCGCCTCGATGTCGTCAACTACATCTCCCACGGCCTTGCGAAGTCGGGCGAGGAGCGGGAGCAGCGCGGGGATGAGGCGGCGCAGTCGGAAGGCGAGCGCGAAGGCGAGGGTGCCTCGGCGCTCGAGAAATTCGCCACCAACCTGAACAGGCTCGCTGCCGAGGGCCGCATCGATCCGTTGATCGGCCGACGGCTCGAGGTCGAGCGCACCATCGAGATCCTCTGCCGTCGCCGCAAGAACAACCCCCTCTACGTCGGTGAGGCGGGCGTCGGCAAGACCGCGCTGGTCGAGGGGCTGGCGCGGCTGATCGTCGAGGGCAAGGTGCCAGAGGTGCTCGCTGGCAGCACGGTCTATTCGCTCGATCTGGGCGCACTGATCGCGGGCACCAAGTACCGCGGCGACTTCGAGAAGCGTCTGAAAGGCGTGCTGTCGGAACTGAAGAAGCTGCCGGGCGCCATCCTGTTCATCGACGAGATCCACACCGTGATCGGTGCGGGTGCAGCCTCGGGGGGCGTCATGGATGCCTCGAACCTGATCAAGCCGGCACTGGCCAACGGCGAGCTGCGCTGCATCGGCTCGACCACCTACCAGGAATACCGCGGCATCTTCGAGAAGGATCACGCGCTCACGCGCCGCTTCCAGAAGATCGACGTGGTCGAACCCACGGTTCCCGAGACCATCGAGATCCTGCGGGGGTTGAGGCCCAAGTTCGAGGAACACCACGGCATCCGCTATGCAGACGATGCACTCACGGCGGCGGCCGAGCTCTCGGCGCGACACATCAACGACCGGCACCTTCCGGACAAAGCCATCGACGTCATCGACGAGGCGGGCGCGCGGCAGCGCGTCAAGCCCGCCGCCGCGCGCGAGCCGGTCGTGACGGTCGCGCAGATCGAGGACGTCGTGGCGCGCATGGCCCGCATCCCGCCCAAGACCGTGTCCTCGAGCGACCGGGACGTGCTGCGCAACCTCGAGCGCAACCTCAAGCTGGTGATCTACGGCCAGGACAGGGCCATCGAGACGCTGTCCGCGGCGATCAAGATGTCGCGCTCGGGTCTCGGTGACCAGCGCAAGCCGGTGGGCTCGTTCCTGTTCGCCGGCCCGACCGGTGTCGGCAAGACCGAGGTCACGCGCCAGCTCGCGGCGGTGCTCGGCGTCGAATTGGTGCGTTTCGACATGTCGGAGTACATGGAGCGGCACACGGTGTCGCGGCTGATAGGCGCGCCGCCGGGCTACGTCGGCTTCGACCAGGGCGGCCTGCTCACCGAAGCGATCACCAAGAACCCGCACTGCGTGCTGCTGCTCGACGAAATCGAGAAGGCGCACCCGGACGTGTTCAACCTGCTGCTGCAGGTGATGGACCACGGCACGCTCACGGACAACAACGGGCGCAAGGCCGACTTCCGCCACGTCGTGATCGTCATGACCACCAACGCGGGCGCCGCCGAGATGAGTCGCGCCTCGATCGGCTTCGTCGCGGCGGACCAGGCGCCGGACGGCATGGAGGCGATCCGCCGCCTGTTCGCGCCGGAGTTCCGCAACCGCCTCGACGCGATCGTGCAGTTCGAGGGGCTCGACGAGCGGACCATCCAGCGCGTCGTGGACAAGCTGCTCGTCGAGGTGGAGGCGCAGCTCGAGCAGAAAGGCGTGGCGCTGCACGTCTCGGATGATGCGCGGGCCTGGATCGCGCAGCGTGGCTATGATCCGAAGATGGGTGCGCGCCCCATGGCGCGGGTCATCCAGGAGCACATCAAGCGGCCGCTCGCCGAGGAGCTGCTGTTCGGCCAGCTCGAGAAGGGCGGCCACGCGTTCGTCAGCGTGGCCGCGGATGGGCAGCTGAAGATCGAGACTCGCTCGGCGGAAGAGCCGGCGCTTCTGGAATAGTGAGCAGTGGTCGGTACAACGAAGAAGGCCGGCATTGCCGGCCTTCCTCAACTGTTCGCGGATCGCTGTTGGCCGATCACCGGCGGGCTACTTGCCGCGGTAGACGATTCTTCCCTTCGTCAGGTCGTAAGGGGTCATCTCCACCGTGACACTGTCGCCGGTGAGGATGCGGATGTAGTTCTTGCGCATCTTGCCTGAGATGTGGGCGGTCACGACGTGGCCGTTCTGCAGCTGCACCCGGAATGTCGTGTTGGGCAGGGTCTCGACCACCCGGCCTTCCATCTGGATTGCGTCTTCCTTCGCCATGCACCCTCTCAGCGGCCCCGCAGGCCGCGCGAATTCTGCATAAATGGCTGCTGCAATGCAATTGACGCTTCCCGCCACGAGGGGTCCGGGCGCAGCTCGGGTATGGCGTCTGCAAGCTCACGGACGAACAGGCTTCGCGGCACGCTGCGCGCGCCAAGACTCACGAGATGCGCGCTCGCCACCTGGCAGTCGATCAGGCGCCCGCCGCGTGCGAGCATCAGCTGCACCAGCGCGTGCAGGGCCACCTTGGAGGCGTCCCGCGCGACGCTGAACATCGATTCGCCGAAGAAAACCCGCCCCAGGGCAACGCCGTAGAGGCCACCGACCAGGCGGTCCCCGTCCCAGGCCTCGATGGAGTGCGCGTGCCCGAGCTCGTGCAGCCGCTGGTAGGCCGTGCGCATCAGCGGCGAAATCCACGTGCCCTCCGGGCGCCGCGTCGCGTCGGCGCATTGCTCCATTACCAGCCCGAAGGCCTGGTCCAGCGTGACCACGAAGCCCCGGTTGCGCAGCGTCTTGCCGAGGCTGCGTGACACCTTGAAGTCCCCGGGGTAAAGCACGGCACGCGGGTCGGGAGACCACCACAGGATCGGCTGCCCCTCCGAGAACCACGGAAAGATGCCACGACGATAGGCTTCGAGCAGCCGTTCCGGCGCAAGGTCACCGCCGGCACAGAGCAGCCCGTCCGGATCTGTGAGTGCCGTCTCGACCGGCGGGAAAGCTGTCGGCGGATCACCGCGTCGCAGCCACGGAATCACGGGGCAGGTCCTCGCTGGAACGGCAGGTGGTGCGTTGCGGCGGCCACGTATTCGGCGACGGCCGCGCGCTCGCGCTCGAGGTAGCGGGCAATCGCGATCCGGAATCCGTCATGCGCCAGCCAGTGCGCGGACTGAGTCAGCGTGGGTTCGAAGCCGCGCGCCAGCTTGTGTTCGCCCTGGGTGCCCGGGTCGAACGAGTCGAGCCCGTGGGCGATGCAGTGCTCGATGCCCTGGTAGTAGCAGGCCTCGAAGTGCAGGCTGTCTTCGCGCGCGGCCGAGCCCCAGTAGCGGCCGTACAGGGTGCTGCCCCCCTGGAAGAAGATTGCTGCCGCCACCGGCACATCGTCGCGTTCCGCCACCTTGACGGCCACTGCGCCGGGCCGTCGGCGCGCGACTGCCGCGAGGAATCTGGCGTTCAGGTAATGGGCGCTGCCGTGCAGCAGGAACGTGCGCTCCGAGAAACCGAAGATCGTCTCCCACAGCGGCGGCTCGATGGACTCGCCCGCGAGGCTGCGGAAGACGATGCCGGACTCTGCGACACGCCGCCGTTCACGGCGCAATTTCTTGCGCTTCTCGGCGCGGAATCCGTCGAGGAAATCATCGAAGTCCCGGTAACCACGGTTCTGCCACAGGAATCGGCAGTCGTGTCGCCGCAGGAAGCCTGCGGCCTCGAGGGCCAGCTGGTCCTCGGGCGTTGTGAAGTTGGCGTGGGTGCCGGACACGCCGGCGCGTCCCGCGTCCTGGCGCAGCGCTTCAGCGAGCGCTGCTCGCAGCGCGCCGGCGTCAGCACCCGGTCGCACCAGCAATCGCGGACCGGTCACTGGCGTGAACGGCACGGCGGCAAGGTGCTTCGGGTAGTAGGCGAGGCCGGCGCGCGCGTACGACTGCGCCCAGCTCCAGTCGAAGACGAACTCGCCCCACGAGTGCGCCTTCCGGTATCGCGGGACCGCGCCCACCAATCGCCCGCTTTCCTCACGCAGCACAAGGTGATGCGGCTCCCAGCCGCTGTCACCACCCACGCAGCCGCAGGCCTCGAGTGCCTCGAGGAACGCGTGACTGAGGAACGGGTTGCCTGCGGTGTCCAGCGCATCCCAGTCTGCGGTCGGGAGCTGGGCCAGGCGCCCGATGATGTTCGTATGCAGGCGCAAGTGGGCCCCGCGCCGCCCGGTTCACTGCGCGGCGTCGAGCTGCTCGAGGTACTTGTCCGCATCGAGCGCCGCCATGCAGCCCGTGCCAGCCGACGTGACGGCCTGGCGGTACACGTGGTCGGCCACGTCGCCCGCGGCAAACACGCCCGGCACGCTGGCCGCCGTGGCGTTACCCTCGGTGCCCGAGCGCACGAGGATGTAGCCACCACGCATTTCCAGCTGTCCCGCGAAGATCTGCGTGTTGGGCGTGTGGCCCACGGCGATGAACACGCCCGCCACGCCGATGTCGCGGGTCGCACCGCCCTCGGTCGCCTCGAGCCGCACGCCGGTGACGCCGGAGTCGTCGCCAAGCACTTCCTGAACGTTGTGATTCCAGATGATCTCCACCACCCCGGCGCGCTGGCGCTCGAACAGGCGGTCCTGGAGGATCTTCTCGGAGCGCAGTTTGTCGCGGCGATGCACCAGCGTCACGTGTGCGGCGATGTTCGACAGGTACAGCGCTTCCTCGACCGCGGTGTTGCCGCCGCCGATCACCGCCACGCGTTGCCCGCGGAAGAAGAAGCCGTCGCAGGTGGCGCAGGCCGATACACCGCGGCCGCGGAATGCCTGCTCAGACTCGAGCCCGAGATAGCGGGCGCTGGCGCCCGTCGCAATGATCAGCGCGTCGCAGGTGTACTCGCCGCGGTCGCCCCTGAGCAGCAGTGGGCGCCGCGAGAAATCCACCTCATTGATGTGGTCCATGACGATCTCGGTGTCGAAGCGCTCGGCGTGTTCCCGCATGCGCTCCATGAGCCCAGGGCCCGTCAGGCCGTGCGGGTCGCCCGGCCAGTTGTCCACCTCGGTCGTGGTCATGAGCTGGCCGCCCTGTTCCATGCCCGTGATCAGCAGCGGCTTGCGGTTGGCGCGCGCGGCATACACGGCCGCCGCGTAACCGGCGGGGCCGGACCCGAGGATGATCAGCCGGGAGTGACGGGGAACGCTCATGTATACTTCCTCGCGCTGTGGCGCATCGCGTCCGGGTAGGGCGCGGCATGGTAAGCAACAAGCCGCCGGACGGCAAAGCGCGTCAGGGTGTGCCGCTGCCAGCCGCTCGCGCCGATTCCGTGGCAGCCCCGCTGTTATGCGGGTAATCTTCGCAACTTCATGGGCTTACAGGAAAGTCTTGAGCTTTCTGGTGAGGACGAGTGGCTAGGACTGAATCGAAGCGCGAGGCATCGGCCCAGGCGGCCGTCGTGGCGCGCGGCCTGCGCGAGAGCGCGCTGTGGGTTTTCGGGGCACTGGCGCTGATCCTGTTCGTGGCTCTCGCGAGCTACGACCGCGCCGATCCCGCTTTCTCCTCGACCGGCCAGCAAGGCCCGGTCACCAACCTGATCGGCCCGTTCGGGGCCTGGCTGTCCGACCTGTTCTTCGTTGTGTTCGGCGCGCCGGCCTACCTCTTCCCCGTCATGCTCGGCTTCACTGGCTGGGCGCTCTATCAGGAGCGCGGCAGCCGCGAGCCGATCGACCGCCGCAGCACGGGCTTGCGCGGGGCCGGGTTCGCGCTTGCACTGGCCACCAGCTGCGGTCTCGCCACGCTGCACTTCGCCGGCGGCTCGCTGCCAAACACTGCGGGCGGCGTGCTTGGTGCGCTGGTGGGCGACGGCCTTGCTTCCATGCTCAGTTTCCTTGGCGCAACGCTGCTGCTGCTGGCCATCTGGCTCGGTTCGGTGTCGCTGTTCACGGGTGTGTCGTGGCTCGAGGTCATGGATCGCATCGGTTACGGCGTGCTCCGCGGCATCAGCTGGGTGCGCGACCGCATCGTGACGGCGCGCGACGTCAAGGCGGGCCGCGAAGTGAAGCAGGCGCGCCAGGAAGTGGTGCGCGAGGAGCAGAAGAAGGCGGCCGAGCGCAAGCCGCCGAAGATCGAGGCGCCGGCGCCCAAGGTCGAGAAGAGCGAGCGCGTCGAGAAGGAACGCCAGGTCGCGATGTTCGAGCGGCCCGGTTCCACGGAGTTGCCGGAGCTGTCGTTGCTCGATGATGCGCCCCCGCGCGCCGGTGGGTACTCGGCGGAGGCCCTCGAGGCGATGTCGCGGCTCGTCGAGCTGAAGCTGCGCGACTTTGGCGTCGAGGCCGAGGTGGTCGAGGTACACCCCGGACCCGTGATCACGCGCTTCGAGCTGCGACCCGCGCCGGGCGTGAAGGTGGCACAGATCTCGCACCTCGCGAAGGACCTGGCCCGTGCACTCTCCGCCGTGAGCGTGCGCGTCGTAGAGATCATTCCGGGCAAGTCCACGATGGGCCTGGAGATCCCGAACGAGACGCGCGAGATCGTCACGCTCGGCGAGATCATCAAGTCCAAGGCCTACGACGACATGGCCTCGCCGCTCGCTCTGGTGCTGGGCAAGGACATCGGCGGCAATCCGGTGGTTGCCGACCTGGCGCGCATGCCGCACCTGCTGGTGGGTGGCACGACCGGCTCCGGCAAGTCCACGGCCGTCAATGCGATGGTGCTGTCGCTGCTCTACAAGTCATCGGCAGAGCAGGTACGGCTGATCATGATCGACCCGAAGATGCTGGAACTCTCGGTATACGAGGGCATCCCGCACCTGCTCGCGCCGGTCGTGACCGACATGAAGCAGGCGGCCAACGCGTTGCGCTGGTGCGTGGCCGAGATGGAGCGCCGCTACCAGCTGATGGCCGCGGCGGGCGTGCGCAACCTGGCGGGCTTCAACCGCAAGGTCAAGGACCTCGCCGACGCCGGCACGCCGATGCGCGACCCGATCGAGCTGAAGCGCCTGCCGCCCGACGGTGACCCGGATTCCGTGCCGGCGCTCGAGCCGCTGCCGTACATCGTCGTGATCGTGGATGAACTTGCCGACCTGATGATGATCGTCGGCAAGAAGGTGGAGGAGCTGATCGCACGGCTCGCGCAGAAGGCGCGCGCCTCGGGCATCCACCTGATCCTCGCCACGCAGCGCCCGTCGGTGGACGTGATTACCGGCCTCATCAAGGCCAACATCCCGACGCGCATCGCGTTCCAGGTGTCCGCGAAGGTGGACTCGCGCACCATCCTCGACCAGAGCGGCGCCGAGGCGCTGCTCGGCCACGGCGACATGCTGTTCCTGCAGCCGGGTAC
>Ga0079037_100000415_pt1 | contig 19064 bp, 11 predicted proteins | sample Mud3Dept4metaG_FD_71479 | JGI IMG/M metagenome (GOLD analysis project Ga0079037, IMG submission 71479) | Freshwater wetland microbial communities from Ohio, USA, analyzing the effect of biotic and abiotic controls - Mud 3 Core 4 Depth 4 metaG | ecosystem: Environmental > Aquatic > Freshwater >... | reverse complement strand
GTCTACGTCGTGCTCTCGATGGGCATCATGACCCGGATGGGTGAGATCGCGTTGACGCAGCTGGGCGACCGCGACGACTTCAACCGCGGAATCCACAGCATGCTCGATCTCAACCCGTACCACCGCATGATCGCGCACTTCCCGCACGAGAACGCCATCGTCTCCGTTGGCTCGGACTACGGCGGCAACGTGCTCCTCGGCAAGAAGTGCCTTGCCCTCCGCCTCGGTTCATGGCTCGGCAGGAAAGAGGGGTGGATGGCCGAGCACATGCTGATCCTCGGCGTCGAGTCGCCGGCCGGCAAGAAGACCTACGTGGCGGCGGCCTTCCCGAGCGCCTGCGGCAAGACCAACTTCGCCATGATGATTCCGCCCCGCCGGTTCGAGGGCTGGAAGGTCTCGACCATCGGCGACGACATCGCCTGGATGAGGCCAGGGCTCGACGGCCGTCTCTACGCGATCAACCCCGAGGCGGGCTACTTCGGCGTCGTCCCGGGCACCAACGAGCAGACCAATCCGATCGCGATGCGGGCCATGAGCCGCGACACGATCTTCACCAATGTCGCGCTCGTTCCGGGCGGGGACATCTGGTGGGAGGGCAAGGACGGTCCGCCGCCGGCTGAGTGCCTGGACTGGAAGGGCAATCCCTGGACGCCCGCCTCGAAGGAGAAGGCGGCGCACCCGAACAGCCGCTTCGCGGCGCCGATGAGGAACAACCCGAATCTCGCGCCCGAGGTCGATGACCCGGCCGGCGTGCCCATCAGTGCCATCATCTTCGGGGGCCGGCGCGCCACCACCGTGCCGCTCGTGTTCCAGGCGTTCGACTGGGTGCACGGCGTCTATGTCGGTGCGATGATGAGCTCCGAGATGACGGCGGCCGCGGTCGGCGGCCTCGGGCAGGTCCGCCGCGACCCCATGGCGATGCTGCCGTTCTGCGGCTACAACATGGGCGACTACTTCGGTCACTGGCTCGCCATGCGGCGGCGGATCGCGTACCCGCCGCGCATCTTCCACGTCAACTGGTTCCGGAAGGACCACCAGGGCGAGTTCTTCTGGCCCGGCTACGGCGAGAACATGCGCGTCCTGAAGTGGATCGTCGAACGCTGCAACGGGCCGGCGGGCGCGCGGGAGACGCCGGTTGGCTGGGTGCCCCGGCGCGAGGACATCGATCTGGACGGTCTTCCGGATTTCAGCGACGAGAAGTGGGACCTGTTGATGAACATCGACGCCGAGGAGTGGCGCCGAGAGGTCATCTCGCAGAACGAGCTCTTCTTGAAGCTGTACAGCCACCTGCCAAAGGAGATCATCTTCGAGCGCGAGCTGCTGGTCACGCGGCTCTGACGCGGCCACCGCGACCGCCAACCGGCCCCCTCGCGCTTCGCGATGTTCGCGCTGAACCAGGGCGAGGTGTGCACGTGCCCGTCCCGCGCGCTGGTGCAGGCGGCCATCCACGTCCAGCCGACGATCCTCGAGGGCCACAACCGGATGCGGATCTGCCAGGAGGAGATCTTCGGGTCGGTGGTCTCCGTCACGATCGATGCCTGCCCACCACCGCGCGGGCCGCGGGACTGAACGCGCCGGGCCCCTTCGTCCGGCGTACGGAGGGCGGGGCTTACAGCCCCGCGCGTGCGCACGACGGGCCTCTGACCCCGCCGCGCGGCATCGCGCGCCGCCGCGTGTGCGGGCTGGGCACACCACCACCGCGGTGGCTGGGTTCCGGGCCTCGGTGTGCGTCATCCGTTGGCGCTCACACCAGTTTCGCCTTGACTCGCGCGGGGTGCCGTGTCACCGTTTGCCGTTCTCGTCAACGGCCCGGCACCCGCCCCGCTCGATGTCCCGAACCCGGGCCCGGATCGACTGCCCCACGGAGGTCCCGTCATGCGCACATCCCGCTTTCTCCTCACCCTCGTCGGCACGGCCGTGAGGACGTCCGTTGTCGTCGCGTGCGTGCTCCTGCTCTTCGTGGCCGGGGCCGCCAGCGCCGCGACCCAGGTTGGGCCAATCGACGTGTCCGGCGACATCGACGGCGCCCCGTACCGCATCGTCGTTCCGGCCGTCTGGAACGGCACGCTGCTCGTGTACGGCCACGGCTACCGCGACAAGGCGGACCACCCCGGTGAGGTGGACAACCGCAACGCCGACATCGCCCCGAACACGGCGCTGGCCACCGCGCTGCTGGCACAGGGGTACGCGCTGGCAGGGTCGGCCTACAAGGACAACGGGTGGGCCGTCGAGGAGGGCATCCAGGATCTGAAGAACGTCGTGTCCTACTTCCGCGACACCATCGGCAAACCCGACCGCACGATCCTGTGGGCGTTCTCGATGGGCTCGGTGATCGGCTTCGAGAGCATGGAGCGATTCGGCGGCGTGTACGACGGGGCGCTGTGCGCCTGCGCGGTCGGTGCCGGGGCCCCGAGTTCCTTTGACGGTGCCGGCGACATCGCCTTGGCCTACGACACGGTCTTCGGCATTCCGGCGGCATGGGGCAGCTTCGGCGACGTGCGCGACGACGTGGACTTCGAGACCGAGGTCCAGCCCAAGCTCGTCGGCGAGGTGAGCAACCCGGCGAACTTCCCGAAGTTCGAGTTCATCCGGTTGGTCGCGGGCACGCCGGGACGCGGCCTCACTCCGCCTGCGCCGCCGGCCTTCTACCCGGGCTGGGTCTTCACCGACCTGTTCTACTCGTTCGAAGCGCGCTCCGAACTCGAGCGACGCGCCGGCGGCCCGATCGTGCAGAACCTGGATCGCGACTACAGCCTGACGCCCGCGGAGATCGCCTACCTGAACGCGCTCGGCGTTCCGTCGGCCGCGATCGACGCGTGGCTCTTCGCCATGAACAACCAGCGCATCGTCGAGGCGCCGCCGTACGCCCGCAACTACGTGCGGCGCAACGCGGAGTACTCGGGGAAGATCAAGCACCCCGTGCTGACGTTGCACACGGTGTTCGACCCGCTCGTCACCGTCACGCAGGAATCCAGGTACGCGGACACCGTCAACGGGGCGGGCCGTGGTGCCCTGCTGTTCCAGACCTACACGAACGGAAACGGGCACTGCGCGTTCACCGGGCCGCAGCTCGTGACGGCCGTGAACGCCATCAACGCGTGGGTGGAGACGGGAACAGCACCGACCGATGCGATGTTCCCCGCGGCATTGGGTTTCCTGCCGGGGTTCGTGCCGCCGCCGATGAACCAGCCGTAGCCTGGGAACGTTCGACACGCGGGACCGGCCGGCGCGGTCGTGGCCGGCCGGCCCCGTTTGGCGCGATCGATCCGGGCACGCGCTACGACCAGCGCCCGCCCGCGGATGCCTGCCTGACCCGCTCGATTTCCGCCTGGGGCAGCGCCAGCCACTCGAGGAAGCCCTGGTGGCCCTCGGGGTGGCGACGCTCGAACTCCTCGTGCCATTGGTGCATGCGGGCCTCGTCGAGCCCGATGGCCCGGAACAGCTCCACCCACTGATCGACGGTGACGTGTGCGTGCGACATGACGACCTCCCGGTGATCCCCCGCAAGAAGGAAAACGCCCGCCGCGGCGGGGATCGCGCGGCGGGCGCCTGGAAAACAAAAACGGCCCGGGGGGGGTGCCCCGGGCCGTTTCAACTTCAGCGAGTGTAACACCGCTGCGGTCGGCGGCGCAAACAGTACCGCCGGCGAGCCACGCCGGTACGGGTCTGTCGGGCTACGGCTCCCGCTCGACCGACCCCGCGTCGCAACCAGGGCCCTGCGGCCGAGTCACCCCGCGCTGGTCGGCGGCCGGGCACAGCGCCGCGTTGGCGGCGTCGATCACCGGGCTGCCGGGCAGCGGGAGGTGCGTCAGCGTGGGCCCCCCGTTGCCGGCGAGCGGCCCGAGCAGGGCGTCGCCGACGACCAGGTCGGTGGCCACGGGCGAGCACGAGGCGTCCTGTACGACGTTGTTGCCGCCGGAGTTGATCGTCACCGCGCCAGATCCCCCGACGAACCGCTCACACGCGTACCAACGGTTCCCCGCGATGACGCTGTTGACGAGGTTCAACGTGGCGTTGGCCGGGGTGAAGGTGCCCACGAACACGGCCGACGGGGCCCAGTCCGGTCCCGCGTTGTTGGTGACCGTGGTGTTCACGAGGGTCATGACCCCGTCGGTGTGAAAGATGGCCCCACCGTGCCAGCCCGTCGACGCATTCCCGCTGACCGTGCTGTTGCGCAGCGTGGCGGTCCCCAGCATCCGGATGCCGCCGCCCACGTTGGTCGACAGGTTGCCGCTGATCGTGGCGTTCTCGATCTCGACCGTGGCGTTGAAGAAGGCGTAGATACCGCCGCCGTCGCCGCCCGTCACGGCGTTGCCGCTCACCGTGCTGTCCTTCAGGCGGAACGTGCTGTTGCCGCCGTTGTAGATGCCAGCGCCGCCCTTCCAGAAGTCCACGCCGGAGGTCGTGACCGTGTTGTTCGTGACGAGGCAGCGGTCCATGTCGAGCGTGCCGTTGTTGAGCACGCCACCGGCCAGTTCGTACCCGTAGCCGTTGGTGATCGTGAGGTCGCGCAGGTTCAGCCTCGCTCCCGGGTCGATGATGAACACCCGATCGGCGCCGCCGCCGCTCAGCGCCAGCCCCGGTGCGCCCGCGCCCTGGATTGTCACCGTCTTGCCGGAGAGCACGATGGGGCCCGAGAGGCCGATCGTCGCGCCGGCGAGGGACGGGTCGAACGTGATCGTGCCGTTGTTGGCCACCACGTCCACCGCGCGCCGCAGCGAGCCGGGGCCGGCATTGGCCGCGGAGGTGACGACGACCGAGGCGGGCTTCACGAGGCCCACGCCGTCGAGCAGCACGTCGCCCGTCGTCATCCCGTTGTCGGGCAGGCGGAAGCCGTAGCCCCACACGTCGGTGAGCGTCAGGCCGTCGTTGGGCGCGCCCGCCGGCTGCGACGCGCTCCGCGTGAATCCGGTGAAGGGCAGCACAACCTCCTGCCAGCCGGAGAAGTCGTCGGTGAAGGCCGCCTCGAACCGCTCCGAGGTGTCGGGCCCGCGGTACACGCGCACGTAGTCCACGAGCAGCGTCGCCGGGAACACGGTGTCCGGCCCGACGGGGCCGCCGAAGTTGCCGCCGACCGCGAGGTTGAGCAGCAGGAAGAACGAGTGGTCGAACACCCACTGGTTGGGCGCCACGTCGGCCGGAGTGGCGCTGTGGTACTTCACGCCGTCCACGAACCAGTCGATCCGGTCCGGCTGCCACTCGATCGCCACCGTGTGGTAGTTGTTGAACACGCCGGTGCCGAAGTCGTACGTCCCGCCGAACGACGCGCCGCCCGAGTAGCCGGGCCCGTGGATCGTGCCGAAGATCTCGTTGGGCTCCCGGCCGACGAACTCCATGATGTCGATCTCGCCGGTCTGCGGCCAGCCCACCTCACCGATGTCCGAGCCCAGGCTCCAGAACGCCGGCCAGAGGCCCGCGCCCGCCGGCACCTTGATGCGGGCCTCGACGCGGCCGTAACCGAACTCCACCTTGTGCTCCGACTTCAGGCGCGCCGAGGTGTACTGGCACGGGCCGTAGTAGCAGGTGAGCGACCCGTCGGCGACGCGCGCGGTGATCGCGAGGTTGCCCGCACCGTCGGTCGCCGCGTTGGCCGTGTCGCCAGTGTAGTACTCCAACTCCGCGTTGCCCCAGCCCGGAATGCCCTGCGCGGTGCCGTCGCCGATCTCGGGCGTCCAGTGCGCTGCGCTCGGGGCCTGGCCGGCGGGACCGTCGAACTCGTCGCTCCACGCGAGCGTCCAGCCCGCCGGGCCGGGGTCCGCCGCGCGGTTGTCGAGCACCTGCACCGTGATCGTGTCGCCGCTGTTACGACCGTAGTACCAGAAGCGCAGTCCGTCGGCGGCGCTCCAGTCCTCGCCGACGGCGAACTCGCGACCGAACCAGGCGTCGGCGCCACCTGCGGTCACGGCCAGGCCGTCGAACGTGCGGCCGTTGAGCGGCGTCGCGGGTGAATCACACGGCACGCCGATCTCGGACGCACGGAAGTGGACCACGAGGTCGAGGTCGCCGTCGGCATCGGCGTCTTCCTGGTGCCGCCGGGGCACGCCGTTTCTGTCCACGTGCGCCTCGCGCGCCTCACCGAAGGTGACCGTGCGGTGATCCACCGTGGTGGCATCGAACCACGGCGTCGTCGGGATCACGACGGGGACGATCCCGTTGCCTCCCTTGCACCGCGTGCCGCGCACGTGCACCACGATGCGGAGCGGCGGCGTGACCGAGAGCACGGGCTCGGCGGCGGTCTGCCCGGGCAGCGCCAGCGGATCGCCGGCGGGGATCACCAGCTGGTCGAGCGTCACGTTGGGCGAGGATCGCCACAAGTACGGGAACTGCGTGAAGTCGTCGAGCAGCACACCGTCGAACGGCACGGCGAACACGGCAGCGGTCGAAACCAGGGCGAGCACGGGCAGGAGCACGGCACGATACGTCGTCTTCATGAGGGTCCCTCTCTCAGGTGGCCACCGACGCTCGGACGTCGGACGAACGGGCCGGTGGCGGCAGGTCTGCAAGTGCGCGAGAGCGGGTGGAGTCTACGCCCGCTCGCGGTGAGGCGCAAGGCCGGCACGTGGATGGCACCTGGGTGTGCGAAACCGCCCACCACAACGGACGCCGGCCCCCAGGTGGCCGGGCGACCGGGCCGCGGTGGTCGTCACTTCCGGCGGCGACGATGATTGCTACCATACGCAGATGGCCTTCGACGAACGCGCCCTGTTCACCGAGAAACCGGAAACCCGACCCGGACGGTACCAATGCCCCAGGTGCCGCCGGACCGGCGACTACAGCATTCGATGGGTCCGGCGCTCGAAGAAGGACCGCTTGCCGGCCGGTGCCGACGAGGCCGACCGGATAAAGTTCGCCAAGCTGCGCGACTACCTCCTCCGCGTCGATGACGAGGTCACGTGCAAGGCCTGCGGCAAGCGATTCGAAATCCCGTCGCAGCACTCCCTGATGTTCGTTGACCAACTCGCGGGTCTCCCCAACGAGGACGAGCTCGAGCGAGAGATCGACATCGCGTCGGGAGAGCCGGCACGTGCACCCGAGAGCAAGCCGGCGTTGCCGCCGCGGTTCACGCGCAAGTCGACTGGCTGGAAGTAGGCCGCGGCGCGGACGAACCAGCTGTCTGGACGCCGGACGCGCCTCCTCGTCCTCCTCGCCGGTCCGGACTGCCGGGTGTGCGCGTCACGTGCCTTGCGCGTGGCGCCCTCACAGGGCCCTTGCTGCGACGCACGGGGCGCCGACGCGGACGTGCGACGGCGTCGTGGTGTGCGGTGGAGACACACCGCTGCGGCCTCGCTCCAACAGGGCACAGGGCGCACGGGCACGCTTGACACTTGCCGGACCATGAGTGACAGTGGCGTCCTGCGCCGAGGCCGTCGGTGTCGAAACAGAAGGAGAACGAGTCATGAGGCGTGCGTCCGTTCGCTGTGGTCTTCTTGCCGCCGCGCTGCTCGCCGGCCCGGGCGCCGTCGGGGCCCGCGCACAGGGGGCGGTGGACTTCACATCCTACGACTGGTCGAAGGTCTACGACGGGGATGGAGCCGGATGGGCAGGACGGGCCGGCCTGCAGGCGGTCGAGTTGAACAACCACCTGTACCTCATGGGCGGTCGCACGCCGGATCCCACGGCGTTCAATCCGTTCGGCAGCATCCTGTGGGACGATGTGTGGCGCAGCGGTGATCTGGGGGCGACGTGGGAGCGCGTTGCGGCGGGTCCGGTCGCCGACCCGGCCGCTCCCGACCCCATTTGGGCCGCACGCGGGTACTTCCAGGCTCTGACGAAGGGCGGGGCGATGTTCGTGCTTGGCGGGCAGGACTTCACCGTCGTGCCGAACCCGGACTTCCCCGACTGCCCGCCGCCCCCGCCCGGCGTTCCGCCGGCTCCGTGCCTGCCGTTCGTGCCGGCCTCCACGTTCTTCAACGACGTCTGGCGCTCGACCGACGGGGTGGACTGGGAACAGGTCACGGCCGCCGCGCCGTGGCAGGCACGCGCGGGCCTCAGCGCGATCGTCTTCAAGGGTTGGCTGTACGTGCTCGGCGGCAGCCAGGGCGACGATGTCGCCATCGGCGGGAGCGGCCGCGAGCTGTTCAACGACGTGTGGCGGTCGCGCGACGGCGCGACGTGGGAACTCGTGACGGACGATGCCCCGTGGGCCGCGCGCGCTGGTGCCGCCGTCGTGGAGAAGAACGGCTACCTGTACCTGCTCGGCGGCGAGGACGGGTTCCTGTGCTCGTTCACGCTGGGGGGGCTGGACTGTCCGTACTACAACGACGTGTGGCGGTCGCGTGACGGGGCCGCCTGGGAGCTGGTGACACCGGCCGCGGGGTGGAGCGCCCGTCCCGGCCACCAGTGCCAGGTGCTGCTCGACACAATCGTCTGCTTCGGCGGGTTCGGCTTCCCACTCGACCCGTTCGTGCCGGCGCATCCGCGGGATGTCTGGACGAGCCGCGACGGGGCGCACTGGGAACAGGTGAGCGACTCGCCGTGGAACGCCGACGGCCCCGAGGACGTGAAGTACGACTTCGACTCCCTCGTGATCCGCGGCGGTCCGGGTGGCCTGCGCCCCTCGATCTACACGTTCGGCGGCGACCGCGAAGCGTCGTTTGCGGCGCCCGACCCGACGCTCGTCGACGACGAGGTGTGGCGATTCTCTCCACCCTCGAAGAGCCGGCGGCCCTGAACCGCAGCGCGGCGCGCGCCCTCGCCGGACAGGCGGCCGGGTGACCGGTCAATCGAGCGCCAATCTATGGGCGCAGCGATCGCGTCACTCCCAGACGCGTCGCTGCGCCTTCTCAACATGGCGTCGCGGCATACCCGCGGGGAGCCATGCCGGCCCAGCGTAGCGAGCCCGTGTAACGGGCAGGCCACGCGCGCGTGTCGCCGGCGGAAAATGTCGCCGAGCTTGCGGGGCCGCACCGACTGAACCATACTGGCGGCTGTCCCGTTCACTCCCCGGAGAGCCGCGCACATGCCGCGAACGCCCGTGTTCCGCCTGCTCCAGCGTACGCTGACCCTGGCCCGCCTGGCCGATGGCACGGGTGAGCCCGTCGATGAACTCGTGGACCGCTGGAGGTCGTCGCGGCGTGTCGGACGCCGCGAGGTGCTTGCCGCCGGTGGGGCGGCGGGCCTGGGGCTCGTGGCCAGTGCCTGTGCGCCGCGCGCCGCGCCGCCGGCTGCGCCGCCGCTCGCGCGCCCCTCGGCACACCGCGCCCCCGTCGTCATCGTCGGCGCCGGGATCTCGGGGTTGACGGCCGCGTATCGACTGGCGCAGGCGGGCGTGCCGGTGCGCGTGCTGGAGGGCCAGAACCGCGTCGGCGGGCGCATGCTGAGCCTGCGCAACAGGTTCCCGGACGGGCAGGTGATCGAGCTCGGCGGGGAGCTCGTCGACAGCAACCACACGCACCTTCGCGGGCTCGCCGCCGAGCTCGGCATCGAGTTCGACGACCTCGCCGAAACCGGCATCGACACGACGGTCTGGCACTTCGGGGGCGCGCGCCGCTCGGACCGGGAGATCATCGAGGCCTGGCGTCCGGTTGCCCAGGCCGTGGCGCGCGACCTCGAGGCGATTCGCGGCGACCGGGACGTCAGCTACCGCACGCCGCTCGGCGCCGAATCCCTCGATCGGCTGTCACTCGCGGAGTGGCTCGACCGGCACGGGGTCACCGGTTGGTTCCGTGACCTGCTCGACGTGGGCTACACCACCGAGTACGGGCTCGAGATCGGCGACCAGTCCGCGCTGAACCTGCTGCTCTGGATCGACCCCGCGCCCGACCCGTTCAACATCTACGGCGACAGTGACGAGCGCTACCACGTGCGCGGCGGCAACGACCTGATCACGCACGCGCTGGCGCGCCGCCTCGAGGGGGCGATCGAGACGACCATGGTGCTCGAGGCCATCCGCCAGCGCGCCGACGGCCAGTACGTGCTGGCGTGCAAGAAGGGCGGCGGCACCACCGAGGTGATCGCGTCGCACGTGCTGCTCACGTTGCCCTTCACGATGCTGCGCCAGGTGACGATCGACCTGGCGCTGCCGGCACCCACGCGCCTGGCCGTCGACACGCTCGGCTATGGCAACAACGCGAAGCTGATGATCGCCTTCGCGCGCCGCGTGTGGCGCGAGGCGCACAGCTCGAACGGGACCGTCGTGACCGACCTGCCGTTCCAGGTGTCGTGGGAGACCAGCCGCGCGCAGGGCGGTGCGGCCGGCGTGCTCACGAATTTCACCGGCGGCCGGCAGGCGCTGCGTGTGGGGGAGGGCTCGGCCGCCGATCAGGCGCGGGCCGTCGTGGCCGACCTCGATCGCGTGTTTCCCGGTATCGCGGCAACGCGCGCTGGCATGCCCGAGGCCCGCTTCCACTGGCCGACGCACCCGTTCGTGCGCGCGAGCTATGCCGCCCTGCGGCCCGGGCAATGGACGACCGTCCACGGCGCCTCCGGCGAGGCCGTCGGCGGGCTGCACTTCTCCGGCGAGCACACCTCGTTGCAGGCGCAGGGGTTCATGGAGGGCGGGTGCGAGACGGGCGAACGCGCTGCGCGTGAGATCATCGCGCAGGTGGGCACGGCCCAGCGGTCGTCGGTGGCGGCAGCGATCGAGGCGCGGCTGCGGCACTCGACCGCGGCGCGCCGTCGGCGGCTGGCCGTTGCGCTCGGGGCGCCCGAGCGCGCGTGAGGCACCTCGCGCGGGCCTCGACCGCCGCCGCCACGAGGCGGAGGGCGGTGCTAGAATCGGTTTTCGTCAGCAAGACGTCTCTCGCTTGCCGTTGGCGTGCGGAGGCTGCCGATGGCTGATGTGGTGGCTTCGGGAGACCGTGTCGGGCTCGAACCCGGCACGCAGGTCGGTCACTACGAGATCGTCAGCGAGCTGGGGCGCGGCGGCCTCGGGATCGTGTACCTCGCCCGGGACACGACGCTCGGGCGCGAGGCGGCGCTCAAGTCACCGCTGCCCGAGCACGCCACCGACGAGGATCGGCGCCGCTTCCTCACCGAGGCCCGGGCGGCGTCGCGCGTGTCGCACCCCGCCATCGTGTCGATCTTCGAGGCCTTCGAGGCCGGCGATCGCCCGTGGCTGGCGATGGCCCTGGCGGAGGGGCGCCCCCTGCGCGCCGAGCTGGCCGAGCGGGGGCCGTTGAGCGTCGAGGAGACCCTGCGACACGGCGAGGCGCTCGCCGACGCCCTGCGGGCCGCGCACGCCAAGCACGTCCTGCACCGCGACGTCACGCCCAACAACATCTTCATCACCCCCGAGGGCCGGGCGGTCCTGATGGACTTCGGGCTGGCGCGGTTCTTCATCCCGCGCGGCGAGGAGTCCCGCGTCTCGACCCACGACGGATCGGACCCGCCCGCGGAGGTGGCCGGGACCGTCGGCTACATGTCGCCGGAACAGTCGCTGGCCCGACCGATCGATCCCACCACCGACATCTTCGCGCTCGGCGCGGTGCTCTACGAGATGTGCACGGGGCAGCGCGCCTTCCCGGGTGCGAGCTGGGGCGAGGTGCTGGACGCCACGCTGCATCGCGATCCGCCGCCCCTCGCCCGGTTCGTGCACGACGCGCCTCCCGAGCTCGAGCGCATCCTCCGCAAGGCGATCGCCAAGCGCGCCGACGAGCGCTACGCCACGGCCGAGGACCTGCGGGTGGACCTGCGCGCGCTGCGGCGTCAGGTCGAGCGCGATCAGGACGGCAGGCGCCCCTACCGGAACGGCCGCCCGTGGGCGACGGCCCGCTGGACGGCGCTCGCCGCCGTGCTGGGCGCCGTGACCCTCACGTCGTGGGCGCTGTGGCCCAGGGGAGCGCTGCCGGCCGGGCTGCCGCGGCAGCTCACGGCCGGCGTCGCCTGGGAGGCCGACCCGGCGGTGGCACCCGATGGCCGCATGGTGGCCTACGCGAGCGAGGCCGAGAACAACGTCGACGTCTGGGTCGTCGACGCGCACGGGGGGGATCCCCTGCGGCTGACCGACGGGCCGGCCATCGACCGGGCCCCAGCGTGGTTCCCCGATGGCAGCGCCGTCGCCTACCTCTCGATCGGCGACGGCCGGCCGGCGATCCGGAAGGTGCCGCGCCTGGGCGGGCAGTCGGAACTGCTCGTTGCCGACGCAACCGACCCCGCGATTTCCCCCGACGGGACCCGAATCGCCTTTGCGAGGCCCGGCGCTCGCGGTGACGCGCGCATCTTCGTGGCACCCCTTTCCGACCCCGAGGCGGCGCGGATGGTCTCGGCCGATGGGGATGGGGTGTGGAACCACGAGCAGCCCGCGTGGTCGCCAGACGGCACGCGGCTCGCCTACGCCGCCCAGAACGACCTGTGGGTGGTGCCTGCCGACGGCGGTAGCGCCCGGCGGCTCACGAGCGACGGCGAATACGACCGCGACCCGGCGTGGTCGGCCGACGGCCGCTTCGTGTACTTCTCCTCGTTCCGGGAGGGCACGCTCGCGCTCTGGCGGGTGCCGGCGCGCGGGGGACCGGCGTCGAGGGTCACGCTGGGGACCGGGCCCGAGAGCCAGCCGACGCTCTCGGCCGACGGAACCCGCCTGGCCTACTCGACCCTGCTCGACACCGCCGACCTCGTCGTCCACGACCTCGCCAGCGGGACCGAGTTCCGCATCGGGGACCTGCGCGACGAGGAGAGTCCCGTCTTCGCGCCGGACGGACGGAGCGTGGTGTTCGTGTCGGACCGCCGGAACGGCAGGGTCGACCTGTGGCTGCAGCCGCTCTCCGAGACGGGCGAACCGCTCGGCGCGGCCCGCCGCTTGACCGACCACCCGGGGACGGTGGCGCAGCCCAGCGTCTCGCCCGACGGGCGCTGGGTGGCCTACCACCGGGTGTTCGAAGGTCAGCGGGACATCTGGGTGGTGCCGACCGTGGGCGCGGCCCCCGTCCGCTTCACCGACCATCCGGCACTCGACGTGCACCCCGACTGGTCGCCAGACGGGCGGTTCCTCGCGTGGGTGTCCGACCGCGGGCGCGGGCAGCAGCCCTGGATCGCGCCGGTGGCCATCGGACGGCCCGCGGGCCCACCGCGGCTCCTGACCAGTGAGCCGCTCAACTGGGAAGCGCCCGCCTGGTCCCGTGACGGCTCGCAGATCGCCCTGGTGGGATTCGATCCCGACGGTGCGGGGGACGTGTGGACCGTGGCCGTTCACGGTGGAGCACCACGCCGCCTCACCACCGGCGCCCAGGCGCTCAGGACCTGCTGGGACTGGCAGCGCCCCGGGGCGCTGCTCGTGGCCGGCTTCTGGGGACAGACGAGGCTCAGCATTCGCCGGGTCGCCGGGGACGGCAGCGCCGATCACCCGCCCGAGATCGTGGCCTGGACGGGCACCAGCCGGCTGCGCGCCGACTTCGACCAGTCGCGCGACGGGCGGCTGCTGGTCTTCGGACAACAGGATGCGCGTGGCGACGTGTGGCTCCTCGAAGCGCCCCGTCGCCGGTATTGAGCCCCCGTTGCGCGGCTGCCGGCCGCTGGCCGGTCCGCCGGGAGGTGCAGCATGACGACGACCACGAAGGTGACGCTCAGCGACGTGATGAAGGCGCTCGACGCCATCGCCGACTGGACCCGCGCCGTCCAGCAGGAGTTGCGGGACTATCTCGAACAGGGCGGCACCGACATCGATCTGGCGACCCCTGCCGGCGAGGTGGGCACCTCGTCGACCAAGAAGGTGGAGACCGTTCGCGGCGGCGGCGCCCCGGTCGGCAGGTCCTGCTGAGGACCCACGCGCGCCGCATGTCACCGCCCCCCGACCTCGCCGGGCTCGCCGTCGTCCTCACCGCGTCGTGCAACCTCCGCTGCGCCTACTGCTACCAGAACGCGAAGCGAGGGCAGGCGGCGTCGTGGGAGACCGTGTGCGCTGCGCTCGACCTGGTGCGCGGCGTGCGGGGGCCCGACGTGCGCCTGCTCTTCACGGGGGGCGAGCCACTCCTCGAGTTCGACCTGTTGCGGCGGGCGGTGGACCGCGTCGAGTCCATCCGGCCGCCGGGCCTGCGGGTTCGCTACGAGCTCGTCACCAACGGAACGCGGCTCGGCGACCCCGAGGCGGGGTTCCTGGCCGCGCACGGCTTCGCGGTGCAGATCGGGTTCGACGGGGTGCCGGCCGCGCAGGACGTGCGGGCGCCCGGCACCGCGGCCGTCATCGACGCCCTGCTCGACCGGCTGCGGCGGGTCCACCCGGCGTTCTTCCGCCAGTGCGTGTCAGTCGCCGTGACGGTCACCCCAGCCACCGTGCGCCACCTCGCCGACTCGGTCGAGCACCTGCTGGCCAGGGACGTGGCAGAGATCCTGATTGCGCCGGCGTTCACCCACCAGCCCGACTGGGACGACGCCGGCCTGCCGGAGCTGCGGCGGCAGTTCGCGCAGGTCCTCCGCACGGCGCTGGCGCGATACCGCGCCCGACGGGACGTGCCGCTCCTGCTCTTCCGCAAGGGGCTCGCACGTCCGCCGCGGCCGGTGCGGCCGATGCCCATGTGCCCGGTGGCCGACCGCCGCCACCTCGTTGTCGACGTGGACGGGCAGGTCTACGGCTGCGTCGCGTTTGCCGAATCGTACCAGCGCTTCCCGACCCCGCTGCTTCGGAGCCGGCTTGCGCCGCTGGGCCTGGGTGCCGTCGACGCACCGGACCTCGCGGGCCGACTCGCCGCGTTCCAGGCGGCCGCCCGATCGACCGACCTCCTGCGCGCGAAGGAGGAGAAGTACTCGCGCTACGGGCGGTGCGGCGAGTGCCGCTACCTTGCGACGTGCCAGGTCTGCCCCGTCGGGATCGGGCACCAGCCCGGGAACGACGATCCGCGGCGGGTGCCCGACTTTCCCTGTGCGTTCACGCGGGCCGCGATGGCGTGCCGGGCGCGCTTCCCCCGGCAGCCGACCGTGGCCGACCTGGCCCGCGGCCGGGTCGCGCCCCCCGCCGCGGTGCGGCGGCTGCTCGACGCGCGCGGCGTCGTGCGCCGCCCGGCCTCAACGGGCCGCTGACCAGTACAGCGCGTTGAACAGGAACGGGAACGTGGCCGGCGTCTGCGCGCGGTGCTGCGCACGGAAGCCGAGGAGCACCACGCGTCCCTTGCCGTAGGTGAGCGCCACGGCGGCCGCCTTGCGCGCGATCGCCTCCGGGCCGCGCATCCAGCCCGACAGGAGCACGTCGCCGGGGGCCGCCGGATAGGACGCGAGCACGCGGCGCTCGATCTCGGGGCCCGGCAGCACCGTGTCGAACGCGAGCGCCTCGTCCTGGAACACGGCGAGCTGGCTGGGCAGGCCGTCGGTGACCGGGTGGCCGGGGGCAACCTCGACGCGCAGCAGCGAGCCGGCGATCGCGAAATCGGTGGCGCGCGCCGCCGCGTTGCGCACCGGCAGGGCCAGCTCGTCGATCACGTACTCGCAGGCGGAGGACAGCGCCACGAGCGTGCCGCCCTGCTCGACGAAGGCCTTGAGCGCGGCAGCGCCGTCCTTGTCGAGGCCGCCGGTGTACTCCGCAGGCAGATCCATCGCATAGCGCATCGCGCCCTCGTCACGGCGCGGCCGGCCGGTGGCGATCACCTCGCGCGTGACATCGGGCAGGACGATCGCGTCGAACGCGGCGTTCAGGTTGCCGCCGCGCACGGTCTTGTTGTCGAGCGTCTTGGGATCGAAGCCGTACTGCTCGAGGACGAAGCGCGTCCAGCCCTCGTCCATCGACGCCGCCCACGGCTTGTAGAGGCCGACGCGCGGCGCACGAAGCGGGTCGGCGCCGGGCGGGACCGCGGCGATCGGCGTCCACGCCTGCCCCGGCTGCCCCTTCGCGGCCGCGGCCTTCGCCGCCGCGCCGTCGAGGAACACCGTGCCCGCCGGCCACTCGCGCCCGCCGGCGGTCACGGCGGCCCGCGCGACGTACGCCCGGCCCGCCCGCACGCCGGCGTTCACGAGCCTCGCCGTCTCGGCGCCGCCGGGCGCGATGGCCACCGCCGCACCGTCCACCGGCAACGTGGCCGCCGACGGCGTCCACGCGGCCAGGCCGCCCGGCAGCGTGGCGCGCTCCACGGTCACGCCCATCATCAGGGGCAGCGTCCACGCCGACACGTCGTAGGGCCGGACGATGTCCTTGCCGGGTACGAGCTTGGTCTCGGGGTAGCGCTGGGGCGTGAGCAGTTCGTTGACGAAACGACCATAGGGCTGCGCCAGGGGAACGAACACGTCGCCGTTGGCGGCTGCGCGCAGCTCGACGCCGTGCTCGGCGAGCAGCGCCGCGAGCCGGGCGGCCCCGGCCGGGTCGCGCTGGTCCGCCGGGATGCGGAAGGCCTCGTCGGGGCCGTAGGTCGCGATGGCGGCTCGGGCGCGCGCCAGGGCGTTGCGCAGGAAGTCGGCGCGCCGCTCGGCGCACGTCTCGAGGATCGCGTCGGAGACGATCCGCTCGTAGTCCATGATGTCGCGCAGCGTCCACGTCCCACCCGGCCAGGGGTTCGGGAAGTTGGTCTGCGCGCCGTACTCCACGAGGCCCTTGCCGCCGCCCGACAGCTCGTTGCGCTCGATGCGCACCGGCGTGGCGAAGCGGACCGAGGCGACCTCGGTGAGCAGGCCGGAGATGTTCTTCCACCACGCCGTGTTCTTGGTGCCGCCCGGCCAGTAGGCGTCGAACACGTAGCCGTAGATCACGCCGCTCTTGCCCGCCTGCTCGAGCCGCAACGCCATGTTGGCCCCGATGAGGTTCACGTCGCGCCACACGAGCGGGTGGATGTCGGGGTCCACCGGCTCGGCGTACGGCGGCACGAAGATGCGCGGGCCGGTGGCGCCCATCTGGTGCTCGTCGAGCCACACCTGGGGGAACCACTCGTGATACACCGCGCGCGAGACCAGCTGCGTCTCTTTCTGCGTGAGCATGAACCAGTCGCGGTTGTTGTCGTGGCCCACGTAGTGGTGGTAGAGCCACGGCATCCGGCCGCCCTCGTGTCGCGTGCCGAGGTTCTTGCGGTACCACTCGGTCTCCATCACCTGGCCGTCCGGGTTGATCGACGGCAGGAGCAGCAGCACGACGTTGTCGAGACGCCGCTGCGTCTCCTCGTCCTGGGCCGTGGCGAGGGCGTGGGCCCACTCCATCGCCATCTGCGAGGCGCCGATCTCGGTGGAGTGGATGTTGCAGGTGATGAAGAGGAACACCTTGCCCTCGCCGACGAGCGCTTCGGCGTCCTCATCGCTCAGCCCCCGAGGGTCGGCGATCCTCCGCGCGATCTCCTGCAGGCGCTTCTTGTTCGCGAGGTTCGCCTCCGAGGAGATCGCCGCCAGGAACAGCTCCTCGCCGAGCGTCGTCTTGCCGAGCGTCTCCACCTCGACGCGCGGCGAGGCGGCGTCGAGGGCCTTGAAGTAGGCGAGGATCTGGCGGTAGTCCGCGACCATCCTGTCGGCCCCCACCGTGATGCCGAGGAATTCGGACGGCGAGGGCACGCGCTGGGCGTGGGCGGCGAATGGCTGCAGGGCTGCGGTGAGGAACACGGCGAGGATCAGGGCGCGGGACGTCATGGCGGACCTCCGACGCGCGCGGTTATAGCACGTTCGCCCAACGCCCAGCGCCGAGCCGCCAACGCCGAGTGCCACGTGCCGAGCGCCCAGCGGCTGGTGACTGCCGTGTGGCGGCCGCGGGACGGGATGCGCGGCAGGGGGCCGTCAGTGGCGGCGTCTGGCCGGGCGCGGAGGCTGGCCGGGCTTCGTGTCCGTCCGCCGCGAGGAGCGTCGGATCCACGCCAGCGCGCCGTCGGTCACGAGCACGGCACCGAGCAGGCCCTTGGTCACGTGCGCCGCTTCCTCGCGGCTGCCCAGGGCGTAGCTGGCCGAGAGGGCGGGGACCGAGTCGGGCTTCAGCAGGAATCTCGCGACGTGTGGGTTGACGCCACGCGCGTGCGCCAGTGCGGCCCGGGCGTCCGGCGAGTCGCCCTCGCGACGGAACAGCCAGAGCGCACGGCCGTACGGCCACATCGCAAACACGTCGTCCGGGTAGTTCTCGAGCAGGGTGCCGGCCTCCTCGTCCTCGCCGCGTTCGAGGAGCCACGGCAGCAGGAGATGGCGAACCCCCTGGTTGTCGTTCGGGTTGAGGCGCAGCATCTCGCGGAAGTGACCGACGGCGTCCTCGTCACGACCGAGCACCTGCAGCACCTCAGCCAGCGCAAGCCGCGCGCGCATGTACGGCCGCGTCGCTAGGTTGCTCCAGAAGTGGCCGACGAGCGACGCGAATGCCGCCCCAATCGCCCGGGCCCCGGCCTCGACCCCGCGCTCGTAGCACTCGCGCGCCGCCTCGGCTGAGGGAGCGGCCTCGCCCAATGCCCACCAGGCATCCGCGCAGTCGGGCGAGATCGCCAGCGCCTGGCGTGCCATCTTGATCCGCAGCCGGCCCGTGGCCTCCGCCGCGTCGTAGGCCAGCTCCTGCGCCCGCTCGAGCGGGGTCAGCGGCCGCCCGGCGGCCTCCTCCGGCCGCAGGTCGAACAACCCGGCCTGGCGGGCGCGTGCGAGACCCGCGTTGGCGTCCTCGAGCGAGCCGAACTCCGTGCCCGCCATGAAGCGGGACACCTGCGCGCTTGCGCGCTCGGCCGCTCGCGACAGGGCCCGGGGCGAGAGGACCGTGGAGCGGCGATCCGCGTCGGCCTCGAGCAGGCTCGGCAGGGTGAGTGTGACCTCCACCGGGCCATCGAACCCGATCACCCGTCGGCGCCAGCGCCCCGCATCGAGCTCGTCCTCCGTCGTGTCGGCGAGCGCCCGCATCAGCACCTCCATGTACGTCAGCTCGGTGGTGGTCGGGCGGATGAAACGGCCGTCGGCGTACAGGTCGCACGGGAGGGGATAGGCGTGCCGGCCTGCGACGGGCCACCCGTGCTCCTCCCAGGCGTCCAGGTCGGCGAACGGGAGTTCGTATGCAGGTCCAAAGGTCACGCCGTTGGCGCGGAGAGCCGCGGAGGGGGACACCCCGGGCTCGATGAGCCGTTCGAAGGCCCGACGGTCCTCGTGGAACGCCAGCCCGAACTCCTGCCCGCCGTTCCCCAGCACGGAGAACATCGCCAGGCCGCGCGGGCTCGCGGGCGATTCGACGACGATGAGATCTTCGTTGACGAGGTGATCCCAGGGGCGGGCGC
>Ga0079037_100000414_pt1 | contig 19072 bp, 19 predicted proteins | sample Mud3Dept4metaG_FD_71479 | JGI IMG/M metagenome (GOLD analysis project Ga0079037, IMG submission 71479) | Freshwater wetland microbial communities from Ohio, USA, analyzing the effect of biotic and abiotic controls - Mud 3 Core 4 Depth 4 metaG | ecosystem: Environmental > Aquatic > Freshwater >... | reverse complement strand
CATATCGAAAGGTATTTCGAGGAAGAAAGACCCCTTCTTGACCAGCCTGCCCGGGTTCAGTTTTTGCCCATGCTCTGCCAGCATTGCGACGCGGCTCCCTGCGAATCCGTTTGTCCGGTTTTCGCCCCCCATCACAGCCACGATGGGATCAACAACCAGGTTTACAACCGTTGCATCGGCACCCGCTTCTGCTCCCAGAACTGTCCCTATAAGGCCCGCCGCTTCAACTGGTTCACCTGGCCGCGGGCGCAGAGCCTTGACTGGCAGCTGAACCCGGATGTGACGGTCCGGCATAAGGGAGTGATGGAAAAGTGTTCCTTCTGCATCCAGCGGATCGTGGCCGCCAAGGTGCAGGCCAGGAGCGAAGGAAGACAGGTCCGGGACGGAGAGTTCACCACCGCCTGCGCTCAGACCTGCCCTGCCGAGGCCTTGATCTTCGGCAACCTTCTGGATCCGAAAAGCCGGGTGGCAGAATTGATCCGGAACCCAAGGGCCTATCAGGTATTGGCCCAGTTGAACACAAAACCGGGAGTGATTTATCTGAAGAAGATTACGCAGAAGATTTAGGCCCGTAAGTCGCGAGGGCGCAAGGGGTGCCCCCAAAAAGTCTTTGCCCTCTCGAGACTCACGACTTGCGCCTTGCGTTTTATATTTTCGGGCAATTTAGGCATTTCTCATGGACCCTCTCAGCTACCAGGACGTTAACCGGAAAATTCTCCAGACCCTTTCCCGCCCCCCGCGGTCCTACTATTGGATCGTGGGGCTCCTGTTCCTCGGGATCCTCTGGGCCGCCGCCTGCTGGGCTTACCAGATCCTCACCGGCCTGGGGGTGACCGGGCTTCTCCACCCCTCCATGTGGATTCTGTATCTCGTCAATTTCGTCTTCTGGGTGGGGATTGCCCACTCGGGCACCCTGATTTCGGCCATCCTGTATCTTTTCCGGGCGCGATGGCGGACGCCGATCGCCCGCAGCGCCGAAGCCATGACGGTCTTCGCCGTCATGATCGCCGGGCTCTTTCCCTTTATCCATTTGGGCCGGGTCTGGCTCTTCTACTGGATCATCCCCTACCCAAACCAGCGCACCCTGTGGCCAGACTTTCAATCCCCTCTGATGTTCGACTTTCTGGCGATCTCCACCTACCTGACGGTGAGCGTGCTTTTCTGGTATACGGGGCTCGTTCCGGATCTCGCTGCGGTGCGGGACCGATCCGCGGGGATCCGGCGAAAAATTTACGGCTTCTTTTCTCTCGGCTGGACGGGAACGGACCGGCAGTGGCACCATTACGGGGCCGCCTACCTTCTGCTGGCCGGGCTGGCCACGCCCCTCGTTGTCTCCGTGCACAGCGTGGTTTCCTGGGATTTCGCCCTGGCCATTATCCCCGGCTACCACAGCACGATCTTCGCCCCCTATTTTGTGGCCGGCGCCATTCACTCCGGCCTGGCCATGGTTCTCACCTTGCTGATTCCGCTGCGCGCCCTTTTTCACTTCGAAAAAATCATCACCCTCAAAGACCTCGAATCCGTGGCCAAGACGACCATCCTGACCGGCCTGATCGTCGGCTACTCCTACCTCATCGAATACTTCATCGCCTGGTACAGCGGGAATGTTTTTGAAAAGCAGACGTTCCTCTTCCGGGCCTTCGGCCACTGGTCCCCGGCGTTTTGGGTCATGGTCTTCTGCAATGCCGTGGCCCCCCTTTTCTTCTTCTTCAAAAGATTCCGGACCCGTCTCTGGTCCCTGTTTACGATCGCCATCCTCATCAATATCGGCATGTACGCCGAGCGTTTCGTGATCATCATCGGCTCCATGGCCCAGGATTTCATCCCTTACAACTGGGGATTCTACCAAATCCGCTGGGTGGAGCTGAGCATCACCGTCGGATCCTTCTGCCTCTTCCTGTTTCTTTTTTTCCTTTTTGCTAAATTCCTTCCTTCGATCTCCATTGCCGAGGTCAAAGAGGAAATCACCCCGCAGCTCAGGGGAAAGGGAAAGCGAGACCATCATGGCGCCTGAACCCGCCCTTCTGGGCATCTTTCCCGATTTGGACGACCTTCTTACAGCCCTGCGGAAGGTGAAGGAGAAGAACGGGAGGATCCTTACGGTTTTCTCGCCCATCCATTTCTCCGGGATTCAGGAGATCCTGGGCCACAAAACCAGCGGCGTCAGGTATCTGACCTTAATCGGGGGAATTCTGGGGGGGACCAGTCTGGTGGGGCTGGCGGTCTATGCCCACCTGAGTTTTCAACTCGTGACCGGCGGGAAGCCTGTCCTTCCGCCTATTCCCTTTGTCGTGCCTTTCTTCGAAGGGACGATTCTTTTGGCGGTTATCTTCACCGTTCTTTTCTGGATCCTGAAGGGTCGGCTTCCCCGGGTCCGACTCCCGGCCGCCTACGATCCGCGCTTCTCCGAAGACCGATTCGGAATTCTCCTGGCCTGTCCGCCCGGCCAGCGTGCTCTTCTGGAAGGGGTGTTGAGGGATGCCGGAGCCGAGGAGGTCCGCGATGTCAGCAGTTGAAAGGCCACGGCCGGGGTCTTCCCTGCCCTTTTCGCGGTCCTGGATCATGTTTTTTTCCGTGCTGGTCCTGGCGGGGCTTATCGCGTTTCTCTGGGGAGTGACCGGACCGGCGGCCCTGCGGGCCTGGCAGGCTTATCTGATCAACTTCGTCTACTGGACCGGCCTTTCTTTCGGGGCGGTGCTGTTTGTGGCTGTTTTGAATATGACCAATGCCGTTTGGGGACGCCCCCTGAAGCGCCTGGCTGAGTCTCTGGGAACTTTTCTTCCCGCTTCCTTCCTTCTCTTCTGGGTCCTGTACTTCGGGAAGGAAGAGATCTTCCCCTGGGTCCGGGATCCCCATCCCGAAAAGCAGTTCTGGCTGAACCCCGGTTTTCTCTTCGCCCGCGACGGATTGAGCCTTTTTCTACTTTCCGCCCTTTCCCTGGCTTTGATTTACTATTCCGTCAAAGGCGACAAACAGGCGTTAACTCTCTCCCCCGGACCCTCCGGAGACGTTTCCTCCCCGGAACCCCGGGAAGAGTTTTACTGGAAAGCACAGCGGGTTCTTTCCCCCCTCATCGGCATCCTGTATGCCTTGGTCTTAAGTCTCCTGGGCTTTGATCTGATCATGGCCCTCGACCCGCATTGGTACAGCACGCTCTTCGGGGCGTATTATTTCATGGGCAGTTTCTATATCGCTCTCGCCGCCCTTTATTTTCTTTCCTTCCTGGGCCGGAAGGCCTTCGGGCTCCGGGAAATCATCCACCCCCACCACCTTCACGACCTCGGAAAACTTGTTTTTGCCTTCTGCATTTTTACCGGCTATCTCTTTTACGTGCAGTTTCTGGTAATCTGGTACGGAAATCTCCCGGAAGAAACCCGCTATGTGATCCTGCGGGTGAAGCTGACTCCCTGGGAGCCGGTGGCCTGGGCCGTGCTGGCCCTGATCTTTGGGATTCCCTTTTTGGTTCTTCTAAGGCGCAGAATCAAAACGGCCCCCCTGCCCATGATGATTCTCAGCGGAGTCATTCTCGCCGGAATGTGGGGAGAGCGGTTTCTTTTGATCGCCCCCTCGATCTGGGAAGGGAAAGGAATCCCCCTCGGCTTCCTGGAGGTTTTGATTACCGCCGGCTTCGGAGGAATCATGGGGCTGGGCATAATCCTTTTTCTGGGACGGGCTCCGCTTTTGCCCCTCTCGGATCCTCTCTTTCAAAAGGCCATTGAGCCCCACGAGGAAAAGGAAAGGCCGTGAAATCGGAGGCCGCAGGAAATGGGATGGAAGGGCGAACCATGGAACCGAAGCGTGGCTACTTTTGGATAGGAGCGATTGTCGTCCTTTCCGCCGCCATGCTCTATTTCTATTACCTTTATCCCGGGGAAGGAATCGGCCCGCAGCAGCCGATCTATTTCAGCCACCGCGTCCACGCCGGAGTGAAGGAGATCCATTGCCGGTTCTGCCATCCATTCGTGGAGCGTTCCCCCAATGCCGGGCTGCCTCCGATGCAGAAATGTTTCTTCTGCCATGAATATATCATTCCGAACCATCCCCAGATTCTCAAGGAAAGGGAGCACTATGACCAAAAGAAACCCGTTCCCTGGATCCGAATATTTTGGGTGCCGGATTTCGTCTTTTTTAACCACCTCCCTCATATGAAATGGGCCGGGCTGGACTGTTCCCGGTGTCATGGAGATATAAAATCCATGGACCGCCTGAAACCGGTGAATTTTAAAATGGGGTTTTGCCTTGAATGCCACCGGCAACTGGGAGCCCAAATCGACTGCTGGCTGGCGTGTCATCGATAAACACAGATCCTCATAGGCACATTTTATGAACACCGACTCTCACCGCACCGTTAAAGGTTTCTACCTCTCCTCCGCCTTCTGGCTCGTGATTGGAACCTTTGCGGGGCTGATCGATGCGACTCATCTGGCGGCTCCGGACTTCCTGGGGAACATTTCCTGGATTGTCTTCGGGCGGATCCGGCCCATTCATACGAATCTGGTCATCTTCGGGTTCGTCGGCTCGGGTTTGCTCGGAACCGCTCATTATCTCGTGACGGGGCTGCTCAGGGCGCCCCTTTTCAGCGAAGGGGTGGGCCGGGCTTCCCTCCATATCTGGAACCTGGCGGTCCTCAGCGGAACCGTCACTCTTTCCCTGGGGTATTCGCAGAGCCGGGAATATGCCGAGTGGATCTGGCCGGTCGATGTCCTGCTCCTCATTTCCATGGCCCTGATTTTCGGCAACCTCTTTCAAACGGCCAGGCGCCGGACCGAAAACCTTCTCTATGTCTCGGTCTGGTATGTCTTCGGCGCCCTGATTTTCACTTTCTTCATTTATTTCTTCGGCAACGCCGTCTGGAACCCGGGGACCGGGGCGATCACCGGGATGCCAGATGCGATCCTCGCCTGGTTTTACGGACATGGTGTCGTCGGCCTCTTCCTGACCCCTCTGGCCGTGGCCGCGGCCTATTACATCGTTCCGATCGTAAGCCGTTCCCCGCTTTACAGCCACACCCTATCCCTGATCGGCTTCTGGACGATCCTCATGATTTACACCCATATCGGGACCCATCATCTTCTCCAGACCCCTGTCCCGACCTGGCTGAAGGTCCTGGCCGTTACCGGCAGCATCGGGATGCTGGCCCCGGTCATGACGGTGCTGATGAACCTCTGGCTTACAGCCCGGGGGCGCCTCGGATACATTCATGCCGACATCGGAGGGAAATTCGTCTTCGCCGGGTTGGTATGGTACATTCTGACCTGCCTCCAGGGCCCCCTCCAGGCCCTCCCGCTCATCCAGCGGGTCACCCACCTCAACAACTGGGTCATCGCCCATGCCCACATGGGGGTCCTCGGTTTTTCGGGCACCATCGCCCTGGGCAGCATATATTTTATTCTTCCCCGGATAACCGGAAAACCGATTTACAGCGCGCGTCTCGCGGACATTCAATACTGGCTCGTGCTTTTGGGAATGACCGGGTTCTTCGCGGTATTGACGGCCGCCGGCCTGATTCAGGGAAACAGCTGGCTGAACGGCGAGACCGTCTATCGGGTCCTGCCCGCCATTCATTCCTACATGGTCCTGCGCCTCGGGATCGGGGTTTTGCTTTTCGGGGGGGCCCTGATCGGTTTCTACAATATCGGGCGGTCCCTTTACGGATCTCCAGGAGTGCCTGAAAAGCCATGAAAATGTCCCCGGTGATCATTCTGATCGGATCCCTGATCATCTTCGCGGCGGTGTTGGTCATTGCGGTCATCCTGCCCTGGACCACGATCAGCGAACAGCCTTCGAATATCTTTCGGCCGCGGACGGCGATCGAAGAAGAAGGGCGAAAAATTTACATCGCCAACGGCTGTGGTTATTGCCACACCCAATTTGTCCGCAGCATCGATTGGGATCTCGGAGCCGAGAGGATCGCCCAGTCGGGAGATTATGTGCAGGACCAGCCTCATCTGCTTGGGACGGAGCGGACCGGACCGGACCTGTCCCAGGAGGGAGGAGAGCACCCCGACGATTGGCACTGGGCTCATTTCACTAACCCCCGCTTCGTCCGGCCCGAATCCATCATGCCCGCCTGGGAGTTTTTGGGAAAGGAAAAGGTCCGCTCCTTGATCGCCTATAAACAGAGCCTGGGATACAAAGAAGCGGATTTCCGGGTGCAGCGCCAGAAATTCTGGAAGGAAAAATCCGTTGCCGCCTATGAGGCCGGTCCGGAAAAAAACGTTGCCTGGCTGCATTCCCTGGTCCCCGAGCCCTGGACCAAACTGCCCAACCCGTACCCGACGACGCCGGCAGGATTGATGCGGGGACATAAGATCTATCAGAGCTTCTGCATCGGGTGCCATGGCCCGATTGGCGACGGCATGGGCCCGGCCCAACCCTTTCTTTACCCTCCGCCACTCAATTTTACGATTCTGAAAGGAAGGGGCGTAACGGGCGGGATTCTGTATTATCAGATCATGAACGGGATCACCGGGTCCGCCATGCCCTATTTTAAGAGGGAGCTGGAGTCCGAAAAAATCTGGGATGTGGGCAATTACGTTGCGGTTTCCTTTATCGGCCAAACCGATGCCGGCTTGCCCCCCAAAGGGATCCCGGCCGCTTATGAGGCGCCGGCCAAGGAGAAATAGCCGATGATTTTTTTCAGCTGGATTGCTCTTGTCGCCCTAAGCCTGGGGGTCAGCCTTCTCGCTTTCCTCTGGGCCATCCGCGCCGGCCAGTTTTCCGACCCGGGGCGCGCCCGATTTCTCCCGTTAAGCGACTCCCGGCGATCTCCCGCGCTCGAAAAACCCGCCGGCCTCCCGGTGGAAATTTATGTCCTCCTCGGCATTGCCGGGATTGCCCTGGTAGGAATTTTATTTTCAATTGTTCTAAGCATTTTTCGCGTTTAAGGATAAGCCATGCAGTTTTTTCCCCTCGTCGATTTTCAGCACCTCATTTTGGCCCTCTTTTCGGGCACGATCTTTTTGATCTTGATTTATCTCGGCTTCGGAAGCCATGGAGTCAGGAAGGAGAGCGATGCGGAAAAGGACGAGCGGGAAATTTTATTCGGCGAAGAGCCGCACAAAAACCCCATCCCCCCCACGCTGCTTGCGGTTTTTCTGGGCGTGATTCTTTTTGCCCTCGGGTACTTCATTCTGATCGGCGTTAAAGGGGCGCCTTTTTGACTTTGCTATGAAGAGGAACTGCTGATGACCACGGCAAATAAAAATGCCAAACCGGATGGGAGCACAAAGAGGAGCCTGGTTTTCATTTTCGTCCTCGCGGCTTCCTTTCTGGCCTGGGGATTTCTCCTTTTCCACACAATCGGGGACAAGGGGCCACCTCCATGGGATTTTGGAATCGTCCGCGATGTTCCCGGAGAGTCGGTCTTTTCCACCCATCCGTCGTTTTCCGGAAAGGCCGCGGAGCCGGACCCGCAGCATGTGGCCGGAAAGCCCCGGGCTGCAGAGGGCGAGGGAAGAAAAATGGGAGATAAATAATGATTGGGAAAGATTTTCCGCCGCCCCGCATTTTATTTTTTGTCCTGCTCTTTTTATTGCTCTGCGGCGGCTGTAATTATGGCCGCATGTATGACCAGGAATCGGTCCGCACTTATGAAACGGTCATTCCGGATATGCCCGAGGGGACCTTCCCGGTCTGCGGCGGGACTGAAGTCTTGAAAAAAGCGGATCCCCGAAGCTTGCGCAATCCGCTTCCCCGAAATGAAGACACTTTGAAGCAGGGGGAAGAAGCCTACAAATATTTTTGCATCCAATGCCACGGCCCTTTAGCCGACGGCTACGGCACCGTGGGACAGAGTTTTGCGCCCCTGCCGACCAACCTCCAGGACAAATCCGTGCAACGGCAAACCGAAGGGGAGATCTTTGCAAAGATCGGTTTGGGTTATCGCCGCCATCCCCCCTTGGCATCTACGGTATCCAAGGAGGACCGGTGGGCCTTGGTGCATTTCATTCGCAACCTGGAGACAAAGGAATAGGACGCCGATAGGTGCAGATTTAAGGCATTTATATTCAGATGGAAATATTTGCTTCTTTTTTCATCGGTTTTGTCGGCAGCCTTCACTGCCTGGGGATGTGCGGGCCTTTGGTCATGGCCTACGCCCTGCATATCCGCCCCGATGACCCCTCTGCATCCCTTTCCGTCAAGGCTCTCTGGTCGCGGGGAATCGGACACCATCTGGCTTTCCATACCGGACGGATTTTGACGTACGGTTTTCTCGGGGCTCTCGCCGCAGTTTTTGCAAACCTCACCGCCTTCAATCAGGTTCTGGGAGGTCTCCGGGGCGGTTTTACCCTTGGGGCGGGCGCCCTGATGATCCTTCTGGGTTTGATTCTCCTGAAAATTCTGCCCTTCCCCGTTTTGTCGATTCCCTCCCTCGCCCCCTGTTCCTTTTGGGGCCGCATTTTCCCTCCCCTTTTTCGCTCCCAAGGCCTATCCTCCAAATTCGCCCTTGGCCTGGCAACCGGGTTCCTGCCCTGCCTGTTGTCCTGGGCCCTGATCGTCAAGGCCGCCTCCACGGCGAACCCTTTGACCGGGTTCCTGATCACGACTTCCTTTGGACTCGGCACGGTCCCGGCGCTGTTTTTCACCGGCCTTTCCGCATCCCTTCTTTCCCTGAAAGCCCGGTTTTTCGGGGAGCGGATCGCCGCGGCCTCCATTATCTTCATGGGAGTAATTCTCATCTTCAAGGGGACGAAGTACTTTGTCTGAGGCCCTTTTACCCCCCTCACCCCTGTCCGGATCCTCCCGGGCGCCCTGCGACCTTTGCGGCCTTCCCGTCGGACGGATGGAAATCCTGCTGGACCTCGGCGGAAGAAAGCTTCGTTTCTGCTGCCCGGGGTGCCGGGGAGTTTATCAGATCCTGGCCAACAGCCCGGAAGGAACACCTGTAAATTTCCGAGAAACCGCCCTCTACCGCGCCTGTATGGAAAGCGGAATCATACCCCGGACCGCCGGGAACCCGGAAAACGCCGAGGCGGACCGGGAAATATCCGCCGACGGACCCATCCCGGCCGATGCCCTCCTCTTGACTCTCAGAATTGAGGGAATGTGGTGTCCGGCCTGCTCCTGGCTGATTGAAGAAATGCTCCGCAGAGCCGACGGGGTCTCTCAGGCAAAAGTCCTTTTCTTCTCCGATCTGGCCCAGATCCACTATTTCCCCCAGCTCATTTCCCCGGGGAAAATCCTCGAAAGTATTTCCCGCCTGGGGTATCGCCCCTCCCTGCTCGCGGAGGAAAAGGAGCGGGCGGATGAGAAAAGATCCCTCCTGATCCGCCTGGGAGTCTCTTCCATTCTGAGCTTCAATATCATGATGATCGCCTTTGCCTTGTACTGCGGATTCTTCGAAGACCTCACCGCCACCGGAGTACGATTTCTATCCTGGCCCCTCTGGGCCATGGCCACGCCGGTTGTCTTCTACGGAGGCTGGCCCATCCTCAGGAAGGGGCTGGCCAGCCTCCGTTACCGGGCCCCGACCATGGAAACCTTGATTTCCGTCAGCGCTCTGTCAGCCTATGGTTACAGCTTTTTCCAAATGCTCCGGGGCAGTCTCCATCTTTATTTCGACACGGCCGCGATGATCGTCACCCTGGTTCTGATCGGGAAATTTATCGAACTGCAGACCCGTCAAAAAGTCGCCAAAGGGATTGTCGAACTCCATGCGCTTTCTTATCAGAAAGTCCGCCTCTCCTCCCCCCCGCCCTTGTTGCCCGTACATCCCTCCCGCGCCGCTAAGGAAGAGGAGGCGCTTTCCCCCGGGGGAAAAAAAAGGATCGCGGGCAGGGAACGCTGGGCCCCCGCCAACGAGATCAAACCCGGCGAGGAGTTCTTAGTTTTGGCAGGGGAAAGGGTTCCTCTCGATGGCCGGATTGTTTCGGGCAAGGGGCATGTCGACGAATCGTTCCTGACCGGGGAGCCCAGACCGCTTCGGAAGGAAGTCGGGGATGAAGTGCTGGGCGGATCCCTTCTTCTGGACGGCGACCTTGCCCTCCAAACGATCCGGGCGGGCAAAGAAGGGATCCTGGGGCAGATGATCGATCTCATGCAAGAAGCGCTTTCCCGGAAGAACCCTGCGGAAATCCTCGCCGACCGTCTCACCCGCTGGTTTGTCCCCGCTATTTTTCTCATTGCTCTCGGCGCCGGCTTTTTCCTCTGGATGGGCCGAATCCCGGGGGAAGAAGCCCTTTTGCGCAGCCTCACGGTTCTCGTCATCTCCTGCCCCTGCGCGCTCGGCATCGCCGCGCCGATCGTGAAGGTCGCGGCCGTCGAAGCGGGCCGCCGCCGGGGAATTCTGGTCCGCGAGCCGGCGGCTTTGGAAAAGATTAAGGGCCTCGACACTTGGATTTTTGACAAAACGGGCACCCTGACCGAGGGCAATTTCGATCTTCTGGACATCTATTCCGAGGAAGGGGAAGAAAAGGAAACCCTCGCCGCCCTCGACGCCGTCGAAAAGTCCTCTTCTCATTTCCTGGCAAAAGCATTCGCGCGGAAAGCGCGGGAGGCTGGATTGAAAGGGGAAACAGCCGCCGATTTCCGGGAATACGAAGGGCTGGGCGTGAAAGGTTTGGTGGCAGGAAAGACAGTCGGCATCGGCAGTCAACGGTTCATGGCTCTGGAGGGTCTGGTTATCCCTTCCATTCTAAAAGACAAAGCAGCTCCCTTTGAGGAAACGGGAAAGACTGTTGTTTTTTTCGGCTGGGGAAAAAAGGCCCGGGGCATGGCGGTCTTCGGCGACCGGATCCGACCGGGGGTCCCGGAAATGATCCAATCGCTCCGCTCCCGGGGGATCGAAACCTGGCTGATTTCGGGCGATTCGGCGCCTACAACCCGAACGATGGCCAAGGAAGCCGGAATCGAAAACTATCGCGGAAATGCCTCCCCGAAAGATAAGGTGGAACTCATTCGTGAATTGCAATCGAAAGAAAGGAAGGTGGGCATGGTCGGCGACGGCCTCAACGACGCCGCCGCCTTGGCCCAGGCGGACGCCGGGTTCGCGCTGAGTTCAGGCGCGAATTTGGCCCGCGAGGCTTCGGACATAACTTTCCTGACCTCCGACCCTGTCCGAGTCCTGGAAGCCCGCAGGCTCTCCTCTTTGACCTGCAAAACCATCCGTCAAAATCTTTTCTTGGCCTTCGCTTACAATTTTCTGGCCATTCCTCTGGCGATCTCCGGCCTGCTGAATCCACTTATCGCGGTCTTCGCGATGTTCGCCAGCAGCCTGACGGTCATCGGCAACGCCCTGAGGGTTGGCAACGAAGGCCAACATTTTGACGATAAGTAAACGGGGCTTTTTTCATGTTTCTCTATGTCCTTGTCATTACCGCGCGATTTGGGTAGAATTTTCCCAGGACCCTACAAATAGAGAGGCAGGCAAGGATTGACAGTCTATGGAAGATTTTGATTTTTCCGGAAAAACCGTGCTGGTTGTAGGTGCGCATCCCGACGACAACGATTTCGGCGCCGGCGCCACGGTCGCCAAGGCTGCAAAGCAGGGGGCAAAAGTCATCTACCTCATCGCCACCACCGGCCAGAGAGGGAGTTCCGATGAGAACATGACCCCGGAAAGACTCTCCGAGATCCGGAAAAAGGAGCAGGAAGAAGCCGCCAAATCCCTGGGCGTATGGGAAGTGAATTTCCTCGATTATGTGGACGGCGAGCTTCTCCCGGACCTCAAACTCAAAGAAGAGGTGGTGCGCTTCATCCGGCGCCACCGCCCCGATATCGTCTTTTCCATGGACCCCAGTTACTTCTACTTCAAAACCCTCGGGTTCGTAAATCACTCGGACCACCGGGCCATCGGGGAGGCGACCCTCGATGCTTGTTTTCCCCTGGCCCGAGATCTGCTTTCCTTCCCCCACCATAACCAGGCGGGGTTGAAACCTCACAAGGTCAAGGACCTTCTGCTCTACAGCATCGTTCCCGAAAACGCCACTTTCTATGTCGATGTGACCGATACTTTCGCCAACAAGATTAAGGCGCTCGCCCTTCATAAATCCCAGATCGGCGATATCCGGCAAGTCGAACAGAGACTGAAGGGGCGCGCCGAGGCGGCGGGAAAATTAGCCGGATGCAAGTATGCCGAGTCTTTCGTCCGCCTTCAGCTTCCGGAGTAATTAAAGTTGAGTCCCAATCGCCTTCCGCACGGGAGAGATGGACTTCCTGCGAAACCCTCAAAATTCCTCCCCGATTCGAATCATCGCTTTGGTTACCTTTCCCGGATGGATCCGCTCCCGATACAGGCGGGGCAAATCTTCCAGGGTCGTCCAGTCGCTGATCAAGCCCCTCGCGTCCAGCTTCTTCTGCCGCAGCCATTCCAGGCACTGGTAATTCTCTTCATGCGTGTTCGAAGCCGAAACCGGAATCTTCAACTCCTTCAAAAACAGGACCAAAGGTCTCTCGATCGTCACGGGCCTGAAAAAGACGCTTACCACCCCAACCGTCCCCCCCTTGGCAGCGGCATCCAAACCCGTTTGAACATTTCCGGGAACCCCGGAGCACTCCAGGACGAGGTCGAATCCCGTCCCTTGGGTCCACTCGGCGCATTTCTTGGCCAGGTCAGCGGACAGCGGATCGATTGTGAAATCCGCCCCGAATTTCGTCCCCAGCGATCTTTTCTGCTCGACCGGCTCCGAAAGGGCGATGGGGGAAAAGCCCAAAACTTTGGCGAGTTGAACCGCGGCAAGCCCGATAGGCCCCCCTCCCAGGATCAATGCGCTTCCCCCTTCGACGCCGCTCCGCTTAATCCCGTGCAGGGCCGAAGCAAAGGTCTCGACGAGGGCCGAACTCTGGGAGTCCACCCCCTCGGGAATGGGGATGACCATTTGGGGAAAGATCTTCACATATTCGGCAAACCCTCCGGCCAGATCGCCGACGCCGATGGTGCGTCGGTTCCCGGTGCAAAGATGGGGTCTCTTGGCCAGGCAGTAACGGCATTTCCCGCAGAAGGTGGGGCGGATCATGGCGCGCAATCCGACTTTTAGCCCCTTAACCTCTCTCCCGAAGGCCTCGATGACCCCGCTGGTCTCATGACCCAAAATGTACCCATCCGGGACCAGGCCGCTTTCAACCATCGAATGGTCCGAACCGCAGAAGCCCGTGTTGGCTACGCGAATCAGGACCTCATTTTCGCCCACTTCAGGCTTGGCAACTTCTTCAAAAATAAGTCCGGTGGAACGCCGATATACGACAGCCTTCATAATTTTCCCTCATCCAAACCATGAGACGCTATGCGCCTGCGCTCTGCGCTTTGCTATTGCGCTCGTCATTGGCCCCTGCTCCGCGCTCCTTGCTCCCTGCCCCTCACTCTTTAAGCCGGTAAAGATCGTTCAAATACTGCAGGGCCAGATTCTTGGCCATCTTCCGATCCGGCAGGGTTCCCATCATTCCGTACAAGGCCGCTTCCCCTGTTGCGGGTTCCTCCTTGGTGCGCGAGACTTCTTCCGTCACATGCTTTAAATCCCCCAAGAACGGGGCGACGATTTTCTCATGGGCCGGAGACACCGTCATATGCAGGCTGGCCGGCAGATGCTGGGCGTCCATGTGCCAGTTGCGTTCCTTCATTTTGGCGCCGATACGGTAAATGTTTAGGTCTTGCGCACCGAACGCCAGAACCGTCGCCGGGGGATCCCCGAGCACGAAAAGCCCGGGAATCCCCCGAATCCCTTCGATGAGTCTCAAAGTCGTTTCCCGCGCGATTTGGCAGAGGGATAGAAATCCTTCTTCTCCCAGGTAGTGCACGATCGCCCAGGCCGAGGCAATGGCTCCACCGGGCCTCGCACCCGACAGCGCGGGGGTTGCGTAAACCCCTCCGGGCCAGTCAGAGTAGACATAGAACTGGTATTGCCGCAGGTCCTTGTTTCGATAAAGGACCGTGGATACGCCCTTGGAGATGTACCCATATTTGTGGATATCGACGGAAAGCGACTTCACTCCGGGGATTCGGAAATCATAAGGGGGGATGGGATACCCGAGCTTCTCCAGGAAAGGAAGGACATATCCCCCGAGGCAGCCGTCCACATGAAACCAGAGATTATTTTTCAGGGCTAGCGAGCCGATCGCTCCGAGGGGATCGATTATTCCGTGGGGATAGGTCACGGCCGTTCCCCCGAGGATAATCGTGTTCGGGGTAATCGCCTCCTTCATGGCCCGGACATCGGCCCGGTAATCCTCTCCAACCGGAGTCATGACCATCTTCAAGCCCAGATAATCCGCCGCCTTGTTCCACGCCGGGTGGGCCGTGACCGGGGTGATCATCTCCGGATTTTTAACCTCCGGTTTGTTTGCTTTCGCCCATTCCCGCGCGGATTTGACAGCCATGAGGATGCTTTCGGTACCCCCCGAGGTCATAGACCCGACTGTTTCCGCATCGCCGCCGAAGAGCCCGCTCACCATCGAGATAAATTCCGTTTCCATTTTGAGAAGGCTGGGGAAAGCAAAGGGACTCAACGCGTTTTCGAACATATAGGCCGCGTAAGCCTCCCGGGCCATCTCCTCCACATCCTCTCCGGCGTTATAGATCAGTCCGAACATCCGCGCGTCGCGGTAGTTCGCGTCATCCTTCTTCATGGACTGCAGGCGGGAGAGGACCTCTTCTTTCGCTATTCCCTTTTCAGGCATTCGTTTCACTTCTTTCTCCATATAACCTGTAACTCATAATCTCTTACTGGCAAATTCTATAGTTCCATCAGCAATCCCCCGTCGACATTGAGCGCCTGACCCGTTACATAGGAAGATTCCCTGGAGGCCAGGTAGACAGCCAGATCCGCCACATCACTCGGCGAACCGATCCTTTTCTGGGGGATCGTGTTCGTGAAATCCTTCTCCCGGTCCGCAAAACTCTGTTTAAAAAACTTTGCCTCCATCTCGAACCGGAAAACCTGCAAATCCGTCATGATGATCCCCGGGCAGACGGCATTTACCCGAATCCCCTGGTTGGCCAACTCCAGGGCCATCACCTTGGTGAGCATGATGACCCCTGCCTTGGATACGGCGTAAGCTCCATTGGCCAGCGGGGGCTTCTTTCCCGCCCGTGAGGCAATATTGACAATCGCAGCACCCCGTCCAAACATTATCGGCAGCAGCGCTTTGGAAACGCGGAATGTTCCATGGAGATTGACATCCATGGTTTTTAACCACGCTGCTTCATCATAGAGATGGGCAGGACTCGGTGAACCGATCGTCGCCCCGGCATTGTTAAACAGGGCATCCACATTCCCGAATTTTTCTTTTACCCTAACCGCCATTTTTTGGACTGAGTCCGTGTTGGTAACATCCAAATTAACAGTTAGAGTTTTTACCTTATATTTTTCCCCAAGGTCGGCAGCAATGCTTTCCATCTCTTCCCGGCCCCCCATTTTTATCGGGATTCCAGGCTGCTCCGCAATCCCGAGGTCGGCAATGACTATATTTGCCCCGCAGGAGGCCATTTTCTCTGCGATTGCGAATCCGATCCCGCTCCTTTTACCCGAACCGGTCACCACCGACACTTTTCCTTCCAGATCCTTGTACATGAATATCCTCCTTGCCTCAATTTAGCGGCTGCAAAAGCCGCCAAATTTCATTGCAAAATGCAAATTTGCCTCCAGAACGCCAACCATTCTGCAATTTGCAAGTTTACATTTACAATATGCAATTCTCTCCGGCTGTTTCTTAATTTGCAGCCTGCCTCGCTGCATCATATCTTCAATCCTTCCACTTTATACCCGCTTACCATCGCCAGCGCCAGCGCTCCGGGCCCTACCGCGGTCGGATCGGTCAGCACATTGATGCAGGCCGGTTTTCCCGAGGCGAAGGCCTTCTCCAGGGCGGGCCGGATCTCTTCGGGTTTCTCCACAAAGATCCCCACCCCGCCCATGCTCTCCACGAATTTTTCATAGTAGATCTGGCCGATCTCCGAAACTTCCTCGATCGTTCTCCCCAGCTTGAGTTTGGAACTGTGCCGGATCATTCCCCACCCCAGGTCGTTGCTGATCACGACCACAATGGGAATTTTTTTGCGAATCGCGGTTTCGAATTCCATGAAGTTGAAGCCGACGGAGCCGTCCCCGATGACGTTGAGAACCCTCTTTTGAGGATAGAGCAGCTTAGCGGCAATGGCATAAGGGATCCCAATGCCCAAACACCCATACAGCCCCGACTCAAGGTAATGCCCCTCCTTGCGGGCTGTTCGGAACATTCCCATCCACACCTGGGTGTCTCCTCCGTCGCCGACAACGATGTCCTCCTCCCGGTCCATGAACAGATCAATTTCCCTGGCCAGACGGGCGGGGTGAATCGGAACTTTGGGGCTTTCGGAGGCCAGGCGCCCAAGGTTGATCCCGGCGGTCTTTTTTTCCTGCAGCTCCGCGATCCAGGGTGCATACTGCGCCTTCAGGGCCGGCCCGACCTTCTGCTCTTCCAGGAGGCGGTTGCATTCGCCGAGAAATTCCCGGATATCGCTCACCACGGGCAGGTGGACGCTGGTGTTCCGCCCGATCTCTTCAGGTTCGATGTCCACCTGGACGATCCGCGCGTTTTTGGGGAGCAGTTGGCCGCAGCCGTAATACAGACTGATCCGATTGCCCAGTAATACAAAAAGATCGGCGTTCTGGATGGCATAGCCCCCGCAGCCCGGACGGATCACGCTTGCCGCTCCAAAGCACAGAGGTTTCGTGTCGGAGATGATCCCCCGTCCCTGGGAAGAAGTGAAGCCCGGCGCCCCGGCGGTTTCTATGAATCTCGTGAATTCCGCCCCGGCCCCGGAATAATAAGCGCCGCTTCCGGCGATAAATACCGGCTTCCGTGCTTCTTTCATCAGGATGATCAATTCCGCGGCCTTGCGCCGGTCCACAATCCTCGCCTCCGGGGTTGTGTGCGTCCTGCGCACCAGGTGCGGGTTGACGGTTATGTTCATCACATCCACCGGGAGTTCCAGATAAACCGGTCCGGGGCGCCCGGCGATGCAGGCGCGGTAGGCCATATCCACGAACTCATAGATCCGGTCGGCTTGCTGGCAGATAAAAGCCTTTTTCACCATGGGAGAGATGACCGGAAACTGGACCATGTCCTGGAGATCCAGCTTCTCACAAGCCTGAAGCCCGACGACCCCGGCAATGATCAGGAGGGGAGAGTTCGCCAGGCGCGCATTCGCCACCGGGGTCAGGGCGTTGGTGAAACCCGGACCGGCGGTGACCACGGCGACCCCCGGCTTGCGGGTCATGCGTCCCCAGGCTTCGGCCATGAAGACCGCCGCCTGCTCGTGGCGCGTGCTCATCAGATTCACCCCCAACTTGCTGAGCCCGTCCAAGATCGGATAGATGTGGCCCCCGGCAATGAAAAAGACTTGATTGACCCCTCTTTCGACCAGGGCCTGCGCCGCTAAATATCCTGCATTCATTTTGCTCTCAGCCATTCTTTTTCTCCTGTTTAATTTCTATGGGGAACGATAGGCTCTCTTTCCGCCCGGCTGCTTTCGCTTCTGCGGGTAAAGGCCTCAAAAAACTTCGAAAAAAATGGATGACCCGTTTCAGATAGCACTCCATGGTCTGGGGAGTCAAATCTTCGGCGATATCCAGATATTCTTTCATGCGGATCTGATAGTAGCGGGAAACCAGAGAAGCCATAAAAAGGATATAAAGGCTGTTGATCATGAACGCGGTCATAGAAACATCGAGGTCGCGGCGGACGATCCCCTGCCGGATCCCCTCGCTGAGCAGGCGTTTGAGACGGCGGGAGGTGTGCTGCTCGCTTTCCAGGGCCAGCTGGTCGGCGAACCGGTCCATCCGGGCGGAGGAAAAGTTGAGGAGCAGGCGGTGGTATTCCGGGTTGCTGAACTCAAAACGGACGTGGCTTCGGAAAATATGATCCACGACCTCGTAGATATCCCAGCGGTCCTGAACTTCCCCCCAGGTCGCCTTCCGGGACCGCGCGATGGCGTCCCGGCAGACATAGAGGAAAAGGTCGTCTTTGCTGCGGAAATAATTGTAGAGCGAGCCCTTGGCCACCCCGGAGCGTTTGGCGATTTCGTCCATATCGGTCCGATTGAAACCGCGTTCGGCAAAGAGCCGCGTGGCCGTGCGCAGGATCCGTTCCCGCTTCTCATCCGGCAAATGGGTGAAGGTCGCCTTGGGCATCTTTTCTCCTGACTGACTGGTCAGTCATTTTATAGCAAACGCCGCTTTCTGGGTCAAGAAATTTCGGGCTTCCTATGTGGTAAAATATTATCCAAAGGAGGGCGCATGGAAAAGGACCGGCAGCGGTGGGACCGGAAATACCGGGGCGAGGCTTTTGACGACAGCCGGGAGCCGAACCCCTTCCTGAAAGAGCATATGCGGATCCGGGGCACGGGCCTGGCCCTCGATCTTGCCTGCGGCGAGGGCGGCAATGCCGTTTTTTTGGCCCAACAGGGGTGGAAAACGGATGCCGTCGATATTTCCCCGGTTGGACTGCGAAAGGCCCGGAAGCTGGCGAGAGAAGCCGGGATAAAAATCAACTTCATTCAGGCCGACCTGGATTTCTATCGCATCCCTAAAGGGAAATACGACCTGATCTCGGTCTTTTATTTTTGGGATCGGCGTCTCCTCCCGCGAATCAAGAGCGGGCTTAAAAAGGGAGGGAAAATCCTTTTCGAAACCTATACCCTGGAAACCCTTCTCCGGGGCCTGGAAGGTCCGCGGGAAGCTAAATATCTCCTGAAGGCGAATGAGCTGCTCGATTTGTTCAGGGATTTTCGCGTTCTCTTTTACCGGGAGGGGATCTTTCGGGAAGCAGGAAGGAGAAAGGCGCTCGCCAGCCTGATCGCCGAGAAATTGTAGGTTTGCCGGAAGGCGGAGCCGTTTCTCAGCCCTGCTTCCGGCTCCGATTGGAGAACTAAAACTTCATGGACTCGACGCTCTTCAAATCCCGGGAAAAATCGGGGGAAGAAAAGGAACAGGCCATCCGCATCATTTCCTTTCCGGTATTGCGGATCAAGTGTCCAATTCCGACGGGCAGGCAAATCGCATCCCCCGCCTTCATCGGGAAGACTTCTTCACCGATCTTGATATCGCCCTTCCCCGATAGAACGAAGATAACCTCTTCGCATTCGGTGTGGGTGTGC